>Ga0182741_1000126_pt1 | contig 122082 bp, 111 predicted proteins | sample eDN5th37CBELigOP_FD_128874 | JGI IMG/M metagenome (GOLD analysis project Ga0182741, IMG submission 128874) | Enriched Organic Plus compost microbial communities from Emeryville, California, USA - eDNA 5th pass 37_C BE-Lig OP (version 2) (version 2) ...
GTACGTGCCGCCCACCTGGGCGATGAGGTCGGGGTTCAGCTGGTCCCAGACGCTCGGCTGGTAGAACTCGGTCAGCCCCTCGGTGGCGGCCACGAGGTGCGGGTCGCCGGTGCCGCCGAACCAGACGTCGAACACGGGGTTCGCGGCCTCGGCGCGGATGCGCGCCAACGCGTCCTGCGACGACAGGCGGATGAACTCGAGGTCGATGCCCGTGGCCTCCTTGAAGGCCGGGCCGAGGGCCTCGCACCAGGCGAGGTCGGGCGAGCAGAGCAGGTTGACGCGTTGCGCGGCGGCGGTGCCGCAGAGCGCCAATGCCGCTGCGAGTACAAGCACGAGTCGCTTCATGCTCACTCCTTCTGGCGCCCCGGCTCGCCCCCTCGCGGGAGCGCCCTCGTAGGCGCCTGCACAGCTTCAGATGTGGAGGGAGGCTACCAGTGGCGTCTCGGACGTGTCAAACGGCTCCGTCACCGCGGCCTTGGGCGACCCTTCACGGTTCGGGCAGCGCGACTCGCCCCTGCTCAGAGCCCGCCGTGCGCCTCCGCGAGGGCCAGCGCCTCGTCCAGGGTGGCCATGAAGTTGGCGCAGCCGTGGCGGGTGACGACGATCGCGCCGCAGGCGTTGCCCAGCCTCGCGCTCTCGCGCCAGCCCCAGCCCTGGTTGCGTCCGTAGATGAGACCCGCCGCGAAGGCGTCGCCCGCGCCCAGGACGTTGACCACCTCGACCGGGTAGCCGGGGGCGTCGACGACCTCACCGCTGGCGAGGTGCACCGTGGCGCCGCGCGCTCCCCGCTTGACGACCAGGGCGGTCTCAGGGGCGCGCTCCCGCAGCCGCGCCATGGCCTTCTCGAGGTCGCCTTTGACCACCGGGGCGGAGACCTGCTGGTGGGCGATGGCCACGTCGTCCTGCGACTCCAGCGCCGCCGCCCTGTACTCCTCCTCGGTGCCCAAGACGACGTCCACGAGCGGCAGCAGGGCCCTCACCACGACCCCGTAGGCCCGCAGGTCGTGCCACTGGTCGGCCCGGAAGTCGAGGTCGAGGTAGACGGTACGACCGGCGGCCTTGGCCAGCTCGACGGCCCGGAACGTCGCGCTGCGAGAGGGCTCCACGGCGAGGCCCGTGCCGGACACCTCCAGCGCGGCCGAGTCGGCCACCGGCGCCGCCAGCGCGTCGTCGATGTCGAGGGCGAAGTCGGCGGCGTTGTCCCGGTAGAAGACGAGCGGGAACCTGTCGGGCGGCTCGATGCCGAGGACAACCGCGCTGCTGCGCCTGCCCCTCTTCACGGGCACGTAGGAGGTGTCGACGCCCTCGCGGCGGAGGAAGGCGAGGATGAACTCGCCCACCTTGTCGTCCCCGACGGCCGTCAACAGGGCCGTGCGCAGCCCCAGCCTCCGCGCGCCCACCGCGATGTTCAGCGGGCTGCCGCCCACGAAGGCGGCGAACGAGGTGATGTCGACGAAGGCCGCGCCTATGTCGTTGGAGTAGAGGTCGATGGAGGACCTGCCCATGGCGAGCAGGTCGTACCGCGGCGCGCTCAACGCTCCTCCCGGCTGGGAGAGGGAAGCGGCAGGCGCATGCGGTCCTCCCCGCCCTCCCACTTGCCCCGCACCCAGGCGAGGTCCGGCTCGTCGCGCGCCACCCAGCTCGGCTCGTCGCCGGCCAGGAAGTTCAGGTAGTAGCCGTCGTAGCCGGGGGGCATGACCACCGGGTGGTAGCCGCGGCGCACCAGGACCGTGTCGCCGTCATGGGCCACGACCACGTCGTCCAGCTCGCGGGCGTCGTCGTACAGGCGCTGCAGCGCGAAGCCGCCCCGCGGCGCGATGCGGAAGTGGTAGACCTCGTCGAGGTCCACCTCCACGCCTGGCACGTGCTCGTCGTGCCTGTGCGGCGGGTAGCTCGACCAGTTCCCTGAGGGCGTGTACACCTCTACGCACAGGAGCCGCTCGGCGTCGCCGGGGTCCAGCACGTGGGTGATCTGGCGCAGGGCGTTATGGCCGCCGCGCATCTCCACCTTCACGTCGGCGGGCCAGACGAACCGGGGCCGTAGCCGTCCACTGGCCGCCGCGCGGCCGACCCCGAGCTGCACCTCGGTGGCCGCCGTGACGCCGAAGGGCGTGCGAGGCGGAGCGTAGAGGGCGTGGGGCAGGCCGGCGAACGGGCTCGAGCGGCCCTCGAAGCCCCTCTCCTCGCCCGCCAGCGCGAGCGTGCCCGACCCGGAGAGGACGACGACGCAGGTCTCCTTGTCCTCGTCCACCTGCTCCCAGGCCTGGCCCGCCGGCAGCGTCAGCACCTCGAACCAGAGGTGGCGCCAGCCAGCCGACGCGGGAGTCACCACCACGTCCGCGGTGGCCGCGGCCCGAGGCGCCACGTGCCGGCGCCTCGCCAGCTCGGCGCCCGTGACGTCCGGCCCGCTCACAGGCCGAGCCTCCTCAAGGCCTCGCGGTTGCGCTCGGCGCTCTCCTTCGGCGTGCCCATGCCGGGTATGACGTCCTGCTCGACCGTCACCCAGTCGGCGTAGCCCTGCTGCCTCAAGAACTCGACGATGCCCGCCAGGTCCACGCTGCCCTGCCCCAGCTCGCAGAACACGCCGGCGGCTATGGCCTGCGCGTAGTCGAGCCCCTCGGCGCGGCAGCGGGCCGCCACGCCGGGGTGGCAGTCCTTGAGGTGCACGTAGGGGACGCGGTCCCAGAAGCGCTTCAGGCCGTCGAGGGCCAAGCGGCCGCGGCCCGGCGGCTCTGCCGGCTCGTCCGGGACGCCGCAGCCGTACGTGTAATGGCCGGTGTCGAAGACGAGGTCGATGAGGCCCGGCTCGGTGGCGTCGAGGAACCTCGCGATCTCGTCTGGGGTCTCGATGAACGCCGCGCAGTGGTGGTGGTAGAGGGTCCTCAGGCCCGTCTCGCCCTGTACCAGGCGCGCGATCTCCTGGGCGTTGCGCACGAAGGTGGCGAACTCATCAGGCGGCAACGCGTCTTCTGCCGAGATGCGCCCGGCTTTGGCCGTCCTCACCGGGTCGCCTCGCGTCTCGTCCGCGAGGATGAAGTACGGAGCACGGCCGGCGCGGTCCACATCGGCAACCGCTGCTAGGTGGCGGGCCACCGCCAAGAGACGTTCCCTCCGCTCGGCCACCACCCCGGGCCGGCGCAGCGGCACGCCCTCGAAGCCGCCTAGCATCACCAGGCCGCGCCGGTCGAGCTCCGCCCTCAGCGCCTCGGGGTCGGTGGGCATGTAGCCGAGGTCGCCGAGCTCGGTGCCCACGTAGCCGGCGCCCGTGAGCTCGTCGAGCATCCGGTCCCAGGGCACCTTGTCGCCGAAGCCCTCTATGGTGCCCCACGAGCAGGGGGCGTTGGCCACGCGAATGCCCGTGGCGCCCACGGCGGACGACCGCTGCGCGCTCACCGCGCCGGCCTCTCCTGCCCAGCCGCTGCCGGTACGCCGGTGACCTCGGACACGGCGACGCGCCTGCCCTGCTCGAGGCTCAGCTGGGCGACCTCGGCGAGGCGCAGCGACTCCACGGCGTCGCGCGGGCCGGGCTCGGGCGGCCGCCCCTCGCGCACGGCGTCCACGAAGGCCTCGAGCTCGCGCCTGTAGGCCTCCTTGAAGCGGACGAGGAAGTGGCTCTGGAAGTCGGCGTGCATGCCCTTGGCGTCGTAGCGCCACACCTTGGTGGCACGCTCGTCCTCGGCCACGAGGCGGCCCGTGGCCCCGTGCACCTCGACCCGCAGGTCGTGGCCGTACACGGCGCGCCGGGAGTTCATGACCACGCCCAAGGCGCCCGACTCGAACTCGAGGGTGACCACGCTCGTGTCCACGTCCCGCTGGCGGGAGAAGCGCTCGTCCACCAGGACGCGGCCGAGGGCCGTGACGTGCGTGACCTCGCCGGCCACGAAGCGGGCCGTGTCCAGGTCGTGGATCACGGAGTCGCGGAAGAAGCCGCCGGAGACGGCGATGTACTCCTCCGGCGGCGGCGCGGGGTCCGTCGACTGGCTGCGGAAGAGCTCCACCCTGCCCACCTCGCCGGCGCGCACGGCGCGACCGAGCTCGGCGTAGGCGGGGTCGAAGCGCCTGTTGAAGCCGATCTGGAAGGGCACCCCGGCGTCGAGCACGGCCTCGAGCGCCTCCTCAGTGGCCGCCAGCGTGCGGGCCACGGGCTTCTCGCAGAAGATCGGCTTGCCCGCCCTGGCCGCGGCCTGGAGCTGCGCGACGTGCTTGTCGGTGGGCGAGGCGATGACGACGGCGTCCACGCGGGCGTCGGCGAGCGCCTCCTCCAGGCTGGGGACCACCGCCGCCGCACCGCCAGCCGCGCGCTCGGCCGCCGCCGCGTCAGGGTCGACCACGGCCACCAGACGCGCGCCCTCGACGGCGCCGAGCAGATGCCGCGCGTGCAGGGCGCCGATGCGTCCGGCCCCCACCACGGCCAGGCCTAGGTTCGCTCTCACGCTTCCTCCTCGGGCACGCCAACGCGGTGGTCGACCACGCGCTCCAGCGCCGCCTCGTAGGCGCTGCGGGCCGCCTTCACGCCGGGCCGGCCGGACACCTGGGCCACGGGCACGTCCCACCACGAGCCGTATGACCCCACGCGCCGCTCGGGATGCACGCGCACGACCACCACGGTCACGCCTTCGCCGGCGCGCGCCGCCTGCAGCGCCGACCTGAGGTCGGCGGCGGAGTGCGCCTCGATGGCGGTGGCGCCCATGGCGCGGGCGTGCGACGCGTAGTCCACCTCCACGACGGGCCCGTCGAGGCGGCCGGTGGCGGGGTCCCGCGCCCGCAGCTCGTTGGCGAACGACGGCGAGCCGACCGAGCGCTGCAGACCGTGGATCGACTGGAAGCCGTGGTTGTCCACCACGACGATGGTGAGGCTGAGGCCCTCGGCGACGGCCGTGACGACCTCGGAGTTGGCCATCAGGTAGGAGCCGTCGCCGATGAGCACCACGACCTCGCGTTCGGGCTCGGCGAGCTTGACGCCGATGCCCGCGGGGATCTCGTAGCCCATGCAGGAGAAGCCGTACTCTACGTGGTAGGCCTTCGGGCCCTCGGGGCGCCAGAGCTTGAGCAGGTCGCCGGGCATGGTGCCGGCCGCGTTGATCGCCGTCGCCCGGCCGCCGAACACGTCGTTGACGATACCTATCACCTCGGCTTGGGAGATCGGCGCGTCCGGGACGCGCTCGCTACGGCCGTCGTCGCCGTCCTCCTCGGGCGGAGGGGGCCCCATGCGGCGGAGCCGGTCCACCTCGGCGCGCCAGGCGTCCTTGAGGCTCGTCACCTCGACCGCGTAGAGCTCCGGCGAGCGCCACGTCCCCAGCGCCTCCGATAGCGCCGTCAGGCCCCTGCGGGCGTCGGCGACGAGCGGCAGCGCGCCCAGCTTGAAGGCGTCGGCCGGCGCGACGTTGAGGCCGATGAACCGCACGCCTGGACGCCGGAACGCCGACATGGAGGCCGTGGTGAAGTCGGAGAGGCGCGTGCCGACGGCCAGGACCACGTCGGCCTCGGCCGCCAGCTCGTTGGCCGCGCTGCCGCCCGTGGCGCCCACCGGCCCGGCGTTCCAGGGGTCGTCCCACGAGAGCGCGCCCTTGCCCGCCTGGGTCTCGACGACGGGCACGCCGTGGCGCCCGGCGAACGCGGCCAGAGCCGCGGTGGCCTCCGAGTAGATGACGCCGCCGCCCGCCACGATCAGCGGTCGCTCGGCGCCGCGCAGCAGCCGCGCCGCCGCCTCCACAGCCTCCGGCTCGGGCACCGGACGGGCGACGCGCCACACGCGCTCGCGGAAGAACTCCTCGGGCCAGTCGTAGGCCTCCGTCTGCACGTCCTCCGGCAGGGCGACGGTGACGGCGCCGGTCTCGGCTGGGTCGGTTAGCACGCGCATGGCGGCGGGCAGCACGGAGAGGAGCTGCTCCGGCCTGTCGACGCGCGCGTAGAAGCGCGACACCGGCCGGAAGGCGTCGTTCACCGACACGTCGTGCTCTACCGGGTGCTCCAGCTGCTGCAGCACGGGGTCGGGGCGGCGGTTGGCGAAGATGTCCGAGGGGAAGAGCAGCACGGGCAGGCGGTTGATGGTGGCGCCGGCGGCGGCGGTGAGCATGTTGAGGCTGCCCGGGCCGATGGAGGCCGTGCAGGCGAAGGTCGCCAGCCGGTTCGCGTGCTTGGCGTAGGCCGCGGCGGCGTGGACCATCGACTGCTCGTTCTGGGGCCTGTAGGTGGGCAGGTCCAGCTCGTCCCCCAGCTCCTCGAGCGCCTGCCCGAGGCCGGCGACGTTGCCGTGACCGAACACCGCCCAGAACCCTGGTATGAGACGGCGCCTCACCCCGTCACGCTCGGAGTACTGGGCGGCCAGGTACCTCACGAGGGCCTGGCCGACCGTCGCCTTGACGGTTGTCATCTACCCAGTATGCCTACCACGAGGGGGGCGGCTGCTCAGTCGGTCCCGCCGCTGCCCACCGCGGCGACGCGGCCAGAGGGCATGCGCACCGCCAGGTACAGGAGCGGCAGGCAGGCCACGAGGCCGAGCATGGCCATGGCCGTGTAGCCGGCTCCGCCCAGCACGAGCCCGCCGAGCATCACGGCAGAGGCCGCCGCGCCCCCCATCACCAGGTCGTTGAAGCCCTGCATGCGGCCCTTCTCGGCGGTGGACAGCGAGTCGGAGAGCAGCGCGGAGCCTGCCACGTAGCACAGGTTCCAGCCGAGCCCCAGGAGGAACAGCGCGAAGGCGATGGGGAGCAGCTGGGGCGACAGCGGCGCGATGGCGCACGAGGCCAGCAGGATGAGCGCGCCCAGCGTGGCCACCGGCTTCCGCCCCCACCTGTCGGTGAGCCAGCCGGTGACGACGGAGAACGCGAACATGCCGAGCGTGTGGCTCGAGAAGACGATGGAGATGTTGGACAGCGGGTGCTGATGCCCGTGCATGTGCAGCGACGTCATCTGCATGAGGCCGACCATCACCATGTGCGCCGTGACCAGGCAGGTGACCGCCGTGCGCACGTTGACGTCACTGAGCATCTGCCTGACCGTCCGGGGCGCCGACTCCTCGACGTCGCCGCGCTCCAGTGCGCCGAGCGCGGCGCCGATGGTGCGCGGCTCCGGACGCAGGAAGGCGAAGAGGAGCAGGGCCGTCAGCAGGAAGCCAGCGGCCGTGGCTATGTAGGGACCGGCGATCTCGCTGAAGCCCAGCGAGGCCATCAGGTTCCCGGTAGGCGCCACCAGCGCGGGCCCTAGGACGCTGCCCACGGTGCCGCCGAGCACGACCGTGGCGATCGCGCGGGCGCGCTGTGCCCGCGGCGTCACCTCGGCGGCCACGAAGCGGCCGAGCTGCACCGAGGCGTTGCCCGAGCCGGAGACCGTGAGCCCCAGGAGCACGAGCAGGAAGCTGCCCATGGCCACGCCGAGCATGGCCAGAGCGGCGCCGGCCGCGCCCGTTAGCAGGCCGGCGGTGAGCGCGCTGCGCCTGCCGACCCTGTCGGAGAGGCGGCTGAAGACCAGCGAGCCGACGGCGATGCCCACCTGGTTGACGGCGGAGGGCAGGCCGGAGAGCGCGGTGAGACCGGAGAGCTCGGCGCCGACTATCGACGCCACCGTGGCGGCGGCGACGGTGCCCGCGGAGCCGAGGCTCTGGCTCACCAGGAGTGCGCCCGTGATACGCCGCGCCTGCGTGCGTCTCAGCGACTCGTCGAAGGTGATGGGTACCGCACCGGCCGGCGTCGTCACGGCCGCAAGCCTACACCCGCTCGCCGCGGCGGCTGGCGGCGTCCCGCACCTCGCCTATCAACTCCTCGACGATGTCCTCGAGGAAGAGCACGCCCAGCACCTCCCCGTCCGCCTTGGACACCACGGCCAGGTGAGAGCCCGAGCTGCGCATGTCCGAGAGCACGTCCTCGGCCTGGGCGTCCTCCGGCACCAAGGCCAGCCGCCTGACGTTGCGCGCCGGCAGTGGCGCGTCGACGGCGGCGCCGGAGAGGGCGATGACGTCCTTGAAGTGCACGTAGCCGACCATCGCGCCGGCCTCGTCCACGAGCACGTAGCGCGAGTGCCCGTGCCTGGCCACGGCCTCCTCCACCTGGCGAGGCGTGACGTTCCGCGGCAGCGTCACCAGGGAGCGCAGGGGCACCGCCAGGTCGCGGGCGCACTTCTCGGTGAACTCGAAGGCCTTCGTCACGGTGCCGCTCACGTCCTGGAAGAGGCCGGCGCGCTCCGACTCGGCCACGATGGTCGCCACCTGGTCGAGGGTGAACGCCGCCGTGGCCTCGCCGCGCGGCTCCACGCCGAAGCGCCGCAGGAACCAGTTGGCCGTGTGGTCGAGGGCGGTGATCGCCGGCCGCACGAAGCGCGCCACGCGCACCAGCGCCGGGGCGAGGAGCAGCACGGACGGGGCGGGCCGCGAGAAGGCCAGGTTCTTGGGGACCATCTCCCCGAGGGTCACGTGCAGGAACGAGACGAGCAGCAGCGCCACCGCGAACGACACGCCGGAGGTGAGCGCGTCGCCGAAGCCGAGTGCGTGCAGCGGCCCCGCGACCAGGTGGTGGATGGCCGGCTCGGAGACGTTGAGGATCAAGAGCGAGCAGACGGTGATGCCGAGCTGCGAGCAGGCCAGCATGAGCGAGGCGTGCTCCATAGCCCACAGGGCCACCTTGGCAGCCGCGTTGCCCTCCTCCGCCAGCGGCTCCACCTGCGCGCGCCGCGCGGCCAGCACGGCGAACTCGGCGGCCACGAAGAAGGCGTTGGCGGCGAGCAGGACGAAGAGCCAGACGAGGCCCCACCAGTCGCTCACGAGGGCTCCCCGTCAGGGGCCTCTGGGGCTGGCGGCGGCGCGGGCACGAAGCGCAGCCTGTCGACGCGCAGGCCGTCCATCCGCGTCACGACCAGGCGGCCGCCGGGCACGTCGACCGTGTCGCCGCGCACCGGCACTCTCCCCAGCTCCGCCATCACGTAGCCGCCGAGCGTGTCGTAGTCCTCGTCCTCGGGGATGCTAAGGCCGACCCGCTCCTCGGCCTCGTCCAGGCGCAGCATGCCGGGCAGCGTCCAGGAGTCGTCCGGCCACTGCCTGATGGCCGCCTCGCGCCGGTCGTGCTCGTCGGCCACCTCGCCGACCAGCTCCTCCACGAGGTCCTCGAGCGTGACGACGCCGGCGGTGCCGCCGTACTCGTCGAGCACGACGGCCAGCTGCGATCCGCCCCTCAGCTGCCCAAGGAGCACGTCCACGGTCTGCGTGTCAGGCACGAAGTTCGCCTGGCGCATGAACGCCGTCACCGGCGTCGCGTCGCGCTGCTCGCGGGGCACGGCCAACGCGCCCTTCACGTGCACGACGCCGATGACGTCGTCGATGCCGGTGCCGGTTATGGGGAAGCGGGAGTGCCCGGTGTCGCGAGCCAAGGCCAGCACGTCCGCGGCGGTGGCGGTGGAAGGCAGCGTGGCCATGCGCGTGCGTGGGGTCATGACGTCGCCGGCGGTGAACTCGGCGAAGTCGAGGGTCTTGGTGAGCAGCGTGGCCGCGCGCGGGTCGAGGCTGCCCTCGCTGGCCGAGTGGCGCACGAGGCTGGCCAGCTCCTCGACGGTCCGCGCCGAGGACAGCTCCTCCTGCGGCTCGACGCCCATGGCCCTCACGACGGTGTTGGAGAAGCCGTTGAGGAGCCGCACGAACGGGCCGAAGACGGTCGTGAAGGCGATCTGCAGCGGCGCCACGAGGCGGCCGGTCGTCTCGGGCAGGGCCAGCGCCAGGTTCTTGGGCACCAGCTCGCCGAAGATCATCGAGAGCAGGGTGGCGAGGACCACGCCCACGATGGTGCCGACGGGGCGCACCACGTCGCCGGGCAGGCCCAGCGCCGCCAGCGGGCCCGAGAGCAGCCGCGACACGGCGGGCTCCATGGTGTAGCCGGTGAGCAGCGTGGTGAGGGTGATGCCCAGCTGGGCGCTGGAGAGGTGGGTGGAGGTGTGCCGGAGGGCGGCTATGAGCGCGGCGAGGCCTTTCTCGCCCTTGTGGTGCCGTCCCTCCAGCACGGCCCTGTCGAGGTTGACGAGGGCGAACTCGGAGGCGACGAACAACCCGGTTCCCGCGGTGAGCAGAATGCCGAGGCCGAACAGGAGCCAGTCGCTCATAGGCCGTCGGCGTACCCCAGAGGGGTAGTCAGGTCCATGTTCCGGCCGAGTATACAGGCAGCCCCGGCCGCACGGGGCGGCCGGGGCGAGGATTGCCTCTACCTAGGGGCTGATCGCCTCAGGTCAGAAGGCAGGGGCGTTGGGGACGAGCGGGTCGTCGAGCGGCGTCGGGGTGTCGTTGACGTCGTCGCCGTCGAGCACGTCGTTGGCGCCGTCACGCAGGTCGTCGATGCCCTCCTGGACGTCGTCCCTCAGGCCGTCGAGGCCCTGTTCGACGTCGTCCCTGAACTCGTCGAGGCCCTGGTCGACGTCATCACCCAGGTCGTTCAGGCCGTCGCGCACGTCAGGGGCGCCGAGACCGCCGCCGGGCGTAGGGGACAGGGGGTCGTTGGCGGGCGGCGTCAGCGGGTCGCTGGGCGCGGGCATGAGCGGGTCGTTGAAGTCGGAGTCGAGGGTCTCCTCAGCCTCCTCGTCGGCGAGCTGCTGGCTCACCTCGGTGAGCATCGTGCGGGCCTCGCCCACGTCGTCACGCACCTGGCGCACCTCGCTGATGAGCTGCGCCGGCTCCGGCTGGCTGGCCGAGCTCAGGTCCAGCAGGCGCTGCTCGACGGCGTCGAGGCGGTCGGCCACCTGCTCGATCTGCTGGCGAATGGCGGCAGCGTCGTCGGCGCTGAAGCCGCCCCTGTCGTTGGTGTCGCAGGCGGCCAGCCCTATCACCAGCGCTGGCGCCATGAGCGCGCCCAGCAGCCTCTTCTTTAGCGGATTGGCGACTCGAACCTTCGTCACGTTCACCGGCCTCCCTCCGGGGTCGCGGGGCGTTCGGCCTCTCGCGACCCGGTCCGCGGCCTAGCCGGGACCGTTACCTGTGCCACCGTGGCGCCGCGAGGAGTGAGAAGGCCCGCCCTGGCGGTGAGACGCCCTTAACGCGGAACCCACGCTGCGCTCGTGATGCTCTTACGGAGCTAATGAGCCCGGCAGCGCCTGCGCGAGGGACGGGGGATTCCCGCTTCATGCCGCTCTCACCGAGCCGTTCTCAGGCTGGCCTGCGCGGCGTTAGGGTCTCGGCCATGACGCAGGCGAAGTCGGATGTGCTGGTGCGTCCCCTCGTCCCCGAGGACTGGCCGGGGGTGCGGCAGGCCTACATGGACGGCATAGCCACCGGCAACGCGACCTTCGAGGTGCGGGCGCCCGACGAGTTCGAGACGTGGGCGGCAGGCAAGCTCACCGCGTGCCGGCTGGTGGCGTGCACCGGCGAGGACGAGCGGGACGTCCTCGGCTTCGCGGCCCTCTCCCCCGTCTCCAGCCGCTACGTCTACCGTGGCGTCGCCGAGGTGGGCATATACGTGGCCGAGCGGGCTCGCGGCCGCGGCGTCGGCCGGGCGCTTATGGCACGCCTCGTCGCCGACTCGGAGGCCAACGGCATCTGGACGCTGCAGAGCGCGGTGTTCCCCGAGAACACGCCCACGCGCGCCCTCCACGCCGCCTTCGGCTTCCGGGAGGTCGGCCGCCGCGAGCGCATAGGCAAGCTCCACGGCGTGTGGCGCGACACCCTGCTGCTGGAGCGCCGCAGCCGCCTGCCCGAGCTCAACTCCTGAGGCTCAGCCGCGTCCCGGCTCGAGCGCGGCCCTGAGCGCCGCCACCAGCGCGGCGGCGCCGGGCTGCATAGCGTTCACCAGCACCCCGGCGCGGCCCAGCGGCGCGGCCAGCTCGACCGTGCGGCCTTCGCCAGCCTCGTGGACCGCCCCTGAGTAGGCGTCGATCCACCTTCCCGACCCCGCCGGCAGGTAGGCGCTGACGGCGCTCCGTCCTGGGTGCACCACCGGCGCCACGAGCACGCCGCGGCCGAGGAAGAGCTGGGAGTGGAGCCGGCGCGTCGCGTCGTCCTCGGGGTACGCCAGCCACGGGTGGCGCACGACGGGCAGGCCAGAGGCGCGCGCCTCGGCCATGAGCTCGCGGCGCAGGTCGCGCCAGGCCACGAAGGTGCGCGTGGAGCGCGCGAAGTCCGACAGCGTCCGCTCGTCCGAGTACACCTGCACGTTGTCGGCCGGCCTGTTGCCCTCGTGGGTGCGCAGGAAGGCCGTGAACGCCATCAGCTCGCCCCAGCGGGCCAGCAGCTCCCGCGTCCTCACCCACTTCGCCACCGGGTAGACCATCGAGGTGTAGCCGCCCACGTCGCCGTGCTGCAGCGCGTAGCCGGCGAAGCCCGAGGTGAGGAGGCCCGTGAGCGCGCTGCGCAGCCCGTCGTGCTGGTCCCACGTGACCATCTGGTCGCCCAGCCAGAAGAGCCCGGCGTGACGGGGACTGCGGGCGAAACCGGCGCGGAAGAAGGTGACGAGGTCGCCCGGCGACCGGCCCAGGCGCTCGGCCAGCCGCGCGCGTAGGCGGGCGTTGAGCTCGGCCCACGCCTCGGGGTAGCGGTTGTGCCATTCGCAGGCCGTGCCGCCCGCGAGCACGGCGTCGAACGGCAGCCCCTCGCCGAAGTCGGCCATCCAGCCGTGGGCACCGGTCTGGGCGAGCCTCTCGGCGAGCGTCTCCAGGTACCACGCCGCGGCGTCCTCGTCGCTCAGGTCGACGAGGCCCGCCTCGAAGTCGTTCTGGTCGGTCATGTAGGCGTCGCCCGCGCGCGTGCGCACGAGCCTGCCCTGCGCCTTGGCCACGGAGAAGAGGTCGGGGCGTCTGCCGGGGCGCCCGGCCGTGTCGGCCAGGAACGGGTTCACGTACACGAGCGTCCGCAGGCCGCGCTCCTCGAGCCAGGCGCCTAGCTCGCCCCAGTCGGGGTAGCGGTCAGGGTCGAGCTGCCAGTCCCACCACAGCCGCTGCCCGAACCCGACGCTCCTGTTGCCCACCCAGTCCTGCAGCCACACGCCGGCCAGGGCAGCGCCGTGGCGCTCCAACGCGCTCACGACGCTCCGCACCTTCCCGCCGCCGCCCTGCAGGCCCACGACGGCGCCCCTGTCGGCCCAGTCGGGCAGCGGGTCCATGCGGCCCGCGTAGCGCGTGTACACCTCGAGCAGCTCGGAAGGGCTCGACCCGGCGATCACCCGCGCCCGCAGCACGGGAGCGTAGACGCGCGCGCTGGCGACAGTCTCGTGCCGCAGGTCGAGTTGCGAGGGGTGAGTGCCCGCTAGGTACAGGGCGCGCATGTCGCTGCCGTAGAGCACCGGCACTGGCGCGTAGGTGCTCCACCAGCGGCCGCCGGCGCCGGCGAAGAGCTCGGCCAGCAGCGTCAGCGGCTGGGCGCCCCTGCCCACCCCCTGCTCGGCGGTGACGATGGGCAGGCGCCGGCCGGCCATGTCGACGCGGCTGAACTGGACGCCGCCGCCGAACACGCTGGAGCCGGGCGCGCGCTCCCACAGGATCTCGACCCACCCCATGGGGTCGCTCGCGCCGCCGTCCCGGGGCTGGGTGAGGCGCAGCTCCAGCTCGAGCGTCTCGGCGTCCACGGCCCTGAACGTCAGGGCGTAGGGCGCGGGGGCGCTGGCGCCCGCGAAAGAGCCCTCCAGGCGCAGCTCGCCGTCCGCGAAGGACTGCGACGACACCAGCTGGTCAGCCGCACGGTCCGTCACGCGCTCGATCACGTCGATGTGGCCTGCCAGCCCCTCGAAGCGCACCTCGCCCCGCACGGCGGCGGCGAACGCCCCGAGCGGCGTGGCGAGCGCGACGCCTCCCGGGCTGCGCGGGTGCCTGACCACGAGGCGCGCGGGCTCGAGCACCACCTCGAACGCGCCCACGCGCCACGAGCCGGGCCTCGCCTCGCCTTGGAAGACGAGGCGACCCGGCAGCGCCGGCGCCGGCGCCGTGACCGAGCGGTAGGCCAGCGCCGCCAGCCTGCTCAAGCCGGCGCCGAGGCCCTTGCGCGTCATGCCTTGGGTGGACCGCGGCGGCTCTGGAGGGCCGCGTACGCCATGCCGAACAGGACCGCAGACATGAAGTAGTAGGCGGGCCCGCCGCCCATGAGGGCGCGGTAGAGGAGCAGCGCGGCCACGGCCGCGAGCACCAAGGGGAAAGCGAAGCTGGTGGGCGCGCGGTTCATGGGCACGCGCAGTCTAAGCCGCGGCAGGCCACAGCGCCGCACCTCCCGCCGGCGCGCTTGGTACCTTCTGGGGCGTGACCGTTTCGGGGGGTAGGAGGATCGCGCTCTCGGGCCTCAGCCTCACCTTCCTCCTCACCTTCTCCCACTCCGTCAACGACGCCTACACCAACGTCCTGCCGGTGTTCCTCCCCACCCTCCAGGACCGCCTGGGCCTGGGCGAGGCCGTGCTGGCGGTGGCCGTGGCCGTCATCTCCCTCTCCTCGAACGTCCTGCAGCCGGTGTTCGGCGCGTTCGTCGAGGGTTGGGGCCGCCGCCGGTCGGCCGCCATAGGCCTCCTGGTCGGCTCGGTGCTCATGGGCTTCGTGTCCGTCGCCGGCAGCGTGTGGTCGCTCTTCTTCATCCTCGCCGTCGGCGGTCTCGGCTCCGCCTGCTTCCACCCCGCGGCCGCCTCCCTGGCCCGCGACACGGGCGCCCGTCGCGGGCTGAGCATGAGCCTCTTCGCCGCCGGCGGCTCGCTGGGCGTGGCGGTGATGCCCGTGGTGATCCTCTGGGTGCTGCGCACGCTGGGGCCGGACTACGTGCCTCTGCTGTCGCTGGGCGGCGTGCTCTTCAGCCTCGCTCTGCTGGCGTTCACCCCGCAGCAGACGCCCAAGCCGCGGCCGGCCGCCGGCACCCGGCGGTCGATCGACCTCTCCCTGCTCAAGGGCCCCGTGGGCGCCCTGGCCGCCGCCGGCATCCTCAGGGCCATGGCGTTCATCAGCTTCACCAACGGCATGCCGCTGTTCCTCGCCAACGTGCGCGGCTTCGCGGCCGACGCCCCAGCTATCGGCCTCACGCTCTCCATCTACAGCGGGGCCGCCTCGGCCGGCACGATCCTGGCCGGCCTGGTGGAGGCGCGGGTCGGCCGCCTGCGCCTAATCGTCACGTGCATGCTGGCGGCGCTGCCCGCGCTGCTCCTCACCCTCGTGCTCGACGTGGGGAGCCTCCCTTACTACCTGTGCGTGGCGCTCGGCGGCATGCTCACCAACGCCTGCATCCCCATGCTGGTCGTGAGCGCACAGGACCTGGCGCCCGACAACGTCGCGGCGGCCTCTGGCCTGCTCATGGGGTTCACCTGGGGCACCGCCGGCGTCCTCTACATCGGCTTCGGCGCGCTGCAGGAGGCCGTCGGGATCGCCCCTGCGCTGGCGCTAGGCTTCGCCTTCCTGCTGCCAGCCGTGGCGCTGGTGACGTACGTGTTCAAGCGCAACGCCGCGGCACTGGCCGCCGCCGACGCCCAGGCCAACCAGGCGCGCGCCTGAGGCCCTGACGCTCACACCTCGCCGAGGTACGCGCGCTTCATCCCCTCGTTCTGCAGCAGGTCCCTGGCGGCCCCCTGCAAGACCACCTCGCCCGTCTGCAGCACGTAGCCCCTGTCGGCTATCGAGAGCGCGATGTTGGCGTTCTGCTCGACCACGAAGACGCTGATCCCGCGCTCGTTGACCTGCTTGATGATCTCGAAGATGCGCTCCACGAACAGCGGCGCCAGGCCCATCGACGGCTCGTCCATCAGGATGAGCTTGGGCCGGCTCATGAGCGCCCTGCCCATGGCCAGCATCTGCTGCTCGCCTCCGGACATGGTGCCTCCGAGCTGGTTGAGGCGCTCGCCCAGCCGCGGGAAGAGGCTGAAGACGTAGTCCAGGTCCTCCTGGACGCCGTCCTTGTCGTCGCGCAGGTAGGCGCCCATGTCGAGGTTCTCGCGCACCGTGAGCTTGGGGAAGATGCGCCTGTTCTCAGGCACCACGGCCATACCACGCGCTATGCGGTCGGCGGTGGGCAGGCCGTCGACGCGCTCGCCCCTGAACCAGATCTCGCCCGCCGACACCCGCACGATCCCGAGGATCGTCTTGAGGGTCGTGCTCTTGCCCGAGGCGTTCCCGCCGAGTAGGCAGACCATCTCCCCCGGGAAGATGACCATGTCCACGTTCCTGAGCACCTGGATGGGCCCGTAGTGGGTGTCCACGCCCTTCAGCTCGAGGAGCCGCTCGCGGCCGGCGTCGGCGGCGGTCGCGGCGCTGGCGGCCTCCGCGCTCACAGCTCCAGCCCCAGTCCGGTTGGCGCGCGGTCCCCGGAGGACGCGCGCTTGCCCAGGTAGGCCTCGATGACGGCCGGCTCGTTCACGACCTGCTCGTAGGAGCCCTCGGCGATCTTGCGGCCGTAGTCGAGGACGACGACGCGGTCGGAGATGTCCTTGACGAGGTTCATCTTGTGCTCGACGAGCATGATCGTGTAGCCGCCCTCGTCGCGCATGCGCCTGATGATCTCGGTGATCTCGGCCGTCTCGCGCGGGTTCATGCCCGCGCTGGGCTCGTCGAGCAGCAGCAGCCTGGCGCCGGTGGCCATGGCGCGCGCCATCTCGGTGCGGCGCCTGTTGGCGTAGGACAGCACCTCGACCGGCTGGTGGAGCCTGAACGTCATGAGGCGCGGCCCGAAGAAGGCGAGCTTCTCGAGCGCCACCTCGTGCATCCTCTGCTCCTGCTTGACGTACCCGGGCGTGCGCAGCACGCTGGCGAGCCACGTCGTGCGCAGCCGGTGGTGCTGGGCGATGAGCACGTTCTGCAGCACGGTGAGGTTGTTGAACAGCCTGAGGTTCTGGAACGTGCGCGCCACGCCCAGGTCGACGATCTGGTTGGGCTTGAGCCCGCTTATCCGCCGGCCCTCGAAGAGGATGCGGCCCGAGTCCGGCCGGTAGACGCCGGTTATGAGGTTGAAGAGCGTGGTCTTGCCGGCGCCGTTGGGGCCTATGACGCTGACGATCTCGCCCTCGGAGACGCGCAGCGAGAGCTGGGAGATGGCCTGGAGGCCGCCGAAGGCCTTGTTCACCGCCTCGATCTCGAGCACGGCCTACTCCTCCGCCCCCCGCGGCCGGCCGCCGGCGTCGAGCCAGGCGTCCTGGCGGCGCTCCTCGTCGGTGGGGACGTCGCGGGCGTCGCGCAGCAGCCACGTCCACTCGAACTCGCGGCGGCCCATGATGCCGGCGGGCTTGAAGACCATGATCACGACCAGCAGCACGGCGAGCGCGATGGCGCGCATGCCGAAGCCCTGCCAATCGCGGGCCAGCGCCTGGTCGAGAACGCCGAGGAGGCTCAGGGCGGCCACCACGACGCCGACCACCCCCGCGCCAAGGGCCACGGGGTGCAGGGCGGGACGCATGCGGCGGTTGCGCCTGTAGAGCCAGCCCAGGCCCGCCGCCACGAGCAGCACCAGGCCTGCCGCCCCTACCCAGGTGGAGAGCGGGTAGGCCTGCTCGAGCGGGTCGCCGTACTGCCGCACCCACACCACCAGCGCCGTGCCCAGCAGCGCGCCGGTGATGGAGCCCGTGCCGCCCACCGAGATGGCGACGAGGAAGTAGAAGGTCAGGGAGAAGAGGAAGAGGTCGAGGCGCGCCGTGCCCACCCAGCTCACCCACAGGCCGCCCGCGACCCCGGCGAAGAAGGCCGAGATCACGAACGCCAGCACCTTGTGGTAGGCCACGTTCACGCCCATGGCCTCGGCGGCTATCTCGTCCTCGCGTATGCCCTGCAGGGCCCGCCCGTAAGAGCCCTTCTTGAGGCGAGCCAGCACGAACACGGTGATGGCCAGGGCCCCGAAGGTCCACCACACGCTCTTGCCGAACCTCGTGGGCACGCCGGCGAAGCCGAGCGCGCCGTTGGTGTAGGAGGAGAGCAGCGGCGTGGAGGCCAGGAGCCTTATCACCTCGCCGAAGGCGAAGGTGACGACGGCCAGGTAGTCGCCCCGCAGGCGCAGCGACGGGAAGCCCACCACCACGCCGAACGCGGCCGCCATCAGCCCCCCTAGCACCAAAGCGACGACGAACCGCACGCCCAAGGTCTCCGGCGTGGCCAAGAAGTCGAGGCCCAGCGCCGACATCCAGCGCTCCACGGAGAGGCCGAGCGCGAAGTCCGAGAGCGAGTTGCGCGCCGAGAGCTGCAGGTTCTGCCGCGCGGCCTCGGGCAGCATGAGCAGGCCCGTGACGTAGCCGCCCACGAGCATGAAGCCGTGGTGGCCCAGTGACAGGATCCCGGTGACCCCGTTGATGAGGTTGAGGCTCACCGTGGCGACGCCCCAGATGGCGAAGAGGGCGAACACCTGCCCGAGCTTGACGCTGCCGTAGGAGGAGACCGACCACAGCACGACCAGCAGCAGGACGGCCGCGCCGACGTTCAGGGCACGCCGCAGCATCACGCCGCGCTGGCCGGAGGGGTGGGCGCCCTCGCTCACACCTTCTCCGAGAGGTCCTCGCCGACGATCCCAGAGGGCCGGACGAGGAGGATGACGATCATCGCCAGGAACGCGAAGGTGTCCTTGTACTCGGTGATGCCGCTGAAGTCGCCGACGCGCGGGAACAGCGCCGTCAGGAAGTTCTCGAGGAAGCCGAGGATCACGCCCCCGATGACGGCGCCGGGCAGGCTGCCGATGCCGCCGATGACGGCGGCGGCGAAGGCCTTGATGCCGGGCAGCACGCCGAACACGGCGGGCTGGTTGATGCTGCCGAAGCTCATGCCCCACATCACCGCCGAGGCGGCGGCGAGCATGGAGCCGAGCAGGAACGTCGAGGAGATGACCCGGTCGACGTCCACGCCCATCATCCGGGCGGTCTCCGCGTCCTGGGCCGTGGCGCGCATGGCGCGGCCCAGGCGCGTGCGCGTGACCAGCGCGGTGAGCACGAGGACGAGGACCAGGGCGACGAGCGGAGCCAGCACCACCATCCAGGTGGTGAACACCGTCTCCCCCGCCACCTGGAAGGTGAGCTGGCCGGTGAAGAAGGAGGGCGGCCGGAACGGCGTCTGCCTGTTGGAGAACGCCAGCAGGCCGAAGTTCTGCAGGAAGAACGACACCGCGATGGCGGTGATGAGCATCGAGTTGCGCGGCGCCCCGCGCAGCGGCTTGTAGGCGATGCGGTCGACGGTCATGCCCAGCACGCCGGTGACGAACATGCCCGCCACCATCGCGCCCAGCCAGCCGAACCTCACGGAGGCGAGCGCCACGGCGACGGCGACGAAGCAGAGGACCGCGGCGCCCAGCACCAGGGGGCGGCCGAGCACGCGGAAGAAGCCGAGGAACCTCAGGAAGCCGTAGGCCACGACGGCGGCCACCACCAGGGCCACGGGCCAGGAGTAGGGGGTGGCGCTGAAGAGGAAGAAGGCGGCGAACGCTCCCACCATGAACACCTCGCCGTGGGCGAAGTTGATCAGGCGGATGATGCCGTAGACCATCGTGTAGCCGAGCGCGATGAGGGCGTAGAGGCTGCCGAGCTGCAGCGACCTCACGAAGGCGCCCGCGAAGAAGGCGGCGTTGAAGCTGGGGTTGACGCCGTGCAGGTAGAACATCCGCCACACTGCCAGCGCCACCAGCGCGCCGAGGCCCGCCCAAGGCAAGAGCCGACGAGCGAGGGTCGCCCCTCCGACGGAGGGGCCGCGCGGCGTGGCGGCGTGGGCTGGCGTGGTCAAGTTGCTACCCCGTCTCAGGCCTATGGTGGTACCCGCACACGATAACAGGCGGCGGCGAGGGCCTGTTCGAGGACCCTCGCCGCCGCGGTGGCCTAGCGCCGGCGACCGGCGCCAGGACTCACGTCACTCGAGCTGGATGCCCCTCAGGACGGCCTTGCTCCAGGTGCCGTCGGCGCCGACCTCGAAGGCGTAGAGGCCCATCACGCGGTTGGCCGGGGTGCCGTCCGTGCCCTTGAAGGTGATCTCGCCGGAGACGCCGGGGAAGCCCTCGAGGTTGGCCAGGGCCTCGCGCACGGCGGCGCGGTCGGCGGTTCCGGCGGCCTCGATGGCGGCCACGACGACCTTGTAGGCGTCGGCGCCGGCCAGCGTGAAGCCGGTGAAGCCGGCATCGGGGTACTCGGCGCGGTAGACCTCGCCGAAGGCGCTGGCGCGCTCGGCGGCCTCGCCGGAGAGGACCTCGGGCTCACCGAAGCTGGTGAAGGTGTAGCCGTCGAACGCCTGGCCGCCGCCCTCGGGGCACTGGGCGTCGTCGGACGCGTCGCCGCCGAGCATGGGCACGTTGAAGCCCTGCTGCCTGAGCTGCGGGACGAGGGTCGCGGCCTCGGCGCAGAAGCCCGTGTAGTAGATCATCGTCGGGTTGAACGCCCGGAGGTCGTTGATCTGGGCCGAGAAGTCCACGGTGTTGGCCGTGAAGTCGAGGACTATGGCCTGGCCGCCGAACTCCTCGAGGGCGTCCCGGAAGAAGCCCGTGAGGCCCACGGAGTAGTCGTCGTCCTGCTGCCTGAAGATGGCGACGCGCTCGCCGTGGCCTTCGTTCCACGCCCACTGGGCGGCCACGCGACCCTGGAACTGGTCGGTGTAGGGGATGCGGAAGATGTAGTCGCCCACCTGCGTGGTGGCCGGGTTGGTCGAGCCCGTCGAGACCATGACGACGCCGGCCTCCTGGAACACGCCGGCGGCCGGGATCGAGTGCGACGAGGCGTAGGTGCCGAGCACCGCCACCGCGCCCTCGTCGACGAAGCGGTTGGCGCAGGCCACCGAGCCCTCAGGCGTGCTGGCGTTGTCGCATATCGACAGCCGTATGGGGCGGCCCAGGACCGTGTCCTGCTGCATGTGGGCTACGCGGATGCCGTTGAGGGTGTCGTTGCCCGTCACGGTCATGCGGCCGGACAGCTCGAGGTTGACGCCGATGACGATCGGGTCCTGAGCCATAGCGGCCGTGAGGAGAGCCAAGAACAGCACCAACAGGGGCCTTCTCATCCAGTTCCTCCCAACGTTCGAAGCTGGAGTTCGCCCTAAGGGAGACGGTTTCGCGCGTCCCTGAGGCGACTACTTTCGTCGTGGCCGACAGGGCGATGATACCGCGCCCTTCATGGCTGTCAACGAGCGCCCTGACGGTCGAGCCTGCGCTCGCCGCCCGGCCAGCGCCACCGGCGCGGGCCCGCTCGCCGCGCGGTATCGCACGCCGGCCTCTCATGCGCTACCGCTATCCTCCCGGTCGGCGGGACGCGGGCGCCAAGCCCACTGCCGCCACGGAGGGACGATGCGCAGACGTTTCATCCTCGCCGCGCTCACCGTCGCGGCACTCCTCGCAGCCTGCTCGCAGCCCCCCGCGGGCCCCTCGCTCACGGCCGACCAGGCCGGCGACAAGGTCGCCTCGCTCGCCGACAGCTTCGGCGCGCTGCTCTCCGACCCTGACATCACGGCCTTCGTGGACATGGTCGCTGGCCTCACGCCCGCCGGCATGTCGTACCAGGAAGCGAGCCAGCTCCGTCGCGGCGTCTACGAGTACGACGACGTGGCCGGCGAGTGGGTCAAGGTCGGCGACTCGGACGACCTGGTCCTCCTCTGGACCGTGGAGCCCGGCTCGTCGCCGGCCCAGCTGGTCGCCGACTGGGACGCCTCCGCGCCCACGGTCATGCGCACGCTCGTCGGCGGCGACGAGGTCGAGCTGCCCACCGGCGCCCGGTTCCAGCTCAGCGTGGACGGGCAGGTCGTGGCCGACATCGCCCAGACGGGCACCTGGCCGGTCAACCAGTGCGGCACGCTCTCGGAGGTCGGCGACCTCTACTTCGACGGCCTCGTGACCGACGGCGACGGCGCGCTGACCATCGACATGGTGGGCCTGAGCCTCGAGGCCGGCGACACCACGGCCACCGCCAGCACCTCCGGCGGCTTGGCTCTGACCGTCGAAGCCGGCGAGGCCTGGGTGGACTGGGACCTCTCCCTCGACCTGGCTATCGACCGCGACGCCGACTGCGTGGTCAGCGACGTCGAGGTGACCTCCGGCCACGTGCAGGTGGCAGCTGGCGTCGAGACGCCGGCGGGCAGCGCCAGCATCGGCGTGACGACCGGCTTCGCACCGGTGTTCGCGTCGGGCACCGGCGAGATCACGGGCCTGGAGCTCACCGGCGGCAGCCTGGTACTCGACGGCGCCCTGGCCGTCACCTGGGACGGCGTGCTCGACGACGGCAACGGCAACGGCATCCCCGGCGACGGCCTGGTCCTCACCTTCTCCGACGGGTCCATGACCCTCGAGGAGTTCATCCAGGACCAGTTCGGCTTCTTCGCCCTCGGCTCGCGGCTTCTGGGGGCGCTGCGCTGAGGGCCGTCCAGAGAGGGCGGGTCACTCGTCGCGCGGGTCGAGCGCGTCGCGCAGCCCGTCGCCGAAGAGGTTGAAGGCCAGAACGGTGAGGAAAATCGAGAGGCCAGGGAAGATCGCCATCCACGGCGCCTGGACGAGGAAGTTCTTCGCCGTGTTGAGCATGCCGCCCCACGACGGCGTGGGCGGCTGCACGCCGAGGCCCAGGAACGACAGGGACGACTCGGCGATGATGGCCTGAGCGATCGTCAGCGTGGCCTGCACCAGGAGCGGCGCGAAGCTGTTGGGGAACACGTGCCGCACGATCACGCGCGCGTCGGAGGCGCCCAGCGCCCTGGCGGCCTGCACGTACTCCTCGGAGCCGACGGCCAGCACCTGGGCGCGCGTCAGCCTGATGAACGTGGGCATGGTCGCGATGCCGATGGCGATCATCGCGTTGGTGAGGCTCGGCCCGAGCGCGGCCGCGAGGGCTATGGCGAGGATGAGGAACGGGAACGACAAGACGGCGTCGGTGAGGCGCATGATGAACTCGTCCAGCGCGCCCCTGTAGTAGCCGGAGAGCAGGCCGAGGGGCACGCCTATCCCCACGGCGATGGCCACGGAGATGACCCCCGCCACCAGGCTGGCGCGGGCGCCCCAGATGGTGCGGGAGAGGACGTCCCTGCCTATCTCGTCCGTGCCCAAGAGGTACTCGGTGGAGGGCGGCTTGCGCACGGCCAGGAAGTCGGGCTTGGCGGGGTCGCGCGGCGCCAGCCACGGCGCCAGGGTGGCGACGACGACGAACACCGCCACCACGAAGGCCCCGGCCACGGCGGTCGGGCGGCGCAGCAGGCGCCTCATGGCGCGGCTCGAAGGCCCGCGCGCGGTGGCTTCTCCGGGGGCGCGGGCCGCGGCCGTCGTCACCGCGCGCCGATCCGCGGGTCGAGGACCGCGTAGAGGACGTCGACCAGCAGGTTGATGACGATGTAGCCGGTGGCGGTGACCAGGACGACGCCCTGCACGACGGCGTAGTCGCGGTTGAAGACGGCGTCCACCACGAGCTTCCCGAAGCCGGGGATGGTGAACACCTGCTCGGTGAGCACGGCGCCTGACAGGAGCGCGCCGAGCTGCAGGCCGAGGATCGTTATCACCGGTATGAGCGCGTTGCGCGCCGCGTGCTTCACCAGGACTGCGGTGCCGCGCTGGCCCTTGGCGCGGGCGGTGCGCACGAAGTCCTGCCTGAGCACCCCCAGCATCGCGGAGCGCATCTGCCGCATGAGCACGCCCGCCAGGCCCGTGCCCAGCACGAACGCGGGCATGATCATCCGCTTCAGGTTCTCCCAGACGCCTTCTGAGAGGGGCACGTAGCCGGAGGCCGGCAGCCAGCCCAGCCGCACGGAGACGAGCAGGATGAGCATGATGCCGAGCCAGAAGTTGGGCACCGAGATGCCCGTGAGCGCCAGCACGGTGCCGCCGTAGTCCACGGCCGTCCCCCTCTTGGCGGCCGCCGCCACGCCTACCGGCAGCGCGATGGCGACGGCCACCAGCAGCGAGAGGACCGCGAGCTCGATGGTGACGGGCAGCTTCGAGGCGATGAGGTCGAGCACGCGCTCGTTGGTGCGCAGCGACCGGCCCAGGTCGCCGCGCGCCAGCTGGCCCACCCAGGCCGCGTACTGCACCGGGATGGGGTCGTCCAGTCGGTAGCGCTGCCTGATGAAGGCGATGACCTCGGGGTCGCGCTGCTCACCCGCCAGGATGAGCGCCGGGTCGCCGGGCAGCGAGCGCTGGATGGCGAACACCATCAGCGTCACGAGGAACAGCGTGGGTATCGCTGTCAGCGCTCGCCGACCGACGTAGGGCAGCACGGCTTCTCCCTAACCCACCATCACGTCAGCGCTGCGCCAACGTCACTCCCTGGAGCCTTATCAAGCCGTCCGGGTAGGCCTCGAAGCCCTGGACGTTCGTCCGGTGCGGGAAGAACAGGGTCGTGTGATAGAGGTAGATGATGTTCCTGTTCAGCAGGTAGCGCTCGAGCGCCTGCTTGTACAGCTCGTAGCGCTCCTCCGTCGTCGACGCCGTGCGGGCCGCGTCGAGCAGCCTGTCAACCTCGGGATCGCAGTACCCGGTCTCGTTCAGCGAGCCGGCGCACGTGTGGTACTGGTGGATGTTCCCGTCCGGGTCGAGGCGGCCCGACCAGCCCACCTGGAAGGCGTCGTACTCGCCCTGCTCCTGCAGGTCGAGCGCCGTGGCGAACTCCGTGGCGCGCAGTGTGATGTCGAAGCCCACCTCGCCGGCCAGCGCCTGGATGACCTCGCCCAAGCGGACCGACTCGGGGTTGTTCGCCACCATGAGCTCGAAGGACACGCGGTCGTAGCCGGCCTCGGTCAGCAGCGCCCTGGCGCGCTCGGGGTCGCGCTGCGGGATGGGCATGTCGGCGACGTACCACGGGCTCGTGGGCGGCACGGGCTGGTTGCCGGGGACGAACTCGCCGCCGAACACGACGTCGTTGATGACGTTCCTGTCGATGGCCAGCTCGAAGGCCTCGCGCACGCGCACGTCGGACGCCAGCGGGTCGCTGCGCGGCTCAGGGTTGGCGAGGTTGATCGTGATGCCCTGGTAGCCCAGGCTCGGCACGCTGGGGACCACGATGTTGGGGTCGGCGCGCATGATGCCCAGGTCGGTGGGCGCGGGGCGCTCGATCATGTCGAGGTCGCCGGACTGCAGGTTGGCCAGCCTGACGCTGGTGTCGGGGATGGGGACGAACACGACCCGGTCGATGTGGACCTGGTCGGCCGCGTAGTAGTCGGCGAACTTCTCCAGCACGATGCGGTCCTGCGCCACGCGCTCGACGAACTTGAAGGGGCCCGCGCACACCGGGGCGTTCCCGAAGTCCTCGCCGAGGGCCTCGGCCGCGGCGGGCGAGACGATCATGCCGGCGCGGTCGGCGAGCTGCGCGATGAGCGGCGCGAACGGCTGGCTCAGGTGCAGCTGCACGGTGTCGTCGTCGACCACCGTCACCGACTCGAGCTGGGCGATCTCGCTGGCGCGGTTCGAGCCCGGCAGGTTCTTGGCGCGGTCGAGGCTGTACCTCACGGCCTCGGCGTCCATGCGCGTGCCGTCGTGGAAGACCACGTCGCCGCGCAGGTCGATGGTGACGGTGAGGCCGTCGTCCGAGACCGTGTAGCCCGTGGCCAGCTGCGGGACTATCGCCGCCGACGTGGTGATGTCGAACAGCTTGTCGCAGAGGCTGGCGAAGACGATGCGGCCAACGTAGGTGCGGGCGAGCGCTGGGTCGAGGATGTCTGGGTCCTCGGCCAGGCCTATGCGCAGCGTCGTCTGCGCGAGGGCGGCGGACAAGAGGCCCGCCACCAGAACGACGACTAGGTGACGCTTGAGACTCGCGACCATGGTGCCCCTCCCGGCGCCGGCCGTGGCGGAACGAGTAGCCGTTGGCGGCCAGCATTTACCCTTCGCGCGAAGGTTAGTACGCCTGGCCGCGCATGGTCAACGTTCACCAGTCTTCACACTGCGCGATGCGCAGCCGGTGCCGGGCGCGCTATGCTCTGCCCGGCACCGGAGCAGGCGGCGGCAACGCCCGCTCCCCATCCGGCCGGGGAGGTGGCCCGTGCGCATCGACGAGCTCGACAAGCGCATCATCGTGGCGCTGGAGGAGGACGGGCGCCGCCCCTACCGCGACATCGCCCGCGACCTCGGCATCGCCGAGGCCACCGTGCGCGCCCGCGTGGGCAGGCTGTGCGAGACGGGGCTCATCCGCATCACCGCGGTGGGCGACCCGCTCACGCTGGGCGTGAGCACTGCGGCGATAACGCTCATCCGCACGCGCCCCGGCACCGTGCACGCCGTGGCCGAGGCGCTGGCCCAGTACCCCAACGTGCGGTTCGTGGGCGTGTCGCTGGGCTCGGCCGACGTGGTCATCCAGACGCTCCACCGCGACATGAAGGCGCTGCACGACTTCGTGGCCGTGGACCTGCCGCGCCTGGCACCCGACATAGTCAGCACCGAGACGCTGCAGCTCGCCGACGTCCTCAAGAGCTCGTGGGACTGGCGCGCCTGGTTCGAAGAGGCCAGCGCCCAGCCGCCCGAGCACGAGGAGCCGGCGGGCAGGAACAGGAGACGACGCCCGTGACAGCTCGCTACCAGCCTTCCTGGGACCTCCCCTACCCCTCCTCCCGCCAACCCGTGATGGCCGGCGACGTCGTGGCGACGTCGCAGCCGCTGGCGTCGCAGGCCGGCCTCGAGATGCTGCGGTCCGGCGGCAGCGCCGTGGACGCCGCCATCGCCGCCGCCGCCACCCTCACCGTCGTCGAGCCCAGCGGGAACGGCCTCGGCTCCGACGCCTTCGCCATCGTCTGGGACGGGCGCCAGCTGCACGGCCTCAACTCCTCCGGCCGCTCGCCCCGGGGCCTCGACCCCGAGCGCTACCTGGGCCTCGACGAGGTGCCGCGCGTGGGCTGGGACTCCGTCACGGTCCCCGGCGCCGTGGCCGGCTGGGTCGCGCTGTCCGAGCGCTTCGGCCGCCTGCCCTTCGCCAGGCTCCTCGAGCCGGCCATCCGCTACGCCTCCGAAGGCTTCCCCGTCTCCCCGCTCATCGCCGCGCAGTGGGCCAAGGCGGCCGAGGTCCTGGGCCAGCGCCGCGACTTCGCGGGGACCTTCGCGCCCGGCGGCCGCGCCCCGGCCACCGGCGAGACGTTCCGCTCGCCGGGACACGCCAGGTCGCTGCAGCTGATCGCCGAGACGCAGGGCCAGGCCCTCTACCGCGGCGAGCTGGCCGACGCCCTGGTGGCCCACGCCAGGTCGGAGGGCGCCGTCATGGCCCACGACGACCTGGAGGCGCACGCGCCCGAGTGGGTGGAGACGCTCAGCGCGCCCGTGGGCGGGCTCGAGCTGCACGAGTTGCCCCCCAACGGCCAGGGCATAGCCGCGCTCGTCGCGCTGGAGCTGGCGCGGCGCGCCGGCGTCGAGGAGCTGGAGGTCGACTCGGCCGACTGGGTGCACGTGCAGGTGGAGGCCATGAAGCTGGCCTTCGCCGACGCGCACGCGCACGTCGCAGACCCTGAGCGCATGCGGCTGGACCCGCGCGACCTGCTCGACCCCGCCTACCTCGACGAGCGCGCGAAGCTCATCGACAGGCGCCGCGCCGGCGATCCCGAGCACGGCACGCCGAGACCCGGCGGCACCGTCTACCTGTGCGCCGCCGACTCGTCGGGCATGATCGTGTCCTTCATCCAGTCGAACTACCGCGGCTTCGGCTCCGGCGTCGTCGTGCCCGGCTACGGCCTCTCCCTCAACAACCGCGGCAACTGCTTCTCCACGGAGCCCGGCCACGTCAACGCGGTGGCGCCCGGCTTCAGGCCCTACAACACCATCATCCCTGGCATGCTCACGAGCGGCGGGCAGGCGGTGGCGGCGGTGGGCGTCATGGGCGGACCGATGCAGCCGCAAGGGCACATGCAGCTCGCGCTGCGCATGGCCGTGCACGGCCAGAACCCGCAGGCGGCCGCCGACGCGCCCCGCTGGCAGGTGCAGAGCGGCAGGAAGCTCATCCTCGAGCCCGGCTGGCCGGCGCACGTGGTGCAGGAGCTCGTGGACCGCGGCCACGAGGTGCGGGTCACCGAGCCGCACGAGGCGCTGGTGTACGGAGGCGCCCAGGTGATCGCCCGCCTGGGCGACGACGGCTACGTGGCCGGCAGCGACCCGCGCAAGGACGGGCAGGCGGCCGGCTTCTAGGCGGGACCGGCGGAGGTGGCGCCTCCCGGGCCGGAACGGCCCGCGCGCCCCGGGCCAGCCGGCCCGAGGCGGCGCACCGGGCAGTCGAGGACCGCGGGTCCGCGCGCCTACACAGAACCTACACACTCCCTCTGCGGAAGCTACGCGCAGGGGTCGGATGCTCTCGCCCGTGGCAGCACCGCGCTGCCCGGGAAGGAGCAACACATGAGGAGACGCATGACCACCACGCTCGCGGCGCTCGCCGTCGCAGCAGGCAGCCTGACCCTGGCCGCCCCGACGATCACCGTCGACGACTCGGGGATCGACTACCGGAACGGCACCTACGCCAGGACCGAGCGCGACACCGGCTACGCGCAGCTCACCAAGGACGGCGACGACATCGTGCTGGTGCTGAGCCAGTCGCGGCTCGACGGCAGCCTGCCTGCCATCGACCTCGTCGTGTGGGACGCGGGCTACGACAGGCGCGGCGAGCTGCGTCAGGGCGGCCTCGCGAACGTCGAGGGGGTGGAGCTGGAGGGCCTAGGAGCCTACTACAGCGCCTTCTCCGTCACGCACCCCGACGCCACTGTGAAGGCGGCCGTGGACGCCTGGACCGCCGCGCTGGAGCGCCTCGGGTACAGGGCCGCCTCGGTGGAACAGGAGCGCACTTCGGCCGTGGCGACCTTCGACGGCCCCGAGGGCGGTCTGCGCGTGACCTTCCAGGCGACCGGCGACGGCGTTAGGGTGCACTTGGCCGCGGCCTGAACGACCTGAGCCTGAGGGCGTTCGCCACCACGAAGGTGCTCGAGAGACCCATGGCCGCCGCGGCCAGGACCGGCGACAGCAGCACGCCGAGAGCCGGGTAGAGGGCCCCGGCGGCCACCGGGATGAGCACCACGTTGTAGGCGAACGCCCAGAACAGGTTCTGCCCGATGTTCCTCAGCACGGCGCGCGACAGCTCGATGGCGGCGGGGACGGCGCGGACGTCGCCGGCCACCAGCACCACGTCGGCGGCCTCGATGGCCACGTCCGTGCCGGTGCCTATGGCGACGCCGACGTCGGCCGCCGCCAGCGCAGGCGCGTCGTTGATCCCGTCGCCGACGAAGGCCACCCTGGTCCCGTCCGCCTGCAGCTCCCGCACGGCGGCGGCCTTGTCGCCCGGCAGCACCTCGGCGCGCACGTCGTCAAGGCCCAGCCCGCGCGCGACGGCGTTGGCGGTACCGGCGTCGTCGCCCGTCACCATCGCCGTCCTCACGCCGAGCTCGCGCAGACGCGCCAGCGCCGGCGCGGCCGAGGCCTTCACCGGGTCGGCGACGGCCAGCACGGCCAGGGCCTCCACGGACCCCGCCCCCTCGAGGGCGACGTACACGGGCGTCTTACCTTCCCGAGCCAGGCGCGCCGCCGCCTCCTTCAACGCCCCCAGGGCCGCGCCGCTCTCCTCGAGGAAGCGAGCCGACCCGACCAGCACGACGCCCCCGGGCGCCCCGGCCCTGACGCCGCGCCCGGCCACGGCCTCGAAGCCGGCGGCGTCGGGGACATCCAGGCCCTCCTCGCGCGCTGCCTCGACGACGGCGCGGGCCAAGGGGTGCTCGCTGCGCGACTCGGCCGCGGCCGCCAGCGTCAGCGCCTCACGGCGCGTGACGTTCGCGCCCTCGGCCACGACGACGTCGGTGAGGCGCGGACGGCCCTCCGTGAGCGTGCCTGTCTTGTCGAAGGCGACCACCTTGGCGCCCCCTAGCGTCTGCAGCGCGGCGCCGTCGCGGAACAGCACGCCGAGCTCGGCGGCCTTGCCGGTGCCCACCATGATGGAGACGGGCGTGGCCAGGCCCATGGCGCAGGGGCAGGCGATGATAAGCACCGCCACCGCGTTCACGACCGCCAGGCCCAGCGCGGGCTGCGGCCCGAAGACCAGCCAGCCCACGAAGGTGAGGGCCGCTACGCCGAGGACCACCGGCACGAAGACGGCCACGACCTTGTCGAGCTGCGCCTGGATGGGCAGCTTCGCGCCCTGTGCCGCCTGCACCATGGCCACGACCTGCGACAGGAACGTCTCGCTGCCGACCTTCGTGGCCCTGAACCGGAAGCTGGCGCTGCCGTTGACCGTGCCGCCCACGACCTCGTCGCCTGCGGCCTTGCGCGCCGGCGTGGGCTCGCCGGTGACCATCGACTCGTCCACGTAGGACTCGCCGTCCACCACGACGCCGTCGACCGGCAGCCGCTCGCCCGGCCGCACGACCACGATGTCGCCGCGCCTCACGGCGGACACTGGCAGCTCGACCTCGGCTCCGTCCCGCAGCACGCGCGCGGTGCGCGGGCTCAGCGCCACCAGCGCTCGTATCGCGTCGCCGGTGCGGCCTCTGGCCGTGGACTCCAGGTACCGGCCCAGCAGGACGAGCGTGACTATCACCGCCGCGGCCTCGAAGTAGACGTGCGCCGAGCCCTCGGGCAGGAGGCGCGGCAGGAACGTGGCGAAGGTGGAGTACCCGAACGCCGCGCTGGTGCCCAGCATCACGAGCGTGTTCATGTCCGGGGCGCGGTTCATGAGGGCGCTCCAGCCGGACCTGTAGAAGCGCCGCCCCGGTCCCAGCTGCACCGCCGCGGCGAGCGCGAAGAGCAGCGGCCCGCGCACTGGCGTGGGCAGCCACGATCGCACCCACGCGCCCAGGGCAGGCACGAGCATGGAGCCCATCTCGAGCACGAGAAGGGGCGCGGTCAACGCGGCGGCCAGGACCACGTCCCGGCGCAGCGCCCCCAGCCGCTCGGCGCGCGCCTCCTCCTCGGCGGCCAGGCGGTCCTCGCCCTCGGCGGCCACGACCTGGTAACCGGCGCCCTCTACGGCCTCGCTCAGCTGGGCGACGTCGACGAGCTCGGGCAGGTACACGACCCCGGCGCGCTCGGTAGCGAGGTTGACGCTGGCGTCCACGACGCCGTCGACGCCCTTGAGGGCCCGCTCCACGCGGGCCACGCAGGCCGCGCAGGTCATGCCCGCGACGCTCAGCTCGGCTTCGGCCGTGCGTTCGCCGTCGCTGGGCAGGGGGCCGGTCGCCTTCGGCGCTGCCGGCAGGGTGCTAGCCATGATCCATCACGCCCTGTACTTCAGGGCCTCCATGAGCTCTTCGACTATGGCCTCAGTGTCGCCGCGCTGGGCTGCGGTGGCGACGTGGTCGCGCACGTGCGCCTTCAGCACCGCCTCCGAGACCTTGCGCAGCGCGCCTTGCACGGCGCTCAGCTGCTTGAGCACGTCCACGCAGTAGACGCTCGGGTCCTCGAGCATCCGCAGCACGCCGTCCACATGCCCCCTCACGCTCTTCAGCCTGAGGGCGGCATCCTGCCGCGTCTGGGGGTCCAGGTGCAGGCAGTGGGCGCCGTGGGCCATGGGCCCGCCGTCCGCGCGCACGCCCTCGACGCTCAGCGCGCCGCCAGGCTCGCTCACCGCGCTGGCGCCGCCCGGTAGCCCTCCGCCTGGACGGCCGCCACGAGCGCCGCCGCGTCGGCGGTGCCCGAGACCTTGGCCGTGCCCGAGGCGAGGTCCACCTGCGCCTCCTGGACGCCCGGCACCTTCTCCAGCGCGCCCTTGACGGCGGCGACGCAATGGCTGCAGCTCATGCCCTCGATCTTCAGGTCGGTGGTGATGTCTCTCATGGCTCCACTGTACCCCACCCGGGGAGGGGTAGGGTAGCGTCGCCGACCCGCAGGGATACTAGTCCGCGTCGCCCTCCGGCGAGCCCGAGCGCGGCGCCGTGATCGACGGCGGGTCGCTGGCGGGGAAGGAGTCGTCCAGCGCCTCGTCGAGCTCGGCGTGCCTGGCCCGCTCCTCGGCCCTGGCGTCGTGCTCGCCCCCGGTGCTCGCGGGCGCCGCGGGGTCTGAGGCCGGGAACGACTCCTCGGCAGCTTCGTCGAGCTCGGCGTCCGACCGCACGGCGGCGAGGCGGGCGTCCTTGGCGGCGCCCGCGCGCTCCTCGAAGGCCAGCTTGTCCTGGTACTCGATCTCCTGCTCGAGGGCCCTCGTGCGGTCCTCCAGCTCCTCGAGTCGGTCGGTCACCTCGTGACGCCCGGGCGTCTCCTCACGGCGTTCCATCTCGGCTGCCTCCTCATGTCGCCGCTCGAACGGCGGCGAACCCAGGCGTTGCGGCCAAGCTAGGGGCCAGCGATGAGACAGGCGTACCGTCCGGATGGGTCGTCGCTCACCCGGTGGTTGGTACCCGTCGCGGAGGCGGTCAGCGGCGCGCGGCGCCGGACTCCCACTCGCTGCGCAGCAGGCTGTAGACGGCCATGTCGGGCTTCTCGGGCCCGCGGTTCTGCCGCCGCATCACGCCCTCGAAGGTGAAGCCGAGTCGCTCGGCCACCGCGCGGCTCCGCGCGTTCGCGACGTCCGCCAGGATGGCGAGACGCTCGAGCGGCTGGCCGGCCACCAGCGGCTCGCTGAAGCAGCGCGCCACGAGGGCCCTGACGGCCTTCGTGACGACGCCCCTGCCCTCCTGGCCCCCGTCCACCCAGTAGCCGAGGTAGCCGCTGCGCGACGGCACGTCCACCTCGTGCAGGCCGGCGGCCCCCACGAGCGCGTCGCCGCGCCACAGCGCCGCCTCCACGCCCATGCCGCGCGCGAAGGCGGGCAGGGCCACCTCGGTGACGAAGCGCTCCTGCTCCTCCGGGCCGCCAGAACGCGCCCACGGCAGCCAGCGCCCCAGGCGCTCGCGGTCGGCCGCCACGAGCCGGTACAGCGCCGGGGCGTCGTCGCGCTCCGGGATGGCCAGGTAGACGTCGTCGTCGGGGTCGGCGCGCAGCGCGAAGCGCGGCGGCCGGCCCGTGGCGCGCCGCAGGTCGGCCGGCGGCTCGTACTCCTCGCGCAGCAGGCCGAAGATGCTCAGGTCGGCCGGAGCCCCGTCGACGGTGATGACGCTCCGCAGCACCGCCTCGGGGCGCAGGCCCAGCCGCCTGACCACCGCCAGCGAGCGCTCGTTGCGCACGTCCAGCCCGATGGCCACGCGACCGACGCCGCGCTCCACGAAGAAGTGGTCGATGAGCGCCCGTAGGGCACGCGTCACCAGGCCCTTGCCCTCGTGCTCGCGCGTGACGAAGTAGCCGATCTCGGTGGAGCCGCCGGGCCCGCCCCACTCGTGCAGCCACATCAGGCCGATGGGCTCGCCGCGGTAGCAGAGCTCGGCGCGCCAGCCCTGCCCGGCGGCGAAGCGCTGCAGCTCGTCGGCCACCAGCCGCTCGACCGACTTCGGCGTGGCCGCGGCCGTCCAGGGTATCCAGCGCCTCAGGTGCTCGCGGTCCCTGTCAACCAACCGGTACAGAGCTGGCGCGTGGTGCCTCTCGGTGAGGCGCAAGGCCAGCTCGTCGTCGAGACGCAGGGCGAAGCTGTGCTCTGGGGCCGGGAGGTTCGCCGGGCGCGCCATGTCAGCCGGCCGCGCCTCCAGCCGCCGGCGTCTCGCCCACCGCCTGCCCGTTCGCGGGCTGGGCCCCGTAGATGTCGAGGATCCAGCCGGCCACGCGAGTCACGCTGGCGTCCAGCTGCCTGATGAGCGTGAGCACCTCGAGGTGGTGCGAGCTGGACGCACGCGACTCGGGCAAGCGCTCCTCGAGCCGCGCCAGGTGGGCGAGGCGCATGCGCGCCACGTGCTCCTCGAGGGGCTTGCGGCCCTCGATGACCTGCTTCGCCATGGCCATGTCGCCGGTGGCCAGCGCCGTGAAGGCGAGCCGCATCCTCTCGAGCACGATGGCCGCCGTCTCGACGAGTTCCGCGCGCCCCTTCTCGCTGAACTCGATGCCCTCCTTGCGGAGGCGCTGCTCGCGTCTGTAGAGGCGCCTCACCTGGTCGCCCATGTTCTCGAGCTCCGTGGCCACCAGCATCAGGCGCTCGGAGGCATCGTTCTGCTCCGGGGTGCGCCGCCTGAGCTGCGCCAGGTAGTCGACGACCTCGCGGGTGAGCCTGTCGGTCTTGGCCTCGCGCCCCTCGATGGGCCCCGGGTCCCACTTCCCCGAGCCCAGGTTCTCCACGGCCAGCTCGGCCATCACTGCCACCTGGTCGCTGATGCGCACGGTCTCGCGCAGCGCCAGCTTTATCGCCAGGGCCGGCTCGTCGAGCGCCTCGCGCCGGAGGTACTTGGGCGTCGAGTCGTCCTCGCTGGTGGGCGCCACGCGGGCCACCAGCCGCGTCACGGGCCCCGCCAGGAGGGTGGCAACGAGCGCGACCGCCAGGTTGTAGAGCGTGTGGGCGTTGGCCACCTGCCTGGCGCCGTCGCCGCCCAGGAGGCCGACTAGCTCCATCGCGGGCCGCGCCGCGAACACGGCCGCCACGCCGGCCAGGCTCATCACCAGCAGGTGCGAGATCGCCACGCGCTGCGCCCCGGAGTCGAGGCCGCGCGACACGACGAGGGGCAGGAACGTCCCGCCCAGGTTACCGCCGGCGACGAGCGCGAACGCCGTGGGCAGCGAGATCGCGCCGCTCACGACGAGGCCGATGGCCACGGCGGCGCCGGCGTTCGAGCTGGCCAGTAGCCCACCCAGCAGCACGCCGACGAGCAGGATCGAGAGCGGCTGCTGCTCGGCGGCGTGGATCACCAGCGTGAAGACCTCGCTATCGGCCAGGCCCTCGATGGCGCCGACCGTGAGGTCGAGGCCGAGGAAGAGCAGGCCGACGCCGAGGAGCATGCCGCCGAGGGCGCGGCCACGCTGCATGAGCGAGAGGAAGAAGCCCACCCCGACGAGAGGCAAGGCGTACTCGGAGACGTTGAAGGCGGCGAGCTGGATCGCGCCGGTGGCGCCGAGCTTGGCACCGAGGGACATCGCGAGACCGCTGGCCGGGGTCACCAGGCCCGTGGCGACCATGGACAGCGCCGTCACGCACAGCGCCGTGCCGCTCTGGGTGATGGCGCCGACGGCAGTGGCCGCGCCGAGCGCCCGGAACGGCGAGCCGGTGGCAGCAGCCATCCAGCGGCGGGCGGTGGGCCCGGCGGCCGACTCCAACCCCTCGGAGATGCGGTTGACGCCCAGCAAGAACAGCGCCAAGCCGCCGAGCATCGTCAGCAGCATCCAGCCAACGTCCCTTCCACGCACGAGGCGCGGTCGACTGACCTGAGAGTGTAAGCCCATCCGCGCCCGGCGGGCCCGCTGGAGGCCGCGGCCGGCCGGGCATCGCACGGGCACGCCTAGGCATCTGATACGTTCTTGGCGTACGTGCAGCCACCAGGCCGGCCGGCGATCGAGTCGCCACCGAGCCGAAGTGGTGAAAGGGGCAGTTCGTGAGCCAGCAAGGCGTGGCAGCCGAGCGCGTTCGTGGCGCAGGCGACAAGACGAGGGAGCTGAGGGCCAGGCAGGAGAAGGTCCTCTACCCCGTGACCAGCAGGATGCAGCTCTACGGCGACGAGCCGCTGGCGGTCGAACGAGCTAGTGGGATGTACTTGTGGGACGTCGAGGGCAACGAGTACCTCGACTTCTTCGGCGGCATCCTCACCGTCTCGGTGGGCCACTGCAACGAAGAGGTCACCGAGGCCACGGTCCAGCAGCTCCGCAAGGTCCAGCACACCTCGACGCTCTTCATCAACGAGGTCACCGTCCGGTTCGCCGAGCTGCTGCGCGACCTCACCCCTGGGGACCTCTCCGTCTCGTTCTTCACCAGCTCCGGCACCGAGGCCAACGAGACGGCCATCCAGACGGCCCGCACCTACACGGGCCACACCGACGTGATCGCCCTGCGGCAGGGCTACAGCGGCCGCTCCCAGCTGGCGATGAGCCTCACCGGCCAGGCGCCCTGGAAGGGCGGGCACGTCTACGACGGCTACATCAGGCACGTGCGGACCCCGAACATGTTCCGCCGCCCGGCAGGCATGTCGGAGGAGGCGTACCTCGACCTGTGCGTCGCTGACCTCGAGGAGGTCATCTCCTCCTCCACCGAGGGGCGCATCGCCGCCTTCATAGCCGAGCCCATCCAGGGGGTCGGCGGCTTCGTGGTGCTGCCGCAGGAGTACCTCAAGAGGGTCCAGCCGATCGTGAAGGCCGCCGGCGGCGTGCTGATCATCGACGAGGTGCAGACGGGCTGGGGCCGCACGGGCAAGCACCTCTGCGCCGTCGAGCACTGGGGCGTGGAGCCGGACATCATGACCTTCGCCAAGGGCGTGGCCAACGGCTACCCGCTGGGCGTCACCATCACCACCCCGGAGATCGCCGAGTCCGTGCAGCACCTCTCGCTCTCCACCTACGGCGGCAACCCGGTGGCCATGGCCACGGCCCTCGCCACCGTGGAGTACATCGTCAAGCACGACCTGGCCGGCAACGCCGAGCGCCAGGGCGCGCGGCTGAGGGCCCACCTCGACCGCATCGCCGCACGCTTCGAGTTCGTCGGCGAGGTGCGCGGCATGGGGCTCATGCAGGCCATAGAGATGGTGCAGCCGGGACCGGCCAAGAAGCCCGACGCCGCCAAGGCCAACGCCTTCGTCTCCGCCGCCCGTCGTCGCGGCCTGCTGCTCGGCAAGGGCGGCATGGGCGGCAACGTCATCCGCATCGCGCCGCCGCTCATCGCCACGGCCGAGGAGGTCGACAAGGCCGCCGCGGTCATCGAGGCCTCCCTGGAGGACGTGGCCTGAGCTGAGCCACGTCACCCGTCTCGGCCCTCACGGGTCCCGGGCGCCCACCTGGCACTCTCCGCGCCAGGTGGGCGTACACTCTGGGTCACGACCCACACCCTTAGCCACACCTCGCGGAGCGCGGGTCCCGGTGTATGACCGAGGCTATTGCGTTGCTAACCACGGTCGGCGTGATCGTCACGATCCTCGCCAACCTCACCAACATCGCCCGCTTCTTCGCGGACAGGCGCGAGAAGCGGGCGGCGCGTCATGGCGTCGCGCGAGCGGCGGCCCCCGGGTCGGCGACCGCGGCTCGAGCCGACCCCGAGCCCGTCCCCCACATCGTCACGCCGGACAGGCGCATCCGCGTCTTCGTCTCCTCCACCCTCAACGAGCTGGCGGCCGAGAGGCGCGCGGTCCGGGCGGCGATAGAGCGCCTGCGCCTGACGCCCGTGATGTTCGAGGAAGGCGCCAGGCCGCACCCGCCAGCCGAGGTCTACCGCTCGTACCTCAGGCAGAGCGACGTGTTCGTGGGCATCTACGGCGAATCGTACGGCTGGGTGGCGCCCGGGTCGCCCGTGTCGGGGCTCGAGGAGGAGTACCTCCTCTCGGCGGGCATGCCGACGCTCCTCTACGTGAAGCAGCCGGCGCCCGGCCGCGAGCCGCGCCTCGAGGAGCTGCTGGAGAGGGTCAGGGCCGAGAGCCGCGCCTCCTACAGGCAGTACCAGACGCCTGAGGAGCTCGCCGAGCTGTTGGCCAACGACCTGGCCGTGATGGTCACCGAGCGCTTCCACGCCGGGCCCCCTACGCGCCCTGCCGCCGCCGAGCCGCCCGTCGCCGCGGCGCCGGAGTCCCAGGCGACCGGCATCGCCGCCGGCGGGCGCCACGTGCGGCGCGTGACCGGGGCGGCCTGGCCGGCACTGGCCGAGCACGACCAGCGCGTCGGCCGGCCGGCGACGCCGCGCCTGCCGCGCCCGCCTACGTCGTTCGTGGGCCGCGACGCCATCCTGGAGAGGCTCACGGGCCTGGTCCAAGACCCCGCTGTGCGCCTCGTGACGGTGCACGGCCCCGGCGGCATAGGCAAGAGCCGGCTGGCCATCGAGGTGGCGACCCAACTGTCCGACTCGTTCGCCGACGGCGCCGCCTTCGTGTCGCTCGACGCGGTGCGCGACCACGAGCTGCTGCCCGCCGAGGTGCTGGCCGCGCTCGGCCTGCGCGAGACCGAGACCGGGGGTCCCGAGGAGCGGCTCTTCGAGGTGCTACACGGGCGCGAGATGCTTCTGGTCCTCGACAACTTCGAGGGCCTGCTCGCCGGAGCGCCGTTCGTGTCGCGCCTGCTGGCCGCCGCGCCGGGCGTGAAGGTGCTGGCGACCTCTCGCCAGGTGCTGCGCGTGAGGGGCGAGCAGGCCTTCCCCGTGCCCCCCATGGACCTGCCGGCGCCCGGCACGCCGCTCACCCCCGAGGAGGCCATGGGCTACGAGGCCGTGCGGCTGTTCGTGGACCGGGCCGACGACGTCAGCCACGGCTTCGTGCTCGACGTGGAGAACGTGGGGGCCGTCGTGGAGGTGTGCCGCCGCGTGGACGGCCTGCCGCTGTCCATCGAGCTGGCCGCCGCGCGGGTGCGGACCCTCCCGCCCGCCGCCCTGCTTGAGCGCATGACCAAGAGGCTGCCGATGCTCACGGGCGGCCCGCGCGACGCCCCCGAGCGCCAGCAGACCCTGCGCGCCACGATCTCCTTCAGCTACGACCAGCTGAGCGAGCGCGAGAGGCGCCTCTTCGCGCACCTCGCCGTGTTCGACGGCACCACGTACCTCGACGCCATCGAGAGCGTGCTGGGGGCCGACGTCCTCGACGGGGTGGCCGCCCTCGTCGACGCGAGCCTCCTCATGCGGGTGGACCCCGACGCGGAGGCCTACCTGATGCTGGAGACCCTCCGCGAGTACGCCGCGGAGCGCCTCGCCGAGGACCCCGACGCCGAGGAGCTGCGGCGCAAGCACGCCGTCTTCTTCGTCGTGTTCGCCGGGGTAGGCGGGGAGGGGCTCCGCGGCCCGGAGCAGGCCCATTGGCTGCGACGCCTGCGCGCCTCTGACGGCAACATGCGCGCCGCCCTCACCTACCTCCTGCGGTCGGGGATGAGCGAGGAGGCGCTGCGGCTGGCCTCCGACCTCCGCCCCTACTGGCACCGCGTGGGCGCCTTGAGCGAGGGCCGGCGGTGGCTGGAGCGCGTCCTCGAAGCCGGCAAGGACGCCCCCTTGCCCCTGCGCGCCGCCGCCCTGCTCTCCGACGGCGTCCTCGCTTGGCGGCAGGGCGACCTGAAAGGAGCCAAGCCGCAGCTCGAGGCGGCGCTGGCTATAGCCCGCGAGCTGGGCGACGACGTCACGGCCATCACGGCGCTGCGCAGCCTTGGGGCCTTGGCGCAGAACTCCGCCGACTACGACACGGCGCGCCGCCTCATGGGCGAGAGCATCGAGCTGGCCCAGAAGCTCGGGAACGCGGAGGCCGAGGCCAACACCTTCCTCAGCCTCGGCAACGTGGCGCTCGACATCGGCCACCACGAGGAGGCCGAGGGGTACTACCGCCGCAGCCGCGACATCTCCGCGTCCCTCTCCGACACCCTGGGCTACGCCTTCGCGGTCGACAACCTCAGCGTGAGCGCCTGGCACCGCGGCGACATCGACGAGGCCGAGCGCCTCGCGGACGAGGTCATGGCCCTGTACGAGGAGCTCGACCTGGCCGGCGGACGGGCCAACGTCTGGCACCGCCGCTGCCTCATCGCCATCGAGCGGGGCCAGCTGGACAGGGCCGAGGCCGAGGGCCAGCGCGCCCTGGCCGTGCGCGAGCGCCAGGGGGAGGACCGCGGCGCCGCGTTCGTCCTGTACGACCTGGCGCGCGTCGCGCTCATGCGCCGCGACCTGCCGCGGGCCAGGGAGCGGCTGGCGCGGGGGCTCGAGCTGGCGGTCCGCCAAGGGGCGCCCGTGATCGAGGTCCTCTACGTCGAGGGGGCCGCGGCCTACCTGGGCCTCCTCTCCCGCCACGAGCAGGCCTACAAGCTGCAGTACGGCGCGCGGGCCTGGCGCGACAGGATGGGCGTGCCCATCGCTCCCGTGAACATGGAGCGTCAGCAACGGCTGGCCCGGATGCTGGAGGGCCGCCTGGACGGTTACACGCGGGCGTCGCTGGAGACGAAGGCGCGCGCCCTCAGCCCGCAGGAGCTGGTCGCGGCCACGCGCGAGGCCCTGGCCGCCTGAGCCGCAGGCCGAGCGAACGGGGCGGCTCGTAGCCGCCCCGCCGTCGCTTCTCGGGACCCGCTGCTCAGTCCCTGTTGCCCATGAAGATGGACAGGTAGTAGAGCAGGTACATCACCGACGCGGCCGCAGCGGCCACGTAGGTGAGGGCAGCGGCGTTGAGCACCTGCCGCGTGCCGGACACCTCGCTCGAGGTAGCGATGCCCAGCGCGGCGAGCTGGTTGGCGGCCCGGCTGCTGGCGTTGTACTCCACCGGCAGCGTGACTAGCTGGAACAGCACCGCAGCGCCGAAGAGGATAACACCCACCTGCACGAGCCCGAACGCGCCGATCACGGCGCCGAGGATGATGAGCCAGGGAGCGAAGTTCGCCCCGAGCGTGGCCACGGGCACGAGGGCGGTGCGCACCTGCAGGGGCGCGTAACCGCTGGCGTGCTGGATGGCGTGGCCGACCTCGTGGGCGGCGACGGCGTGCGCGGCGACGGTGGCGCCGCGGAAGTTGGCGGTCGACAGCGACACGACCTTCTTGCGAGGGTCGTAGTGGTCGGTCAGTTGGCCGGGCACCTCCACGACGCGCACGTCGTGCAGGCCGTTGGCGTCGAGTATGGCCCTGGCGGTCTGGGCACCCGTGAGCCTGGAGGCGGCCGGCACGCGCCCCCACTTGGCGTACGTGTTCCGCAAGTAGCCCTGCACCAGCATCGTGCCGATGAGCAGGGCGATGAAGATCAGGTACATTCGCCTCCTCCTGCAGCTGCCGCGGACCGCGCAGAGCGGCGTGGCGACAGCGTCTAGACACGAGGTTACACGCTGGGGACGCGATCCAGCCGCGCGGGGACGACCGCGGCGTGCCGCCGGGAGGGGCCGGGGCTAAGACCTGGTGACCAGCTCCCTCACGAGCCCACCCCGGCTATCGCCCAGAGCAGCCCCAGGCCGAAGACCAACAGGCCGAACACCATGAGGACCATGTTGAGGAACATGCCCTCCATGCGCTGCGAGCTCGCGGTCTCGGCACGGCCGGACACGACGCTAACGAAGAAGACCGTACGCGCGATCCCGAGGAGCAACGCTGCCCCACCGACGACCATCATCATCGTGATCATGCAGCACCTCCCGTGACGCTCGTTCCCACGGTAGGGCAACGGAGCCTGAGAAGGCACTCTCCGGTTACCTACTGCTGGACGCGGCCGTCCGGGCGGCCTCTGCTACCATGTGCGACCACGCCGTGGACCCCAGCCGCCTCCAGAGGTTCGATGAGCTAGGCGCCACCCGCTTCGACGTCGTCGTCATCGGCGGCGGGGCCACCGGTGCCGGCGTCGCGCTGGACGCCGCCTCGCGCGGCCTGAAGGTGGCCCTCCTCGAGCGCTACGACCTGGCCTCCGGCACCAGCAGCCGCAGCACCAAGCTCGTGCATGGTGGCGTGCGCTACCTCGAGCAGGCCGTGCGGCACGCCGACAGGTCGCAGTTCCACCTCGTGCGCGAGGCGCTGCGCGAGCGCGCCGTGCTCTTACGCAACGCCCGGCACCTGGCCCGGCCGCTCCCCCTCATCACGCCCGCCTACACGCCGCTCGACCTCCCCTACTACTACACGGGCCTGAAGCTCTACGACATGCTGGCCGGCCGCGCGAAGCTGCGCCCCAGCCGCCGCCTCGGCCGCGCCGAGACGCTGCGCCGCTTCCCCATGCTCAAGCGCGAGGGCCTGCGCGGCGCCGTCGAGTACTACGACGGGCAGTTCGACGACGCGCGCACCAACGTGGCGCTGGCGCTCACCGCCCAGGAGCACGGGGCCCTGGTCATCACCTACGCCGAGGTGACCGCGCTGGCCAAGGAGGGCGGGAGGCTCGCCGGCGGGGCGGTCACGGACAGGCTCACCGGCGCCTGCTACGAGTTCGCGGCGCGCGTCGTGGTGAACGCGGCCGGGCCGTACGCGGACGCCGTGAGGCGCATGGACGACCCCGACGCACCGCCCATGCTCACCGCCAGCGCCGGCGTGCACGTGGTGCTGCCGGGCCGCTTCGCTCCGCCCGACACCGGCCTCCTCATCCCCAAGACGGAGGACGGTCGCGTGCTCTTCATCCTGCCGTGGCACGGCCACACGCTCGTCGGCACCACCGACAACCCGGCGCCCCTCGAGGACGACCCGCGGCCGCGCGACGAGGACGTCGAGTACGTGTTGAGGCACGTGCGCGAGTACTGCGAGCTGCCCGTGGAGGGCGGAGACGTGCTGGCGGCGTGGAGCGGCCTCAGGCCCCTCGTCGAGGACGGCGGGTCCAGCGCCACGGCGCGCCTGTCGCGCGACCACGTGGTCGCCACGTCGGCTTCCGGGCTGGTGACGGTGACCGGCGGCAAGTGGACGACCTACAGGAGCATGGCCGAGGACGCCGTCGACGCGGCCGTGGAGGCCGGCGACCTGCAGCCCGCGCGTGGCTGCGTGACGCAGGACCTGCCGCTCGTGGGCGCCGCCCGCTACGCACCGGACGGCCACGGCCGGCTCCGCTCGCGCTACGGCCTGCCGGGCGACGTGGCCCTGCACCTGAACAGGGCGTACGGCGACAGGGCCGACGAGGTGGCCCGCCTGGCCGCGGACGGCCTCGGCGAGCGCCTAGCGCCCGGCCACCCGTACCTGGAGGCCGAGGTGGTCTACGCCCGCGACAACGAGCTGGCCTGCACCGCCGACGACGTGCTGGCCAGGAGGCTCAGGCTGGCGTTCCTCGACGCCGCCGCGGCCGAGGCCGCGCGGCCGCGCGTGGACGAGCTACTGGCCACCCCTCGGCCGGTCCTCAGCCCCCGCCCATGAGCGCGGCGCCCGGGGCCGCGATGCCCCGGGCGCCTCAGGGTGCGTCCGGCCAGCTCAGGAGGCCTTGCGCGAGCCTCCCGTAAGCGCCCCGACGATCGCGGCCAGCACGCCGCCGCCCACGCCGCCGCCGAGGACGGACGTGAGCAGCGAGCCTATGTCGAGGGCATCGCCGCCCGTGCCCAGTCCCAGGAGCTGCAGCAGCTGGGCCACGCCCACGCCGCCCACCGCGCCCGCGACGGTGTTGGTCCCGGCGCTCGAGCCCTCCCCGCGGCGACCGGCTAGGTTGCCGCCCAACGCGCCTGCCACCAACTGGATGATTATCGGAAGCCAGGTATCCATGCCCCAACCTCTCCCGCCCGGCACGAAGCCGGGCGCCGAGCGGGCGCCACATCCTCTGCCCCCATGGGCTGCCCACCCACGAGCACGCGGCCTGGTCGGCGACGACGAAGGCAAGAAGCAGGCTGGCTCGGCACGAGCCTACTCGAATCGTGAGAGCGAGATGTGTGACGTCGGCGGCACCGGGGCGGGACCGCGTCCACCACGACCCTTTACGGGACGGGCATAGGGTTCGCCGACTCCAGAAGCGTGCGCCCGGCGAGGAGGTCCCCGCCGGGCGCACGCTTCCCTTCCAGCGGGCCGGTGCCCGCCGGCTTCGGCCGTTACCGGCCGAGCGCCTCCAGGATGGAGGTGTCGACGGCCTCGTCGAAGGAGACGGGCGAGCTGAGCAGGCCCACCTCGACGAGCAGCGCCACGGAGCGGTCGAAGGCCTCGCGGTTCAGCGCGCCGACGACGGTGTCGGGCGTGGGCTTCACGAGCTTGGCCGTCTCGGCCATCTGCCAGGTCTGGTGGATGAGCGGGCTCTGCGTGGTGCCGGAGCCGGCGCAGGTGTCGCCGCAGAACTTGAGGACGATCTCGACCGCCTCGGCCTGGTTCTCGACGGCGTACTCCCAGCCGCGGATGGAGGCGCGCACGAAGCGCTCGGCGACCTCGCGGCCGGAGAGCCCGGAGCCCTTGAAGCTCTCGCTGGCCAGCAGCTGCGGCGTGGTGAAGATGTTGTCCTCGAGCAGGTCGGCGCCGATGTCGGCCGGGTCGAGTACCACGAGCTGCGACAGCGGGTAGCCGAGGCCGACGATCTGGTCGAGCTCGTTGTAGGTCATGGCGCTGGCCACGTCGACCTCGTGCGGGAACACCAGCGACGGGTCGAAGGCGTACACGACCGCGTTCACGTCGGGGTTCTGGACCGTGGGGTCGAGGTTCGAGGTGAAGCCGGCGGCCGAGAAGACGGCCTCGGCGGCGAACTCGTTGCCGAAGGCCCACACGCCAACGTTGCGGCCGGCCAGGTCGGCGATCTCCTCGATGCCCGAGTCGGCGAGGGCCACGAGGCGGTAGCCGGCGTCCTGGAAGATCTGGGCGATGGTCACGACGTCGAGCCCCTGCTCACGCTGGGTGAGCATGTTGGCCACCCAGTCGGTGCCGAAGTCGGCGTTGCCCGAGGCCACCTGGACCGTGGGGTTGACGTTGCCGCCGTCGAGGATGGTGACGTCGAGCCCCTCCGCGGCGTAGAACCCCTTGTCCTGGGCCACGAAGTAGCCGGCGAACTGGGCCTGGGGGAACCACTTGGACTGGAACGTGATCGGTATGAGGTCCTGGGCCAGACCGAAGCTCGCTAGGATCCCTACCACCGCCAGTGCAACACCGAACCGACGCAGCATCGACTACCTCCTCGTTATCGACCTAGGCCGACATTCTGGCATGCCCGCGAGAGGGCGATGCCTTGGGTGAAGGCGGGCTTCATGCGGTGCCCGCGGCCCGCGGCGCGCTCAGCCGCCGCGCGCCGACGGGTGCCAGCCGAGGAGCCAGCGCTCGAGCAGCTGCAGCGTCCAGTAGAGGAGCATGGAGAGCGCGCTCGAGACGAAGATGGCGGCGAACACCACATCGAACTGGCCCCTGTGCGCCGCGAGGCTGATGCGCTGGCCGAGGCCGCTGGGCGGGCCGGGGATGAGGAACTCGGCGACGATGACGCTCACCACGGTCAGCACGATGGCCACCTTGAGCGAGGTGAACACGTACGGCAGGGCGTTGGGGAGCCTCAGCGCCGCGAACGCCTGCAGCGGGCGCGCCGCGTAGGACCGCAAGAGCTCGAGCTTCAGCGGCTCCACGGAGGTGAGGCCCTGCACCGTGTTCAGCACCACCGGGAAGAACGTGACGATCACGCCCACGGCCGCCTTGGACTCCCAATCGACCCCCAGGGCGCGGCCCAGCACGGGAGCCAGGCCCACTATCGGCACGGCGCCGAAGGCGGTGGCCAGCGGCAGGAAGCCGCGACGCAGGAAGGTGCTGAAGGCGATGAGCGTGCCGGCCACGAAGCCCAGCAGCAGGCCCAGCCCGAAGCCCAGCAGCACCTCGCGCACGAAGGTCAGGTAGGCGTCGGCGACCAGCACCGGCCACGAGCGCACGAGCGCCTGCCAGATGCTCACCACCGACGGGAAGATGCCCGGCGGCACGCGGAACCCGAGCACGAGGCCCTCCCACGTGAGCAGCAGGACGAAAGGCACGGTGGCGACGGGCAGCACTCGCTGCAGGCGGGAGATCAGCGCGGCGCCAGCGGGGTCCCGGGCCTCGTCCGCGCTCGTGAGGCTCAACCGGGCCGCGGCGAGTACCGCCACGAGCAGGCCGCCCAGGAGCGCGACCCAGTAGAGGGCCCCGGCGGTGCCCGCCTGGCCTCTCTGCAGCGCCACGGCCGCGAAGGCCACGGCCACGCCCAACGCGGTCAGGGCCACTAGCCCCAGGGCCCGTCCGACGGCGCCGAGCCCGCCGGCGCCGACCGCTACGGCTCCACGCGCGGCCATCAGCCCTCCTCCGAGGCCGCGAGGCCCGTGCGCTGCCACGGCGCCACCAGGCGCTGGACGAGGCCCACCAGCGACACGAGGCCTATGCCCAGCAGGGCCGAGATGCCGAGCAGGATCCAGACGTCGGCGACGTCGCCCGCCTGCACCTGGCCGATGATGGCGTAGCCAAGTCCCAGCCGGTTGTTCGACTCGACCTCGGCGACCAGGGCGCCGACGAGGGCGGCCGCCGCGCCGAGCTTGAGGCTCGTGAACAGGTACGGCACCGCGGCGGGGAACCGCAGCTTGAGGAACGTCTGCACCGGCGACGCCGCGTAGGCCTTCATGAGGTCGAGGGCCAGCGGGTCCACCGACCTGAGGCCGGTCACCGTGCCGACGGTTATCGGGAAGAAGGCGATGTAGGCGCCCACGATCGCCGCCGGCACCAGGCTCGTCTGCACGGTCACGCCTAGGTTCCCCAGCACGGCCACCAGCACCGGCACGAGCGCGATGACGGGGATCGTCTGCGACGCAATGACCCACGGCAGCAGCGCCTGCTCGAACGGCTTCACCCGCACGAAGGCCACCGCCAGCAGCACCCCGACGACCATCCCCACGATCAGCGAGACCAGCGTGCCGGCCGCCGTGTAGAGCGTGGCGCGCACCACGTTGCGCGAGTCGGTCAGCGGGTAGGCGGTGAAGAACGGCACCACGCGCTCGGCGACCCAGTTGGGGAACGGCACCGGGTGCTGCGGCAGGGTCAGGAAGCACTCGAAGGCCGTCTCGCCGCAGGCGGGGCGGTCGTAGTAGGTGTACGCGGCGGCCCACAGGGTCTCGCCGGGCCGCGGCGCCTCGGCCAGCGTGACCGTGCCGGTGGCCGGGTCGCTGACGCGGTAGTCCGGGTACTGCCGCAGGGCGGCGTTGCGCGGCGGCGGGGCGGTGAAGGTCACGGTGGAGCCGTCGCGCGTGTAGTCGCGCCCCTCCACGAGCTCCTGACCGTCGAGGGTGACGATGCCCCTCCCGGACGGGAAGGTGAACGTCCTCGTCGCGCCGTCGACGCGCTCCTGCGGCCGCTCGGCGGCGCTGGAGAGCGGCCTGTCGCCCAGGTAGACGACGCGCGCGGCGTCGGTCTCCAGGAGCGGCGCGAGCTGCAGCTTGAAGGTGCGGTTCTCGCCGTCGACGGCACCCACCAGGCCCTCGGCGAGGGCGACGTAGGACTCGGCCACGCGGAGGTCGGCCCCCGCGGGAGCGGCCTCGCGCAGCACCAGCGTGCCGGCCGCCTCGTCGAGGAGCTCGTAGTCGCCCGTGACGACGCTTATCGGCGTGTTGAAGGCCGGCGCGGCGTCGAAGAGCACCGTGTCGCCGTCGCGGGCGAAGCCCTCGCCTTCCAGGAGCGCGGTCCCACCCACCAGCGCCACGGCCGGGGAGTCGCCCGCGCGCCTGCCGGCGCCAGGCACGGTGAAGTCGCGGCGCTGGCCGTCGGCGCGCTCCACGGCCGGCGAGGAGCCGCGGCGCAGCAGCCTGCCGTCCAAGTAGACGGGCGCCGAAGCGGGGGCGCCCTCTGGCAGCGCGAACAGGCGTCGGGCCAGCCCGGTGGAGCCGGCGGGCGGCGCAAGGGGCTCCAAGCTCGCCCCGAGGCGCACGGCGGGCCCCTCGAGCGGCGTCGGCAGCACGGCCGCGCCCTCCTCCACCGTCACGCCGGAGGCCAACACGGCGCCGTCGCGCACCAGCACGGCCGTGCCGCGCGCCAGGCCCGCCAGCCGCTCCTCCACGTCGGGGTCGCCGTCGAACGGCAGACGGGCGCCGGTCGCGTCGGCCTCCGCCACCGGCAGGGCCGCCGCCGAGCCGCGCACCCAGTTGGAGACGTTGGCCATGCGCTCGCGCGCGATCGGCATGCCGAGGAGGATCGCGACCGGGTACATGAGCGCCAGCAGCACCGCCAGCACGGCCACCACGGGCCCGAAACGCCTCACCCACGACGCCAGCATGCTCAGTAGCCCACCGTCTTCTGCGCCGCCGCGGGCGCCGGCGCGGCCCCGTGCTCGACGCCACGCAGGGCCTCGCGGACCTGGGTCGTGAGCTCGAAGAACCGCGGCGTCTCACGCGTCTCGGGCGTGCGCGGGTAGGGCAGGTCGACCTCTATGACCTCGCGGATGCGCCCCGGGCGCGCGGTCATGACGACGATGTGCGTGGACAGGAAGACGGCCTCGGCTATCGAGTGCGTCACGAACACGACCGTCTTCCTCGTCTCCTGCCACAGGCGCAGGAGCTCGAGGTTCATGGCCTCGCGCGTGATCTCGTCGAGGGCCCCGAACGGCTCGTCCATGAGCAGCAGCTTGGGGTCGAAGGCCAGCGCGCGGGCGATGGACACGCGCTGTTGCATGCCGCCGGAGAGCTGCCAGGGGTAGGAGCGCTCGAAGCGCTCGAGGCCGACCATCTTGAGCAGCTCGCGCGCCCGCTCGCGGCGCCGGCCCTTCTCGAGGCCCATGATCTCCAGCGGCAGCGTCACGTTGGCGAGCACGGTGCGCCACTCGTAGAGCACCGGCGCCTGGAACACGTAGCCGTACTCGCGGTCCTCGCGCGCCTGCCTTGGCGTCTTGCCCGCCACGTCGATCTCGCCCGTCGTGGGCTCCGTCAAGTCGGCGACGAGGCGCATCAGCGTCGTCTTGCCGCAGCCCGAGGGGCCGATGAGCGACACGAAGTCGCCCTGCTTCACCTCGAGGTCCGCGTCCTGCAGCGCGACCTGCTCGCCCTTGCCGACGGTGAAGACCTTGCTGACGCCCTTGACCGCGATGACGGTCGGGCGCGCCTCCCTGCCGACTACGCCGTCAGCCACGGAGAGGCTTGCGCCTGAGGAGCTGACCGCGGCCGGGGTCGCCGACGAACTCGCCGTCGCGCACGGCCACCTGGCCGCGCACCGTCACCACGCTGGGCCGGCCGTCGATCTCCACGCCCTCGAAGGCGCTGTAGTCGACGTTCATCTTGTGCGTCCTGGCGCTTATCGTCCCGCGGTACTCGGGGTCGTAGACGACGATGTCGGCGTCGGAGCCCACGGCGATCGTGCCCTTGCGCGGGTAGAGGCCGAAGAGCTTCGCCGCGTTGGTGGAGGCCACCTCGACGAAGCGCTCGAGGGACAGCTCCCCGCGGCTCACGCCGTAGGTGTAGAGAAGGTTGACGCGGTCCTCCAGGGCAGGCATGCCGTTCGGGATCTTCGTGAAGTCGCCCCGGCCCATCTCCTTCTGCGTGACGTCGAAGGGGGCGTGGTCGGTGCCGACCGTGTCCACCAGGCCGCGCGCCAGGCCGCGCCATAGCGCCGTCTGGTCGTCCTTGGTGCGCAGGGGCGGGCTCATGACGTACTTGGCGCCCTCGAAGTCCGGCCTCTCGGCGTAGGTCTTGTCGAGGACGAGGTGAGGGACCACGACCTCGATGGACAGGTCGACGCCGCGCAGCTTCGCCTCGACGGCGGCCCGCAGCGCCTTCTCGTTGGAGAGGTGCACCACGTAGCCCTTGGCGCCGGTCGCCTCGAGGAACGTGGCGAACTTGGCCGTGCCCGCCTCCTCGACGGTGTCGGGGCGGCTGGGCTCGTGCCACTCGGGGCCCGTCTTGCCCTCGGCCAGTAGCGTCTTCTGCATGGCGGCGATGAGGCCGGAGTTCTCGCAGTGCGCCGTGACGATGACGCCCAGCTCCTTGGCGAGCTTGAGCGTGGCGTAGAGCTCGTCGTCGGTGACGCCGAAGAAGCCCTCGTAGGCCAGGAAGACCTTGAACGAGGTCATGCCGTCGGCCACCAGGTCGCGCAGCACGCCCTCGGTGGCGTCGTCGAAGCGCGCGACGCCGATGTGGAACGTGTAGTCGCACGCGGAGTTGCCCTCGGCCAGGCGCCGCCAATAGGCGTAGCCCTCCCGCAGGTCCTCCTGGCGGCTGGGGGCGAGCATCTCGATGTAGGTGGTGGTGCCACCCACGAGCGCCGCCTGCGAGCCCGTGGCGTGCGTGTCCTTCGTCTGCGTGCCCATGAAGGGCAGGTAGATGTGCACGTGCGGGTCGATGAAGCCCGGGAAGACGTACTTGCCCGTGGCGTCGATGACCTCGGCCCCCGCCGGCGCCTGCAAACCCTGGCCGATGGCGACGACCTTGTCGCCCTCGCACAGGACGTCGGCGCGCTGCCGCCCGCCGGCCGTGACTACCTCGCCGTTCTTGATCAGTAGGCTCATGAGCTCCCTAGCACCCTCTCCGTAGCGAAGCCCCCTCCGCGCTCCCTTCGCTGCGCGGAGGTCAGTGGATGTCTATGCCCATCTCCGCCCGGTAGGCGTTCATGGCGTCCCAGTCCGTGGTAACGGCCGGCCGCGTGCGCACCAGCTCGTTCCACGTGACGCTGGGGCGCTGCGGCGGCACCTCGACCATGGTTATGCAGCCCTCCACCGGGCACACGAGGCTGCACAGGTCGCAGCCGACGCAGTCCTCCTCGCGGACCTTGGGCTGCGGCTTATGGCCCTGCGGGCCCACGCCGGCCTTGAGGCTGGCCCTGTCGCCGGCGATGGCCGCTGGGTCGATCCGCACGCCGTCCACGGTGAGGTCGATGCACTGGTGCGCGCCCTCGTCGCAGGCGACGTAGCAGAGGTTGCACTGGATGCACTTGCTCTCGTCGATGCGCGCGACGGTCTTGAACGACAGGTCGAAGTCGCCGAAGTCCGAGATGCGGTGCACCGACGCGCCCACCACCTCGGAGACGCTCCCGATGCCCTTGGAGTCGAGCCAGTTCGAGAGGCCGTCGGTGAGGTCCTCGATGATCCTGAAGCCGTAGTGCATGACGGCCGTGCACACCTGCACGGTGGTGGCGCCGAGGAGCAAGAACTCCGCGGCGTCGCGCCACGTCTGCACGCCGCCCATGCCCGAGATGGGCACGCCGGCGGCCTTCACCTCGGGGTCTACGGCCACCTGCGACAGCATGTGCAGCGCGATGGGCTTCACTGCCGGGCCGGCGTAGCCGCCGTGACCGCCCTTGCCGCCGATGTTCGGCCGCAGCTCGAAGGTGTCGAGGTTCACCCCGACTATCGAGTTGATGGTGTTGATGAGCGAGATGCCGTTCGCCCGCCCCGCCACCGCCGCGCGCGCCGGCTTGGTGATGTCCGTGACGTTGGGCGTGAGCTTGACGATGACGGGGATGGTCGCGGCCTCCGTCACCCAGCTGGTGATGAGCGAGCAGTACTCCGGCACCTGCCCGACGGCCGCGCCCATGCCGCGCTCCGACATGCCGTGTGGGCAGCCGTAGTTGAGCTCGATGGCGTCGGCGCCGGTGTCCTCGATGCGGTGGACGATGTCGCGCCAGGCCTCGGGGTTAGAGGAGACCATCGCCGAGACGACGACCGCGCGGTCGGGCCACAGGCGCTTGACCTCGGCGATCTCCGCGAGGTTCACCTCGAGCGGCCGGTCGGAGATCAGCTCGACGTTGTTGATGGCCAGGAGCTTCTGCCCGCCCATCTCGAACGCCCCGTAGCGGTTGCAGACGTTGAGGACCGGGTCGCCGATGGTCTTCCAGACGGCGCCGCCCCAGCCGTACTCGAACGCCTTGTTGATCTGGTAGGCCGTGTTCGTGGGCGGCGCGGAGGCCAGCCAGAAGGGGTTGGGCGACCTCACGCCCGCGAACACCGTGGTCAGGTCAGCCACTCATGCCTCCTACCGCCACGCGCGCGGGCGGCTGCGTGAGGATCGGCCTGCCGTTCGGCACCCCGCGCGCCGGCTCGGGGACCTCGACCCCCAGCTGGCGCGCGATGGCGTGCGCGGCGAGCTTGCCGTCCTGCGTCGCCGTCACGGTGAGCGCGTGCCCGGTGAGGCGCGCGCAGTCGCCGGCGGCGAAGACCTTGGGGTTGCTGGTGCGCTTCTCGGCGTCGGTGACGACGTAGCCGTGCGCGATGTCGACCCCGAAGGCGGAGAACAGGCCGAGGTGCTTCTCCTGGCCGATCGCGAGGATCACCTGGTCGGCGGGGAGCACGAACTCGCTGCCCGGCACCGGCTCGGGGCGGCGGCGCCCGCTCTCGTCGGGCTCGCCTGGCGCCATGCGCACGCACCGGACGCCCACGACCCTGCCGCCCTGGCCCAGCACCTCGACCGGCTGGGTGTGGAGCCTGATGTCCACGCCCTCGTTGCGCACGAAGGCGATCTCGTGGTCGTACGCGGTCATCTCCTCGCGGCCGCGCCGGTAGACCATCGTCACGCGCTCGGCGCCGAGCCGGCGGGCGATGGTGGCGGCGTCCACGGCGGTGTTGCCGGCGCCCACCACGATGACCTCGCGGCCGATCGGCACCTCGTAGAGGCGCTCCAGGCCGTCCTTCTCGGCCATCTTCGTGGCGGCGATGAACTCCAGGGCGTCGGTGACGCCCTCGAGGCCCTCGCCGGGCACGCCCAGCTGGGGCACGCGACCCGTGCCGGCGGCGATGACCACCGCGTCGTAGTCGGCGACGAGCCGCTGCGGGTCGAGGTCCTTGCCCACCTCGACGCCGGTGTGCACCTGCACGCCGAGGCGCTTGACGAACTCGACCTCCTCTAGCGACACGGCCACCGGCTCGCGCATCACCACGATGCCGTAGGTGGAGAGGCCGCCAGGGAGCTCGTTCTTCTCGAACACGTGCGCCTCGACGCCGAGCTTGGCCAGCTCGCCGGCGCACGAGAGGCCCGCCGGCCCTGAGCCCACGACCGCGACCCTCTTGCCCGTGGGAGCCGCGGGCGTGAACGGCATGGCGCCCTTCTCGAACAGGTGGTCGGTGGCGTAGCGCTGCAGCCGGCCGATGGCGATGGGTCGCTCCTCCGCCCCGAGCACGCACGCGCCCACGCACAGCTCGTCGACGGGGCAGACCCGCCCGCACGTATGACCCATGAGGTTCGACTCGAGGATCGTCGTGGCCGCGCCCAGGACGTTGCCCGTGGCGATCTTCCTGATGAAGGTCGGCACGTCGATGTCGGTGGGGCAGGCCTTGATGCACGGCGCGTCGAAGCAGAACAGGCAGCGGCTCGCCTCGACGTACGCCTCGTTCTCGGTGAAGCGAGGGTAGGTCTCGGTGAACGCCTCCCGTAGCTGCTCCAGCGGGAGCGGGGAGCGGTCCATGCTCAGAACGTCCGGCTCCACTGCTTGGGCCAGCGCTCCACTACCACCTTGGTCTGCGTGTAGAACTCGAAGCCGTGGTGGGCCTGCGCGTGCAGGTCGCCGAAGAAGCTGTCACCCCAGCCGCTGAACGGGAAGAAGGCCATCGGGGCGGCTACGCCCAGGTTGACGCCGATGTTGCCGGCGATGGCGTGGTGGCGGAAGTGCCTGGCCGCGGCGCCCGACGACGTGAAGATGCTGGCCTGGTTGCCGAACCGGCGGTCGTTGACGATCTGTATGGCCTCGTCGAGGTCCTTGGCGTGCATCAGGGCGAGGACCGGGCCGAACACCTCGGTGGCGGCGATGGTGCTGCGCGGGTCCACCTGGTCGAGCACCGTGGGGTGCACGAAGTAGCCGTCCCTGAAGCCGTCGACCTCCTTCTCGCGGCCGTCGACGACGGGGCGGGCGCCCTCCTTGAGGCCCTGCTCCACCAGCGACTTGATGCGGTCGCGCGACTCGGCGCTGATGACGGGGCCCATGTCGACGCCCTCGAGGAGGCCGTACCCCACCTTGCGCGAGGCCGCCGCGGCGGCGATGCGCTCTGTGAACTCCTCGCGCGCCTCGCCCACGGTGATCACCGCGGAGGTGGCCAGGCAGCGCTGGCCGGCGCAGCCGAACGCCGAGTCGGCGAGGATGCGCGTGGACATCTCCATGTCGGCGTCGGGCAGCACGACGGCCGGGTTCTTGGCGCCGCCCTGGCACTGCGCGCGCTTGCCGTTGGCCGCGGCGCGCGAGTAGATGTACTTCGCCACCGGCGTGGAGCCGACGAACGAGACGGCCTTGACGTCGGGGTGGTCGAGGATGGCGTCCACCGTCTCCTTGCCGCCGTTCACGAGCCCGAGCACCCCCGCGGGGAAGCCGGCCTGCTCGAACAGGCGGAACAGGAGCTGGCTGGTGAGGGGCACCTTCTCGCTCGGCTTGAGCACGAAGCAGTTGCCCGAGGCCACCGCGTAGGGCATGAACCAGAGCGGGATCATGCCGGGGAAGTTGAACGGGGTGATGGCCGCGACGACGCCGAGCGGCTGGCGGAACATGTGCTCGTCGATGCCGCTGGCGATGTCCTCGTTGTTGTAGCCCTGCAGCATGCTGGGCGCGCCGCAGGCGACCTCGATGTTCTCGATGCCGCGCTGCATCTCGGCCCTCGACTCGGCGAAGGTCTTGCCCGCCTCGGTCGTGATGGTCCTGGCCAGCTCGTCGAGGTTGGCGATGAGCAGGTCGCGCAGCTTGAAGAGGGGCTTGATGCGGTCGACGACCGGCGTCTCACGCCACGCGGGGTAGGCCTTCATGGCGGCCTTGACGACGGCGTCGACCTCCTCGGCCGGGCTCATCGGCACCAGCGCGATGGTCTCCGCCGTGGCCGGGTTGCGCACCGGGCCCTTGGCGCCGGCTTGCGAGGGCGTCCACTTGCCGCCCACGTAGTTCAGTAGGACCTCTGCCTGAGCTTCGATCATGCCTTCTGCTCCGTCTCCAGGTACTGGTTGTCCCAGTGGCTCGCCCCTGAGGAAAGCCTTCACCGCTTGAGGGTTCCGCCATTGTACGCCGCGACCCCGCGGCTTCCACAGAGGGCCCCACTCCCGCGGGCGCCTGTAGCGTAATGGGGGACGGCCACGTCCGGCACGGCCAGCCGGCCGACGACGTGCCGCCGACCGACTCAGAGCCTGGAGGTCTTGCATGGAGGGGGTCTTGGAACCGGCTGAAGACCGCTACGGCTTCGACATGGGTGGCTACTCCCGCCCCGTACGCACCAGCTCGCCAGAGGCGCAGAGGTGGTTCGACCGCGGCCTGGCCTGGTGCTACGGCTTCAACCACGAGGAGGCCATCCGCTGCTTCGAGCGGGCCGTGCGGGCCGACCCGGACTGCGCCATGGCGCACTGGGGCATCGCCTACGCGGCCGGCTGCAACTACAACAAGCCGTGGGAGGCGTTCCTGGAGGGCGAGCGCGCCGCGGCGCTGAGCCTGGCCTACGACGAGGCCAGGGCCGCGCAGGCCGCCGTGGAGCGGGCGGGGGCTGACGCCTGGCCCGCCGAGAGGGCCCTCATCGGCGCCGTGCTGCGGCGCTACCCGGCGCGCGAGGCGCCGGAGGGCACGTCGTTCCAGGCCTGGAACGACGGCTACGCGGCCGCCATGCGAGACGTCTACTGCAGCTTCCCCGACGACCCCGACGTGGCCGCGCTCTTCGCCGAGGCGCTCATCAACCGGACGCCCTGGGCGCTTTGGGACCTGCCGACCGGCAAGCCCAAGGAGGGCGCCGACACGCTCGAGGCCCAGGAGGTGCTGGAGAGGGCCATCGCCGCACGGGAGGAGGCGGGCCTCGTCCCGCACGCCGGCCAGCTCCACGCCTACCTGCACACCATGGAGATGTCGCCCACGCCCGAGCGGGCCCTGCGGGCGGCCGACGCCCTGCGCGACCTCGTGCCGGACGCCGGGCACCTGCGCCACATGGCCTCGCACATAGACGTCCTCTGCGGGCACTACCACGAGTCGCTGGCGGCCAACGAGCGCGCCATCGTCGCGGACGACAAGTACTTCGAGGCGACCGGCGAGAAGGGCTTCTACACGCTCTACCGGTGCCACGACATCCACTTCAAGATCTACTCGGCGATGTTCCTCGGCCAGCTGCGGCCGGCCCTCGAGGGCGCCGGGAAGCTCAGGGAGGCCCTGCCGGAGAGCGTGCTGCGCATCGAGACCCCGCCCATGGCCGACTGGACCGAGGGCTTCCTGGGCATGGGCGTGCACGCCCTGGTGCGCTTCGGCCGCTGGCACGACCTCCTCGAGCTGCCCATCCCCGACGACCCGGAGCTCTACTGCGTGACCACCGCCATGACCCGCTACGGCCGCGGCATCGCCTACGCCGCCCTGGGCGAGGTGGAGAAGGCCGAGGCGGAGCAGCGGCTGTTCCGCGATGCCGTGGAGCGCGTGCCGGAGAGCCGCACGGTCTTCAACAACACCTGCCGCAGCATCCTCGGCGTGGCCGAGGCCATGCTCGACGGCGAGCTCACCTACCGCAAGGGCGCGCACGACGAGGCGTTCGCGAAGCTGCGGCACGCCGCCGCGCTCTCCGATGGCCTCACCTACGACGAGCCCTGGGGCTGGATGCAACCCGTCCGCCACGCGCTCGGGGCGCTGCTGCTCGAGCAGGGGCGCGTCGAGGAGGCGCTCGAGGTCTACCGCGACGACCTGGGCGTGTCAGGGCGCCTGCCGCGCGCCGTGCAGCACCCAGACAACGTGTGGGCCATCTCGGGCCTCGTCGAGTGCCTCGAGCGGCTGGGACGCGGCCACGAGGCCGAGCCGTACCGCCAGCGCCTGGCCCTAGCCAAGGCGCGCGCCGACGTCGAGGTCGACAGGTCCTGCTACTGCCGCTTGGACACCAGCGGCGCGCACGCCGGCCACCACCACGAGCGACACGGCCACGGCGGTCACGGCGAGGCCCACGCGCACGACGACCACTGCTGCTGAAGGACCGCCATGCGTAGCGAGCGGGCGGCCTTCATGGCCGCCCGCTTCGTCATGTACCTGGGTGCGTCCTCAGGCGGGTCCGTCGGTGGGGGGAGCGCCCGGAGCTTCCGGCTCGGCCGCGGTGGCGGCCTCGTCGGGCGTCATCTCCACCCTGTCGACGGCGATCGTCAGGTTCGCCGCCAGCGCGGCGATGGCGCCGATGGCGGCCCACACCGGCAGCAGCACCGTGCCTATGACGCCCAGCGTCAGGGGGATCTCGATGAGGGTGCGCCCCTCGTCGTTCTTGATGGTGATGCGCCGGACGTTGCCCTCGTGGACGAGCTCCTTGACCTTGGCGAGCACGCGCTCGCCGGAGACGCGGAACTCCTCGGTGTACTGCTTGCGGCGGTCGTCCGTGCCCACGGGATCGGGTCTGTCGGTCATCTCGCTCCTCCTTCGCCGGCCAGCGGCCGACCTTCACGCGCCCAGGGTAGGACCGCAGGACAAGCGTCCACATCCGCCCTTGGGATGACGCGCTCACCTACCCCCGGCCCACAGCCCTGACCGACCGTCTGGCAGGGTCAAGGCGTCGGCCAGCGCCGCCAGCCCGCGTATGGCGGCCTCGGCGGCCGCCCCGTCGGGCGCCACCGCTCGCGCCACGAGCTCGTAGCAGACCCCGCCGTAGCGGAGCCTCCTCAGCCCGGCGGCCTCCACCTGGCCGGCCGAGGCGGTGGCCAGCGCGCCGAAGCGCGCCGCCACGTGGTCCCCCGTGCCCGTGACCCGCGGCGGCACCCCCTCGAACCCCGGCGAGGGGTCGAGGGCGCAGTCGGAGTCGCTCGCCAGGTCGTCGCGCAGCCTGACGGCCAGGGCGGCGGCGCCACCCCCGGCCGCGGCGTCGTACAGGCAGTAGTCGTAGCCGGAGGGGCAGGACGACGCGGCGGCCGGGTCCTCGACCCCGCCCGCGACGGCCTGGAAGCCGTCCGGTACGGGCAGGACCACGCCGCCGTCGGAGAGTCGCACGCTGCGCCCCGCAGGCGCGGTCCGGGGCTGGCTCGCTCGCTCGGCGGCCGGGGCCTGGCCCTCCCACGCGCTGGCGACGAGGGCCACCGTCCCGTCGCCTTCCGGCGACTGACGGTTACCCATGACCACCGCTCCTCCGAGCAAGATGGCGCAGACGACGAGGAGGACGACGCCCCGACCCATGGGAGGAGTATCGGCCCGCAACATGCGAGCCGAGTAATGGGACGGTTAGAGCCCGGGTAGCCCGCTAGGCGGGCGGCGCCGGCTCGTTCAGTTGGGGGGCCGCATGTAGCGCCGCAGCCGCTCGGCCATGACGCTCATGACGTACAGGCCGAAGTTCGGCGAGCGGCGAATCAGGTGCTTGAACCACTCCTCGTCGATCGGCTCCACCACGACGTCGGTGTGTGCCACGGCGTCGGCGCTGCGGGGCGTCGAGTCGACCACGGCCATCTCGCCGAACACGCTGCCTGGCTGCAGCTGCTCGATGGTCTTGTCGCCCAGACGGATGTCTACGGTGCCCTCGAGGAGCACGTACATCTCCCTAGCGACGTCGCCGGCGTTGAAGATGACGTCGCCGGCGCCGTACCTCCGGGCGTTGGGCGAGTCCTTGAAGATCGCCAGCACGTCCATGAGAACCTCCTCCGGTGCCGACCAGCATGCCACAGGGTGTAGCGTCACGACGCGAGAGGGAGGGGAGCGCGCGCGTCGCCGACCAGTAGCCCTGGCGCGCGCCAGCGCATAACATGCGCGCGCTTGCGACGGGACGGCCTCTACCCCACCACCCTCGACCTCGTGCGCTTCTCCGTGCCGGCGATGCTCGCCGGCGTGATGGTGCCCCTGATGGGGCTCATCGACGTGGCCGTCCTCGGCCGACTCGGCGACGCGGCGGTGCTGGCCGCCGTGGGCGTGGCCAGCACGGTGTTCACCACCATCGCCTGGGCCTTCGCCTTCCTGCGCTTCACCACCACCGGGCTCGTCTCGCAGGCCGCCGGGCGCGGGGACGAGGAGGCCGTGGTGGTCGAGGGCCTGCGGCCGCTGACCGCGGCGCTCGTGGGCGGCCTGGCGCTCATCCTCCTGCGCGAGCCGCTCCTGGCCTTGGGGCTGGGGTTGATACGCCCCGAGCCCGAGGTGGCCGCCTACGCCGCCGACTACTTCCGCCTGCGCATGTGGGGCGCCCCGCTCACGCTGTCGCTGTACGCGCTGCAGGCCTGGCTTATGGGCACGGGCCGCCCGCGCACGATGCTCGCCACCCAGGCGTTCATGACCGCCCTCAACGCCGGGCTGAGCGCCTACCTGGTGCTGGTGCGGGACGCCGGCATCGCGGGCGCCGCGCTGGCCACGGTGGCCGCCGAGGCCGCGGCCGTGACGTTGATCGTGGCCGTGGTGCTCCGCCAGGCGCCCTTCGCGCGCTGGCGCGCCGGCTGGTCCCGCGTTTTCGAGGCCGCGGCCTGGCGCCGTCTGCTGTCCGCCAACACCGACCTCGTCGTGCGCACCGTCCTGCTGTCGCTGAGCCTGGCCCTGCTCAACGAGCGCGGGGCGCGCCTCGGCACCGAGGTGCTGGCGGCCAACCAGCTCCTGCTGCAGTCGTACCTGCTGCTCGCCACCCTCATAGACGGCGTGTCGCTGGGCGTGGAGGTCTACACGGGCCGCGCCGTCGGCGCACGCGACGCGCGGGCGCTGCGCCACGTGGTGTCGCGCGGCGCGCGCATGGCGCTCCTGTGGGGCGTGGCCGTCGCCCTGCTGGTGCTCGCCGTTCCCGACGTGTTCCTGCCGCTCCTCACCACCAACGGCGGGCTCGTGGCGCTGGCGCGCTCCTACTGGGGCTGGCAAGCGGTCCTGGCCGTGGTGGCGGTGTGGGCGTTCCTGTGGGACGGCGTCTACTTCGGCGCCGTGCGCACGCGCTCCTTGCGGAACTCGATGATCGTGTCCACGGCCGTCTACGTGGCCTGCGCCTTCGCCTTCGCCGCGCTCCTCGGCAACCACGGCCTGTGGCTCGCGCTCGCCGTGCAGCTGGCGGCGCGCGCCGCGACCCTCACGGCCGCCTGGCCCGCACTGGCCAGGTCGGTCGAGGGGGCGTAGGCCCCGTCCCCCCCTTCCTGATAACTTCATCGCCCCCTGCCTATGAACCGGCGGGGTAGCATCGGTCATGCTCGACACGAACACACTCAGCGCTCTACTGGCGCGGGCCAGGTCCGCGGGCGCCGACTTCGCCGAGGTGTACGCCGAGAGGGCGCGCCGCCGCGTGCTCCGCGTCGTCAACGGCGACGTCGAGGAGGCCACCAGCGTCGTCCAGCTCGGGGCGGCCGTGCGCCTCTTCTTCGGCGAGGACGTCCTGTACGGCTACACCAACGACATATCAGACGACGGCCTGGGCGAGGTCCTCGACAGCCTCGTGGCCCTCAAGGGCGGCACCCAGGGCCGGCCGGACGCCAGCGGCCGCGGCGGCCTCGACCTGCGCCGCGCCGGGGCGGGTACGGACCTGCCGGGACCCCGCGTTCACCCTGACACCCGCGACAAGCTCTGGCGCCTCGAGCGGATGCGCGAAGCTGACGCCGGCGCGCGCATCGACCCGGCCATCAAGCAGGTGGAGACCATCCTGGCCGAGGTCGAGCAGCAGGTCCTCGTCGCCAACACCGACGGGGTGCTCGCCGACGACGACCGGGTGAGGACGCGCCTCGTCGTGCAGGCCATCGCCTCTGACGGCGTGGAGACGCAGACCGGCCACCACGGACCGGGACTGTCCGTCGGCCTCGAGCTCCTCGAGATGTACGACCCCGCCTCCGTGGGCCGGCGCGCCTCCGAGATGGCCCTCACCAACCTGCGGGCCCGCAAGGCGCCCGCCGGCACCATGCCCGTGGTCGTGGGCAACGCCTTCGGCGGGGTGATCTTCCACGAGGCCCTCGGCCACCTCCTCGAGACCACCTCCGTGGCGCGCAACGCCTCGGTGCTGGCCGGCAAGCTCGGCGAGCAGGTGGCGAGCCCGGTGGTGACCTACGTCGACGACGGCACGATCCCGCACGGCTGGGGCTCCACGCGCATCGACGACGAGGGGATGCCCACCGAGCGCACGGTGCTCATCGAGAACGGCGTGCTGAAGAGCTACATGGTCGACCGCTGGGGCAGCCTCGTCACCGGCTACCGTCCCACGGGCTCCGGCCGCCGGCAGGACTACACCTTCGCCCCCACCTCGCGCATGCGGAACACCTTCGTGGTCAACGGCGAGACGCCCAAGGAAGACCTCTTCGCCGGCATCGAGTACGGCCTCTACGCCAAGGTCATGGGCGGCGGCCAGGTGCGCCCGGGATCCGGCGAGTACAACTTCGCCGTCAGGGAGGGCTACATGATCAGGGACGGCCAGATCGCGGAGCCCGTGCGCGGCGCCATGCTGCTGGGCAAGGGGCCCGACACCATCAAGAAGGTCGTGGCCGTGTCCAACGACCAGGAGAACGAGCCCGGCATGTGCGGCTCCAAGTCCGGGTCCATCCCCACCGAGGTGGGCCAGCCGCACATCCTCGTTTCCGACATCGTCGTCGGGGGTGAGGCATGACCTTCGACGAGGCCAAGCGCTGGCTGCTCGAGGAGGCCGCCCGCCGCGGCGTTGACCTCGAGGTCCTGGGCAACGTGAGCCGCGAGCTGCGCGTCAACGCGCAGGACGGCAAGGCCGGCGAGACCACGGTGTCCACCCGTGGCGGCCTGGGCCTGAGGGTCGTGACCGGCGGCCGCGTCGGCTACTCCTCCACCGAGGACCTCTCGCAGGAGTCGCTCGCCTGGGCGCTCTCCGAGGCCATAGAGAACGCCGCCCTGCAGAAGGCCGGGAGCGCGGCGCTGCCCGCCGGCAAGGCGCTGGGCCGGCACGACCTCCTCGACGAGGGCCTCTCAGGCACCGTGGCCGAGAAGCGCGACATGGCGCTCAAGCTCGAGGCCGACCTCCGCCGCGACCCCCGTGTGCAGTCGGTGCAGTACGCCCTTTACGCCGAGACGCAGGAGGAGACCGTCATCGGCTCCACCAAGGGCGTAGACGGCGCGTACCGCAGCGGCGGCGCCGTCATGGTCTCCGGCATCGTCATGCGCGAGGGCCAGAGCGTGAAGCAGGGGTTCGAGGTGGACGGGGCCAACGACTTCCACCAGCTAGACCCCGGCCGCACCGCGCTCGCCGCCATCGAGAACCTCGGCCGCATGCTCGGGGCCAAGCCGCTGACCACGGGCCGCCGGCGCGCCGTCTTCGAGCCGCGCGTCGTGGGCACCCTCCTGCGCCTGCTCACGTACGCCCTCTCGGGCAAGACCCTCGCCGAGGGCAAGAGCGCGCTGGCCGGCAAGCTCGGCCAGAAGGTCGCCGCCGACGCGTTCACGCTCATCGACGACCCCACGCTGCCCGGCGGGCTGGCCAGCCGGCCCTTCGACAGCGAGGGGACGGCGTCGCAGCGTCTCGTCCTCATCGAAGGCGGGGTGCTGAGGTCCTTCCTCCACAACACCGACACCGCCGCCCGCACCGGCCAGAGCACCACGGGGCACGCCCACCGCGGCTACTCGGGCACGCTCGGCGTGGCCCCCACGAACCTGATCCTCGAGGCCGGCGCCGGCATCACGCCCGCCGACTGCGTGCTCGTGACCGACCTCATGGGCGTGCACGCGGGCGCCAACCCCATCACAGGCGACGTCAGCGTGCAGGCCATGGGCCTGGAGACGGTGGGCGGCGAGACGTTCCCGGTAGACGACTTCGCCGTGTCGTTCAACCTCTTCGAGCTGCTGCAGCGCATCGAGGAGGTGGGCGACGACGTCAAGACCCTGCCCGAGATGGGCGGCGGCTCGGTCATCGTGCCGAGCATCGCCGTGCCCGACGTGAGCTTCGCCGGCAAGTAGGCGCGCCGGCTTCAGACAGGTGAGCGAGGGGCCGCCGTTCGGCGGCCCCTCCGCGTTGGCCGCTCCGCCGGCGCGAGCGCAAGCTGAAGCGCAGTGCTTCCGCCGTCCTGGCCTTAGACTCACCGCGTGCTGGAAAGCGGGGTCGCGGCCCTTCACTGGCCGCCCTTCCTCGCAGGGAGGTGCACGTGAGACGAGTTCTCGGTCGCCGTTCGTTCCTGGCAGCGCGCCTGGCGCTCGCCGTCTTCATGCTCGCGGCCGGTTGGGCTACGGCCCAGGGCGTGCTGCGTGTCTACGCCGTCGTCAACGAAGACGACGTCCGGCTGCTGGCCGAGAGGTTCCAGGCCGCGACGGGCATCCGCGTCGAGTACCTGCGCGCCTCCACCGGCGAGCTGGTGAGCCGCGTCCTGGCCGAGGCGGGCAACCCGCAGGCCGACGTGCTGCTGGGCGGCCCGAGCAGCCAGTTCATCGCCCTGGCCGAGGCCGGTGCCCTCGCTCCCTACCGCTCCCCCATCGCCGAGGGGTTCACGGCCGCGGAGGCCGACCCCGACGGCTACTGGACGGGCTTCTACCTGACCGCCCTCGGCATCGGCGTCAACGAGGACCGCTACCGCCAGCTCTACGGCGACAAGCCGCTACCCCGCACGTGGGACGACCTCATCGACCCCGCCTACGAGGGCGAGATCGTCCTCACCGACCCGACGGCCTCCTCCACCTCCTACCTGTTCGTGCAGAACCAGCTCCAGCGGCTGGGCTGGGACGAAGGCTGGGCGTACCTGGAGAGCCTCACGCCCCTCGTCGGGCAGTTCCCGCCCTCCGGCGGCGCCCCGCCCCAGCTGGTGGGCGCCGGCGAGTACGCGATAGGCGTGGCCTACGTTCACGCCTTGGCCCGCTACCGCGCCGACGGCTTCCCCATCACGGTCATCGTGCCGCCCGCCACCGTGGGCGAGGTGGGCTCGGTGGGCATCATCGCGGGCGCCCCGAACATGGAGGCCGCCCAGCGGTTCGTGGACTTCGTGCTCTCAGCCGACATGCAGACGGAGTTCGCGGCGCAGTCGTTCACCACGCCCATCAACCCCGACGCCTCGGTGCGTGAGGGCGCCCCGCGCCGCAACGACTTCGACATGATCGACTACGACGCCGAGCTGGCCGGAGAGCAGCGCGACGAGGTCCTGCTCCGCTGGCAGCAGGTAGTGGATTGACCAACGGCGCCACGGTGGCGGCCGCCGCGCCGCGCCGTAGCGGGCTCGCCCGCTGGCTTGGTCAGGTGCGGCACGACCCGGTCCTAGCGCTGGGTCACGCCGCCGTGGCGCTGTTCCTCATCGGGTTCGTCGTGGCGCCCCTGGTGGCCGTGGCGTTCGCGCCCAGCGCCGACGACTGGTCGCGCTTGGCCACCACGCCGCGCTGGCGCCAGGCGGGCCTCAACACACTCAGGCTCGTGGCGCTATCGACGACGTCGTCGCTGGCGCTCGGGACCCTCTACGCCTTCGCCGTCACGCGCGCCCGCGTCCCGCTGAGGCGGCTGTTCGAGGTCATGCCACTGGTGCTGCTGGTGACGCCGTCGTTCGTCTCCGGGCTGGCGTTCATCCTCCTCCTGGGGCGGCGCGGCCTGCTCACCTACCACCTCCTGGGCCTCGAGACCTCCGTCTACGGCTGGCACGGCGTGTGGCTGGCGCAGACGCTCTCCTTCTTCCCCGTGGCGTATCTCGTGCTGCGAGGGGTGTTCCTGAACCACGACGCCAAGCTCGAGCAGGCCGCCCGCGGCCTCGGGGCGAGCCGCTGGCGCGTGCTCGGCACGGTCACCCTCCCCCTGGCCACTCCGGGCCTCCTGGCGGCGGGGCTGTTCATCGCCATAGGCGTACTCGGCGACTTCGGCAACCCGATGCTGGTGGGCGGCCGCTTCCGCGTGCTGGCCACCGAGGTCTACACCGAGCTGACCGGCTGGGCGAGCATAGGCACCAGCGCGGCCCTCGGCCTCGTGCTGCTGGTGCCCGCCGTGCTGCTGTTCGCCGCGCAGCAGCGCGTGCAGAGCGCCACGGCTGGGCGCTTCGCCACGGTGGGCGGGCGCGGGTCGGGGCTCGAGGCCCCGCCGGTCCCGCCGGCCCTCAGGTGGGCGCTGTTCGGCCTCTGCCTAGTGGTGGCACTGTTCGTCGTCGCCTCGCAGGCGGTGGTCGTGGCCGGCTCGCTGACGCGCCTGTGGGGCGCCGACTACTCGTTCACCTGGGACCACTACTCCTACCTGCTCACGCGCTTCCAGCCGCTGGCGAACTCCGTCCGCTTCGCCGCGGCGGCGGCCCTGGTGGGCGCGGCGGTGGCCGCCGTCACCTCCTACCTGGTCCTGCGCACGAACGTGCCGCTGCGGCGCGGCCTCGACCTGGCCACGCTCCTGCCCGCGGCCATACCGGGCACGCTGATGGGCGTGGCGTACGTGCTGGTCTTCAACAGGCCGGCCATCAAGCTCACCGGCACGGCGGCTCTCATAGTCATAGCCATGGCGGCGCACTACCTGCCCGTCGGCTACCGCATCTGCGCGGCCGCCCTCCAGCAGCTGCGCGCCAGCCTCGACGAGAGCGCCGCCAACCTCGGCGCCAGCCGCGCCAGGGCCTTCCTCACGGTCACACTGCCGCTCGTCTGGCCGGCCGTGGCGGCCGCCTTCGCCTTCACCTTCGTCCAGGCCGTGGGTACGCTCAGCACGGTGATCTTCCTGGTGTCGTTCGACACGCCCCTGGCCTCGGTGGAGATCCTGAACCTGGCGGCCCAGGGCAGGTGGGGCCGCGCCTGCGCGCTGGCGACCGGCCTGCTGGTAGCCACCATGGGCGGCCTCGGCCTGGCCTACCTGCTCACGGGCGGGCGCATGCGCCCCATGGAGACCGCGATGGGATCGGGCCGCTCGTGACGACCACCGCGGCGCACCCCGGCGCCAAGACCGCCGCCACGGCCGACGGCCGCGTGGAGCTGCGCGGCCTGGCCAAGGGCTTCAACGGCGTGCAGGCGGTGGCCGGCATGGACCTCGTCGTGGAGCCCGGGAGCTTCACCACGCTCCTCGGCCCCTCTGGCTGCGGCAAGACCACGGTGCTGCGCATGGTCGCCGGCTTCGTGGAGCCCGACGCCGGCAGCGTGCTGGTGGGTGGCCGCGACGTCACTCACCTGCCGCCCGACAAACGCGGCGTCGGCCTGGTCTTCCAGGACTACGCCCTGTTCCCTCACATGAGCGTGCGGCGCAACGTGGAGTACGGCCTGCGCATGCGCCGCGTGCCCGCCGGCGAGCGCGAAGGGCGCGTCGCGCGCGTGCTGGCGGCGCTCGACCTGTCGCCGCTGGCCGACCGGTACCCGCACCAGCTCTCCGGCGGCCAGCAGCAGCGCGTGGCCCTGGGCCGCGTGATGGCCCTCGAGCCGCATGTGCTCCTCCTGGACGAGCCGCTCTCGAACCTCGACGCACAGCTCCGGGTGCGCCTGCGCGTGGAGCTCAAGGAGCTGCAGAGGCGCCTAGGCGTGACGGCCGTGTACGTGACGCACGACCAGGAGGAGGCGCTCTCGCTCTCCGACCGCGTCGTGGTCATGGAGGCCGGCAGGGTGCAGCAGGTCGGCGCCCCCGAGGAGGTCTACGCCCGGCCCGCCAACCGCTTCGTGGCGCGCTTCATCGGCCAGGCCAACCTACTGCCGGTGACCGCCGTAGGCCCCGAGGGGCCTGGCCGGGTCCGGGCGCGGTGGCGCGGCGGCGAGCTGACGCTGGTCCTGCCCGACGACCGCGCGCCGTCCCCCGGCACCGAGGGCGTCGCGGTGGTGCGCCCTGAACGCGTCGCCATCTCCGCGCTCGAGGGGCGCGCCGCAGCGCCGGAACCCGCTCTCGCCGGCTCGTTCTCCCTGCCCGCCCGCGTCGGGGGCGCCGCCTACTTCGGCGCCTACCGGCGCTACACGGTGGACGTCGAGGGGCTCGACGAGCCGTGGCTGGCCGAGGTCCACGACCCCGACGCCCCCGCCCTCAGGACCGGGGACGCGGTGACCCTCACCGTCACCGGCGAGACGTCCTGGGCCTGGTGACGCCGGATGCCCCCGACGCGGGGGACCTCCCCGAGGTGGCCCCGGCGCCCCACGCCGTCATGCAGGCCTACCCGTGGGACCTCTACTCCCACGGCCCCGAGGCGGCGCTGGACGAGCTGCGCGCCTGCGGGGTGGACGCCGTCCAGCTCTCGTTCAGCTACCACGTCGCCAGCTTCCTCACGCCCCGCCAACCCGCGGGCAGGGTGAGGGCAGGCGAGCCGGGAGCCATCCAGTTCGACCCCTCCGTTCTGGGCTCCGCGTGGCCGGTCGAGCCCGTCGTGGCGCCTTACGTCACAGGGCCGGGGTACGTCGCGGGGCTGCTGGAAGCGGCCGCCGAGCGCGAACTGCGGGTAACCGCCTGGGTCGTCTACCTCTACAACCACGCCCTGGCCTCGCGCCGGCCCGACCTCGCCGTCGAGAACGCCTACGGCGACAGGCACGGCGCGCAGCTCTGCCCGGCCAACCCTCTCGTGCGCCAGTACGTGCGCAGTCTCACCGAGGCGGTGCTGTCGCACGAGCACCTGACCGGCGTCTTCGTCGAGTCGCTCAGCTACCTCCCCTACGACTACGGGCTCTTGAACCTCAAGGCCGCCGTGCGCCCCGGCGCGGAGTCGGCCCTGCTCCTGGGGCTCTGCTTCTGCGAGCACTGCCGCGGGCGGGCACGGGCCGCCGGCGTGGAGGCGGAGGGGCTGAGGCGCGCCGTGGCGCGGGCCGTGGACCACGAGCTGAGCCGGCTACCCGACGGCGCGGGGGCCGGCGACGAGGCGCGCGCCCTCGTGGAGCAGGGCGGTGACCTGAGGGCCTACCTGGACGTGCGTGCCGGGACCGCCGGCTCGCTGCAGCGCGAGGTGCTCCAGGCGGCGCGCTCCCGAGGCCTGCGCACCGCGACGAACGCGGCCGAGCGCCAGGACCCGCGGGTCACGGGCGTCACGGCCGAGGCCATCGGCGCGCTGCGGACCGACTACCGCTTCGAGGCCCTCCCCGGCTGCGACGACCGGCGCCGCGACGAGGCCGTGGCGGCCGCCCGCGCGGCCGCGGGGCCCAGCGCGACCGTCTACGCCCTGGCTCAGCTGGGCAGCTTCCCCGACGAGCGCTCGTTCGTCTCGTCCCTGGCGGCCCTCAGCGAGCGTGGCGTGCGGCGCTTCAGGTTCTACGAGTTCGGCCTCCTGAGCCGCAGGCAGCTCGCCTGGCTGAGGGGCGCCAAGGGCCTCTGGGCCGGGCAGAGCTAGCGCCTAGGCGCCGGGGTCAGGCAGCACCGTCTTCACGATCTGGGCGTCGAGCTCCTCGTAGGCGTGCAGGTCGATGACCTCGTAGAGCTCGGCGCGGGTCTGCATGCGGTCCAGCAGCGAAGCCGCCGAGCCCTCGCGCGCCAGGGTCTCGTACAGCTCGGCCTGGGCCTTGTTGGCCACGCGCAGCGACGACACCGGCCAGATGACGATCTTGAAGCCGAGGTCCTCGAACTCGCCGGCCGTCATCTGCGGCGTCCTGCCGAACTCGGTCATGTTCGCCAGCAGCGGCACGCCGGGCAGGGCCTCGGCGAACCGCCTGAACATCTCCTTGGAGGTCAGGGCCTCCGGGAAGATGACCTCGGCGCCGGCGTCCAGGTAGCGCTCGGCGCGGGCGATGGCGCCCGCCAGCCCCTCGCTGGCGGCGGCGTCGGTGCGGGCCACCACCACGATGTCGGTGCTGGCCTGGCGCGCGGCCGCGACCTTGAGGGCCATCTCCTCGGCCGTGGCCAGGCGCTTGTCGTTGAGGTGGCCGCACTTCTTCGGCAGCACCTGGTCCTCGATGTGCACCGCCGCGGCGCCGGCCGCCTCGAAGACCCTGACCATGTTCATGACGTTGAGGGCCTCGCCGTAGCCCGTGTCGCCGTCGACCAGCACGGGCAGGCCAGAGCGCGCCACCTGCCTGACGAAGAAGGCGACGTCGTCGACGGTGATGATCCCCAGGTCGGGCAGGCCCATCGAGGCGCTCATCGCCGCGCCCGACAGGTAGAGCGCCTCGAACCCCGCGCGCTTGGCCTGCAGCGCCGCCATGCCGTTGTGGGCGCCGGGCAGCTTGAGGATGCCCGGCCTCTCGAGCAGGCGCCTGAACCTGGCGCCCGGCCGCTCGGCGGGCAGGTCGGCCCCGACCAGGTAGGGCATCAGCGGAGGCCGAGAGGCACGAAGTCGCGGTCGGCGGGCCCCACGTAGCTGGCCGAGGGCCTGATGATGCGGCCGCTCTCGCGCTGCTCGATGACGTGCGCCACCCAGCCGGCGGTGCGAGCGATCACGAAGAGCGGGGTGAACATGGCCGTGGGGATGCCCATGACCGAGTAGGCGACGGCCGAGTACCAGTCGAGGTTGGCGAACATGCGCTTGGCGTCCATCATCACGCGCTCGATGCGCTCGGCCACGGCGAAGGCGCGCGTGTCGCCGGACTCCTCGGAGAGCTCCTCGGCCACCTGCTTGATGACCTCGTTGCGCGGGTCCACCACCCGGTAGACGGGGTGCCCGAAGCCGATGATCACCTCGCGCCGCTCCAGGCGGGCGCGGATGTCGGCCTCGGCCTCGTCGGGCGTGCGGTAGCGCCGCTGGATCTCGAACGCCACCTCGTTGGCGCCGCCGTGCTTGGGGCCGCGCAGGGCGCCGATGCCGGCGCACACGGCCGAGTAGACGTCGGAGCCGGTGCCCGCGACCATGCGGCAGGTGAACGTCGAGGCGTTGAACTCGTGCTCGGCGTAGAGGATCAGCGACGTGTGCATCGCCTTGACCCAGCTCGCCCTCGGCTCCTCGCCGTGCAGCAGCCGCAGGAAGTGCCCGCCAATCGAGTCGTCGTCGGTCTCGACGTCGATGATCTCGCCCCTGTGGGCGTAGGCGTACCAGTAGAGGAGCATCGAGCCGAGGGAGGCGATGAGCCTGTCGGCTATGTCCCTGGCGCCCGCGGTCTCCTGCGCCAGGTGCTCGGGCAGTGTGGCGCCGAGGACCGAGACGCCGGTGCGAAGGACGTCCATCGGGTGGGCCGCGGCCGGCACCAGCTCGAGGGCCGCCCGCACGGTGGCCGGCAGGGAGCGGAGGCGCCGCAGCCTCTCCTTGTAGGCGGTCAGCTGGGCCTGGTTCGGCAGCTCGCCGTGGATGAGGAGGTACGCCACCTCCTCGTACTCGCACTCCTCGGCCAGCTCACGGACGTCGTAGCCCCGGTACCTGAGCTCGTCGCCGCTGGCCCCGACGGTGGACAGTGCGGTCTCGCCGGCGGCCACTCCAGACAGCGCCACCGACTTCTTCGGCTTCGCCTGCTCGGGAGCAGGCGCGGGGTCCTGCGCCATAGCCACCTCCCATCGGGCCGCCAGCCGCGGCCCGTGTCACCCGATCGCGTCGCCGGCCTCAGAAGATGCCGCGCGGCACCTCCGGCCCGAGCTTGTCGGCGTCGACGACCACGTTGAGCTCGCCGACCTCTTCCGGCGTGAGGCTCTCGATACGCTCCACAAGCGCGAGGAACCTGTCCTGCTCGCTCTTCGCGACGATACCATCGGCCAGCGCACGGAACTTCTCCACGTACTGGGCGCGGCCGAACGGCCGGGCGCCCAGCGGGTGGGCGTCGGCGACGGCGATCTCGTCCTCGATGACGCTGCCGTCCCGCATGGTGATGACCACGCGGCCGCCGAAGGCCTTCTCGTTGGGGTCGTGCGAGTGGTAGCGGCGCGTCCACTCCGTGTCCTCCACGGTGCTCACCTTGCGCCACAGGCGCACGGTGTCGGGCCGGCGGGCGCGCTCGGGCGCGTAGCTCTTCTCGTGGTGCCAGGCGCGGTCCTGGAGCGCCACGGCGAAGATGTACATGATCGAGTGGTCGAGCGTCTCGCGGCTGGCCTCGGGGTCGAACTTCTGCGGGTCGTTCGAGCCCGTGCCGATCACGTAGTGCGTGTGGTGGCTCGTGTGGATGACCACCGACTCGACGGCCTCGAAGTCGCTGATGCGCGCGCCCATCCGCCGCGCCAGGTCGATGAGCGCCTGGCTCTGGTACTCGGCGGAGTGCTCCTTCGTGTACGTCTCGAGGACCTGCCGCTTGGGCTCGCCCGGCTCGGGCAGCGGCACGCGGTACCGCGCCTCGGGGCCCGAGAGCAGCCAGGCGATGAAGCCGTCCTCGCCCTCGTAGATCGGCGACGGCGCGCCCTCGCCGCGCATCGCCCTGTCGACGGCCTCGACGGCCATCTTGCCGGCGAAGGCCGGGGCGAACGCCTTCCAGCTGGAGATCTCGCCCTTGCGCGACTGGCGCGTGGTGGTGGTGACGTGTAGCGCCTGCTGGATGGCCTGGTAGACGGTCTCGGTGGGCAGCGACAACAGGGCGCCGATGCCCCCGGCCGCGGCCGGGCCCAGGTGGGCGATGTGGTCGATCTTGTGCTCGTGGAGGCAGATGCCCTTCACGAGGCTCACGTGCAGCTCGTAGGCGGCGGCGATGCCGCGCACCAGCGCCTCACCGCCCAGGCCCAGGGACTGGGCCACGGCCAGCACGGGCGGGATGTTGTCGCCAGGGTGCGAGTAGTCGGCGGCCAGGAAGGTGTCGTGGAAGTCGAGCTCGCGCACGGCCACGCCGTTGGCCCAGGCGGCCCACTCGGCCGAGAAACGCCGCGCGCCGGGCAGCCCGAACACCGCGGCACCGGGTTCACGGGGGTGGGCGACGGCCTGCGCCCGCGCCGCCCTTACGGGCTTGCGCGCCAGGCTGGCCACGGCCACGGCGGCGTTGTCTATCACCCGGTTGCCGATCATCTCGGCGACGTCGGGCTCCACAGGCACGCGGTCTGTGGCGACGGCGGCGAGCTTCCAGGCGAGCTGCTCCTCGCGGGGCAGGTTCTCGGCCGAGCGGTACGTGCGGACCTCGTGGACCTTCATCTAGGCGGTTCCTCCCCGGCGCCGCGCCCCTGGCGGGCGTTGAACGTAGCGTCAGAGACGATACGACGGCGTGCCGGTCATCGCGAGGCACCGCTAGGCCTCGCCGTACTCCTCCTCTTCGGGGAAGGGCACCACGTCGGGGTCGCCTGTCTCGACCAGCTCCAGCGGGTCGACGTTCACGACCTCGAGCAGCGCGTAGCAGTCGGGACACTCGACCGTCGCGCCGACGGCCAGCTCGTCCACGTCGACGAAACCACCACAGGCGGGGCATGTCGTCGCTACGGCGTCTGCCATCTCATACCTCCGCGGGGTCCCCTGGCGGCGGCTAGCGGCCGGCCCGCGCGCGGGCCGCGCAGGGCCCCAAGCCCACGCTAGCAGCCCTGCATGTGCCGCCTGTAGGGCGTGAGTCCCGGATCGTGGGGCGATGGTAGCCCCGGATAGCGCACGCAGGCCGCGCGGGTGTAGGCTCCGCCCTTGCCGCCGTGTCTCGGCGGCCAGGGAGCCTGCGATCCATGACGCTTAGCCACAGAGACCGTATGTACACGTTCGCCGGCATCATGCTGGCGCTGTTCTTGGGAGCCATCGACCAGACGATCGTCTCTACGGCGTTGCCCAGGATCGTCGAGGACCTGGGCGGCCTGGAGCGCTACGCCTGGGTCTTCACCTCTTACCTCGTCGCCTCGACCGTGCTCGTGCCCGTGTACGGCAAGCTCGCGGACATGTACAGCCGCAAGGCCATCACGCTGACGGCCGTGCTGCTGTTCCTGACGGGCTCGTTCCTGTGCGGCATCGCCGGCGAGTTCGGCCCCCTGCCGCTGCTGGGCGACGGCATGAACCAGCTGATCGTCTTCCGCGCCATCCAGGGCCTGGGCGCCGCGGGCCTCTTCAGCCTGGCGTTCATCGTCATCGCCGACCTGTTCCCGCCTGCCGAGCGCGGCAAGTACCAGGGCATAGTCGCCGGCGTCTTCGGCCTGGCCAGCGTGCTTGGCCCGCTGCTCGGGGGCTTCTTCACCGACAACCTCAGCGGCGTGATCCCCGGCGTCGCCGGCTGGCGCTGGGTGTTCTACGTGAACGTGCCCTTCGGCGCGATCGCCGTCTGGTTCATCGTCAAGCGTATGCCGCCCCTCAAGCCGCGCGGCAGCCAGGGCAGGCTCGACCTCGTAGCCGCCGCCCTGCTCATGCTCGGCCTCGTGCCCTTCACGCTGGCGCTGCAGCTGGACAGGACCCAGTACCCCTGGGGCTCGCCCGTCACGCTCGGCATGCTCATCGGCGGCCTGGTGATGCTGGCGCTCTTCGTGCTGCGCTCGCTGAGGAGCGAGAACCCCATCCTCGACCTGTCGCTGTTCAAGAACCGCGTCTTCGCCATCGGCAACGGCGCCACGTTCTTCTTCGGCGCCGCCTTCCTGGCGATCGCCTCGTTCCTGCCGCTGTTCCTCGTGAACGTCATCGGCATCTCCGCCACCGGCGCCGGCGCGGCCCTGATCCCGCTCTCGCTCGGCGTGGTGTTCGGCTCGGGCCTCAGCGGCATGCTCGTGACGAAGATCGGGCGCTACCGCGTGGTCCTGCTCGCCGGCGGCGTCCTGATGACGATCGGCGCCTTCCTGCTCTCCCGCATGGGCCCCGACGTCACGCTCGGCCGTCTCACCCTCTACCTGGTGATCATCGGCCTGGGCATGGGCCCCGCGAACCCCCTCTACACCCTGGCGATCCAGAACGCTGTCGACGTGCGCCGGATCGGCCAGGCCACCAGCGCCGCGCAGTTCTTCCGCCAGATCGGCGGCGCCATCGGCACGGCGGTGCTGGGCACCGTCTTGGCGACGGGCATCGCGAACGGCTTCGCCACCCACCTGGGCAGCCTGGCGGCCTCCATGCCCCAGGTCGCGGTGAGCGGCGAGGGCGCTAGCACCGCCTCGGGCGACACGGCCACGCAGATGCGGGAGGCCTTCGAGGCGGCCCGTGCCGAGCTGAGGCGCGCCGTCGAGGCCGGCGACGCGGAGGCTGCTGCCCAGCTCCTCGCGGCCGGCGGCATGCCTGCCGAGGCGGCGGCGCATGTCGCCGCCCAGGTGAGCGCGGCCGACGCCGCCGACCTGCAGGCGCTGGCCGACCGCCTGGACGCCGAGTTCGCCGAGCGCAGCGAGGCCCTGGTGGGCACCGTGACGGCTGGCGTGAAGGCCGCCTTCACCGACGCGATAACGGGCGTCTACACCTACGTCGTGTTCATACTGCTGATCGTTCTGGTCTTCACCGCGCTCATCCCGGAGCTGCCTCTCCGGAAGACCCTCGACAACGCCGCGCCCGCCGGGCACTGAGCCAGGGATGACCGCGCCGCGCGAGCCCCTCAGCCCCGACCTCGTCGTCTGGGAGGACGGGCTCGCGCGGCCTCGCTGGGCCGCCCGCGACCCGCTGCTGCGCGAGTACTACGACACCGAGTGGGGCATGCCGGTCCGCGACGAGCGCGGCCTGTTCGAGCGCCTGAGCCTCGAGGTGTTCCAGTCGGGCCTGTCGTGGGCCACCATCCTGCGCAAGCGCCCGGCCTTCAGGGCCGCCTTCGACGGCTTCGACCCCCACGCGGTGGCGGCCTACGGCGCCGCAGACGTGGAGCGCCTGATGTCGGACGCCGGCATCGTCAGGAACCTCAGGAAGGTGGAGGCGACGATCGCCAACGCGCGGGCCACGGTGGCGCTGCGCGCCGACGGCGGCCTCGCGGAGCTGATCTGGTCCTTCAGGCCGGCGGCCACGCCCGTCCCGCGCACGCTGGCGGAGATCCCGGCCTCGTCACCGGAGTCGGCGGCCCTCGCGAAGGAGCTCAAGCGCCGGGGGTTCCAGCACGTGGGCCCCACGACGATGTTCGCGCTCATGGAGGCCGTGGGCATCGTGGACACCCACCTGGTGGGCAGCCACAGGCGCGGCACCTCCGGCGTCTGGTAGCGGAGCCGCGGCCGCACGGCCGAGCGCCCCGCCGCGGCTCGACGGAGCCGGGCGGGGCGCTGCTCATCGGGGCTCGCCGTCAGCCCTTCAGGTAGGGGCGGGGACCCTGCCGGCGCGCTCCAGCGCCGCGAGACGGCTGCCGAGACCGACCAGCGCGCGGCCGAGCGCGGCTACCACCACGCGCCAGCCGACGCGAGCGCGGTCTTCCGACTGGGCGCGCCTGGCCGCCGCCAACCTCTGTGACTCGGCGACGAGCTCCCGCTGCCGGTCGTGGGTCATCCTCTCCAGGAACGTGAAGGGCCTCTGGTCCATCTCGCTCGTCCTTCCTGCCGCAGTCGCTCGGCCCGCCAGCGGCACCGCGACCAACGAGTAGAAGGCTAGTGGGCAAACCGGACAACGGATGGACGGTTACGCGCTAACGTCACTGTCATGAGCTCTGCCCTTCCCAAGCGGCTCTTCGACCTGGTCGAGGCCCTGCAGGGCCGCGGCGTGAGGACCGCCGCCGAGCTCGCCGAGCAGCTCGGGGTCTCCGAGCGGACGGTGCGTCGCGACATCGCGCGCCTCATGGACCTCGACCTGCCCGTGGAGACCCACCAGGGGCGCGGCGGCGGCGTGAGCCTCCCAGCCGGAGCCCTGCTGCCGGCCGTGAGGTTCACCGACGACGAGCTGCTGTCGCTGGTCGTGGGCCTCAAGGCCGTGGTGGCCACGGCCGACGAGACCTTGGCCCGCGCCGCCGACAGGTCGCTGCAGCGGCTCGAGACGGTGCTCTCGCCGAGCACCAGGGAGCGCTTGAGGGCGCTGCAGGAGGCGCTGTCGCCCGGCCTGGCCGACGCCGCGCGGGCCGTCTCGGCGCCCAGCGAGCACGTGATCGCCCTGGCCGAGGCCAGCCACCGAGGAGCGCGCGTGCAGATCGGCTACCGGACCGGTGACGAGGTCACCGAGAGGAAGATCGACCCCTACGGCCTGGCCAAGATCGGCCCCTGGTACGTGGTGGCCTACTGCCACCTGCGGCAGGACATGCGCACGTTCCGCGTCGACAGGATCAGGTGGATACGGCCGACGACGGAGCGCTTCGAACGGCCGGAGAGCTTCGACGCCTTCCGCTACGTGGGCGCCGCCATCGCCATGGCGCCGGCGTTCGGCGACGTCGTCTGCCGCGCCCTCCTCTACACCGACATCCAGACCGCCAGCCGGCAGATGTCGCTGGCGACGATGCTCCTCGAGCCCGCCGAGGAGGGCGTGCTGCTCACCGTGCGCACCGACCGCAGCAACCTCCAGTGGGTGCTCAGGCACCTCCTCGAGCTGCGCTTCCGGGTGCGGATCGAGGGGCCGCCCGAGCTCGCGGAAGCCGCACGCCTCATGTCCTCACGGCTGCTGGCGCTCGTCGGCGAGGGGCCGCTGGCGGCGGACCGAAGTGACATCGCCACCCGACACGAGGGCGCCCCGCCTGATCGGAGGCGGGGCGCCGGTGCGAGAGGCCGCGGCCAGCCCTGATGGGGCCGAGGTCCGCTCTAAGCGGACCTCCCCACCTGCTCGAGGCGCCTGCCGACGTTCACCAGCGAGCGCCCGACGTTGGCCGCGGCCCGGCGCCAAGCGGTTACGCGCTCGGCGCAGTTCCCGACCATCTCCTTGCAGTCCTCCACTAGCGTGCTGGTGCGCCGCGGCGCGAGCGCCAGGGAGACCCCGGGCCTGCCGACGGTCGTGAGCAGCGTGCGCTCACGGGCCGGCGTGTCCTCGGTGATGAGCCGCCTGTCGCTGCGCGCGTCCTTGGCCTTGTAGAGGCGCGTGGCCTCGGCCAAGAGCTCGCGGTGACGGTCACGCATGTACCAGTCCAGGTAAGCGAAAGCGTCGATCATCTTCGGCCTTCCTCTCGCGTCGCGGGCCGAGGTTCAGACCCGCGTAACCAGTCAAGAGGCTACACTGGTTTCCGTAACCGGTCAAGCTGCTATGATGGTGTCCGAGAGGAGTGTGGCCATGAGAGCTGCGGAGCTCCTGCCGCACGACAGCAAGCCCGCGCCCGGCGACCTGAGGTTCGTCCAAGCGTTCGTGAACACGCTCGAGGTGGAGACCGGCAAGGACCACATCGCCGAAGCCGCCGACCTGGAGAGGTGGCTGAGGACGCACGGGAGCCTGGGCGCCGACACGCACCTCGGCCCCACCGACGTGGAGGCCGCGCAACGGTTCAGGGAGGCCCTGCGCAAGGTCCTCACCGACGGTTGCGAGTGCGATGAGGCGGCGCTGGCCGTGCTCGACGAGGTGGGCAAGCGCGCCCGCCTCTGCGTGTCGTGCCGGCCGGACGGGGGCGTCGCCCTGGTGCCCGCCAGCGACGACGTCTGGTCGAGCCTCGGGGAGCTCCTGGCCGTGATGCACGCCGCGCAGCAGGACGGCACCTGGCAACGGCTGAAGGTGTGCGCGTCCGACGACTGCCAGTGGGTCTTCTACGACGCCTCCAAGAACCGCTCGGCGCACTGGTGCAGCATGAAGGTTTGCGGCAACAGGGCCAAGGTGCGCGAGCACCGCGCCAGGCAGAAGGGCGCCACCGCCTGATGGAGCGTCGCCTGGCCACGCCGCCGCGCCTCCGCGGACCGCTAACTTCGTGACATGCGCGCCATACACGTCGCCCTGCTCGGGTTGCTGCTCGCCGGGGCCGGCGCGCAGGCCCTCCCCGACCCCGACCGACCCGACCAGCGTCCCCACCTGAGGCACTACGCCTGCCCCGCGCGCGGCGGCGGCGCCCAGACCCAAGCGCTGACCGAGGAGGAGCGCGAGCGCCTGGAGTCGCGCGCCCGCTACCGCGAGTACTTCCCCGCCTACCTGGCGCGCGTGGGCGACACGCCCGCCCAGGCGCTGCTGACGCCCGTCCAGGGCGTGAGCGCCAGCCAGATCGCCGCCACCTTCGGCGCCGCCCGCTGGGACCGCAGCCACGAGGGGATCGACATCTTCGCGCCGCGCTGGACGCCTGTCATCGCGGCGGCGCCGGGTTGGGTCTACCGCATCACCGACCAGACGCTCGGCGGCCTCTCGGTCACGGTTGTCGGTGACGGCGGGGTGCGCTATTACTACACCCATCTGGAGGCGGTGCACGAGGAGCTCAGGGAAGGCCAGTACGTCGAGGTGGGCCAGACCTTGGGCTTCGTAGGCAACAGCGGCAACGCCGCCACCACCCCGACGCACCTGCACTTCGGCGTGTACGTCGGTGAAGAGGACGACCTCTGCGCATGGAACGCGATAGACCCGCTGCCCCTGCTCACAGACCGCCCGTGATAGCCGTCATCGCTGACGTACACGGCAACCTGGCGGCCCTCGAGGCCGTCATCGCTGACATGCTCCGCTTCGACGTCGAGGAGGTCCTCTGCCTCGGCGACGTCGCGAACTTCGGGCCCGAGCCGTCGGCCACCATCGCCCGCCTGCGGTCCCTCGACCCGCTCACGGTCATGGGCAACACCGACGCCTACCTGCTGAAGCCGCGCACGCTGGCGGACGTCCCCAACGCCGGCGAGCACGCGCAGCTGGTCCTCGACGTCGAGGCATGGTGCGCCGACCGCCTGTCCGACGACGACAAGGAGTGGGTGCGCTCGTTCCCGCCCTACCGCGAGCTCGAGCTGGGCGAGGTGAAGGTCCTCGCCTACCACGGCTCGCCCAAGAGCTACGACGACAACATCGTCCCCGAGACGCCGGCCGAGACCCTGGACGGCTACTTCGAGGGGCACGAGGCCCGGCTCTACCTGGGCGCCCACGTGCACTACCAGTTCGTGAAGAAGCACAGGCGCGCCCTGGTGGCCAACCCCGGCAGCGTCGGCATGGCGTACGACAGGCCGGCGAGCGGCGGCGAGCGTATCCCCGTGGCCGAGTACCTGCTGCTCCAGGTCGTGGAGGGCGAGGTGAACCTCCACCTGCGCCGCGTGCCTTACGACGCCGACCTCCTGCGCGACGCCGTGGCGCGCTCCGGGATGCCTCACGCCGAGCTCCACCTGGGCGCGCTGGCCAAGTGAGCGGCGCCCGCGGGCGCCCGGTGGCGTTCGCGAGCGAGGAGCCGCTTCTCGCCTTCCTCCGGGCCGTCAACCTCGGCAAGGTGAACAAGGTGCCCATGGCGGCGCTGATGGAGCTGCTGGCGGAGCGCGGCTTCCCGCCCACCAGCTACCTCCTGGCCAGCGGCAACCTGGCGATCGACGCGCCGGCGGAGGACGTGCCCGGTCTCAGGTCGGAGCTCGTGAAGGCCATCGCCGAGGGCTTCGGCGTGCGCACCGAGGCCGTGTTCAAGACGGCCGGCGAGGTGGCGCGACTCGTGAAGGAGGAGCCGTTCCGTGAGGGCGGGTGGCCGACCGTCTACGTGACCTTGTGGGACGGCGAGCCCGACGCCGACGGCCTGCGCTCGCTCCAGGGCGAGGACTTCTCGCCCGACGTCCTCGAGGTCGTGGACGGCGCCGCGTACATGGGCTTCAGCGCGACGGTGCACGACGCCGTGCTGTCGCACGCCTTGCTGGAGAAGCGCCTCAAGGTGCCGGCGACGGCCAGGAACGTCAACACGCTCGAGAGGCTGCTCGCCAAGTTCGCGCCGGGGGCGCTGGGCTGAGGCGCGGCTACGCCTCCACGGGCAGCAGTCCGGGCGGTTGGAAGCGGCCGGCAGGCTCGACCCCCAGCACGACGCGGTAGAAGGCCTCGGCCACGTCGAGGTCGTCGGCGCGCAGAGCGACCTGCAGCAGGCCCTGCACATGTCCCGGCATGGCGGATGCTAGCCCATTTGGCTCAGGGCGGAGGCAGGCGTATACTCCGCTCCTTGCCTCCTCGGGAGGGAGGGACCCCGATGCCTATACGAGCACTGCTCACGCTGGTCGCGCGCTACACCGCGGCCTACCGCGGCACCATCGCGGTCGTGGCGGGCCTGCAGCTCATCGCCACGCTCGCGGCGCTGCTGCTGCCGAGCATCAACGCAGACATCATCGACCGCGGCGTGGTGGTGGGCGACACGCGCTTCATCCTGCGCCAGGGCGCCATCATGCTGGGCGTCTCGCTGGTCAACGTGGCCGCCACGATCGCCGCCACCTTCCTAGGCGCGCGCACGGCCATGGCCTTCGGCCGCGACCTGCGCCGGGCGGTCTTCACGCACGTGGCCGACTTCTCGGCGCGCGAGGTCGGCAAGTTCGGCCCGCCGTCGCTCATCACCAGGAACACCAACGACGTCCAGCAGGTGCAGATGGCGCTGATGATGTCGTTCTCGATGCTGCTGTCGGCGCCGATGATGATGATCGGCGGCGTCATCATGGCCCTGCGCGAGGACCTGGGCCTCTCCTGGCTGGTCCTCGTGGCGGTGCCGCTGCTGGGCGTGTCGGTGGCGCTCATCGCCCTGCGCATGGTGCCCGGCTTCAGGGCCATGCAGGCGCGCATAGACCGCGTGAACGAGGTCATGCGGGCGCAGATCAGCGGCATACGCGTGGTGCGCGCGTTCGTGCGCGAGAACGTGGAGAGCGAGCGCTTCAGGACCGCGAACCGCGAGCTCACCGAGGTGGCGATCGGCGTGGGCCGGTACATGGCGGCCCTCTTCCCCGTCGTCCTGCTGGTCCTCAACCTCTCGTCGGTGGCCGTGCTCTGGTTCGGCGGCATCCGCGTCGCCGACGGCGCCATGGAGATCGGCTCCCTGACGGCGTTCCTCAGCTACCTGATGCAGATCCTCATCGCCGTGATGATGTCGACCTTCGTGTTCATGATCGTCCCGCGAGCGGCCGTATCGGCCGACCGCATCGTCGAGGTCCTCGACACCGAGCCCTCCGTGAGGCCGCCCGAGCGCGGCGTGACCGCGCCCACCGGCGGCGAGCGCGGCCTGGTGTTCGAGCGCGTGTCGTTCGCCTACCCGGGAGCGGACCACCCAGTGCTGTCGAACGTGAGCTTCAGCGTCAAGCCCGGCGAGACCCTCGCCATCATCGGCTCGACGGGCGCCGGCAAGTCCACGCTGGTGGGCCTGATACCGCGACTCTTCGACGCCACCGAGGGCACCGTGAAGCTCGACGGCGTCGACGTCCGCGACTACGACCCCGAGGCGCTGTGGTCGCTCATCGGGCTGGTGCCGCAGAAGGCCTACCTGTTCTCCGGCACCATCGCCTCGAACCTGCGTTACGGACGGCCCGACGCCACCGAGGAGGAGATGTGGCGGGCCATCGAGGTGGCGCAGGCGCGCGACTTCGTCTCCGAGATGCCCGAGGGCCTCGAGGCGCCCATCGCCCAGGGCGGCACCAACGTCTCCGGCGGCCAGCGGCAGCGCCTGGCCATCGCCCGCGCCCTCATCAAGCGCCCGTACGTCTACGTCTTCGACGACGCCTTCTCGGCCCTCGACGTAGCCACCGACGCGCGCCTGCGCGCCGCGCTGGCGCCCTACGTGAGGGACGCCATCACGGTGATCGTGGCCCAGCGCGTGAGCACCGTGGAGAACGCCGACAAGATCCTCGTGCTCGAGGACGGCCGCGTCGTCGGCCTCGGCCGCCACGAGGAGCTCCTCGAGACCTCGGCCACCTACCGCGAGATCGTCGTCTCCCAGCGCCAGGCGGAGGCGGCCTGATGGCGCGGCCAGGACCCAACGGCAGCCCCGTTGGCGGCGCACCCCAACGGCCCGGCGGCGCGCCCGTGCTGAAGCAGACCGAGCGGGCCCGCGTGGGCGGCGGTCCCTTCGGCGGCGCCATGGTGGGCGGTAAGGCGGAGGCCTTCGGCCCCTCGCTGCGGCGGCTCATCGGCCAGCTGAGGCCCCATCGCTCGCTGGTGATCCTCGCCTTGGTCATGGGCGTCGGCTCCGTCGCCCTGTCGGCCGTCGGCCCCCGCGTCCTGGGGCGGGCGACCGACTTCATCTTCTCCGGCGTCATCGGCTCGCAGATGCCCCCCGGCATCACCAAGGAGCAGGCCATCGAGGGCGCGATCGCCGCGGGCAACTCGCAGGTGGCGCAGCTCCTCGCGGCGCTCGACTTCGTGCCCGGCCAAGGCGTCGACTTCGAGGCCGTCGGTCGCGTGCTCCTGCTGGCCATGGCCATATACGTGGGGGCGTCGCTGCTCTCGTTCGCCCAGGGCCTGGTCCTCACCCAGGTCGTGCAGCGGACCGTCTTCCGGCTGCGCGGCGACGTCGAGGCGAAGCTGCACCGGCTGCCGCTCTCCTACTTCGACAGGCAGCCGCGCGGCGAGCTGCTCTCGCGCGTCACCAACGACATAGACAACGTCGCCCAGACGCTGCAGCAGACCCTCAGCCAGGCCATCAGCTCGCTGCTGACGGTGCTGTTCGTGCTGGGGATGATGTTCTCGATCTCGCCGGTGCTGTCGCTGGTGGCGCTCGCCAGCATCCCCGCCACGCTGGTGCTGGCCGGCCTCGTCATGGGCCGCTCGCGGGCGCAGTTCGTGGCGCAGTGGCGCTCCACCGGCGCGCTCAACGGCCACGTGGAGGAGGCGTTCACCGGCCACGCCGTGATGAAGGTCTTCGGCCGTCAGCGCGAGGTCATCGCGGCCTTCGAGCGGCACAACGACGAGCTCTACCAGGCCTCGTTCAAGGCGCAGTTCTACTCGGGACTGATCATGCCGATAAGCATGTTCATCGGGAACCTCAGCTACGCCGCCATCGCCGTGGTGGGCGGCCTGCGGGTGGCCTCCGGCACCATCAGCCTCGGCGACGTGCAGGCGTTCATCCAGTACTCGCGGCAGTTCTCGCAGCCCGTGACCCAGCTGGCCAGCATGGCCAACATGCTGCAGTCGGGCGTGGCCTCGGCCGAGCGCGTCTTCGAGCTCCTGGACGCTCCCGAGGAGAAGCCCGACGTGACCGAGGAGCGCCTCGACCGCGTGCGCGGGCGCGTGGTCTTCGAGAACGTGTCGTTCCGCTACGAGCCCGACAGGCCCCTCATCGAGGACCTGAACCTCGTCGTCGAGCCCGGCCAGACGGTGGCGATCGTGGGCCACACGGGCGCGGGCAAGACGACGCTGGTCAACCTGATCATGCGGTTCTACGAGATCGACTCGGGACGCATCCTGGTGGACGGCAAGGACATCGCCAAGATGCCGCGCGCCGAGCTGCGGCGGAACGTGGGCATGGTCCTCCAGGACACCTGGCTGTTCAAGGGCACCATCTACGACAACATCGCCTACGGCCGCCCGGACGCCACGCGCGAGGAGGTCCTCAACGCGGCCAAGGCGGCGTACGTCGACCGGTTCGTCCACAGCCTCCCGCAGGGCTACGACACCGTCGTCGACGACGAGGGGGGCGCCATCAGCGTGGGCGAGAAGCAGCTCATCACCATCGCCAGGGCGCTGCTGGCCGACCCGCCGGTGATGATCCTCGACGAGGCCACGAGCTCCGTGGACACGCGCACCGAGTACCTGATCCAGCAGGCCATGCAGGCCCTGCGCGGCGACCGCACGAGCTTCGTCATCGCTCACAGGCTCTCCACCATCACCGGCGCCGACGTGATCCTGGTGATGGAGCACGGCCGCATCGTCGAGCGCGGCACCCACGAGGAGCTGCTGGCGGCAGGCGGCGCGTACGCGCAGCTCTACCGCTCGCAGTTCGATGCGGCCGTCGTGGAGGAAGTCGCCTAGGCCCTCGTCAGCTCGAAGCGTTCGGGGCGCGGCATCGGCCGCGCCCCTCTTCGTCGCGCGCAGTCCGGGTCAGGCCGGCCTAGGCCCGGGTCGCCGCCGCCCAGTCGACCCGCGGCAGGATGTCGGCGACGATCGTCTCCAGCGCGCGCCTGTCCTCGATGTCGAAGTTGCCCACGAGAGGCGAGTCGATGTCCAGCACCCCGACGACCTCCCCGCCCACGACGATCGGCACCACGATCTCGGAGCGCGACCGCTCGTCGCACGCTATGTGACCCGGGAAGGCGTGCACGTCGGGCACGACCTGCGTGCGGCGCTCGGCGACGGCCGTGCCGCACACGCCGCGCCCGACGGCGATGCGTACGCAGGCCGGCCGCCCCTGGAACGGCCCGAGCACCAGCTCGCCGCCCTTCATGAGGTAGAAGCCGGCCCAGTTCACGTTCTGGACGTGGTCGTAGAGCGCGGCGGCGACGTTGGCGAGGTTCGCCAGCCAGTCGCTCTCGCCCTCGGTGAGCGCCAGGACGTAGCGGCGCAGCTCCAGGTAGCGGTCCAGCTTGCTGGCGCTAGAGTCCAGCGGCGGTACGTAGTCGACCTCGTGCGGCTCGGCGTGACCCATGGCCTGCGAGCTTAGCCTCCGCGGCCGTGGCCGCGCCGCATGCGACGGACGGGCGGCCGGGCTCGGCGCCCGCGACCCGGCCCGCGCCGCGCGCTGAGGACGCGACGCTCTTGGTCGTGCGCCTAGGTCGCCGCCACCTCCACCCACATGTCGCGCAGCTCGTAGCCCTGGACGAGCTCGTTGAACGACACGGTGGGCGCCTTGGCGAGCCTCAGTCCCGGCAGCGACAGCAGGCGGTGCAGGAAGACGTCGGCCTCCTCGAGCGCGAGGAAGCTGCCGGGGCAGCGGTGGTGGCCGTCGCCGAACGAAAGGCCGTAGCGCTGCACGCCCTTGCCGGTCACCTGCCTGTCGGCGTCGAGGCAGAGCGGGTGGGGCCCCACGGCAGCTGCGTCGGCGTTGGCGGACCTGATGTCCACGGCCACGCGCGCGCCGGCCAGCAGCGTCTCGCCCTCGGCCAAGGGGAGGTCGCTCTGGAGGCGCCGGTATAGGCGGCCCACGACGGGCTCCAGCCTTATCACCTCGGCGAGGATCTCGTGCCTCTCGCGCTCGCCGGCCTCCAGGTAGCGCCGCCTCAGCTCAGCGTCGTCGAGGAGGTGCCAGGCGGCCATGGCGATGAACTCGCGCGTGGTGACCATGCCCGCGGCGCCGTAGGTGATCGCCTCGATGAGGACGTCCTGGTCGGAGCGCCCCTGGGAGATCAGGTAGGAGATGACGTCGTCCTTGGGCTCGCTCCTGCGCGCGGCGATGGCCGGCTTGACGTCGACCGTGAAGTAGTCGGCCACGGCCTTCTGCAGCTTCACGAACCTGACGAGCTGCCGCGGGTCCCACGACAGGCGCGCCGCCCCGTTCTCTATGAACGCCTCGATGCGGCCGGGCATGCCAGGCTTGCGGCTGTCGGTGAGGCCCACGACCTGCGCCGCTACCTCCACGGCCATGCGCATCGCGAGCGAGCTCAGCTCGGCGCGTCCGCTCGCGGCCACCTCGCCCACGATCTCGTCGGCGAGGCGCTCCATCAGCGGGCGGTAGCGCTCCTTGGCGGCCGTGGGCGTGAAGAAGTGGGCGATGGCCGTGCGCTGGCGCTTGTGCTCCTCGCCGTCCTGCCAGAGGACGGGCGGCTTCGTGCGCAGAGGCGCCTTGGCCGCCTGCTCGACGGCGAAGCCGCTCTGGCGGGCGACCGCCCCCGCCCTCAACAGCTGCCTGGCCGTGGCGAAGGCCCTGAGCTCCAGCTCCTCGCCGACGTGCGCCACGGCGGGCTGGGGGTCGGCGGTGGTGCCGGGAGGCTGGCTGCGGCGGTGGGCGTGAGGGCAGGTGGGTGCGGCGGCGGCGTGGTCCATGACAACTTATGATACATGGTGTTTCATAACTCGCGTGAGGGTAGACTGAGCAGCGTGAGCCCTGCCGTCGCCAAGGTCGACGCGCGCATCGAACGCACGCGGCGGCGGCTGCGGGAGGCGCTGGTGGAGCTCGTGCTGGAGAACGGCTACGAGTCCGCCACCATCCGCGACGTCGCCGACCGCGCCGGCGTGGGCTACGCCACCTACTTCCGGCACTACCCCACCAAGGACGCCTTGCTCCTCGACCTGCTCGAGGACCTGCTGGCGGACCTCATGGCCCTCCTGGAGCCCACGCTCGCCGACGAGGACGCCTCGCGGAACGGCGCCATGGTCTTCGAGCACGTGCGGGACCACGCCGACCTCTACCGCGTCCTCATAGCCAGCGAGCGGCACGTCGACTTGGTGCCGCGGGCTTTCGAGGTGGCGCGATCTGGCCTGGGACGCAGCATCGAGCCTGCGCCGGGCGCCCTGTTGCCGCCTGACGCTGCGCTCAACCACCTCGTGCGTTCGTTCGTGGCGCTCATCGAGTGGTGGCTGGGCGCCGGCATGCCGATACCGCCGGAGCGCATGGGACTGGCCTTCGAGGCGCTGATCATGAGCCCTGTGCGCGCCGTGGCTTTCCGCAGGGCGGCCCCAGCGCCATAGACTCGGTCTCCATGGCCCGGATCGTCCTCTGTGACCTCGACGGCACCCTCTCCGACACCCGCCACCGCGAACGCTTCGTCACCCAAGACCCGCCCGACTACGACTCGTTCTACGCCGCCGCCGGCGGCGACGCGCCGATCCGGCCCGTCATCGAGGTGGTCAACGCGCTCGCCAGCGCGGGGTTCGAGATACACATCACCACCGGCAGGCGCGACGACACGCGCGCGGTCACCGAGCGTTGGCTAGCCGACAACGGCGTCACCTACCACCGGCTCGTCATGCGCGAGTACCACGACCTCACGCCGGACGACGAGTTGAAGAAGCGCTGGTACGAGGCCGAGTACAAGGACCTCGACGTGCTCTGCGTGCTGGAGGACCGCAACCGCGTCGTGAAGATGTGGCGCGAGCTCGGCCTGGTCTGCCTGCACGTGGCCGACGCCGACTTCTGAGCCTGCCGGGTCACTCCTCGAGCTTCCGCCAGCCCCAGATCTGCGTGGTCGTCTGCGGCGGCAACGTGTAGCCGAACTCGCTGAGCTGCCGCGTCACCTGCCCGCGGTGATGGGCGTCGTGCTGCATCAGGTACGCCATCATCATCGCCGTGCGCTTGGGCATGCCGGGGATGCGGCCCCGCTTCTCGGCCAGCGCCGCGCGGAACAGCTCCACCAGCGCCTGCCGGTTCTCGGCCAGCGCCGCCAGCGCCTCGTCCTTCGTCACGGTCTTCGTGGGCAACGTGGGACCCACCGGCACCTTGGCCATCTTCGTGAACGTGCGCCTCAGGCCGTAGACGTGCGCCACGATGGCAGCGATGGTCCGGCCCTTCTGCGGCGGGGGCGCGTGCCAGTACTCGTCCGGCACCGCGGCCACCACCAGCTCCGTCACGCGGAGGGCGTGCTCGAACGCCTCCAGCACCTCGCGCTCCAGGTCTAGGGGGTTCCTCTGCGCCATCCGGCGATGCTAGCCACCGGGAGCATGAGGGACAAGCCGCAGCAGGTCCCGGGTGGTCACCCTGTGGTCACTCCATGACCACACCCCTAGCGGTCGCGCGCCCGCCCGCCGACCCCTGGCCCCAGCGCCTGCGGGCCGCGGCCGGCTCGCTCCCTGCCGACCTCACACCTCCCACCCCTCGCCGGGGTAGTAGTAGCTGGTGGAGCCACGGGACCTACTCGTCCGCAACCGCGCCTGGGCCACGGCCACCTTGGAGCGCGACCCCGACTTCTTCCGGCGGCTCTCGGTACAGCAGAACCCCCGGTTCCTGTGGATCGGCTGCTCCGACTCGCGCGTCAGCGCCGACGTGATCACGGGCCTCGCCCCGGGTGAGGTGTTCGTCCACCGCAACGTGGCGAACGTCGTGCCCCACGCCGACCTCAACGTGCTCACGGTGTTGGCCTACGCCGTTGACGTCCTGCAGGTGGAGCACATCGTCGTCGTCGGCCACTACGGCTGCGGAGGCGTGGCCGCGGCGCTGGACGGGCGCAGCCACGGCCTCCTCGACAACTGGCTGCGGCACGTCAAGGACGTGGCGGCACGGCACGCTGACGAGCTCGAGGCGCTGGGGCCCGAAGCGCGGTACAGGCGGCTGGTCGAGCTCAACGCGATCGCGCAGGCCCGCAACCTGTGCCACACGAGCATCGTCCAGGCGGCCTGGGCGCGCGGCCAGCGCCTCACGGTCCGCGCCTGGGTGTACGGCCTCGACGACGGGGTGCTGCGCGAGCTGGCCTTCGCGGTCAACGGGCCCGAGGAGATGCAGCCCTCGTACCGCCTCGAGATGGACGAGAGCCAAGCGAGCCAAATATGACCACTGCGTGACCACATTGTGGTCACATCTCATCTGACGCCCCGGGAGTCCGTCCGTCGCCGCAGGTGCGCCACCGCCTCCTCCCAGGACGCGAACTCCTTGTGCTCGCGACGCAGCAGGTCGTGAACGACTATCGCCCTCTCGCCGCGCCCGGTGTCGACGACGCGGACGATGACACTGGTGACGACCCTGCCCCGGCGCATGCGGCGATTCAAGCGCGGCGGGCGTTATGCGGCCGTTACGGCTGGCAGGGCGTCTAGACTCGAGTCCCATGGCGGCGCGATCGAGCCTGCTCGGCTCCACCGCGATCGGAGCTGACGGGGGTCTCCCGGTGGACAGGCGCGGCTGCCTGCTCGCCTACCTGGCCGTCGAAGGCGGCTGGGTGAGCCGTGACAGGCTGGCGCTCCTGTTCTGGCCCGACTCGGAAGAGACGATGGCCAAGCGCAACCTGCGCCAGCTCGTCCTACGCACCAGGCGCCTGCCGCTCGACCCGCCTCTCGAGACGACCGCCGACGCCCTGTGTTGGCCCGTGGACTCCGATGTGGCCGCCTTCCGCCACGCCCTCGCCGCCGGCGACGTGGCCGCGGCCGTCGACGCCTACGGCGGGCCGCTGCTCGACGGCTTCTCCGTCCACGACGTGGGAGGCTTCGACGCCTGGCTGGAAGGCGAGCGAGACCGGCTGCGCCTGGCGTTCCTCGACGCGGGGGTGCGCCGCTCCGACGAGCTGTTGGCTGCCGGACGCTACGAAGAGGCCGCCCGGCTGCTGGGCCGGGTCCACGACGCAGACCCGCTGGCGGAGGACGTGCTCGCCGCCTACATCAGGGCGCTCTACCTGACCGGCAGAAGGGACGCGGCCCTGGCGACGTTCGCGCGGTTCAAGCGCGAGCTCGCCGAGGAGCTGGGCCTCTCTCCCCTGCCGACCACAGCTGCCCTGGCCGAGGTGATGCGGCGCGGCGACCCCATCGAGCTACCGGCGGCCCGCCAGCCGACCGCGGGCGAGAAGGTGAGCCTCTCCCCCTCGCGGCTCGTCGGACGCGACGACGCCAGGCACGCTCTGCTGACGGCCGCTACGCCGGTCGTCCTCCTCAAGGGCGAGCCTGGGATCGGCAAGTCCGCCATCCTGGCCGAGGCAGCGCCTGGAAGCCTCAAGGCCCGCGCCGTGGAGGGGCTCGAGCGCCTCCCCTACCACCCCCTCGTCGAGCTGGTGCGCTCCGCCTCGCACCTGGCTCCCGCCGTCGGCCCCTACAGGGACGACCTCGCCAGGCTCGCGCCAGAGCTCTCGGACGACCCCACGCACGCCCCCTTGGAGGGCGGCGCGGCGAAGGCGCGGGTGGCCGAGGCCGTAGCCAGGCTCGTGGAGGCGGGCGGGGGCGAGTTGGTCGTGGACGACCTCCAGTGGGCCGACGCCGCCACTTTGGAGGTCGTGGTCTACCTCGCCGAGCGCGGCTTGAAGGTCTACGGCGCCTACAGGAGCGGCGAGGAGAGCCAAGACCTCACGCGAGCGCTCGCGGCCCTGCGCGGGCGCGGCCGCCTGACCGTGGTGGACGTGGGTCCCATAGACGAGGGCTCGGTGAGGCAGCTGCTCGCCGACCTGATCGGCCGCGACGAGGGGCCCGTGGCCTTCGCGCGGCGGCTCTGGCACCATACGGGCGGCAACCCGCTGTTCCTGCTGGAGACGCTGCGGTCGCTCTTCGAGGCCGGCACGCTGCGGCAGGACGAGCACGGCTGGCACACGGACGTCGACGAGGTCACCGTCGACTACTCGGAGCTCGCCGTGCCGCCGCGGATCGCCGACGCCATCGGCCGGCGGCTGGAGCGTCTGAGCGCGCACGCCGTGCGGGTCCTGGAGACGCTGGCCTTGGCCCGCGCACCCCTGTCCCCGCTGGCCGTGGCGGAGGTGACGGGCCTGTCGCCGTCGGCCGCGGCCGACGCCCTGGACGAGGCCGAGGCGGCCGGCTTCCTGGCCGGCGGACGGTTCCGCCACGACCTGCTGCGGCAGGCGCTCGACGCTCGCGTAGCGCCAGCGCGCCGCCGCGTCCTCCACGGCCTCATAGCAGAGGCGCTGGAGCCTCAGGCGGACGCCGGCATCGTCGCCGAGCACTGGCTGGAAGCCGGCGACACGACGCGGGCCCGCGAGGCGTGGACGAGGCGGGTGACGGAGCTGCGCTCCCGCGGCCTCCACCCCGCCGGCATAGAGCTAGCCGAGTCCGCCGTCGCGCGGCTGCCCCACGGGGAGGACGCCGCATGGCTGCGCCTCACGCTCTCCACGCTGTACAGGGAGACGGGCAGGATGGACGACGCAGCCGCCCAGCTCGCCCTCGTCGCCCAGGTCGAGGACCCGTCGCCGGCGCTGGCCGCTCGCCGCCTCGTGTCCGAGGCGGAGCTGGCCATGCTCGTCGGCCAGCCCGCCAAGGCGGCCCAGGTCTTCGCCGAGGTGGAGGCCGTGGCCGCGACGCTCGACGAGGACCAGGCGTTCGTCGAGGAGGTGGCGATGCTCGCCGCCTGGATCGCGCGGGAGCAGGGCCGCTACGACGAGGCCCTGGCGCGACTGGAGGCCTCGGTGGCCAGGCTCAAGCAGCGGCCGCTGAGCCTGCGCCTGGTGCAGCAGACCTCCAGCCTGGGCACCCTGCTCGACGACCTCGGACGCCACGAGGAGGCTCTGGCCGCGCACCGCGAGTCCTTGGCGCTGGCCAGGGCGCTCGGGTCCCGCTACCAGCAGGTGGAGTCGGCCATCAACCTCGTCTTCTGCCTGGGCGAGCTGGGCATGCACGAGGAGGCCGTGGCCGTGGCGCGCGCCGCTCTCGCGGCGTGCGGGGACAGGGGGTACGACAACGTCGCGGCCCTCCGGAACAACATGGCCTACTCGCTCAGGCGGCTGGGTAGGACCGCCGAGGCCCTGGAGCAGTACGAGGCCCTGTCGGCCGCGCATCACCTGCCGCACGTGAGGGTGATAGCCGTAGCCAGGGCGGCGGCCTGCCTCGGCGAACTGGGCCGTGTCTCCGAGGCCCGCGGGAAGATCGAGCAGGCGCTGGCCGACCTGGCGGCGGTCGAGTACGGCGTGTCCGTCGCCTCGGTCGGCATCACCGTGCTGGCGTGGGCGGACCGGGACCAGGTGGAGCGCTTCGCCGCTGCCACCGCCGGTTTCGACCCTTCCTCGCTACCGCGCTACGTGGTGGAGGAGCTAGCGCGGGCCGGGCGGAAGGCTGGCGAGCGGGCGCGCATCTCTGGTGCATGGTGGGCGCCGCTCCTCGACGAGCGCTGAGGACCGAGTGACGACCGCGTAACGCCTGGGGCGCCACTATCACGGCATGACCAAGCCAGCCATGCTCACGGTGCCCGCAGCCGCGCTCGTGCTCGCCTGCCTCACGGTCGCCTCCGCCCAGCTCCCCGCGAACGTGGGCCCGACGTTCACGGGCACCTACCAGGCGCCCGTCCCTCAAGGCACCGTCACGGTGCTGCTCGAAGCGCGGTCAGACGGCCTCACTGGCTACCTGGAGGGGCCCGGCGTCTACATGACGTTGGAGGGCTGGGTCGAGGAGGACGGGGTGGCCGTGGGCGTGGCGAGCTCGCCGCAGGGCCAGCTGGGCTTCGAGGCCATCGTCGAGGGCGACACGCTGGGGATCTGGTTCTACGAGGTGGCGAACGGGGCCGTGGTACCCGGGTCCGAGATAGAGGTCCTACTGACGCGCGTCTCGACGGCGGCTCCGCCCCCTCCCCCGGCACCTGCGGCGGGCCAGCAGGGCGGCGCCGGGACCAAGCTGATCGGTCCATCGACAGCGGGAGCGCCGCAGTCCGGCTCGCCCGTGATCGCGGCAGGGCCGTACGCCCAGCTCACGCAGGACGACGCCGAGGCCTTCATCGAGGCGCTCGAGTTCGCGCTGGCGCAGGTCGGCTACGCCTACGGCCTCACGCCGGCGGAGCGGGCGCAGGCGTTGCAGGCCGTCGCGCAGACGTTCCCCGCCCTGCCGCAGCCCGACCAGGTCGTGCTCTCACAAGCGCGTTCCGTCTGGGAGCGCGTGAAGGCCAACTGGGCGTACGCCACGCTCGCTGAGCAGCGGGAGTTCGTGGTGGGGGTGCTCGTCCTGGCCTTCGGCGAGCAGACGGTGAGGCAGTGGGCCGGCACCGGCGGCGGTGGCGGCGGGCAGTGCCGCACGTTCGAGGACTGCGCCGCCGGCTACCTGGACGGCAACGCGGCCTTGGACACCCTGAACGCCCAGAGCTGCTGGGCCGCCGCCGGCTGCGAGGGCTACGACCCCAGCACAGGAACCTTCGACTACGGCTCCGGGTACTGAGCGCGGCTGCGTGTCCCGCGGGGTCCCAAGGTCGACGTCGCGGCCGGCACGGTGGAGCGCCGGCCGTGACCGCGGGCCCTCTCGCCCCTACTGGCCCTTGCTGCCCGTGTAGTTGATCATCCAGCCGACGCCGAACCTGTCGGCAAGGTTGGCGTAGAGCTCGGCCCAGTCGGTCTCCGCGAGGGGCATCTGGACCTCTCCGCCCTCAGCGAGGCGCTCGTACCAGCGGCGCGCCTCGTCGGCCGAGCTGGCCTCGACCATCACGTGGAAGTTGTTGCCCTTCTCGAGCTGGAAGCCCAGCGAGTCGGGGACGTCGCTGGCCATGAGGCCGAAGCCGTCGCCAAACGGCAGGTAGGCGTGCATCACGAGGTCGCTCTCGTGCTCGGGCAACCCCGCGCCGTGCTCTCCGAAGTCGCGGAACCTGACCACCTGCGGCTCGACGCCGAAGACCTCGCCGTAGAAGCGGAAAGCCTCCGCCGTCTCGCGTCTGAAGTTCAGGTACGGGTTGACACTCTTCATGAACTACCTCCTGTGGCCTCCACGGGCTTGGCCCCCGCCAGCAGAGACGGCGCCGAGGCTTGCGCCGCCTCCCAAGCTGGCAGTGAAGCCTCGAGCTGGGCCATCCCAGCCGCGGTGAGGTCGAGGAGCCGCTCGCGCGCGTCCTCGGTTGACTGCGACGTGACCCAGCCGTTCTCCTCCAGGAGCTCGGCGCTGCGCGACAGGGTCGTGCGCTCGAGGCCCAGGACGTCGGCCAGCCGCGTGACGGTGGCGCCGCCGGTGTTGGCCAGGGCGGCGAGGATCGAGAACTGCGTGGACCTGAGTCCCGTCGGGCGCAGGTACTCGTCGAAGTGGCGCGTCAGCAGGCGCGCCGTCTTCCTGGCCGACAGGCACAGGCAGCCGCGCGTGGCTGCGATCCGCTCGGGGGTCGGCACGCCATGAGTGTATATGCACGCAACTCGCCTGACCGCTGAACGTGGACACATGGCGGCCCCGCCCGCGGTCGCACGCCGGCCGCGGGGCTGGGTTCTCGGCCGTCCGGGCAGGGGAAGCAAGACGCCCCTCGGCCCGTTCCTCAGTCGCCCAACGCGAGAAGGCCGTGGTCGCGAGGTGTCGGCAGCGGCGGGTCCGGGAAGGCCAGAGCCGGGTCGAGCTCCTCCTCCACCGCGTCCACGCCCGCCGCCTCCAGCGCCGGCTTGAGCAGGGCCAGTCCGCCCCCGGAGTCCTCACTGGCCGTCAGGTAGAGCCTGTCGCGGGCCCTGGTGAGCGCCACGTAGAGCAGGCGCCGGGCCTCGTCCTCCGCCGTCCGCTTGCGAGCGTTGACGAGGAGCCTCAGCACCACGGGGTCGAGCCGCTCGCCGGTGTCGTCCTGCAGCCGCACGCCCACGCCCATGGCGGCGTCGTAGGCGAACGCCTGGTCGTCGTTGGCGCCCTTGTAGCTCAGGTCAGCGACGACCACCACCGGCCACTCCAGTCCCTTGCTGCCGTGGATCGTCGACAGGGTCACCGCGTCGCCCGCCTGGAGGGTGGGCCTGGCCAGCTCGACCTTCGCGCCCCTCAGCCGGCGGAGCTGCCTGGCCACGGTGAAGGCGTCGCGGTGCCAACCCTCCAGCCTGCGCACCACGTCGAGGAAGCCGCGCCAGTCCGCTAGGCGCCGCCGCCCTCCCGGCAGGTTGGCGACGACGGCGGAGTAGCCCGTGGCCTCGTCGAGCTCCTGCAGGAGCCGGCTCGGCAGCTCGTCCCAGCGCCGCGCGACGGCGCCAGCCAGTACCTCACGCGCCCACGCCAACCGTTCCCCGAGGCCCTCCGCCGAACCCAGGTGGCTCCACAGCGTCGTCTCCCTGGGGACGGCGCGCGCCAGCGCCAGCAGCTCGGCGTCGTCGACGGCGAAGAAGGGCGAGCGCAGCAGGGCCGTGAGGGCCACGCCGTCCGACGTGTCGGCGAGGAATCCGAGGCACATCTCGCCGTCCTTCGCCTCGCGGGCCGTCAGCAGGTCGCCGCCCGACACCTCCACGGCCGGCACGCCGAGCGAGGGCAGTACCGACGCGAACGTCTCGAACGGGGCGCTACCCCTGGCCAGCACGGCCACGTCGCCGTAGCGCAGCGGCCGCAACTGGCCCGTGCCGGGATCGGTCACGGGCGTGCGCTCCTCCACGAGCCGGCGCACCAGCTCCGCGACCATGCGCGCCTCGTTGAGGCGCCGCACCCGCGCCTTGGCCTTCCCGTTCACGGTGCGGAACTGCAGGTAGCAGCCGGCCGGGTCGGGAGCCGCCCTGGCGGCGTCGAGCGGCTGGTGCAGGCCGCCCAGCAGCGCCGTGAAGACGGGGTCCTGCGCGCCGGCCAGGCCCTCGTGGGCGCGGAAGGTGCGCGTGAGGACCACCTCCTCGCCGCCGCCCTCGACGATCCTGTCGCGGAAGCGGCGGAACACGGCCACGTCGGCGCCGCGGAAGCCGTAGATCGACTGCTTCTCGTCGCCCACGACGGTGAACCGGGCCGCGCCCATCAGGTGGCCGAGGATCCGCGCCTGCACGGGGTTGGTGTCCTGGAACTCGTCCACCAGGACGGCCTTCCAGCGGTCGCGGTAGTGCTGGCGCACGTGCTCGTGGTCGAGGGCGCGCAGCGCGTGCAGCTCCATGTCGGCGAAGCCCAGGACGCGCGACGCGCGGCGGGCCTCCTCCAGGTGGCGGGAGGCGTGCTCGTAGGCCGTACGCAGGTGCGGCCAGGCGGCGGCCAGAGCGTCGTCCGCCGGCCCCCAGGCGAGCGTCAGCACCTGGCCCTCGCCGCAAAGGGCCTTGACCGCCTCCCTGACCGCCTTGGCTGCGTCCTTCACCAGCTTCATCCCGCCGCCGGGCCACGAGGCCTCCCTGCCGCCGCTGAGCCTCACGGCTGCGGCCTCGCCCGCGGCCCTACCCACGTCACGGGCCAGGAGGGCGTCCACGGCCGCCAGCGCGTGACGGCGCGCGTCCTCGGCCAGGTCCCCCTCCGCCCCGCTGTAGGCGGTGAGCGTGGCGCGCCACTCGCGCCAGCGCGGGTCGGCCGCGACGCGCGCGTGCTCGGCCTCCTGTTCACGCGCCAGGAGCTCCCGCCACTCGTCGGGGCCCCTCTCCAGCGCCGGGGCGGCGTTGAGGGGGTCCACCAGGAGCTTGGAGAGCACGAGCCGCAGCACGTAGAGGGGCACCGCGTCGCAGACCTCCCGGGGCAGGCTGGCGATGGCCTCCTCGAGGCGCTCGTTCAGCCACATCGGCCCCTCGACCTCGTCGAGCACCGCGAAGTCGGGGGCCACGCCGGCCTCGTCAGGGTGGTCGCGGCACACGCGCGCCGCCAGGGCGTGGATGGTGCTTATCTGCGCGGCCTCGAGCTCCACGAGCGCGCGCCTGTCATCAGGGCGCCGCGTGCGCACGAGGGCGCGTATGCGGCTGCGCAGCTCGGCCGCGGCCTTCTCGGTGAAGGTGACGGCCACCACCTCGAGCGGGGACAGCCCCTCCTCGATGTGGTGCAGGTAGCGGTGCGCGAGCATCTTCGTCTTGCCGGTGCCGGCCCCCGCCACCACGGCCACGGAGCCGGGCGCCAGAGCCGCCCGCGCCTGCTCGGGGGTGAGGTCGCCCGCGGCGCTGAGTTCGGCGGCGCTCACAGCGCCACCTCCTCGGAGCCGTTAGTGGCGCGCTTGCGTGAGAGGCGCGGCCCGCGGCGGCACACGGCGTCGAACTCGCAGTACTCGCAGACCGACATCTCCTCGTCGGGGTCCACCGGGAACGAGCCTGACGACAGCGCCCGCCTGAACCTGGCGACGAGGTCCTCCAGAGCCGCCCCGTCGATCTGACCCGGCACGCTGCTCATCGTCACCTTCGCCGCGTTGATCGATAGGTAGCGGGCTTCCTTCACGGGCTGCCCTGGGTAGTGCTCGGGCGCCATCGCCTCCACGTAGAGCGGAAGCTGCACGTCGAGGTCGAGCTTGCCGCTGGGAGACTTGGCCCCTTTGGGCTTGGCGGCTCCGGTCTTGTAGTCGGTGAACACCAGCCCGTCCTCGACCTCGTCAACGCGGTCGACGACGCCTTTCACCTTCAGGCCGCGCCACTCGGTCTCGAACCTCTCCTCGACGGCCAGCACGCGCGCGCCGGGCAGCGCGAAGTCGGGCGACATGACGAGCCGCCTGAGCTTGCGCAGGTCGTCGCCGCGTTGCAGCGGCCAGGTGAGCGAGCGGACCCGACGTTGCGCCTCCGCCGCCGCCTCGTCGTAGGCGGGCTCCAGGTGCTCGAGCACGGCCGCCCTGAACGGGTCGCTGCCCGGCTCGTCGCCGCACTCCCGCACCTCGTCCATCGCTCGCTTGACCGCCCGCTCGAGCGTCCCGTGGAGCACCGACCCGGTCGTCAACGCGCTCACTTCCACCTCGGCCTCGTCTGGCAGCCTCAGCCTCAGGCCGTACTGCAGGAACCAGCGGAACGAGCACTGGCCGAAGACGAGCAGCTGCGAGGCGCTGTAGGGCCCCGTCAGGGGGAGGGGAACGCCGTGGACGCCGTCGTAGGCGTCCGGAGCGAGGCTGCCTTCGCGGCGCCGCTCTACCTCCCAGGCGTCGCGCGCACGGCCTCCGGCGACGGGCAGCGAGGCCAGCAGGCTCTCGAGCCGGCTGGCCGGCGGCCTGGGGCCGGCGGGTTCTGGCTCCCGTCCCAGCGCCGCGAAGAACGAGCTCGGCAGCCGCTCCTTGCCGCCGAAGGTCTCAGGGCACGTGAGCGTGAGGCTCCCCGAGCAGGCGTGCAGGACGGCGAGGAAGGAGAGCTCCTCGCGCTCGGCGGCACCCCTGGCGTCCTCCAGCGCCACGCCGGCGGTCTCGAGGGCGCGGCGCTCGCGGAAGTCCACGACCGGGTCGTCGCCCACGGCCTGCGGGAACCCGCCCTCCGTGAGCCCCAGCGCGATCACGTGCTCGTAGCGGGCGCCGAAGACGGCCAGCGGCGTGTGCAGCTCCACGGCGCCTCGCCGCGGCGGGTCGGCGGGCATGACGGTGGCGTCCAGGACGTCCCGGAGGGCGGCCAGGAACCTGACCCGCGACACCCGCTCGGCCGCTGCCGCCGAGCCTGTCGGCGGCAGCGCTTCGCGCAGCGCGCGCTGCAGCCTCGCGCGGGCGCGCTTGTCGCGCTCGGAGGCGTGAGCGGCCAGTCCCAGGCCCTCGAACGCGGCCTCCAGCGCGGACCTGTACTCGTCCCATGTGGCCTGCCACGGCCAGTCGAGGAGCTTGGCGGCCGCCACCCCAGCGCCCAGCCACTCGGCGGCGCCCTCGGGGTGCGTGGCGCGTGCCGCGGCCCACGCCTCCTCGGGCAGGGCGCGCGTGAGCGGATGGCGCAGGAGCCGCGCCGTCGCCTCGAAGGGCAGCCCGCCGGCCACGGACTCGACGAGCAGAGCCACGGCCTCACCGAACCGCGTCTCGCGCAGAGGCAAGGCGTAAGCCAGACGAACGGGCACGCCGAACTCGGCCGCCACGGCCCTCACCAGCGGCCCGTAGGCGCGCTCGTCGCGGGCCACGAGGACGATCCTCGCGGCGTCGACGCCCTCGCCGAGGAGCGCCTTCACGCGCGCCAGGGCGAAGCGCACCTCGTCCTCCTCGTTGGGCAGGCGGTGGGCGGTGACGCGCTGGACCTCGCCGTCACTGCTCACGCGCGTCGGGGCCGGGGGTCGGGGCCCCGTCTCAACACCCGCCGTGTCGCCCATGGCCGCGGTGAACCCCGCCGCCAGCCGCGGCCCGGGACCGTCCCCGACGCGGTCGTCTTCCTTCACGGTCCAGCCACGCGACGCGAGCTGCGCGGCGGCCGCCCGGCTCGAGGCGAAGCCCCGCGGCAGCACCACGGCCGAACCGGGGGCAGCGAGCGCGTCGAGGAACGCCACCTCGCCCTCCCCCAGGCGCGAGTAGCCGCTCACTAGCACCGTCTCCCGCGCAGGCTCCGCAGCGGCCGCCCGCCACAGCAGCTCGGCCGGGTCCACCTCGCTCCTCTGGGCCAGGCGCCGGCTGTACGCCAACGCCAGCCGGGCGACCTGCACGCTGCGGCGGCCTACGCCCGAGGCATCAAGGGTCTCGACCAGCCATGGGCGCGACGCGATCCCGGCGCGGAGGATCTCGCTCACGACGGGCTCGACACGGCGCGCCGTGCCCTCGACGTCGGCCGGGGCGAGGACCTCCGCCACCGCGCCGCGCAGGGCGTGGAGACGCGCCATGGCCCCAGCGACCCGCACGCCGCCCTTGGCGACGGTGCGCACGGCCCTGCCGTGCAGGCTCAGGCCCACGGCCGACCGGCCGCGCACCGCCTTGGCGGCGCGGGCGTTGGGGACCAGGAGCCGCCGCCCCGCAGCGAGGCCCTGGGCGACGGTAAGCGGGTCGGCGGCGAGCACGACGGTGCGTGCGCTCGGGTCGTTCAACTCTTCTTCCCCCACGAGCACGAGCCTATGACCTGACAGCGACATGTAGCGTCGCAAGGGTGCGGGGCCGGAACGGGAAGCCGCGGCGCGCCCCGCACGCACCCATCGGCACGGGCCATGGGCCGCCTCGAGTCTGCCCGCCGCGGTGCGTCAGGAGTAGCGCCCCAGAGAGGCCCGCGCCTCGGCGGCGATCCGCTCCCTTATCGAAGCCGGCTCGAGGGCCTCGACCTTCGAGCCCCAGCCGAGGATGAAAGCCAGCAGCTCGTGGGCCTCGCCGTTCTTGGCGAGCCGGCCACGCAGCACCACCCGCAGGGAACCGTCTTCCTCCTGCGACACGACCTCGACGTTGCGGTCGATCTCCTGCCGCTCGACGAACCACGGCGCCACCGAGGCGTCGACCTTCAGCAGCACCTCGACGGGATCACCCACGACGGTGATCCCCCACGCCCCCTCCAGGTATTCGACGGGATCGAAGTCGGCGGGGATCTCGTACGTCTCGTCGAGCAGCCTGGCGTGGCGCATCCGCGACAGCCTGAACACGCCCACGCTCTTGTGGTACAGGCGCTCGCGGGCCACCACGTACGGCTGCAGGTTCCGGCGGTTGAGCTCGTAGTAGTACACCTCGTACTCGTGCGGGTAGTACCGCGGGCTCGAGGCCGACCGGTACTCGCACCGCAGCACGCGGGCGTTGAACCAGGCCTGGGCGACGAGGTCCAGCGTGCGGTCTTGCCGCGTGCTTCCGAGCCTGTCCACGCTGCGCGCCAGGGTCGACCGGGCCGGCTCCGGGAGCTGCATGGCCAGCTTCTGCAGAGCGCTGCGGTAGTGCCGGTCGCCCACGCCCGTGTGCACGAGCAGGCGGGTGGCGCTGTGCACCGCCAGGGCCTCGACCTCGTTGAGCGCGCTGCTCGGTGCGGGCAGGCGGTACCTGCCGTCCTCCTCGATGAGGTCTGCCACCTCGCGCAGGTCCCACAGGTCGCGCTCGATGGTGCGGCGCGTGACGCCGAACCGCTCCGCCAGCTCGGCGACCCGGAACGCCCGCCAGGCGAGGAGCTTCTCCATCTCCTTCAGGCGGTTGGCCTTGTTCAGGTTGCGCGTCACCTAGCCGCAGGGTAGCAACCGCGCCGCGGCGGCTCCGGTCGAGTGCGCCACTCGGGGCGCGGCGAGCGCTCCGTCTCCCCGCGGCGCCGGCTCCCGGTCGGGGTCGCACCAGCGCCCGCTCACATCGCCAAGCCGCATGATGGCCGGAACGTGGAACCCACAGGCCTGCATCACGTGACCGGCATAACCGGCGATGTACAAGCGAACGTCGACTTCTACGCGGGCCTGCTGGGACTCCGGCTGGTGAAGCGCACCGTCAACCACCAGGACCCGACGACCCTCCACCTCTTCTACGCGCCGCACGACGGACGGCCCGGCACCCTCCTCACCTTCTTCGCCTGGCCGGAGGCGGGCGGGGGCCGGCGCGGCGCCGGCCAGGCCGACGAGATCGGGCTCACCGTGCCGCGCGCCGAGATCGGCTTCTGGTACCAGCGCCTGCTGGCCCGCGGGGTCCGGTTCGAAGGGCCGCGCGCCGATGCCAGCGCCACGACGATCGCTCTCTCAGACCCAGACGGCCTGCCGGTGGTGCTCGTGGGCGTCGACGACGCTCCAGCCCCCTCTGCGACGGAGGAGCGCGACGGCGTGCCGCCCGCTGCCTCCGTGCGCGGGCTGCACCACGTGACCTTCCTCTCCGACGAGCCGGATGCCACGGGCGAGGTGCTGACCGCCCTGCTCGGCTTCCGGCCCGCTGGCGGGTCGGGCACCGTTCGCACCTTCACGGCCGCCGCGCCGGTAGGGGGCCTGGCGCACGTGCGTGACGCCTCGGGCTTCTGGCCGGCGGTGGGCGGCGTCGGCACCCTCCACCACGTGGCGTTCCGGGGCGACCTGGACGCCATCCGTGAGCGCATGAAGGCCCACGACGCGGGGCGGCAGCTGGCCCTGAGCCCGCTACGCGAACACGGCTACTTCACCTCCCTGTACTTCCGCGAGCCTGCCGGGGCGATCCTCGAGGTCGCGTCCGACGAGCCCGGCATGACCCTGGACGAGCCCGTGCAGGCGCTAGGCGAGCGGTTGGTGCTGCCGCCCGACCTGGAGCCCCGCCGCGCCGAGCTCGAGACCGTGTTGCCCGCCTTCGCGCTCCCCGGCGAGCCCAGGCTGCCGCGCCGCGACCTGGGCTGGACGCACCGGTACGTGCCCGGTTCGGCCGACCTCGTCCTCTTGCTCCTGCACGGGCCAGGCGGCGACGAGACGACCCTCTTGCCCCTGGCGCGCCAGGCCTCTCCCGAAGCGCACCTCCTCTCGCTGCGCGGCCACGTGGCCCTGGCCGGCAAGCCGGCTTTCGCAGCCCAGACCGCGTCCGGTGAGCTGGACGCCGCGGGCCTCAGCCTCGCCGCGGACGAGCTGGCCGCGTTCGTGGCGCGAGCCGCGGACCACTACGGCCTCGAGGGGCTGCCGGTGGTGGCCGTGGGTCACGAGGACGGCGCCGACCTGGCGCTGGCCGGCCTCGCCGCGCGCCCTGAAGCCTTCGCCGGCGCGGCCCTGCTGCGCCCAGCGCACGTGCCCGTCGACCCGCCGCGAGGACGCCTCGATGGTAGGCGCGCCCTGGTGGTCCTCGGCACGGCCGACCCGGCCCATGCCCAGGGGGAGGCGGCAGCCGCCTACCTCACCTCGGCAGGGGCCGAGGTGGAGGTGGTGCGTCTGAAGCTGGGGACGGTGCTGTGGGACCCCGACGTGGAGGCCCTACGGGAGTGGCTCGCCGCCTTCGGTCGGACCGGCTGATCCGACCCGACTGACCCCTCGGCGGGCTCCAGGCAACGAGCCCCTCAGGGCCCGACCGGGCTCTCCTGCGACTGCCGCCAGCGCCGCCTGATGGCCCGTATCTCGTAGCCGTGCCCCGCCTCGTGCTCGATCAGGTGGAACACGGTCCAGGCGGGCGACATGGCGTAGTCCTCGCCCTTGGGCTCGCGCAGCCTGTGCCAATCCTCCAGGTCCATGGCCCCGAACTTCTCCAGGACCGTGCGCCGCACCGTGGCGAGCCGGTCGAGGTGGGTCTGCACGTCCTGGCCTGCCACGTGCACCAGGGTGCCGTCGGGTCCCCTGTCGTTCTCGTAGGGGAAGAGCGCCATGAGGTCGGGCGGGAAGGGCTCGCCGAGGACGTCGAAGTAGCACCAGCCCAGCTCCACGGCCGCGATGTGGGTGAGCAGCGTCCCTATCGAGTTGTCCTTACCGATGGGCCCGCGCCAGTCGAGCTCGTCCTGCTCGACGCCGCGCACCGACCACAGGAGGCCGCGCCGCGCCTCCTCCATGGCCCACAGCCAGATAGCCACCTCGCGCTCTGGCACGTCGACCGGCTCCACGCTGAACACGCGCCGGCTCTCGCTCATGTCGGTCTCCTCCCGCGCACGCTCGCGTGCGCCGTCTCGCAGGGCTGGCCGAGTGTAGCGCCATGGCCACCAGGGTCCGCGGCGGTCCTGGGCTCGGGCGGACGCCCAAGCACGCCGGGCTTCCGCCTAGGCGTCAGGAGGCCGGCCTCGGCCGGTCGCGCAGTATGGGCAGGAACCGCTCCCAGGGGCCCACGGCCTCGCGGTACTGCTTGGCCATAACGCGCGCCACCTGGCCCAGGTGACCCAGGTCGTGGGCGACCCAGGTGGAGAGGAGCTGCCTGAGCGTCACGGGTCCGAACTCCGGGTGCAGGGCGGTGGCGTCGAGGTCCGCCTCGTCCAGGCGCCAGGACTCGACCTCGGCGAGGTTCTCGCGGCGCGCGGCGGCGAACTCGTCGAGGAGCTCACCTACCGGCCTGCCGGCGTGGAGCTGGCGGTGGGCGTAGCGGTCGAAAGGAGGGAACTCGGCGCCGGGGTCGCCGGCGCCGATCACGCGGGCGCGTGGCAGCCAGTTGGTGCGCTCCGCCTCGAGGAGGTGACCGACGACCTCGAAGGGGCTGAAGGTGCCCTCGCCCTCGTCGCCGTGGAGCCAGGCGTCGTCGAGGTCGAGGAGCAGGGCGCGAAGCGCGGCTGGGGTGCTGGCGAGCACCTGGAAGGCCTGGGCGAGGTCGAAGCGCATCGTCACCTCCGCCCGGGCGCGTCACAGCGTAGCCGTTGCGGCCCGGCGCCCGGGACGGAGGCAGGATAGCTGAGCGGGCTCAGGCCGCCAGGCCAGGGAGGAGGTCCTCGAGGCGGTCGTAGGAGAGCTGCATGCCGGTCTCCATGCCGGTGGCGAGGATGCCCTGGAGCACCTCGGGGGAGTGGCACTCGACGTGCACGCGCATCGTGGTCACGCCGCCCTCCTCGGTGAGCTCCGTGGTGACGAGCGTGCTCGGCTCGTCGACGTCGGGGCCGCCGCCGGGCAGGCCCTCGAACACCTCGGTGTGGACGAGGCGGCGCGGCCTGTCGACCTCCACGTAGCGCCCGTGGAAGAACACCTCGTGCTCGCCCTCCACGACGGCGTTGCGCCAGTGACCGCCAGGCCGCACGTCGGCCACGCACTCCACCCAGCGCCCTGTGGGGAAGCCCCACCAGCGCTTGATGAGCTCGGGCTCGGTGAGGGCGCGGAACACCGCCTCCGCTGAGGCGTCGAACTTGCGCTCGACCTCGTAGGCGGTGTCCGAGACGACGGAGACCAGAGCGCTGCCCTTGCGGTTCGACTGCTGGGTCATGGTTCTTCCTCCTCCAGCGCCGCCACCACGTCTTCGAGCCTGTCGAGGCGCTCGTTCCACGCGGCGGTGAAGCGCTCCAGCCACTCGAGGACCTGCCTGAAGGCGCGGCCGTCGACGCTGTAGTAGCGCCACTTGCCTTGGGGCCGTACGCGTACCAGCCCCGCCTCCTTGAGGACCCCCAGGTGCTTCGACACCTGCGGCTGGGACATGGCCGTGCGCTCGACCAGCTCGCTCACGGTCGCCTCTCCCTCGCCGATGGCCGCGAGCAGCTCGCGGCACACCGGATCGGAGAGGGCCTTGAAGGCGTCGCTGACCTTGGCATCGGCCATGCGAGCATCATATTCCAATCTTGGAATATGTCAAGGGGTCGATCGCGGGCGCGCCACGAGCCGGTCAGGAGCTTTGGCTACAGTGGTCCCAGCTCACAGGAGGACCAGATGGAACTGCGACTAGTGATGCGCCGCGCCGCTCTGATGGTCGCGATGGCGACCTCCGCCATCGCCGCCGCTCAGCCCGAGCTCCCGCCCGCCCCCGGCCGCCTCGTGGACGTGGGCGGACGCGACCTCCACCTGTACTGCGTGGGTGAGGGCGCCCCGACGGTGGTGCTCGAGGCCGGGCTGGGCGACGGCTCCACGAGCTTCCTGGCGCTCCAGACGCGCATCGCCGAGTTCACGCGGGTCTGCGCCTACGACCGCGCCGGCTACGGCTGGTCTGACGGATCCGAGGACGCCCGCGACCTAGGCGCGGTGGTGGCCGACCTCACGGCGCTGCTCGACGCCGCCGGCGAGCCGGGTCCGTACGTGTTGGCCGGGCACTCGCTGGGCGGCCTCTTCGCCCTGGGCTTCGCGAAGGCGCAGCCTGGCGACGTCGCCGGCGTGGTGCTCATCGACTCGTCGCATCCGCGCCAGATGGAGGCCCTGGCGGCCGTGCCAGAGCTGGTGGCGGCGCAGGACATGGAGATCCAGGGGCTGGCCGCCGCCGTGACCATGGCCGAGCAGGGCGCGCTGCCTCCCGACGCCGTGAGGCCGAACGCGCCGCAGGTGCTCTCTCCCGCCCAACAGGACGTGTGGGCGGCGCTGTTCGTCCAGGCCAAGCAGCTGCGCGCCGCCGTCGCCGAGTACGACGCCCTCGACGCCACCCTGGCGCAGGCCGCCGAGGCGCTCGACCTGGGCGACGTGCCTGTGACCGTCATCTCGCGCGGCCTGGGCGTGGACGCCCAACTGCCCGCGGAGGCGCTAGCGGCCCTCGGCCTCACCCCCGACGTCGTCAGGCGGTCGGAGGAGATATGGGGCGAGCTGCAGGCCGACCTGCTGAACGTCTCCACGCGCTCCAAGCGCGTCGTCGCCGAGCGCAGCCCGCACTACGTCTACTTCACGCAGCCGGCGCTGGTCGTCGCTGCCATCCGCGAACTCGTCATGGAAGCCCGCTGAGCGTGTTCGCCGGGCGCCGCGTCCTCACCGTGCTCAACCCCACGAGCGGGGCGAGGCGCGGCGCCGACCTGGCGGAGGAGCTCGAGGCGGACCTCCGCGGCCACGGTGCCAGCGACGCCGTCGTGCGCGTCACCGAGGGCCCGGACGACGCCCCCGAGTGGTCGGCGTCGGCCGCCGAGGAGGGCTTCGAGCTCGTGGTGGCCGGCGGCGGCGACGGCACCGTGACGGCCGTCGCACAGGGCGTGCTCCGCGCGGGGGCCGACCTACCCGTGGCGGTGCTGCCGCTCGGCACGGGCAACGGCCTGGCGCGCGTGCTCGGCGTGCCGCTTGACCCTGAGGAGGCGCTGGAGGCCCTCGCCGGCGGGAAGCCGGTCCGCCTCGACGTCCTCGAGGTCACCTCCCACGACCTGCTCTCCCTGCTCTTCTGCGGCGCCGGCCTCGACGCCAAGATCAACGAGGACGCCGACCGCGAGGCCAAGGACAAGCTGGGCTTCCTCGCCTACGTGCGGGCCGCCCTGGGCGCCGCCCGCGACCTGGAGCGCCACGAGCTCGAGCTCACCGTGGACGGCCGCACGGCGCGCTTCCGGGGACACACCGTCATAGCGTTCAACGCCACGCGGCTCGAGCTGCTGGGCATCGAGGTAGGGCCCGACTCGTCGCCCCACGACGGCCTCATGGACGTGGCCGTCATGCGCACGCCCACGGCCTGGGCAGCGCTGCGCCGGGCGCTGAGGCTCCTCGACCGCTCGCGCTCGCGGGCGATCATGCGGCCCGCCAAGAGCCTGCGGCTGGAGGCGCGCCCTCCCCTGCCGGTGCAGGTGGACGGCGACCCCGTGGGCGAGACGCCGCTCGAGGTGCGCGTGGCGCCGTACGCCGTCACGTTCGTGGCGCCGGCGGACTACCCAGGCGGCTGACCGCGCGTCCGGTATCCTTCTCCCACAACCGAGGGGCGAGGGGAGGCACCGGACGCGCGGTCAACGGCCCGTGATACCGCCGCGTGGTCAGCGCAGCCGGATGATCTCCCGGCGCGTGTGGTCGTCGACGTACTCGAACCACTCGGCGACCGTCAGCGGGCCGAGGTCGTTGTGGGGCACGACGGCCTGGGGGTCGGCCCCCTCGCGCTCGAGCTCGCGGGCCAGGGAGATGCTCTCCTCGCGGGCCTGGGCGAAGGCGGCCTGGAGCTCGGCCAGCGAGGCTCCGTCGGGCAACCGGAAGCGGTGGTAGCGGTCGAGCTCGGTCGGAGGGTTCCGCCACTGACGCACCCTGGCCAGGCTCCAGCGCTCGATGCCCAGCCAGTGGTTGATGGCCTCGCGGTTCCCGGGCGTGTCCTTGGCGGCCATGATGCGCGGCATCAGCTCGTCGCGCGACCGCTCCAGCTGTTCGGCCAGCTGCGCTAAGGTCTTGCCGCGCGCTCGCCGGCGCACCCTGGGCCCCAGCAACGCACCGATCAGCTTCTGCAGCACGCTCACGTCGCCGACACTGTAGGGCAAAAGCGCCGGCGTCATCGGGAGGGCACGGATGAAGACTGTCTACTACACGGCCAGCAGCCTCGACGGCTTCATCGCTACGGAGGCAGACGACCTCAGCTGGCTCATGCAGTTCGGCGCCGAGGACCCCACGTACCAGGAGTTCATCGGTCGTATCGGTGCCGTGGCCATGGGCAAGAGCACGTACCTGTGGCTCCTGAACCACCACCGCGCCGCCAAGGGCGACGCGCCGTCCGAGTGGGTGTACGAGCAGCCCTCGTGGGTCTTCTCGTCGCCGGAGCTCGAGCGGCCAGCTTCCGGCGACGTGCGGTTCGTCCGCGGCGACGTGAGGCCCGTGTACGAGGAGATCGCGCGCGTGGCCGGCGGCAAGGACCTGTGGATCGTGGGCGGCGGCGACCTGGTGGGCCAGTTCCACGACCGCGGTCTGCTCGACGAGCTCATCGTCACCTTCGCGCCGGTGACCCTGGGCTCGGGCAAGCCGCTACTGCCGCGGCGCATCACCGCGCCGCCCTTGGAGCTCGTGTCGGTAGCGAAGGTGGGGCCGTTCGCCCAGCTCACCTACAGGGTGGCTCGCGAGTAGGGGTCTCCCGTCGCCCGATGAGCGGGGCTCGGTCGTCCGGGCGCCCCGGAAGCGTTGGGCGCCGCCCGCGTAGGCGGCGCCCGACGCTAGTGCCCTATCGGAGAGACTCTGCGAACCTCTAGTTCAGATCCCTCAGCGGCCCGGACGCACCTGGGGGAGGAGCCGCCTGAAGGTGTCGGGGAGCTCCCGCAAGGTCCCTTCGAGCTCGGGAGCGCGGAAGTGGAAGACGGCGCCGCCGCCCGCCATGTCTGGCAGGGCGGGCAGCGCCATGAACGTGCCGCTGCCGCCGCCGACCCGGACGCCGGCCACGATGGTGCGCTGCGCGAGCAGGCGGCGGATGGTGTTCGCGGCGTCGGGGAAACGCTCCACGAGGGCGTCGACGTCGGCGTCCAACGCCTCCCGCTGCCTGGTCAGCTCCACGCGCCGCTCGGAGACGGCCGCTTCGGCCATCTGGCGGGCCACGGTCGGGGACTCGCCCGCCTCCAGGGCCGCCACGAGCGCCTCGAGCCGCGCGACCTCCACCTCCTCCCCCGCCCGACGCAGGTCGTCGTACCTACCCATCAGCGCCTCGACCTCGGGGCGGGCCTCGGCGGGCAGCTCGGCCAGGACGGAGAGGCGCTGGGCCCGTGCCTGGAGCTCGGCGATCCTCGCTCCCAGGTCGGCGGCGGCCGCGCTCTCCTGGGCCAAGGCGACGGCCCCGACGGTGACCACCGCCAAGGCGGGTAGCAGGAACTTCAGCCAACTTCGCTTCATCTGCTCCTCCTAGGCGCCGCTCGCCTCATGCGCGGGCCTGGCGCGGCGCCGGATCGGCCCGTGCCGAGGAGCTTGTCGCGCCGTGGTGCAGAGTCTGCCGAGCCTCGGTGCAGTTACGGTGCAGGGCCTGGGCCGCGTGCGTCGCGGGCTGCACGGTCCCTGCACAGAGCGGTCGTAACCTCGAGGGCATGGCGACATCGCGCTCCGCGACGGTGCTCATCGTCGAGGACGAGGCCGGCATCTCCCGGACGCTTGACGCCTACCTGAGGCGCGAGGGCTACGCGACGGAGATCGCCGCCGACGGCAACGTGGCCTTGACCCTCTACCGCGCGGCCCGTCCGGACATCGTCCTCCTCGACGTCATGCTCCCCGGCATGGACGGCTTCGAGGTGCTCCGCCGCATCCGCCAGGACGGCTCGACGCCGGTCATCCTCCTCACCGCCAAGGGCGACGAGGTAGACAGGCTCGTGGGCCTCGAGCTGGGGGCCGACGACTACGTCGTGAAGCCGTTCTCGTTCCGCGAGGTGGTGGCCCGCGTGAAGGCCGTGCTGCGTCGCGCGAACGGCCAGCCGGAGCCCTCCACCGCGCTGGTGGTGGGCCAGCTGCGCGTGGAGCCGGAGCACGGCCGCGCCCAGTACGCCGGAACGGACCTCGCCCTCACCGCCACGGAGTTCAGGCTCCTGGCCGCGCTCGCCGCCGCCCCGGGGAGGCTCTTCAGCCGCTCCGACCTCATCGAGCGCGCGCTGCCGGAGAGCGACATCCTCGAGCGCACCCTCGACTCGCACCTGAAGAACCTGCGCCGCAAGCTGGCCGAGGCCGGGGCGAGCAACCTGATCGTGACCGTCCGAGGCATGGGCTTCCGCCTCGACGACCGCGCCGCCCTGGAGGTGGCCGTGTGAGCCGCCTCAGCGTCAAGCTGACCCTCGCCTTCGTGGGCGTGACGCTCGTGACCATCCTCCTCCTCGTCGTGCCCCAGCTGCGAGGCATAGCCAGCGAGAACGTGGCCCTGCCGCCGGAGGAGCGCCCCCAGCTCACGCCCGCCACCGTCGGGCGCGCCCTGCTGCAGGGGCGCGCGACCTCCGCCGGCAGCTCCGCCGCCTTCACGGCCACTCTCCGCGGCGTCGAGGTGCGGCTCGGCGACACGACCCTGATGGTCTACATCCCCGAGTCCGGAGACCCCGCGACCTGGCTGGCGGCCGTGCCCGGCGGCCCGGTGGTGAGGGACCTGCCGGCCAGCCGGTGGGAGGAGCTCCGCGCCCTCAGCTTCACCGCCACTGGCCGCTTCCCGAGCAGGTCCACCTCGGGGCAGCTGGTCACCTTGGACCGCGTAGCCGCGGGCGTGGGACAGGCGGAGCCCGAGCCTCAGGCAGGGCCAGCGCCTCAGGCCGCGGACGACCCGGCCCTACAGACCGTCGCCGACACGGTCAGCCGCAGCACGCTCCTGGCCTACGTGCGCGGCTCCTTGGAGCGCCGCACGGTGGCCCTCGTGGGCTCGGCGGCGGCGGCCCTGGCCCTGGCGGTGGTGCTGGCCTTGGTGCTGGCACGCCTCATAGCTAGGCCCATCGAGGGAGTCACCGTGGCGGCGGGCAGGATCGCGGCCGGGGACCTCTCGGCACGCATCCCGCTCGGCCGGCGCAGGCAACGGAGCGAATCGGAGACGGCGCGGCTGGCGGCCAGCTTCAACGCCATGGCCGACAGCCTGCAGGCGCTCGAGGCGAGCCGCCGCGCCATGGTGGCCGACATCGCCCACGAGCTGCGCACGCCCCTGACGGTGATGCGCGGCCGGCTGGAGGCCATGGAGGACGGCGTCGTCGACCTCAGCATCGAGGAGGTACGCGACCTGCACGCGCAGGTGCTCGTCCTCTCGCGGCTCGTCGACGACCTGAGGACCCTCTCGCTCGCCGACGCCGGCCGGCTCTCTCTGCGCGTCGAGGAGGTCGACCTGTCCGACCTGGCGCGCCTCGCCGCGGCGAGCTACCGGGTGCAGGCCGACGCGAAGCGAGTCCGCCTCGACGTCGCCGCCCCAGGCACCGCGCCCGTGCTGGCCGACCGCGAGCGGCTGATGCAGGTCATCGGCAACCTGCTGGACAACGCCATAAGGCACACGCCCGAGGAGGGGCGGGTGCTCCTGGCCATCGCCACCCCGCCGGGCCAGGTGACGCTCGAGGTGCGCGACACCGGACCCGGGGTACCGCCTGGCCAGGAGCGTCGCATCTTCGAGCGCTTCGTGCGCACCGACGACGCGCGATCGCGCGCCTCGGGCGGCAGCGGCATCGGCCTGGCCATCGTCAAGGCACTCGTTGAGCTGCACCGGGGCCACGTGAGAGCGTCCAACGCGCCGGACGGCGGGGCCGTCTTCCGCGTCGAGCTGCCCGCCTAGGGGTCCGCCGAGCGTCTAGGGATGAGGGAGAGGCGCGGCAGCTGGAGTCTCCCCCCGGGACGGTCCGCCGCGCCTGACATTAGGATGCGATGAGAATGCGACGACTAACGTCGCAGGCAGCACGAGGCGGTAGTCAGCTTGGGTCCCAACCGACGAACCTGGCGCCGTAGGGCGACAGCCGCCGCTCCATGACGCGCAGCGCCTCGGGGTTGCAGTCCACCAGCAGCGCCCGCCGGCCCAGGCGGGCGGCGGCCTCACCCGTGGTGCCGCTGCCCGCGAAGAAGTCGAGGACCAGGTCGCCGGGGTCGGAGTGCACGCGGACGATGCGCTCCAGTAGCTTCAGCGGCTTCTGGGTCGGGTAGCCGGTCCGCTCGCGCGAGTTGGTTGGCACTATCGTCTGCCACCAGACGTCGGTCGGCACCTTGCCCCGCGCCGCCTTCTCCGGCGTGACGAGGTTGGGCGCCATGTACGGGACCCGGTCCACGTCCTCATGGCGGAACACGTAGGCGTCAGGGTCCACCGCGTACCAGAGGATGTTGTCGTGCTTGGCCGGCCAACGGTTCCGCGGCTTGGCACCGTAGTCGTAGGCCCAGACGATCTCGTTGATGAACGAGTCCCGCCCGAAGACCTGGTCGCAGAGGACCTTGGCGTAGTGCACCTCGCGGTAGTCGAGGTGGAGGAACAGCGAACCGTCGGGTGTGAGCAGCCTCTTGGCCTCGCGCAGCCGTGGCTCGAGGAAGCCCAGGAACTCGTCCTCCGCGAACGCGTCGGAGAACGACATCTCGGTGACGACCTCGGTGCGGTACCGCGCCCCGTGGAACCCGACGTGAGCGCCGTCATCGTCCCGCACCTTGCGCGTGCGCCGCAGCGCCTGGCGCTTGCCGGTGTTGAACGGCGGGTCGACGTACACGAGCCGCGCGACGCCGCTCTCCAGGCCCCGCAGCACCTCGAGGTTGTCGCCGAAGTGGACCTCGATCACCCGAGCCGACTCTACCCGCGGGGCGCCTCTGGAAGGCAGGCCAAGGGGCGGGAACCGGCCCGTCCTAGGCAGCAGACCACGCGGGCCGAGGGGGCGCCCCGGCCGGCGACAGGCGACCGTCCGCGACGCGGCGAACGAGGAGGCCAAGGGAGAAGGCCCCTGGTCTGACGAGTAGTCACGGACTCTCGTTCTGGGGCCTTCGTTGCAGGGAGCCGGCGGAACTGCTACCGGTCCCTGAACCACCTATAAGTTACGTCCCTGACGTGGTTGTCGGGAGGGACCAAGGTCCCGGGAGCGGCGCCAGCGACGGACCGGCGCCCGACGAGAGTAGGTCCCGGGCAGCCCGCGCTGGGGCCGCCCCGGGACCTTGGACGGCGGCCCCGGCGGACTGGGCGCCGGGCCAGCCTTACCTCACTTGACGGCTACGCAGACGGTCTCGATGAGGACGCCCTCGCCGAGGTCGGCCACGCCGATCGTGGCGCGGGAGGGCAGCTCGCCGGGGGCGAAGAACTCCACCCAGGCCTCGTTCATCGCGTCCTTGAGGCCCATGTCGGTGATGTAGTTGGTGGCCATGACGATCTTCGACCTGTCGCTGCCCAGCTCCTTGAGGAGCGCCTCGATCTTCTCGAGGACCTGGCGGGTCTGGTCGCGCATGTCTGCGCCGTAGTCGTGGGCGGTGACGCCGGAGAGGTAGATGGTCTCGCCCACCTCGACGGCCCTGTGGAAGTACTTGCCCTGCCCGTATCGCTTCAGCATCGTTGTTCCCTCCTGGCGCCTCCCGGCGCGAACCGCGGACGAGCCGCGAACAGGTTAACCGCGCGGCCTCGCGGGAACGCCTCGGGGACGCGTTCCCCGTGGCCGAACCAGCGAGCGGCTGGCCCTCCTCAGCGCTTGCCGCGCGCGGCCACCGGCACCACGGCCTCCACCGTGCCGTCCCGGTGGAGCACGACCTCGTCCACCAGGTTGCTCACCGGGCAGACGTGGTTGGGCAGCACGCGCAGCCTGTCGCCGACCTTGGGGCGCGAGTCGCAGGCGCTGAAGTCCACCACGCCGTGCTCCTCGGAAAGATCGGTGATCACGGCCTCGGGGTGGTCGAGGACGAGCCCGTAGCCGGCGCCCATGGACGGGGGCACCAGGTCGCTGGTGAGGACCTTCGAGCCGGCGTCGATGACGCCCCTGTCGCGCGTCGGCATGCTCACCACCGTCACGTGCACGTGCAGGGCGCACTCGTCCAGGGACGCCTCGCCGCGGGCCACGCTCTTCCTGTCGTGGTAGACGGACGTGCCCACCCGGTACTCGGTGACGTGGGGCAGCTTGTGGGCGTGCCACATGTCGGGCGTGCCGCCAGCCGACACGGTGCGGACCTCCAGCCCTTCGGCGGCCATGAGGCGGCGAGCCTCGTCCACGAACGGACCTATGGCCGGCGAGGCCGGGTAGGTGAGCAGGCCAACGAACTCGAGGTGATGCGCCGCCCGCACCTGGCGGGCGAGCTCCAGGGCCTGCGCGGGCTCGAGCACGCCCTGGCGCCGCTTGCCGCTCTCGAACTCGACGAGGACGCCGATGCGCTTCTGGGCGAGCGCCGCGGCCTCGGCGACGGTGGCCAGCGCGACCTCGTTGTCCACGGCCACGCTCATGTCGGCCGTCCGAGCCAGCTCCGCCAGCCTGCGCGCCTTCTGCGGGCCGATGAGGTTGTAGGTCACGAGCACGTCGCGCGCGCCCGCCGCCACCATCACCTCGGCCTCGCCGAGGGTCTGAACGGTTATGCCCGCCGCCCCGGCGTCCAGCTGGCGCCTCATGAGCTCCGGCAGCTTGTGCGTCTTCACGTGGGGCCGGTTGGCTATACCGTGCGCGTCCAGGTAGGCCTGCAGCTTGGCGATGTTCGCCTCGGCCCTGTCCAGGTCCACGACTACCGCGGGCGTGTCGACGTCGCTTATCGTTCTCGGCATCACCATGACCGTTCAGTCTCTCCTTGTCGCCGGGCGCGTGCCCCCGGACCGCCTCGACGAGCTCCGCGGGCGCCTGCCTGGCGTGCGCGTCTCCGCCGTCCGGGCGGGCGAGGCGATGCCGCCAGAGGCCGCCGACGCGACGGTGCTCGTGGCCGCCGCCCTCTCCTCCGACCAGCTGCGGACGGCCGTCGACGCGCTGCCCCAGCTCCTGTGGGTGCACACGGTCTCGGCCGGCGCCGACAGGTACGTGCCCGTGCTGCGCGGGCGGGGCGTGCTCCTCACGCGCACGGTACACGCGCGGGCAGCGGCCATGTCCGAGCACGTGGTGTCCATGGCGCTGGCGCTCCTGCGGGACCTGCCGGGCGTGCTCGAGTCGCAGCGCCAGCAGGAGTGGCGCCGGCGCGAGGCGCGCCTCCTCTCCGGGTCGACGGTTGGCATCGTCGGCGCCGGCACTATAGGGGCCGCCGCCGCGCAGCGCTTCGCCGCCTTCGGCGCCACGTGCCTGGGCACCAAGCGCGAGCCCACGCCGCTGCCCGGCTTCGACGAGGTCCTGCCGCCCACGCGGGTCGGCGAGCTCGTCGAGCGGTCCGACGTCATCGTCGTCGCCTGCCCCCTCACCGAGGAGACGCGCGGCCTGTTGGACGCCGGGACGCTCTCGCGCGCCAAGCCCGGCGCCGTCCTCGTCGACGTCTCCAGGGGCGGCGTGGTCGTGGGATCCGCCCTCCTGGCAGCGCTGCGCGAGGGCCGCCTGGCCGGCGCGGCGCTCGACGTGTTCGAGGTAGAGCCGCTGCCCCAGGGCCACCCGTTCTGGACCCTGCCGAACGTGATAGTCACGCCGCACAGCTCCGCGGCGGCCCCGGGCGTGTGGAACGGCATCTTGGACGAGCTCATGGCGAACCTCGGCAGGTACCAGCGTGGCGAGCCCCTGGCCGGCGTCGTGGACGTCGAGGGCCGGGGGTACTAGCGCCGCGGCTCAGGCGGGCACGAACTCCGGCACGTCGACGGGCTGGGCCAGCACCATGTCCACCAGCTGGGCGATGGTGGCGCCCACCGGCTCTATGCCGCGGCTGCGGCACGCCTGGTCGATCTCGCGCAGCACCACGTCGTAGTTGCGCCGCACCCGGTCGTTGGGGTCCGTGTAGTCGTGGTCGTTGTGCGTGACCATGTGGATCACCGGCACCGCCGGGTCCCGCGCGATCAGCTGCTCGACGATGTTGTTGGCGATCAGGTGGTAGTCGGCGTCCTGGTAATCGGGTCGCAGGTCGCGGTAGAAGTAGCGGCCCTTGAGGGTCTCCCGCTTCGAGAAGTCCTGCGTCAGCGGGACGTTCCCGAACTCCAGCGTGCCCTTGTGCTGCCTGAACGCGTGGTGCGGGCGGTGAGGGTCCTTCTCCGCACCCGTCCAGACGGAGCAGAGGTCGACGTAGATGCGCTCCGGGGCCGATATCGAGCCGCCGCGGAACCCGAGGTCGACGAGCACCTGGTAGGTGGAGTCGTTGGCCGAGAACGTGCCCGGCCTGAAGTACTCGGGGCGCCGGCCTATGGCGCGCTGCCACAGCGCCGCGGCCTCCGACAGGGCGGCGCGCTGTTGGTCGGCCGTCAAGCCGCCGAAGTGCGCCTTGTACTTGCCGTCGCCGAACTTCCATGGGTGCAGGTGGAGCCCGAGGCACCCTCCCTGCCGCTCGAGGTCGAGGAACAGGTCGGCCTGCCCCTCCGCCACCTCGGGGTGAAGGAAGAAGGTCACGGGCCAGCCGTACTCGCCGGCGAGGTCGAAGTAGGCCCTCACCCAGCCCTCGCTGGCCTTGAAATCGGTGGGGCCGGAGGCGGTCGGGTGGGTGAAGTTCCTGTCCCGCTCGCAGTCCATGCTTATAGCGACGTAGATGCGATCCATCGGGCTCTCTCTCCTCCAAGGGGTATGAGCTGGTGCGGGTGTCGAGGCTCGGGTCACCGCTTGTGCTCGCCTGAGGCGTGGCGCGGGTCGAGCACGTCGCGCAGCGAGTCGCCGAGCAGGTTGGCGCAGAGGACCAGGACCATGATGGCTATGCCGGGCATGGTGGCGACCCACCAGGCGGTGTCCAGGTAACGGCGTCCGTCGGCGAGCATGCTGCCCAACGACGGCATGGGCGGCTGGATGCCCAGGCCCAGGAAGCTGAGCGTGGACTCGAGGATCACCGCCCGGCCCAGCTGCAGCGTGGCGACGATGATGACGGGGCTGAGGACGTTGGGCAGCACGTGCCTGAGCAACACGAGGGGCGAGGGCAGACCCACGGCGTAGGCGCCCTCGACGAACGCCTGCTCGCGCAGCGCCAGGGTGGCGCCGCGCACCACGCGGGCGTACTCCACCCAGCTCGTCAACGCGATGATGGCGACGACGCTCACGATGCCCGGCCCGATGAAGGCCGCCCAGGCGATGGCTATGAGGATCGTCGGGAACGACAGCTGGATGTCGACGAGGCGCATGATCACCGCATCCCAGCCGCGCCCGTAGAAGCCGGCGACCACGCCTAGCGTCACGCCGAGCACCGAGCCGAGCACGATGGCGCCGAAGCCCACGATGAGGCTCACGCGCAAGCCGAAGAGCATGCGGGTGAGGACGTCGCGGCCCAGGAAGTCGGCGCCGAGCAGGTAGGGCCCGCCCGGGCCCATGGTGCCTGGCGGCTTGTTGCGCAGGCCGAGCTGGACGGTGTCTATGGGGTGCGGCGAGAGAAGTGGGCCCAGGACGCTGGCGAGGACCACCACGACGAAGAGGACCAGCGCCGTCATGGCCGTGCGGTTGCGCCAGACCTTGGCGAGCACGCGGCCGGCTGGCGCGCCTTCAGAGCCGCCGGACCCGGCGTTGGCGGCCTGCACGCTAGCCACGCGGCTCAGCGCCGCCCATCACGAGCAGCGCCTCCACGAGCGCCGCGGGGTCGAGGTGACCGAAGCCCATGGCCACGGCCGCCTGCGCCACCTGCGAGTAGACGGCGGCGCCGAAGAGGGGCGAGCCCACGCGCCGCGCCTGGGCCAGCAGCAGCTCGGCGCCGTGCAGCGACTGCTCGAGCGTGCTCTCCGGCCTGAAGTCGGCGGTGATCATCTTCTCGCCCTTGAGGTCCATGGCGCGCGAGTACGCGGGCCCGTCCTTGAGGATGGCGAGTAGCGCGTGCGGGTCCATGCCGGCCTTCATGCCTAGGGCCAGCGACTCGGCGAGCGCCAGGCGGTTGCCCACCACCACGACGTTGACGAGCAGCTTCCCGAGCGCGCCGGAGCCCACGGGGCCCAGGTGGTGGTACGCGCGGGCGAAGCCGTCGAACACCGGGGCGCAGCGCCGCACGTCCTCGGGCGAGCCGCCCACGAGGGCCACCACGTCCTTGTGCATGATCGTGGCGCCCGTGCCGCTCAGGGAGGCGTCCACGAACGCCAGGCCCCGCTGGGTCAGGCGCTGCGAGACGGCTATGGACTCCTCGGGCAGCGAGGTCGAGGTGTCGATGACGACGCAGCCTGGCGGCGCGGCGGCCGCGGCGGCGCCCGCGCCGAACAGCACGTCCACCACCTGCTCGTGGCCGGGGAGGCAGAGGACCAGCCAGTCGGCGCCGGAGGCGGCTTCGGCGGGCGAGGACACGGCCTGGCCGCCGAACTCCTCCAGCTCCGCGAGCCTCTTGTCCGAGAGGTCGAAGCCCCGCACCGCGAAGCCGGCCGCGACGAGGTTCTTGGCGATGCCGCGGCCCATGGCGCCCACGCCCACGAGCCCGACGGTGCCGGCCGCCCCCGTCACTCGATCCTCACGCGCGGGTCGATGAGCGTATAGGTCATGTCCACGATGAAGTTCACGACGATGAAGATGAAGGCGATGAACAGGATGGCCGCCATGGCCACGGGGTAGTCGCGTTGGGAGATGGCGTCGAGCGTGAGCCGCCCGATGCCTGGCCAGGAGAAGACGATCTCGGTGACGACGGTGCCGCCCATCATGGACGCCAGCTGCAGGCCGGCGACGGTGACCACGGGGATCGCGGCGTTCCGCAGGGCGTGCTTGGCCACCACGCCCCAGTTGGCGAGGCCCTTGGAGCGGGCCGTCCTTATGTAGTCCTGGCTGAGCACCTCGAGCATGCACGAGCGCACGAGGCGCGCCATCAGGCCGTTGGCGAACCAGCCGAGGGTGAAGCCGGGCAGCAAGTAGTGAAGGAAGGTGCCGCGGCCGCCGGTGGGCAGCCAGCCAAGCGAGACGCTGAAGAGGAGGATGCCCAGCATCCCCAGCCAGAACACGGGCACCGACTGGCCCAGGAGCGCGACGCCCAGGACGACCTTGTCGGTGGCGGAGCCGTGGTTCCTGGCGGCGATGACGCCCAGGGGAACGGAGATGAGCAGGGCCACGGCCATGCCCACGAGCGCCAGCTCCAGGGTCGCCGGCACGCTCTGCATCACGATCTGCGAGGCCGGGCGGCGGTAGAGGAACGAGTCGCCCAGGTCGCCGCGCACGGCGTTCCAGAGGAACGTCACGTACCTGAGCACCACTGGCTTGTCCAGGCCGAGCGTCTGCCTGACCTGGGCGATGTGCTGCGGCGTGGCGGTGTCCGGCAGCATCATCGCCGCCGGGTCACCGCTGGAGTTGAGCATCAGGTAGACGACGAAAGTGATGGCTACCAGCGACAGCGCCGAGTGCCACAGCCGCCTGAGCAGGTAAGCGGTGATACCCAACCCTCCAGTCCGTCTAGCCGGCCGAGGGGCCGTGGACGGCGCTCTGGCCGTCCACGGCGTCCCCGCCCGTGGTCATCAGTCGACGATCTTCGCGTCCATGAGCGGGATGAGCTCGGTGGCCCACGGCTCCCACTCCACGCGGTTAGAGAGGCCGTAGATGTCGAACTGGTCGTAGAGGAAGATGTACGGCGCCTGGTCGCGGATGTACTGCTGGATCTCGCCGTAGAGGTCGTGGCGCGCCTGCACGTCGACCGTGCGTGCGGCCTCCTCGATCAGGGCGTCCAGCTCGGGCGTGGTGAACAGGGTCTCGGCGCGGCCGCCGCCCCAGCAGCACAGGCGCAGCGGGAAGTCGGCGTCGAACAGCGAGTTGCCGTAGCCCAGGAAGTAGAGGCCCGTCATGGAGCGTTCGGCGCGCAGCTGCGAGTAGACCGCCCACTCGGTGAACTGCACCTCGGTGTTCACGCCCACGGCCGCCAGGTAGGCCTGGATGGCCTGGCAGACCTCGCGGTCGGAGGCGTAGCGGTCGGAGGAGCAGCGGAACTCGAGGTTCAGGCCGTTGGGGTAGCCGGCTTCGGCGAGGAGCTCGCGGGCGCGTTGCGGGTCGTAGGCGTAGCCCTCTATGTCGTCGTGGTAGCCGAACGCCAGCGCGCCGAAGCCGCCGGGCGCCACGGCGCCGGCGTGGCCGTTGAAGATCGCGTCGATGATGGCCTGCTTGTCGACCGCGTAGTTGAGCGCCTGGCGGATGCGCACGTCGTCCAGCGGCGGCACGATCATGATGCCGATCCACATGTTGCGCTGGCCCCACACGCTCACGACGCGGAGGTTGGGGTCGGCTTCCACCTGCTCGATGCGCGACGCCGGCAGGTTCTGGACGATGTCCACCTCGCCGGCCCTCAGGGCGGCGAACCTGGCGAACTCGTCGGGGATGATCCTGAAGACCGCCCGGTCGATGTACGGCATGCCGTCGCGCCAGTGGTCCTCGTACTTCTCGAGCACGATCTCCTGGCCGGGCGTCCACGACACGTAGCGGAAGGGGCCGGTGCCCACGGGGCTCTGGGCGAACGCCGGCACGCCCTGCTCCTTGACCGTCTGGTCAGGGATGATGTGGATGCGCGTGAGGTTGGGGACGAGCGGCGCGTACGGCTCGGGGGTGATGAACCTCACCGTGTAGTCGTCGACCTTCTCGACGCGGTCGAGGGTCCCGGCCACCCACGAGTTGATGCCGATGGGCTCGGTGCTGCTGAGCACGCGCTCGAAGGTGAACACGACGTCGTCGGCGGTGAAGGGCTCGCCGTTGTGGAAGGTGACGCCCTCGCGGAGCTTCACCTCGAGGGTGACGTCGTCGAGGTAGGCCCAGGACGTAGCGAGCGCCGGGACCGTGGGCTTGTACTCCCTGTCGAGGTCGATGAGCGTGTCGAAGATGTTCTGCTGGATGGCGCGCTCGTGCGTGGCGATGGACTGGTGGGGGTCGAAGTCGCGGACGTCGGTGGGCAGAGCCACCGTGACCGTGCCTTGGGCGAACGCGCCGGCGAGCGAGGCCAACACCAGGGTGATGGCGACAGCCAACCCCGGCGCACGCCTGCGCCGCGCTCCTACTGAGTGACGAACGATCCTCATGGCTTCCCGTCCTCCCTCGAAGCGTGAGGCGCTCGGCCACCAGGCCTCCGCGCCACAAGCCGCTGGTCGTACCCCCCACCCACGTGTGCGATGACGTGCCTCTCCAGGTTCCTCAGGTGCTCGGTCATGGCAGCCACGGCCGCTTCCCCGTCACCCGCCCGCAGGGCCGCCACGATCCGCCTGTGCTCCTCGAGGCTCTGGACGCGCCTCGCCAACGTGGCCGTCTCACGAAGCTGCACGCGCGCGAACACCAGGAGGTCGCCGATGCTGGCGAGCATCCCCTGGAGCCATTCGTTGTTCGCGCGGGCCAGGATGAGTCCGTGGAAGTCGTCGTTCAGCTCGGCCAGGCGGCGCGTGGCGCGCGCCCTGGCGGCGTCCATGAGGTCGTTGGACTCGGCCTGCTTCTGGAGTATCGATTCGAAACGCGCGAAGTCGTCGGCGCTGAAGGCGCCTATGGCCTGGCGCACCGCCAGGCACTCGAGGACCTCGCGGACCGCGAAGAGGTTGCGGATGTCCCCCACGTCGAGGGCCCGCACGTGCGTGCCCTGGCGCCCGCTCCTCACGACGAGGCCCGTGGCCGCCAACGACCCGAGCGCCTCGCGCACGGGCGTGAGGCTCACGTCGAGCTGCTTGGCCAGCTCCGGCTCGCTGAGCCGCTGGCCAGGCGCGTAGACCCCGGTGAGGATGGCCTCACGGATGAGGTCCGCCACCTGGTCCCTCAACGTCTGCCGGTTGACTCGAGCGGCCTGCAAGTACGGCCCCTTCCGGAGGCTGCGTCGCCTGCTGCGGGAACTCGCTGTCCGCCTACGGACCTGCTGCTCTTGAGGAACCTTCTGCCCTGTTACGGGGACTGAGCGCCAGAACCCGGCGAGGCTCCTGCCTTCTTGCGGTTTGGCAATTTATAAATCGTACAAGACCAGGCGTCAAGCGCTAGCCGAGGCGAAGTCGTTGGCCAGCTCCAGTCCCCGGGCGACGATCCGCTCCAGTTCGGCCACGTGGGCGTTGGGCACCTCGACGAGCGGCGGCCGCACGCGCGCGGGCACGCCGCGGCGCAGCTGGGCGCCGACCTTCACCAGCGAGATCGCGTAGCCCTTGGCCTTCCGCCTCAGCTCGGTGAGCGGCACGAAGAACCCGCCGATGAGCCCGTCCACGGCCGCCGTGTCCCCGGCGCTGAGCGCCCGCCAGAAAGCCCACGACACCTCGGGCACGAAGTTGAAGACGGCAGAGGAGTAGTAGGGCACGCCGGCGGCCGCGTAGCTGGGCTGGTAGGTCTCGGCGGTGGGCATGCCGTTGAAGTACGTCAGCCTGTCGCCTATCGTACGCACCAGGCGCTGCACCCTCTCGACGTCGCCCAGGCCGTCCTTGAACCCCGCCACCGTCGGCAGCTCGCAGAGCCTCTCCACGACGGACGGCTCGAACGCGATGCCGTCACGCTGGTAGAGGACCAGCGGCAGGCTCGTGGCCGCGGCCACGGCCCTCACGTAGGCTACGATCCCCTCGGCCTCCGCCTCGCGCAGGTAGGGCGGGAACAGTAGCAGCCCCACGGCGCCCGCGTCCTCGGCCTGTCTGGCGAACTCGAGGGCGGTGGGCAGCGACTGCCCCGCGCCGACGAACACGGGCACCCCGCCAGCGACGCGCACGGCGGCGCGCGCCAGCTCGCCGGCCTCAGCGGGCGACAGCGACGCGAACTCGCCGGTGCCGCACGCCACGAACAGCGCCGGCGGCCGATGCTCGACCATCCACGCCGTGTGCGCCTCGAACGCCGCCACGTCGACGCCTAGGTCTTCACCGAGGGGCGTCACAGGGAACGCGAGAGGCCCGTTCAAATCGAGCGCCAAAGCCATCGCTGACCTCCGGGGTGAGAACGTTGCCGGAGATGCTACACGCCGCGAGGGTCCCTCACCCGCACGGGCTTCGGTGACAATGGGTCCCGTGGCCGAGTCGCAGACCTCGAAAGAGGAGCTCGAGTCCTGGGCGGACGAGCTCGCCGAGCGCCTGCGCGCCGCGGCCGACCCGGAGCGGGCCGACCACGAGAAGCGCTACCTGAAGAGCGAGCTCGAGCACTACGGCACTAGCGTCCCGAGGATCCGCTCCGAGGTGAAGCGGCTCCTGCGCGAACGCGTGCCCAAGGAGCACGGCGCCACCGTGGCGTTCGCCGAGGCGCTATGGGAACGCCCCGTTCACGAGATGCGGTTCGCCGCCGCGACCGCGCTGGAGGAGCGCGAGAAGCTCCTGGGACCCGACGACCTGCCTCTCCTGGAGCGCTTGCTACGCGAGTCCCGGACCTGGGCGCTCGTCGACACCTTGGCCCCGAGCGTGGTCGGGCCGCTGGCCATGCGCCATGAGCAAGCGCGCGCCGTCCTCCCCCGCTGGTCGCGCGACCCCGACTTCTGGATCCGCCGCGCGGCCCTGCTCGCGTACCAGGACCCGCTGCGCAAGGGCGACCCGGTGTTCGACGAGTTCACAGCCCTCGCCGACCCGCTGCTCGAGGACAAGGAGTTCTTCGTGCGCAAGGCCATCGGCTGGATGCTTAGGGAGCGCACCAAGAAGGCGCCCGACGAGGTCTTCGACTGGCTGCTGCCGCGCCGCAGCCGTGCTTCCCGGCTCACCTTGCGCGAGGCGGCGAAGCACCTACCGGCCGAGCAGCGTGACGCGCTGCTAGCTGACTAGGTGGTCACGTCACCACGGCTCCTCCGCCGCCGTCGAGGATCGGTGACCGCGGGCGACCAACCCCCATCCCCCTGGGCGGTTCCGCGCACTAGGCCATGGTGATACCCAGGGAGGCCCAGCGTCTCCGGTAGACCAACACTGGGTGACCACCGAGAAACGCCCGTCCCCCACGGCAACATGAGAAGCCTGAGACCGTCGGTCGCGGACCGTGATAGCGTCAAGTACGTGGGCGACAGATCGGTACACAGCGGCCTGACCGGCCAGAAGCCCGGACAGGGAGCCTACCCCTGCGCCGCGAGGAGCACAGGATGACCCAATGGCTTGAGTCCACGTTCAAGCTCAAGGAGCTCGGCACCACCCCGCGCACCGAGTTCATCGCCGGTCTGACGACGTTCCTGACGATGGCCTACATCATCGTCGTGAACCCGCAGATCCTGGGACAGGCCGGCGTGCCGCTGAACGGCGCGACGTTCGCGACCGTCATGGTGGCCGGGCTCTCGAGCATCCTGATGGGCCTCTTGGCCAACCTGCCCGTCGCCGTGGCCCCGGGCATGGGCCTCAACGCCTTCTTCACGTTCACGCTGGTGCTCGGTCTCGGGCTCACGTGGCAGCAGGCCCTGGGCGCCGTCTTCCTCTCCGGCGTCGTGTTCCTCATCATCTCGCTGCCGGGGCTGAACCTCCGCGAAGCCATCGTGCGCGCCGTGCCCCCGGGCGTGAGGCTCGGCGTCGCAGCTGGCATCGGCCTCTTCCTGGCGCTCATCGGCATGAGCGGCGCCGGCGTCGTCGTCGGCAGCCCCGCCACGCTCGTCGCCTTCGGCGGCCTAGGGCCCAACCTCGTGCTCTTCGTCATCGGCCTAGTGGTGGCCGGCTGGCTCCTCGTCAGGCGCGTGCACGGCGCCCTGCTCATCTCCATAGTGGTGACGACGGTGCTGGCCATGATCGCCCAGTCCATCGGCTGGGTCGAAGGCGTGGTCTTCTACCCCGAGCGGCTCGTGGCGCTGCCCTCGCTGGAGACCGTGTTCGCCCTCGACCTGGGCGGCGTGCTCACCGCGGCGGTCATCGGGCCTGTGTTCGCGCTGCTGTTCACGGACATGTTCGACTCCATCTCCACGTTCGTGGGCGTCACCAAGGTCGCCGGCCTGCAGGAGGCCGACGGCACGCCGAAGAACGTCGGCAAGGCGATGCTCGCCGACGCCATCTCGACCACCTTCTCCGGCCTGGTGGGCAGCTCGTCCGGCACCTCGTACATCGAGTCGGCCGCGGGCGTGAACGCCGGCGGGCGCTCGGGCCTCACGGCCGCGGTGGCGGGCGTGCTGTTCCTGCCGTTCATGTTCTTCTCGCCGCTCGTGGGCCTGATCCCGTCGGTCGCCACCGCTCCGGTTCTCGTGCTGGTGGGCCTCTTCATGATGGGCGCCCTGCGCGACGTCGACTGGAGCGACTACGAGAACGTGATCCCCGCGTTCGTGGCGCTCGTCGCGATCCCGTTCACCTACTCCATCACCCAGGGCATCGTCCTGAGCTTCCTCGTCTACGTGCTGCTGAAGCTCCTCCTCGGCAAGGTCTCGGACGTCCCTCCGGTCCTCTGGGTGATCTTCCTGCTGTCGATAGTCCTGCTGTTCCAGCTCTGA
>Ga0182741_1000127_pt1 | contig 121563 bp, 105 predicted proteins | sample eDN5th37CBELigOP_FD_128874 | JGI IMG/M metagenome (GOLD analysis project Ga0182741, IMG submission 128874) | Enriched Organic Plus compost microbial communities from Emeryville, California, USA - eDNA 5th pass 37_C BE-Lig OP (version 2) (version 2) ...
CCTCGCCCGCGCCCTCGATCCGGTCGGCCAGATAGGCGCGCAGCTTGGCTTCGTCGAAACGGTGCGCCGGGAGCACATCGACAAGAATCGGCGCGTCACTCATTCGCTCTCTCCTCATTCATTCATTGTTGTTCCGTGCCGAAAGCCGCTTCGTCCGGGCCGAACGGCTGGGAGCAAGCGGCGCCGGCTGCGAGTCGGCGGCGGAAACGGCGCTCCGCCACCTCATCCGGAAACCTGGCTCGTCCTGGCAGGGGTCGATTCGGCGCCGATTTCCGGCTCGGTCAAACGAAGGTCAGCGCGTGCCGCCGGTCCGGCCGGTCCAGATGCGGCACGCTGTTGAAGCTGAGCAGCCGCATCGCGCCGGCGCCGGAGATCAGCTCGCAGAAGGCGGCGTTGCGGAACTGGAAATTGAGCTCGATGCAGCTCCGCGGCGATCCGCCGAGCACGGCGTTGACCGTCCGGCCGATGACGCCGCCGGAGCTCACCACCAGGATCGCGTCGTCCTTGCCGGCACCGTCGCAAGCCTGCGCGATCGCCGCGTCGATCCGGGCGCCGAACGCGCCCCAGGTCTCGGCGATGTCGGTGAGCTCGTCGGCGATCCAAGCGGCATAGGCGGCGCGGAAAGTACGCCAGTAGTCCCGGTAGTCCTCGCGCTGGTGCACGTGCTGGTCCACGCGCCCAGTATAGGCCGTGTACACCGAGTGGCCGTCGTACTCGTTTAGGCCGGGATGCACCGTGAACTCCGCCGGCACACCCATGGCGGACAGGATCTCGCGGGCGGTGTCCTGCTGCCGCACCAGCTCACCCGACACGGCGCAGCGGAAACGTACGCCGCGCTCGCGGAAGTACTCGCCGAGCCAGCGCGCCTGCTGGCGGCCGAGGTCGGACAGCGAATCGTAATTGGCGGAGCCGAAGGAGGCTTGTCCGTGGCGGACGAGGAAAACAGTGGCCATGTTGATCTTCGAAGGTCGAGGCGCGCTTTCAGCGCGTCCGTGTTGCTGCGGAAGTCGTGCCCGGCATCCTGACATGCGTCAGGCCCGTGCGGCAAGCTCTCTCCCGCCCCACGGCCGCTGGCGGCATCGCGCGGACGAACTGGTCCATCGTCGGTGGTAACGGCCTTTGGCCTAGTGCCGGCCGTCCAGCGTCGTCTCCTGGCATGGCGCTCGGTCGGCGAGCGACGGCACATGAGCGAGGCGTTGGGCACACGGCCCCAGTTCCGGCGATGCGACGGAAATATTCCGGATACAAACGCACGTAAAGCAGATCAGGCATACGTGCAAATTCCGGAATAAAAAAAGAAAGGGCCCATCTTTCGATGGGCCCTTTCTCTTGTATGGCGCGCCCGGAAGGATTCGAACCTCCGACCGCCTGGTTCGTAGCCAGGTACTCTATCCAGCTGAGCTACGGGCGCGTTGTGGGCGTGAATTATTACCAACTAATGATTAGTGGTCAAGCCCAATTTTTAAGTGGCGGAGAGAGAGGGATTCGAACCCTCGATGGGCTTTTGGCCCATACTCCCTTAGCAGGGGAGCGCCTTCGACCTACTCGGCCATCTCTCCGTTGTCCCGCTGCCGTGTCACCGGCAACGGGCGCATAGAATACGGGAAACTAGGTTCGGGGTAAAGCTCAACTACTCGTCACCTTCACCCATCGCTCCCGCTGCGCCGGGACCACCCTCGCGCTCACGGCGGATCCGCTCGTAAATCTCTTCACGATGCACGGATACATCCTTGGGCGCATTGACCCCGATGCGAACCTGGTTGCCCTTGACGCCGAGCACGGTGACAGTGACCTCATCACCAATCATCAACGTCTCGCCAACCCGTCTGGTGAGAATCAGCATGTCCCTCTCCTTTAACTCCTTGCCCACCCGGCGCGGCGCTGCGATCCGGTCCCGGTCCACACGACCGCGGCACCGTCAGCGCCCGCTCGAGCCACTGCAATATGCCTCAGCCAGGCACCTTCCACCGGATGCATCACTCCGTGGGCCGGTGAAGAGGCCTCGAGGCGAACCATATTCAACAATCCGTGCAAGGATTCCTGCGGAACTGCAGCAGCCGAGCGACGGACCAGCCAGCCAAGTGAATAACCAACCTTGTAGTATGGCTAAGACCCGGGAAATCCAGCGGATCCCCCGTAGCGGCCTCAGCCGGCGACGTCCTTGCCCTCGATCCGAACCGGGCCGTTGTCCTGATCGAGCCCGAAGGCCGTATGCAGGGCGCGGACGCCTAGCTCGAGATACTTCTCGTCGACAACCACCGAGACCTTGATCTCGGAGGTGGAGATCATCTGGATATTGATGCCTTCCTCGGCCAAGGTGCTGAACATCTTGGACGCCACGCCGGCGTGCGAGCGCATGCCAACGCCCACCAGCGAGATCTTGACCACCTTGGCATCGCCGAGCACTTCCCGCGCGCCCAACTCGCCGGCCGTGCGCTGCACGATCTCGAGCGCGCGATCCAGATCGTTCTTGTGCACCGTGAAGGTGAAGTCGGTCTGCCCAGACGTGCTGACGTTCTGCACTATCATGTCCACTTCGATGTTCGCAGCGGACACCGGGCCCAGGATGCTGTAAGCCACGCCCGGGCGGTCCGGCACGCCGAGCACGGTGATCTTGGCCTCGTCGCGGTTGAACGCGATGCCGGAGATTAAAGGCTCTTCCATATTCTCTTCCTCGAAGGTGATCAGCGTGCCGGGGCCTTCCTCGAAGGTGGAAAGCACGCGCAGCGGAACCTTGTACTTGCCGGCGAACTCGACCGAGCGGATCTGCAGCACCTTGGAACCGAGACTGGCCATCTCGAGCATCTCCTCGAAGGTGATGCGATCAAGCCGCCGCGCCTTGGAGACCACGCGCGGATCGGTGGTGTACACGCCGTCGACGTCGGTGAAGATCTGGCACTCGTCGGCCTTGAGCGCCGCCGCCACCGCCACCGCGGTGGTATCGGAGCCGCCACGGCCCAGGGTGGTGATGTTGCCGTCGGCGTCGATGCCCTGGAAACCGGCGACCACCACCACACGGCCCTGCTCCAGATCGGCCTTGATGCGCTCGCCGTCGATTTCCTGGATGCGGGCCTTGCTGAACGCGCTGTCGGTAAGGATCCGAACTTGGAAACCAGTGTAGGAGCGGGCCGGGCAGCCGCGCTGCTCCAGCGCCATGGCGAGGAGCCCGATGGATACCTGCTCGCCGGTCGCCAGGATCACGTCCATTTCCCGGGCGGGCGGCCGCGGGTTGATGGACTTCGCCAGGTCGATGAGGCGATTGGTCTCGCCGCTCATGGCGGACACGACCACAACCACGTCATTCCCGGCCTGCTTGGCGGCAATGACCTTGTCTGCGACGCGGCCGATGCGCTCTACCGAGCCCATCGAGGTGCCGCCGTATTTTTGAACGAGTAACGCCATAGTTGAATATATCCGGCGACCGGTTAGGCCGCGTTATTAAACACTAAATAAACCGGGCTTGAAACGGGCGCAGTCTACACTGACGCCGCTTGGCCCAAGCGTTCCCGGACCCAATCCGGCACCGACTTCAGGGCCTGCTCCAGATTCTCGGGCTGGGTGCCGCCGGCCTGAGCGAAATCCGGCCGTCCGCCACCCTTCCCCCCCACCTGGGAGGCCACCACGTTCACCAGCTCGCCGGCGCGGAGACGTTCGGTGCAATCCTTGGTCACGCCGGCGACGATGGTGACCTTGCCGCCCTCGGCCGCCGCCAACACCACCGCCGCGCTGCCGAGCTTGCTCTTGAGCTGGTCGACCATGTCACGCAGCGATTTTGCCTGACTGGCATCGACCTGCGCGGCGAGCACCTTCACACCATCGATATCGACCGCTTGGCTGCCGAGATCGGAACCGGCGGCGCTGGCCAGCTTCTGCTGCAGGCGCTCCAGCTCCTTCTCCAGCTGGCGCGAGCGCTCCAGCACCTGGTTCAGGCGCAGTTCGACGTTGTCCGGGCTGACCTTGAGCAGCCGCGCCAGCCGATCCAGCCGCGCCGACTCTTCCGCCGCCAAGCGCAGCGCCTGCTCGCCGGTCACCGCCTCGATGCGGCGCACGCCGGCGGCCACGCCGCTTTCCGCTACGATCTTGAACATGCCGATGTCGCCGGTGCGGCAGACGTGGGTGCCGCCGCACAGCTCGGTGGAAAACTCACCGAGCTTGAGCACCCGCACCTCGGCGCCGTACTTCTCGCCGAACAGCGCCATCGCGCCGCTCTTGATGGCCTGGTCGTACGGCATCACCTCGGCTTGCGCCTCTTCGTTGGCGCGGATGCGCTCGTTGACCAGCCGCTCGACCTCGGCGATCTGCTCCGGCGTCATCGGCTCGAAGTGGGCGAAGTCGAAGCGCAACCGGTCGGGCGCCACCAGCGAACCCTTCTGGCTGACGTGGCCGCCGAGCACGCGGCGCAGCGCGGCGTGCAGCAAATGGGTGGCGGAATGGTTCAGCACGGTGGCCTGGCGCAGCGCGCCATCCACGCGCGCCTGCACGGCGGCGCCCGAGCGCAACTGGCCCTTGCGCACCACGCCCATGTGGCCGTGCGCGTTGCCGTACTTCACGGTGTCCTCGACCTCGAATTCGACGCCATCGGCCAGCAGCACGCCGCGGTCGCCGACCTGGCCACCGGACTCGGCGTAGAACGGCGTCCGGTCGAGCACGACCATGCCGCGGTCGCCTTCGGCGAGTTCGTTCACGCTGCGGCCTTCCTTGTACAGGCCGGCCACCGTGCCCTCGCCCACCAGCGCGGCGTAGCCGGTGAACTCGGTATTGCCGAGATCGGTGCCCGCCGCGATGTACTCGGCCTTGAATTGGCTCGCCTTCTGGCCCATGCGACGCTGTTCGTCCATGGCCGCCTCGAAGCCTTCCATATCGACCGACAGGCCGCGCTCGCGCGCGATGTCGTTGGTGAGGTCGACCGGGAAGCCGTAGGTGTCGTACAGGCGGAACGCGGTCTTGCCCGGAATCACCTTGCCGGACAGATCCTTGAGCTCGTCCTCGAGCAGGCGCATGCCCAGCTCCAGGGTCTCGCGGAAACGCTCCTCTTCCTGGCGCAGCACGCGCTCGACCTGGGCCTGCGCGGCCACCAGCTCGGGATAGGCGCCGCCCATGACCTGGGCCAGCACCGCCACCAGCTTGTAGAAGAACGGCTCCTGCACGCCGAGCTTGTAGCCGTGGCGGATGGCGCGGCGGATGATCCGGCGCAGCACGTAGCCGCGGCCCTCGTTGGACGGCAGCACGCCGTCGGTGACGAGGAAGGAGCAGGCGCGGATGTGGTCGGCGATGACCTTGAGCGAGGCGTTGCTCAGATCGTCGACCTTGGCCAGCTCCGCGGCGGCCTTGATCAGCGGCTGGAACAGGTCGGTGTCGAAGTTGTTGTGCACGCCCTGGACCACGGCGGACAGCCGCTCCAGGCCCATGCCGGTGTCGACGCAGGGCTTGGGCAGCGGCGTGAGCGTGCCGTCCGGCGCCCGGTCGAACTGCATGAACACCAGGTTCCAGATCTCGATGTAGCGATCGCCGTCCTCTTCCGGGCTACCGGGAGGGCCGCCCCAGATCTCCGGGCCGTGGTCGTAGAAGATCTCGGTGCAGGGACCGCACGGACCGGTGTCGCCCATGGCCCAGAAGTTGTCCTTGGCGCCGATGCGCGACAGGCGGTTGGGATCGACGCCGACTTCCTTGATCCAGATGTCGGCCGCTTCGTCGTCCTCCTCGAACACGGTCACCCACAGCTTCTCCTTGGGCAGCCCGATCTTGACGGTCAGGAACTCCCAGGCGAAGCGGATGGCGTCGCGCTTGAAGTAATCGCCGAAGCTGAAGTTGCCCAGCATCTCGAAGAACGTGTGGTGGCGCGCGGTGTAACCGACGTTCTCCAGATCGTTGTGCTTGCCGCCGGCGCGCACGCAGCGCTGGGAGCTGGCGGCGCGGGTATAAGCGCGCTTCTCCCGCCCCAGGAACACGTCCTTGAACTGGTTCATCCCGGCGTTGGTGAACAGCAGCGTCGGGTCGTTGGCCGGCACCAGTGAGCTGCTGGGTACCACTTCGTGGCCGCGTTCGCGGAAAAACTCCAGGAATGCCTTGCGGATGTCGGCGCTGCTGGTCATGGGGAGGAACGACCTCAGGTGAAGGTTAAGCTTGGCTGTCGAGCACCCGGCGAATCTGTTCCGCCGTGAAGCCCCGACTGCTAAGGAAACGATAATGCTTGCCGCGCTCGGCAAGACTGGCCGGACGCCGGCCGCCGAAGCGCTTCTTGTACTGCGCGAGGGCCTGGGCCTGCCAGTCCTCCTCGCTCGCATGGAGATAAGGGTCGGCCACCGCCGGGTCCACCCCGCGCTCGCTGAGCTCGGCGCGGATCCTCATCGGCCCGTAGCCGCGGTTGCGCCGGGCGCGGATGAATTCCTCGGCGAAGCGCTGCTCGCTGAGCAAGCCCTCGGCCCGCAACTGGGCAACCACGGCCTCGACCTGCGCTGGCTCGTAAGCCCGCGCCAGCAATTTCTGAGTCAGCTCTCTCGCAGAATGCTCGCGGCGGGCCAGCAAACGCAGGCCCGCCGCGCGCACGTCGACGAGATCGTCACGATCCATCGCTTAGACTTCTTCCGCCAGATCCTCGGATTCCTCGCTGGCGGAGGCCGCGCCGCCGGGCTTGGTCATCAGCGCGGCACGCAGCTTGCGCTCGAGGTCCTCGGCGATCTTCGGATTTTCCTTGAGGAAGTTACGGACGTTGTCCTTACCCTGGCCGATGCGCTCGCCATTGTAGCTGTACCAGGCGCCGGACTTCTCGATCAGGTTCTCCTTCACACCCAGCTCGATCAGTTCGCCCTCGCGCGACACACCCTCGCCGTAGAGCACTTCGAACTCGGCCTGCTTGAAGGGCGGGGCCATCTTGTTCTTGACCACCTTCACCCGCGTCTCGTTGCCGATCACCTCCTCGCCCTTCTTGAGCGAGCCGATGCGGCGGATGTCCAGCCGCACCGAGGCGTAGAACTTCAGCGCGTTACCGCCGGTGGTGGTTTCGGGGCTGCCGAACATCACGCCGATCTTCATGCGGATCTGGTTGATGAAGATCACCAGCGTGTTGGAGCGCTTGATGTTGGCGGTGAGCTTGCGCAGCGCCTGGCTCATCAGCCGCGCCTGCAGGCCGACGTGGGAGTCGCCCATCTCGCCCTCGATTTCGGCCTTGGGCGTGAGCGCCGCGACCGAGTCGACCACCACCACGTCCACCGCGCCGGAGCGCACCAGCATGTCGGCGATCTCCAGCGCCTGCTCGCCGGTGTCGGGCTGCGAAACCAGCAGCTCGTCGACGTTGACACCCAGCTTCTCGGCGTAGTTGGGATCGAGCGCGTGCTCGGCGTCGACGAACGCGGCGGTGCCGCCGTTCTTCTGACAGTTGGCAATCACCTGCAGGGTCAGCGTCGTCTTACCCGAGGACTCCGGGCCGAAGATCTCGACCACGCGCCCCTTGGGCAGACCACCGATGCCGAGGGCGACGTCGAGCGCCAGCGAACCGGTCGAGATCACGTCGACATCGCGCACGGCGCGCGCATCACCCATGCGCATCACGGCGCCCTTGCCGAACTGCTTCTCGATCTGACTCAGGGCGATGCTGAGTGCCTTCTTGCGGTTTTCGTCCATCAGTTCCTCATTGCGCCATCAAGCGCCGTAAGTGGCCGGCAATTATTCCACATTCCGCCTTTCGTCTCCTACCCTCGGCGGGCGGTCGCGAGCGGGATCAACCGGGCTGCCCGCCGCCTCGCAGAGGCCAACGCCGCAGCACCGCGTAGCGAGCTCCCTGGGGCAGCAACTCGGAGCGCACCAGGCAGAATTCGTCGACACGCCATTGAATGGGGTCGATGATCGTTTCCGGCTCCGGCCGCGCCTTGCGCGCCAGAGTCAGATGCGGCAGATAGGGCCGGGTTTCGCGCGGCACGCCCATCTCCGCGGCGGCCTCGGCCAACTGCAGCTGCAGTCGCTGCAGCGCCGACGGCACCGCGCTCGCCGCCAGCCAGAAAATTCCCGATCGGCGCCAGCAACCACGCCTGTCCAGGCTCAGCGAGAAGGCCTCCGGATCGGCCGCGTCGGCCGCCTGCTCCAGCGCCGCGCGCACCCGCGCGGTCACGCCGCCGAGGAAGACCAGCGTGACATGCCAATTCTGCGGCGGCACCAGCCGGCCGTGCCGGGGGCAGTGCTCGGCCACCCGCCGCCGCACCCCGGCATCGGGCCACAGCGCGAAGAACAACCGGGCGGAATCAGGCTCGCCTTGCTGCGCCATGCGCGCGCTCCGCCAGCGAATATTCGGTCAAAGGCATTCAGACTCGACCGTCCGGCGCGGGTTCCCGTGCCGGGCCGGATCATGCACCAAGGCCACGCCTCAGTTCGTCCAGCAACTTCTCCAGCGCGTGCGCCACCGTTTGGCGGCGGACCGATTCCCGGTCGCCCGGCAACACCCGCCGCTCGCTCAGAATTTCCCCGCTCGGCAAAGCCCAAGCGAACCAGACGGTCCCCACCGGCTTGTCGGCCGAGCCGCCACCGGGCCCCGCCACGCCGCTGACCGCCACCGCCACCCGCGCGCGGCTACGCGCGCACGCGCCCTGCGCCATCGCCCGCACCACCGGCTCGCTGACCGCGCCGTGCGCCGCCAGCGTTTCCGCGGCGACGCCGAGCATGTCCTGCTTCGCCTCATTGGAGTAGGTGACGAACCCGCGATCGAACCAGCCGGAGCTGCCGGCGATGTCGGTCACGACCTTGGCGATCCAGCCCCCGGTGCAGGACTCGGCGGACGCGAACCACCATTCGTTGGCCGACAGCACGGAGCCCAGCTCACGCGCCAGTCGTTGCAGATACTCGTCGTCTTGCTTCATTGCCGGGCCCCGTGACGCCAACGCTTCAGTTCAGCTTAGAACATGGCACGGTGCGCTTGGCGCATCGGCCACCGTCACCCGCCGCCGGCGGGCAGGCTCATAGAAGCCGATATTGAAGCCAAATACTGTGCTTTTGTACAGCTTCGCGCCACGCACCGGCGCCCCTGGCGCCTAACGCTGGATGGGAAGCCGCGGCCATGACGTCGGTTGTTCACATTCGCGGCACATTAGGATATACGCGCGTCTTTCTAGCGTGGCGCCAACACGATCGTGCCCGCAATGCAAGCGCCGGCGCGGGCTGCGCGGCCGTGATCAAATTTTCATCAACTCTGACGAGCGCTCGGCCGGACCGGCATTTGCATCGCCTGTTCATAACTTGCTAACAGACTTATCCACAGCATCTGGGGATAACGATGAAACCGCGGCAGCGGCTTGATCCCCACTACGCGCGGCCTCTCCAAGCTGCAAGGCACGGCCGAAACCGACTATAGTTCCTGACCCCGACATCCGACCGACACCCGCAGCCTCCAGACCACCGTGGCCGTAAAGCTAGACAACCCAGGCCTTGAGCAGCACACCCCGATGATGCAGCAGTACCTGCGCATCAAGGCCGAGCACCCGCGCACCCTGCTGTTCTATCGCATGGGCGACTTCTACGAGTTGTTCTACGAAGACGCCGAGCGTGCCGCCAAGCTGTTGGACATCACGCTCACCCAGCGCGGCCAATCCGCCGGGCGCCCGATTCCCATGGCCGGCGTGCCGATTCACGCGGTCGAGGGCTATCTGGCCAAGCTGGTGCGCAAGGGCGAGTCGGTGGCGATCTGCGAGCAAATCGGCGACCCGGCCGCCAGCAAGGGTCCGGTCGAGCGCCAGGTGGTGCGCATCGTCACGCCGGGCACGCTCACCGAGGAGGCGCTGCTCGAGGAGCGCCGCAGCAATCTGCTGATGTGCGTGGCGGCCCGGGATGTGCGCTTCGGGCTGTCGTGCCTGGAGCTGTCCAGCGGCCGCTTCACCGTGGCCGAGGTCGATGGCCTCGACGCGCTGCTGGCGGAACTGGAGCGGCTACGCCCCGCCGAGGTGGTAATCAGCGACGACTTCACGCCGCCGCCCGGCCTGGCGCAAACGGCGGGGCTCACCCGCCGCCCGCCCTGGCACTTCGAATACGACAGCGCCGAGCGATTGCTCTGCCGCCAGTTCGGCACCCGCGACCTGAGCGGCTTCGGCTGCCAGGACCTCAAGCTCGCGATCTGCGCCGCCGGCTGCCTGCTGCAGTACGCGCAGGAAACGCAGCGCGCCTCCCTGCCTCATCTGCAGGGACTGACGGTCGAGCGGCGCGAGGACGGCATCATCATCGACGCCGCCAGCCGGCGAAATCTGGAAATCGAATACAACCTGAGCGGCGGCACCGACCACACCCTGGCCTGGGTGTTGGACACCACGCTCACCGCCATGGGCGGCCGGCTGCTGCGGCGCTGGCTGAACCGGCCGCTGCGCGACCACGCCATCCTCCACGCCCGCCACGACGCCATCGCGCTGATGCTGGACACCGGCGGTCACCACCGGCTGCGCGAGCACCTGAACGGCGTGGGCGATGTCGAGCGCATCCTCGCCCGCGTGGCGCTGCGCTCGGCGCGGCCGCGCGACCTGGTCGCGCTGCGCGAGGCGCTGACGCGCCTGCCGGCGTTGCAGCGAACCCTGGCGCAACTGGACGCGCCGCTGCTGCGCGAACTGGCCGCCGAGGCCGGCGAGCATCCCCAGACCGTGGAACTGCTCGGCCGAGCCATTATCGACAATCCGCCCATGCTGATCCGCGATGGCGGCGTGATCGCCGAAGGCTACGACGCCGAGCTCGACGAGCTGCGCGGCCTCTCCCGCAACGCCGACGAGTTCCTGCTCGACCTGGAGCGGCGCGAGCGCGAGGCCACCGGCATCGCCGGCCTCAAGGTCAGCTACAACCGGGTGCACGGCTACTACATCGAGCTCAGCAAGTCGCTGAGCAAGCAGGCGCCGGAGCGCTATATCCGCCGTCAGACCCTGACCAACGCCGAACGCTACATCACCCCCGAACTCAAGGCGTTCGAGGACAAGGTGCTGAGCGCCCGCGAGCGGGCGCTGGCGCGCGAGAAGGCGCTGTACGAGGAACTGCTCGGCAAGCTCGCCGCCGAACTAGTGCCGCTGCAGCGCGCCGGCGAGGCGCTGGCGGCGCTGGACGTGCTCGCGGCGCTGGCCGAGCGCGCCGAGACGCTCGACTACCGCCGCCCCGAGCTGCGCCACGAACCCGGCCTGCAAATCACCGCTGGCCGTCATCCGGTGGTAGAGCGCGTGCTCGACGGACCGTTCGTGCCCAACGACGTGTCGCTCACCGATAGGGAGCGGATGCTGATCATCACCGGCCCCAACATGGGTGGTAAATCCACGTTCATGCGCCAGGTGGCGCTCATCACCCTGCTCGCTCACGTCGGCAGCTACGTGCCGGCCGAGCGCGCCGTGATCGGTCCGGTGGACCGGATCTTCACCCGCATCGGCGCCTCCGACGACCTGGCCGGCGGCCGCTCCACCTTCATGGTGGAGATGACCGAAACCGCCAACATCCTCAACAACGCCACTCGCGACAGCCTGGTGCTGCTCGACGAGATCGGCCGCGGCACCAGCACCTTCGACGGCCTGTCGCTGGCGTGGGCGGCGGCGGCGCACCTGGCGGGCAAGCTCGGCGCCTTCACCCTGTTCGCGACCCACTATTTCGAGCTGACCAGCCTGCCGGAGCAGTTCCCCACCATCGCCAACGTACACCTCGACGCGGTGGAGCACGGCGACCAGATCGTGTTCCTACACGCACTCAAGGGCGGACCGGCCAGCCGCAGCTACGGCCTGCAGGTCGCGGCCCTGGCCGGCGTGCCGGAACCGGTGATCCGCGCGGCACGGCAGAAGCTGCAAGAACTCGAGCGCGGCAAGAGCCATGCGCCGCAACCGGTGGACCAACTGCCGCTGTTCGTGGAAACTGCACCGCACCCGGCGCTGGAGCGCCTGGAAGAGCTCGACGTGGACGACCTGACGCCGCGCCAAGCGCTGGACGCCCTCTATCAGCTCAAGCAACTGCTCAAGACCTGAGCGGCCGACCCGGCACAGGTTGCCGCCCGGGGCCGCCCCGACTAGCATTACGCGATTCTTTTCAGCGGAGCGAACCATGACCTTCGTCGTCACGGAAAACTGCATCAAGTGCAAGTACACCGACTGCGTGGAAGTCTGCCCGGTGGACTGCTTTCACGAGGGTCCGAACTTTCTGGTGATCGACCCCGAGGAGTGCATCGACTGCACTTTGTGCGAGCCCGAGTGCCCGGCCGAGGCGATCTTCTCCGAGGACGACGTGCCCTCCGACCAGGCCCACTTCCTCGAGCTCAACGCCGAACTCGCCAAGGACTGGCCGGTGATCACCGAGAAGAAGGATCCGCTGCCCGACGCCGAGGAATGGGACGGTAAGCCGGGCAAGCTCCAGCACCTCGAACGCTAGTACCGTTCGAAGCCGATCCCCGAGGCGCGGTCGCCGGCGACCGCGCTTTTTTTGCGCCCACCGCGCGTGGTCGGCGGACCAGGGAAAGCAGCGCCGCCTACCGAGCGCGCGACCGCCCCGCACTCCCCGGCTTCATCCAAGCGCCATTCGCGGCCGGCCCTACCGGGTATGCGCGGCAGCGGCCATCCGGCGTGGCGTAAGCGGCGCGATCGATCGGACGCGCTATAACGCTCGGTGAGAATAACGTATCCTTTGTCGCTCCTATTTCGGGCTTTTTACCTGCCCGACCATCTTGCCTATCGTAAGGACATGATATGGCGCTTTATCAAACTAACGAGCTTATTTTCGACCTTCCTGACTCTCTAAAGGACAAGACCCACCACATATTCAGCTTGACCGACGACGGTCCCAGCCCTTTTACCCTGGTGATCAGCCGTCATTCCGTCGCGGTCGACGAAACCCTCAACGCCTATGGTGACCGCCTCATCGGCGAGATGCGCAAGGCGCTGCCCGCCTTCGAGCTGCAAGATCGCACGCTGACGCTCGTCGCCGGCGAACCGGCGCTGCGACTGGCCTACCACTGGGGCCAGAATGGGCAAAAGCTTCATCAGATTCAGGTGACCGTCTTCCGCATTGCCGCGCTCAATCGAAAGCAAGCGATTCAGTTCACCGCGACAGGTCACGACGACATATCGCCCGATTGGCAATCGTCATTCGCACAAATAGTCGCGAGCATACGGCTTAACAAGTTTGCCGAAGCCGTTGTCTAGGAGGAGCTTGCCATGCCAAGAGCAGCGCGCTTGGGCGACCAGATCGGCCATTCGGCGTCGAGGCGCGGCCCGCTGACCGGGCTGCTCGTCGGCGCGGCGGTTGGTTGCGCGACGCGGTCGCCGTCGTCGGCACCGGCTCGCCCGATGTCGTCATCAACAGCCGCCCGGCGGCGCGGTCGCCGGCAGTGGGCTGGGCGCCAAGAGCGGGGCATGGTTCAACCGGAACTACACCGTAACCACCCAGGGGTTGGGCTCCAACGGCGCGAATATCAGGGTCACGCGGCGCACTGTCGATGCCGCAACAGTCTAGGAATCAAAGGCCCGGCCACGGCAGAAAGAGGCGCTGCCGAAACGAATGGAGAGCAAGACCGCAGCATCGGACGGCGAAAAGACCCTGAGTGGCTGGAAGAAACCCAGACCCAACGGCTACGGCGATGCGACTCCGGAAGAAGTTGTGGCGATGTCGAAAGAAATCGGTCATGAGCTCAAGCCGCATCGGCGAGATCTCGATTTCCCCGGCCAATACTACGCCAGCCACGCCGAGAAACAGCTGTCGCTGACTAGACCAAACGAACCTATAGGCGCCAGCCGGCGTATGTGCGCGGACCGCCAAGCCTATTTCTCCAAGCTGGCGAAGTCTCGCGGTGCCGATCAAGTGGTCACGGATCCCGACGGAATGCGTATTTTCCGTCCGGATGGCTCCTTCATCGGACCAGAGTAGGAATGAGGAAACCGGTTTATGTCACCATCTCTTGAACTTCGCTCCCTGATCGATCAGGCCAAGGCAGAGGTCAAGGTCTCGCCCGACGGCGAACTGCGCCTGCCGCAGCGCGAGGCGCTTTGGACCGTGATCGCGAGCTCGGCCGGTGACGACTTATCCGCGCGCACGCTCCTGACAGCCTTGGATGCGGCGTGCGTGCGGCAGGTGATGAACATCTGGTGGCGGGTCTTCCCGCACGATGACGGCCCGAGTCGGATGTTGGACTTGGCGCGGGCCGTGCTGGCCGGCGCGGTTCCCGAGGCGCAGGCGCGCCGGATCCGCGATGACTTCTACGTGGATGCGGTCGACGATCGCGAGTATCGACCGGAGGACTATCCGGCAATGGACGTGGCGCAGGCCGCCACGCGGACGGTTGCGACGGCGCTGGTCGGCAAGCCTTACGACGCCGAGGAGGCGGACCTGCAAGACGCTGACGAGGATCCGGAAGACCTTGAAACCAGCTACCTGGCTGCCTGCGCCTACTCCGGAGGACCACTGGGGCGGCATGACCCGGCAGCCCGACGCGACTTCTGGCTGTGGTACCTGGAAACAGCGATTCCCGAAGCGCTGCGCGCTGCCTGATCGGCATCCGCCTCGCCCGGAGCTCCGGCTGCGAGCTACCAGGCCTGTCGCCCCCCTAGGTCCAGCGCCTGATGCGCCTCCGACCGCGCCCGCCCGATGACTGGTAGGCGCCGCGGAAAAGCATCGCAAGACTCGATCGGCCAAAACGCAAGCGACTTGCTCACATAACCGCCGGATCCGGCCAGGTACAGTCCGACCTAGAGCTTCCGCCGAGCCCCCTGCACCTGAACGCGACGTTGAAGCACGGTCGGCGCGCGCATGCCAGGGGGGCGTTCGGGGTTCGGAGTTCAGCGAGCGCCCCACCCGCGCTTAGCAACCCTGGCGCGCCTGCGCAAGGCTCTGGAGGCGGCGGGGCTAGGCGCGCGCGACGCGGTGCGGCCGCTCGCTCCACGTACGGAGCGAGCAACAACGCCATGCGTCGTCCCGGACCTCGCTAGAGACTCTTAAAGGAAGGCGCGAATAGAAAAGGCCCGACTCACGTCGGGCCTTCAGGAGATGGCGGAGAGGGTGGGATTCGAACCCACGTGGGGCGCAATGCCCCCAACCGATTTCGAGTCGGTGCCGTTGTGGCCGCTTCGGTACCTCTCCAGATTCCCCACCTGCGGTGAGGTGCGCGTAGTTTACAATAACTGCGACAACGACACTAATACTGTTTTGGGGGTTTGATGGCGGGATCGCCCGCTCGCATCCTGATGCTGGCCGTGACGCTGGGTCTATGTCACCTGGCGTGGGCCGGATACCTCAGCCAACCGACACTGCTCGAGCGCATCCAGGCATCCGGTGAACTGGTGGTCGTGACCCGCATCGGTCCCGCCACCTACTATCGCGCGCAGAACGGCGAAGCCGGGCTGGAGTACGACCTCGCCCGCCTGTTCGCCGAGGAACTCGGCGTGGAACTGCGCCTGGTCAGCGCCCACTCGCTGACCGAACTGTTCGAGACGGTGGCGCGTCGCGACGCGCACCTGGCCGCCGCGGCCCTGGCCATCACGCCGGAGCGCGAACGCCGCTTCCGCTTCACCGAGCCATACATGAGCGTGCAGCAACAACTGGTCTACCGCAGTGGCCAGCCTCGTCCCACGGCTCTCGGCGAACTCGGCGACAAGCGCCTCGAAGTGGCCCGCTACAGCAACCATGCCGAGACGCTGAGCAAAGCCAAGCTCGAACTCCCGGACCTGAGCTGGAAGGAAGCAGCGCACGCCAGCACCGACGATCTGCTGTACGCCGTGTGGCAAGGCCAACTGGATTACACCCTCACCAATTCCAACGAGCTGGCGCTGAACCAGCGCTACTATCCGGAGCTGCGCGCCGCGTTCCCGGTGGGCGAGCCACAAGGCCTAGCCTGGGCCTTCCCCAAGAGCAACGACACCAGCCTGTACCACGCGGCGACAAGCTTCTTCGACCGGATCCGCGCCGACGGCACGCTGACCCACCTCATCGAGAAGTACTACGGTCATCTCGACCGCTTCGACTACGTCGGCACCCGCACCTTCTTCGAACACGTCACCGAACGGCTCCCCGCCTACCGGCACCTGTTCGAGGAAGCCGCCGCCGAAACCGGGCTGGACTGGCGCCTGCTCGCCGCTATCGGCTACCAGGAATCGCACTGGAATCCGCGCGCGGTGTCGCCGACCGGCGTGCGCGGCATCATGCAGCTGACCATGGCCACGGCCAAGCACCTAGGCGTGCAGAACCGGCTCGATCCGGCGCAGAGCATCTTCGGCGGCGCCCGCTACTTCGCGCAGGCGCGCGACAAGATCCCCGAGCGGATTCCCGAACCGACCCGCACGTGGCTGGCACTGGCGGCCTACAACATCGGCTACGGCCACTTGGAGGACGCGCGCATCATCACCACCGCGCAGGGCGGCAATCCCGATTCCTGGCTCGACGTGAAGGAACGTCTGCCATTGCTCGCCCAACCGGCCTGGTACACGCGCACCCGCTTCGGCTATGCGCGCGGCTGGGAACCGGTGCGCTACGTGGAGAACGTTCGCACTTACTACGAGTTGCTGGTGCGCATCACCGAGCCGGGCCTGATGCAGGCGGCACCGCGCAGCGAGGAGCCGCGCGGCCATGGCACGAAGCTGCAGATGCACGACAGCATCGAATCGGCGTATTGAGTCCGAGCCGAACAGCGGCTCGGGCACTGAAAAGCGCGAGGATGGACAATCCTCGCCGCGTGAAGGCGAATCAGCCGTCGACCGGCTCGCCGCGCGGACGGCCGCGGCGCTCGCGAAAGAAGGCTCTAAGCCCCTCGCCGCACTCTTCTGCCAACACCCCCGCCTCGACTTCCACACGGTGGTTGTGCCGGTCGGAACCGAGCAAATCAAAGCAGCTGCCGCAGGCGCCGGTCTTGGGCTCGCTGGCGCCGTACACCACCCGGGCGATGCGCGCGTGGACGATGGCCCCGACGCACATGGCGCACGGTTCCAGGGTGACATAGAGGGTAGTGTCGAGCAGGCGGTAGTTGCCCAGCGTCTGGCCGGCGGCGCGGATGGCCTGAATCTCGGCATGAGCCGAGGCATCGCAGGTGCCGATCGGCCGATTCCAGCCCTCGCCCACCACCTGGCCGTCCTTCACCAGCACGGCACCCACCGGCACCTCGCCCTCGGCCCGGCCGCGCTCGGCCAGGGCAAGGGCATGCCGCATCCAGCGCTCGTCGTCGGCTTGCATGGGCTCTAGCCGATCATTCCCACTCGATAGTAGCCGGCGGCTTGCCGGAGATGTCGTACACCACGCGCGAGATGCCGGAGATCTCGTTGATGATGCGGCGCGACACCACGTCCAGGAACTCGTAGGGCAGCCGCGCCCAGTGCGCGGTCATGAAGTCCACCGTCTCCACCGCGCGCAGCGCCACCACGTACTCGTAGCGGCGACCGTCGCCGGTCACGCCCACGCTCTTCACCGGCAGGAACACGGTGAAGGCCTGCGACACCTTGTCGTACAGGTCGTGCTTGCGCAGTTCCTCGATGAAGATGTGGTCGGCGCGCCGCAGCAGATCGGCGTATTCCTTCTTCACCTCGCCGAGAATGCGCACGCCCAGGCCCGGGCCGGGGAAGGGATGGCGGTACACCATGTCGGCCGGCAGGCCCAGTTCCACGCCGATCTTGCGCACCTCGTCCTTGAACAGCTCGCGCAGCGGCTCGACCAGCTTCAGCTTCATGGTCTCGGGCAGGCCGCCGACGTTGTGGTGCGACTTGATCACGTGCGCCTTGCCGGTCTTGGAGCCGGCCGACTCGATCACGTCCGGGTAGATCGTGCCCTGAGCCAGCCACTTCACGTTGGTGAGCTTGGCCGCCTCGGCGTCGAACACCTCGATGAAGGTGCGGCCGATGATCTTGCGCTTCTGCTCCGGATCCTCGACGCCGGCGAGCCGCTCCAGGAACAGCGCTTCGGCGTCGACGCGGATGACCTTCACGCCCATGTGCTTGGCGAAGGTGGCCATCACCTGGTCGCCTTCGTTCAAGCGCAGCAGGCCGTTGTCGACGAACACGCAGGTGAGCTGATCGCCGATGGCCTTGTGCAGCAGCGCCGCCACCACCGAGGAGTCGACGCCGCCGGACAGCCCCAGCAGCACTTCGTCGCTACCGACCTGCTCGCGGATGCGGGCGATGCTGTCCTCGATGATGTTGCCCGGCGTCCAGTCGCTGCTGCAGCCGCAGATCTCGTGCACGAAGCGCGACAGGATGCGCGCGCCCTGCTTGGTGTGGGTCACCTCGGCGTGGAACTGCAGGCCGTAGAAGCCGCGCACTTCGTCGGCGATGCCGGCGATCTCGCAGCTGTCGGTGCTGGCGATGCGGATGAAGCCGGGCGGCAGCTCGCAGACCTTGTCGCCGTGGCTCATCCACACGTCGAGCAGGCCGTAGCCCTCGGGGCTGGCGTGGTCCTCGATGTCGCGCAGCAGCTTGGAGTGGCCGCGGGCGCGCACCTGGGCATAGCCGAACTCCTTGCAGTCCGACGGTTCGACCTTGCCGCCCAGCTGCGCGGCCATGGTCTGCATGCCGTAGCAGATGCCCAGCACCGGCACGCCCAGCTCGAACACCAGCTGCGGCGCGCGCGGGGTCTGCTCGAAGGTCACCGACTCCGGTCCGCCGGAGAGGATGATGCCGCTCGGCGCGAAGGCACGGATGGCCTCCTCGCCCGCATCGAAGGCGTAGATCTCGCAGTACACCCCGGCCTCGCGCACGCGGCGGGCGATCAGCTGGGTGAACTGCGAGCCGAAGTCGAGGATGAGGATGCGCTGGGCGTGAATGTCGTGGGCCATCTCTGTTCTGCTCGCGCGGAAAGTCAATTAATATCTGCGGCTGCTCAAGGACCGAGAAGCCGGCGGGTGCCTGCCTCAGCCGATTTGGAGGCGCACTATACCCGAACCGAGGGCAAGGGAACCAATCCGGGACGCTCAGTCCGACCCCGGTGGGGCGTCCGAGTTCGACGTCATTACCAGTCCATGCGGCTGCTGACACTGAACGCCTACCGCGCCTTGGGCATCCCCGGCGTACGCTATCTCAAACCCGAACTGCTGTTCTCCCGCCTCGACGAAGTACGCGAAGCGGACTGGGTGCTGTTTCCCGAGTACTGGCAGGTCAACAGCCTGGTCTACGCGCTGAAGAAGCGCATCTTTCCCAATCCCGCCGCCTACCATCTCGGTCACGACAAGATCGAGATGACCCGCGCCTTCTGGACGGTGTGCCCGGCGCACACGCCGCAGACCCTGATCCTCGGCCGCAGCGACTCGGCGCTGGAGCAGATCCTCGACCAGCTCAGCCTGCCGCTGGTGGCCAAGGAACCGCGCAACAGCCGCGGCCTCGGCGTGTTCCTGATCGAAACCCGCGGCGCGCTGCGCGACTACATCGCCGCCAACGAGGTGCTGTACCTGCAGGAGTACCTGCCGATCCGGCGCGATCTGCGCGTGGTGTGGGTCGGCGACCGGGTGATCGCCGCCTACTGGCGCATCGCGCCGGAAGGCGGCTTCCATAACAACGTCGCGCAAGGCGGCAGCATCAGCTTCGACGACGTGCCCGAGGCCGCGCTCGCCGTGGTGGAACGCATCGCCCGCGCGCTCGGCGTCGACCATGCCGGCTTCGACCTGGCCGAGGTCGACGGCCACTACTACGTGCTCGAATTCAACACCATGTTCGGCAACGAGGCGCTCAACCGCCAGGGCATCGCGGTGGGCCGCCACATCCACGAATACCTGCTCGGCCAGCCGCAGACGCCCCCGGCCGATCCGCCGAACCAACCGCCCAACCAGCCGCCGCTGCAACAGGCTAGCTAACGGCGGCGAACCAAAACGAAAACGGGGCCCGCGGGCCCCGTTTTCCGTTCAGTCGATCCGGTAGTTCGGCGCTTCCTTGGTGATGGTCACGTCGTGCACGTGGCTTTCGCGCACGCCGGCGTTGGTGATGCGCACGAACTCGGGCTTGGTGCGCATCTCCTCGATGGTGCGGCAGCCGACATAGCCCATGGCCGCCCGCACGCCGCCCAGCATCTGATGCACGATGTTCACCAGCGGGCCCTTGTGCGGCACGCGGCCCTCGATGCCCTCCGGCACCAGCTTGTCCGGCTGCGCCGTGCCTTCCTGGAAGTAGCGGTCGCTGGAGCCCTGCGCCTGCGCCATCGCGCCGATCGAGCCCATGCCGCGGTAGGCCTTGTAGGCGCGGCCCTGGTACAGCTCCACCTCGCCCGGCGCCTCGTCGGTGCCGGCCAGCATGCTGCCGACCATCACGGTGTAGGCGCCGGCGGCGATGGCCTTGGCCATATCGCCGGAGTAGCGGATACCGCCGTCGGCGATCAGCGGCACGCCGGTGCCCTTGAGCTCCTCGGCGACATTGGCGATGGCGCTGATCTGCGGCACGCCCACGCCGGCGACGATGCGGGTGGTGCAGATCGAGCCGGGGCCGATGCCGACCTTGACCGCGTCGGCGCCGGCTTCCACCAGCGCGCGGGCGGCGGCGGCGGTGGCGATGTTGCCGCCGATCACCTGCAGATCCGGGTAGTTCTTCTTGACCCACTTGACGCGGTCGAGCACGCCCTGCGAATGGCCGTGCGCGGTATCGACCGTGATCACGTCGACACCGGCAGCGACCAGCGCGGCGACGCGCTCCTCGGTGCCGGCGCCGGCACCCACGGCCGCGCCGACCCGCAGCCGGGCGTGCTCGTCCTTGCAAGCGTTGGGGTAGTCCTTGGACTTGAGGATGTCGCGCACGGTGATCATGCCGCGCAACTGGAAGCGCTCGTTGACCACCAGGATCTTTTCGATGCGGTTGCGGTGCAGCTTCTCCAGCACCTCCTCGCGGTCGGCCCCCTCCAGCACCGTGACCAACCGCTCCTTCGGCGTCATGGCGACCGTGACCGGTTCGCTGAGGCGGGTCTCGAAGCGCAGATCGCGACCGGTGACGATGCCCACCAGATCCTCGCCGTCGACCACCGGGACGCCGGAGAAGCCGTGCGCGCGAGTCAGCTCCAGCACCTCGGCGATGGTGGTGGTCGGCGACACCGTGACCGGATCCTTGATGACGCCGCTCTCGAACTTCTTGACCTTGCGAACCTCGGCCGCCTGCTGCTCGATGGTGAGGTTCTTGTGGATCATGCCGATGCCGCCCTGCTCGGCCAGGGCGATGGCCAGGCGGGCCTCGGTCACGGTGTCCATGGCGGCGGACACCAACGGAATGTTGAGCTTGATCTCGCGGGTCAGCTGCGTCGTCAGATCTACGTCGCGGGGCAGGAACGTAGTGTGGGCGGGAAGGAGAAGAACGTCGTCGAAAGTCAGCGCGTCCTGGACGATCCGCATATTGGCACCTTAGTGGCGGACCCTTGGCGGGCGGGAAAGAAGCCGGACATTATAAAAACCAAAGTCCGATGCGTAAACCGGAAGTCTGCGGCGGGCGCTGGCGACGCGGCATTGCTATCATCGCCGCCATGCAAGACGCCAAGCCCGCCGATTTCCGCGAAGTCTACTCCGTCTCCCGCCTCAACCAGGAAGTCCGCTTGTTGCTGGAGGGGACCTATCCCCTGTTGTGGATCGAGGGCGAGATTTCCAATTTCGCCCGCCCCGCCTCCGGCCACTGCTACTTCACGCTGAAGGACGCCGCCGCCCAGGTACGCTGCGCGATGTTCCGGCAGAAGGCGATGAACGTGCGCTTCACGCCGAAGAACGGCGACCAGGTGCTGGTGCGCGCCCAGCTGAGCCTGTACCCGGCCCGTGGCGATTATCAGCTGATCGTCGAGCACATGGAGGAAGCCGGCGACGGCGCGCTGCGCCGTGCCTTCGAGCTGCTCAAGGCCAAGCTGCAGCGCGAGGGGCTGTTCGACGCCGAGCGCAAGCGGCCGTTGCCGCCGCTACCGCGCCGGCTCGGCGTGATCACCTCGCCCACCGGCGCGGCGATCCGCGACGTGCTCACCGTGCTGCGGCGCCGCTTTCCAGCGCTGCCGGTGCTGATCTATCCCGTACCCGTGCAGGGCGCCGACGCGGGCCAGAAGATCGCCGAGGCCATCCGCCTGGCCAACGCGCGGCGCGAGGTGGACTGCCTGCTGCTGACCCGCGGCGGCGGCTCGCTGGAAGACCTGTGGGCCTTCAACGAGGAGGTGGTGGCGCGCGCCATCGCCGCCAGCGAGCTGCCTATCGTTTCGGCGGTCGGGCACGAGATCGACTTCACCATCGCCGATTTCGTCGCCGACCGGCGCGCCGCCACGCCGTCCGCCGCCGCCGAGCTGCTCAGCCCCGACGGCGGCGCCTGGCTGGAGCAGCTCGGCGTGCTCGAGCAGCGGCTGCTGCGTCTGACCCAGCAGCGCCTGCAACGCATGAACGAGCAGGTCGGCTGGCTGCGCCGGCACCTGGAGCAGCACCACCCGCGACGCCGGCTGCAAGACACCGGCCAGCGCCTGGACGAGCTGGAGCAGCGGCTGCGCGGCGCCATGCAGCGCCGCCTGCGCGAGCTCGCGCAGCGCCGCCAGCATTTGCTGGACCGGCTGCACGGCTGCGGCCCGCAGAACGCGCTGCGGCTCGGTCAGCGCCGCTGCGCCGAGCTCGACAGCCGACTGCGGCTAGCCATGGAGCACCGCCTCAAGGAAAGCCAAGCGGCGCTGGCGGCCGCGGCCCGCCAGCTCGATGCGGTCAGCCCGCTGGCCACGCTCGGTCGCGGCTTTTCGGTGATCCGCCGCGAAAGCGACGGCGCCATCGTCCGCCATGCCGATTCCGTGGCCGTGGGCGAGCGGGTGGTCGCCACCCTGGCCCACGGCACCCTGCACTGCCGCGTAGACGCGAAAGAAGGTCCGCAATGAACAAGACTAGCAACCGCCTTCGCTGGCTCGTCGCCGGCGCCGCGCTGGGCTGGTGCGCGCTGGCCGCCGCCCTGCCCTTGCCGACCTCCAGCTCCGTGCCGGGCGGCGTCGCCGTGGTGCCCGTGGCCGCCGCCGACAGTCCGAAACCGCGCGTGTCCTACCAGGGCAAGCCGGTGCTGGTGGTGAACGACGGCGGCTGGAAAGCCGTGGTCGGCATTCCGCTCGATGCCAAGCCCGGCAGCCATCTGCTCACGGTGGACAACCACCAGCAGGCGTTCGAGGTCAAGCCCAAGGCCTATGCCGAGCAGCGGCTGCGCGTGAAGCAGCAGCGCTACGTCGAGCCCAGTCCGGCCGAGCTGGCGCGCATCCAGGACGAGCAGAAGCGGCTGCGGGCGGCCTTGAACACCTTCAGCGGCGAGCTGCCGTCCAGCCTGCGGCTGACCTTGCCGGTGGACGGACCGCGCAGCAGCTCGTTCGGCCTGCGCCGCTTCTTCAACGATCAGCCGCGCAAACCGCACAGCGGCATGGACGTGGCCGCGCCCACCGGCACACCGATCCGTGCGCCCGCCGACGGCCGCGTGGTCGACGTCGGCGATTACTTCTTCAACGGCAACACCGTGCTGCTCGATCACGGCGGCGGCCTGGTGACGCTGTACTGCCATCTCGACCGGATCGACGTGCAGCCGGGGCAGCAGCTCAAGGCCGGCGACACGCTGGGCGCGGTCGGCGCCACCGGCCGCGTAACCGGCCCGCACCTGCACTGGGGAGTGGCCCTGAACGGCGCCATGGTCGACCCGGCGCTGTTCCTTCCGGACGAAAGCGTGAAGTAGTCGCGCAAACGAGGGTGAGCTGTCCCGGCAAAGGCGAAAAACTAGTTCTAGCTTTGCCAAAAAAACGGTATATAGCGTCTCGTGATGGTCAACGCTGCTTACAGCCCCGTGGGCTGTACTTTCAGGAGGCAACGAAATGGCAGGCGACGTGGACTATCAGGACATCCTGGATGACGGCGACACCGACCTAGACAGCGGGTTGCCGGACGAACTCCCCCGGTCACGGTCCGCGGCCGTCGGGCGTGAGCGCGACTGCCGCCGCGCCATCGAAGAGCTGCGAGAGGAGCGGCGCTTGCGCCAGCTGCTCGCCGACTACGACCTGGACGACGACCTCTAGGCTGACCTGATCCTGCCGCGCCGGCACGGCCGGCCGCGGGCGCGATGAAAAAGGCAACACCCGGTTCGGGGTTGCCTTTTTTGTTGCCGCACGCTCAGAAGCCGTAGCGCACGCCCAGGGACAACACCGGGAAGTAGCGGAAGCTATCCAGATCGTCCTCCAAGTCGCGCTCCTCCTGCGCCAGGCTCTGCTGGAATGCCGGATCGTCCGCGGCCGGACCGCGGGCAGTGAGCGACACCTCCGGCTTGCCCTGCACGATGACACCGGCGTCGAAGGTCACGCCCCAACGGCCGTCGCGGCCGAAGCCCTTGCTGTAGCCGAACCCCACGTACGGCGCCAGTGAGCGGAATCGGACTTCGCCCGACAGCTCGCCCACCTGCGCCGCCGGATAGCTCACGCCGCCGATGCTGAAGCTGCCGTCCCTGGCCACGCCGCGGGCATCGAGGTAGTTCTCGTTGAATACCAGCCCGCCGCTCACCCGAAAGCCGCTGCCGGCCGGGTACCAATCGAGCAGGATCAAGCCGCTGCGCAACTTGAGGTCGGCCTGATAGTCGATGCCGCTCTGACTGACCCGATCATCGTAGTTGAAGGCGTTCAAGCCGAAACGGGCGCTGAAGGTGGGCGACAGCGGGGTGCTCAGCGCGATTCCTATGCCCGGCGTTCCGACGCTGGCATTGAACGACGCCCCCTCGGCGGCGGCGGCCGTGGGCAGGAACGCGAGCGGCAACCAGGCAATGGCGGCCAGACGGTGCGAGCTGTGCATGGAAGAGCCCCCAGAGCCTGCCGGGGTACCGGCGGCGATGTTCTTAGTGGGTTGATTCGACACGCATCGGGACGATGGGGGCGCCGCCGCGAGCGCACAAGGCGGGACGGCCGGCCTAGGCGAGTACCCAGGACGATCGGCTTGATAGGGCGCCGGCCCAGCCCTATCTAGTTGGCTTAAGGGCTCCGCAGGACGCACCGCGCGTCGTCATTGGCCGTCGACCGTACGTGCGGTCATTCCCGGCCGTGACCGGCTCAAGCGGTTGGATCCTCGGCAGTGACGCCGGAATGGCGCATCGAGGCCCATATCGGAACCGATACTTAGAACCTGAATCGAAACTCCTATGGGCGCTCGCCGCAATCGGATCGACCCCGAGGCCGGTGTCGTGACTGGTTCGAGCGTGGTCGCCGTGACCGTCATCGCGATAGCCGCCGTCAAGGACTGATGGAAGCCCAATGCCAGATGTGACGCGACGCCCCCCTGGACCCAGCGAGCAAATCGCCAGCTGCGTGCTGTTGATCGAGGACAACCGCGGCGACGCGCTGCTGATCGAGGCCATGCTGGCCGAGGCGAGCGAGATCGACCTGCCGCTGCGTCACACCGCCCGGCTGGAGGACGGCCTGGCATTCCTCGAGCAGGGCCGTGCCGACATCGTGCTGGTGGATCTATCGCTGCCCGACAGCATGGGGTTGGAGACCTTCCAGACCCTGTATCGGCGCGCGCCCAACCTGCCCATCATCGTGCTTACCGGCTCCAACGACCGCAGCCTGGCGCTGCGCGCGATCCAAGAGGGCGCGCAGGACTACCTGGTCAAGGACGAGGTGACGGGACCGGCACTGAGCAAGGCCATCCGCTACGCCATAGAGCGCAAACAGACCGAGGTGCGGCTGCGCGAGAGCGAAAGCCGCTACAAATCGCTGGTGAACGCGGTGCCGGACGCCATCCTGCTGATCCGCGACGGCCGCATCGTCGATTGCAATGCCAGCGCCATAACGCTGTTCGGCCGCGAACGCGCCGACCTGCTGGGGCTGACCCCCGGCACGCTGTCGCCCTCGCGCCAGCCGGACGGCTCGGTGTCGGCCGAGGCCTTTCGCGACCGGGTGCTCGCCGCGCGCAGCGCCGGTTCGCAGTGGTTCGAGTGGGAGTTCCAGCGCGGCGACAACCGCACCGTCGCCACCGAAGTGATCCTCGACGTGATCGTGCTCGACGGCGCGCCGCAGCTGCTCGCCATCGTCCGCGACCTTACCGAGCGCAAGCAGGCGGCCGAGCGCATCCGCTTCCAAGCCTCGCTGCTGAGCCAGGTGCACAACGCCGTGATGGCTACCGATCCGGACGACAGGATCATCTACTGGAACCGCCACGCCGGCACCCTACTCCAGTGGGACGCGTCGGAGGCGCTGGGCCGGCGCCTGACCGAGCTGATCGTCCCCGACAGCAGCCGGCCGCTGCTACAGGAAGTGCGCGCCGTGCTGGCGGAGCAGAAGACCTGGGAGGGCGAGCTGGAGTTGTGCCGCAAGAACGGCACCACCCTGCCGGCTCTGATGACGCTGTCGACCATCTACGATGAGAACGACAACTTCAGCGGCGTGGTTGGCGTCGCCAGCGACATTTCCGAGCGCAAGGAAGTCGAGAAGAAGCTGGAGCACAGCGCTTTCCATGACACGCTGACCGGCCTGCCCAACCGCGCATTGTTCACCGACCGTCTGGCCCGCGCCATCGCCCGCGGCAGCCGCGAGGCCGGCCGCTACGCGGTGATGATGATGGATCTCGACCGCTTCAAGGTGGTCAACGACAGCCTCGGCCACCTGGTGGGCGACGAGCTGCTGATCCAATTCTCCCGCCGCGTGGAGTCCTGCCTGCGGCCCGGCGACACCCTGGCGCGGCTGGGTGGCGACGAGTTCACCGTGCTGCTGGAGGATATCCAGCACAACGCCGACGCCATCCGGGTGGCCGAGCGCATTCACGAGAAGATGGCTCAGCCGTTCCTGCTCGGCAGCCACGAGGTCTACACCAGCACCAGCATCGGCATCACCTTCAGCACCGCCAACTACAAGGAGCCGGCGCACGCGCTGCGCGACGCCGACATCGCCATGTACCGCGCCAAGGGCCAGGGCAAGGGCTGCCACGTGGTGTTCGAGTCCGGCATGCACGACCGCGCCGTCACTCAGCTCAAGCGCGAAACCCGCATGCGGCGCGCGCTCGAGCGCGGCGAGTTCACCGTGCACTACCAGCCCATCGTCGACCTGGAAACCGGCCTGTGCGTGGGCTGCGAGGCGCTGGTGCGTTGGAGCAACGCCGACGAAACCCGCTTGTTGCCGCAGGAATGGATAGGCGTGGCCGAAGAGACCGGGCTGATCATCCCCATCGGCCAGCAGGTACTGCACGAAAGCTGCGGCCGGCTGGCGCAATGGCGGCGCGAGCTGCCGTTGGTCGACGACTTCACCGTGCACATCAATCTATCGACCAAGCAGTTCTGCCACCGCGGGCTGATCACTCAGCTCAACGAGGCGCTGACCCGCCACCACCTCGACGGCCGCAGCCTGACGCTGGAGATTCCGGAAAACGTGCTGATGCAGCACCCGGTGCTGGCCGCGGCCATGCTCGGCGACTTGCGCGAGCTCGAGGTGCACGTCTGCGTCGACGACTTCGGCACCGGCTATGCCAGCCTGAGCTATCTGCACCAGTTCGCCGTGGACGCGATCAAGATCGACCGCTCCTTCACCCAGGGCCTGGGTCAGAACGTCACCAGCAGCGCCATCGTCCAGGCCATCGTCGGCCTCGGCCACAACCTGGGCATGCAAACCATCGCCGAGGGCGTGGAAAGCGAGCAGCACCGCCGCCATCTGGTCGAGCTCGGCTGCCGCTACGCGCAGGGCTTCCTGTTCTTCCCGCCGCTCGAGGCCGAGGCCATGACCGACTACCTGCGCCGGGTGCCGGCGGCGCAATCGCACTGAAATCGCCGCAGCGCTAACGCTGGTCGCGGGATTGACGCTCGAGATGGCGCTTGAGCAGCCGCATGTTGCGCCGGTTGGCCTTGAAGCCGATGTCGAACGCGTCGCCGACCAACGGTATCGCGCCGATCACCGTATCGACGGCGACATTGCCCAACATGCGCCCGATCAGCCAGCGCGACGCGCCGTGCCGGCGCGCGTGATAGACGATGTAGAGGGAGATCCCGGCGCCGGCCAGGTCGCCTATCCCCGGCACCAGGCCGATCAGCCCGTCCAGGCCGAAACGGATATTGGTGCCGGGCACCTGGAAGCGGTCGTCCATCAGCTGCGTCAGCTGCTCCAGTGCCCGCAGGTTGCGCTCGCGCTCGGACTCCCGCAAGGCCGTCAGTCCGAACCGGAGCGCAGCCCCGGCTCCAGGGCCCGCCGCAACACGGCCACCCGCTCGTCCAGTTCCGCCGGCGGATAGGGCCGCGCCGGCAGCTTGCCCCACACCGGCGCAGGCCAGGCGGGATCGGTGCGATAGCGCACCACGTGGTGGATATGAAGCTGCGGCACCATATTGCCGATGGCCGCCACGTTCAATTTGTCGCCGCGGAAGCATGCCATCATCCGCTCGCCCAACCAGGCCGACTCCTCCATGACGCTGCGCCGGTCGTCCGCCGTGAGCTGGTAAAACTCGCTGATCCCCGCCCGCTCGGGGACCAGGATGCACCATGGATATTGCGAATCGTTCATGAGCAGCAGCCGGGACACGTCCAATCGGCCCAGGTCGATGCAGTCGGCTTGCAGTCGGGGATGCAGTTCAAACTCTTGATTCATCGTCTGGTCTCAGCTCTCGCCTCGCTCCGCCTGGGATATCGCCAGACGCGGCCGGCGCCGCCGCGTCATCGCAAGCACGTCGCTCGCGCTGGGCGAAGAGCATAGCCGAACGGCGCGTCAGCCTCTGTTCGGCGGATCGGCCGGCTCGACGCCCGCGGCCAGGATCTCGGTAAGCTGGTCGTTCTTTTCCACCAGTTGGTTCATCAGCTCGTCGGTGGCCGGATCCTGCTTCTGCATCGCGGCCAACATATTGGTCAGGAACTGCTCGCGCGCCTGCTGCACCTGGGGATTGGCCAGCGCCGCCTGTTCGGCTTCCATCAGCAGCCGCTGCTCCTCCTGGATCTCCGCGATCAACCCGGCGCGCTCCTGCTCGTTCAGATTCTGGCTCTGGATCTGGTTCTCGATCAGCGCGATATGGTTGAGGCTGCGCAAGGGGTCGAAACCTTGCGCCCGCATCTCGTTGATCATCACCGACTGGAACTGCTCCGCCTGCTTCTGCAGCTGTGGCTGGTTCTCCAGTGCCGAGCGCTGGATGTCGGCCAGGCGCGCCTGGATCTGGTTCATCTCCAACAGCAGTGCGCGCGCGTTCTGCGCTTCGGGCGAGACGCCGCTCGGCGGCTGGCCGGCCTCGGGTGCCTGTGTGGGCGCGCTCTGCGCGACGCCGCCGCCCAGCATCGCCGTCGCGGCGATGATGACCACGCCGAGTCGCAAGGCAAGTGCATGCATCCTCATCGTCGGTACTCCCAACTTCGCGCGGCTTCGCCGCGCAGATCATAGTTTCGCAAGCCCCACCCACCCTGCGTCGGGGGACGCTCGGCCGAAACGAGCCGCGCGCCCGCCACTAATCTGAGGCCGGGCGCCACAACATCAAATTCGCATGTACTCGTATTGGGGTTAGGCGTGGCCCGGGGCGGCCAGGCCGAACGAGCGAGGTGTTCGGGAGCGGCACTAGTTTTTCTTCAGCACCATGCGCAACCGGGTTTCATGCGGCTGCTCGGTGCCAGCGGGACGCGGCTCGGCCGCGCCGTCGGCGGCCGCGGCAGGCTGCTTGGCGGGGTCCGCCGCCGGACGCGGCGGCGCCTGAACCGGACCGGCCAGCTGCTGGTACTGCCGCTCGATCTCGCTGATCGCCCGCTGCGACAGCAACCGATAGCCGGTCTCGTCGATGGCCATGCCCAGTTCGGCGCGTAGGGCCAGATAGGCGGGAACCGCCAGCTTGGACAGCTTGAGCGCATGCTGCGCCGCTTCCAACGCGTAGGCATGCTGCGCCGCCGACAGGGCACCGACCTTGTCGCCGCGGCGGTTCAGCAGGTTGGCGATTTCGCGATGCAGCTTATCGAAGCGCAGGTTCATGTCGCTCCACAGCGCCGCGTGCTGCTCCATGCCGTCCCCCGCCATGCGGGTGATCGACGCCATGAGCTGATCCCGCTCGTAGGAAAGATGGCGGACCTTCACATCGAGACCGTCGATCTCGTTCTGCAGTTCCGTGATCGGCCGCCGCTTCGCCGCCAGCGCCAGGTACGCGGCGGAGAATTCCGCCGACACCGCGGTGGTGGCCCGCAACGTCTCCTCGGAACCGACCAGGTGCACCCGCCCCAGCGCGCCGGCGACCTGATCGATCACGGCCTGGGCCGCCTCCCGGCTGAGATCCAGGCCCGGCAGCTTGGCGATCAGTTCCTGCGCCCGCGCTATCGCCTCGGCCGCCGGTAGATAGACCTCGCGCCGCAGCGCCTGGGCGCGCTCGGCCGCCTGGCGCTGGTGGTCACGCTCGATCTGGCGGCGCGCGTTGCGGTCGGCGCGCGCGCCTAGCCCCACGGCAAGCGCGACCACCGCGATCACGAACAGCGCTAGATAGAGATGCCACGGCAGGGTCGACAACCACTCGAGGAAGGCGTTGTGGTTGTCGAGCACTACGCTGGGCGCGCCGAGCCAGAGGTGTTCTTGCATTGTCGTTTCCTGTATCGGTGCCGAATGTCGAAACCAGCTCCCTGTGAATGGGGACAGGGTCGATTCGGCGCAAGCTAGGAAACGAAAGGCCCGGCTGTCGCGGCCGGGCCGGGTTGTGTGGGGAAAACTACACTCGGGCAGAGTAGTCGTGCTGCTCCGGTTGCTGTTCCAGGTCGCAAACCTTGCAGTTGAGCCGTCGGCCGATGTGGCGTTGACGCCCCTCCTCGCTCACGACCCAGGGGCGATTTATCCACGGCGGCCGATGCCGCACGTGTTGGTGGTGGCCGCAGTCCAGCTCCGCTACCCAATGGCCCTGTTCATCTCGGTGGAAGGCCAGAATCTTTCGTTGCATGATGCTGTCTTGTCCGTCCCGCTGCCTCAAATGGCCTGTACTTGTCGTCGGCCGGCACCGGTAGCGCCGGGCTCTGACTGCTAGGAATTGGGGCCACGCCGAAACGCGCCAAGGCTCGAACCAATAAAATCCGCTCGCGCGGCGCCGATTGCGGCCGCCGCTGCGGACCAGAGAGGCCAAGGAATGGCTCGACCCACGAACGCACTCCTGTTGACTGTTGCCGGCCTGCTCGCCTCCCCCGCCGCCACCAGCGCCGAACCGGCGGTGCTGGCGCCGGTCGTAGTCACGGCACCGCGCTGGGAAGCGCCGTGGCTGGATACCCCAGCGGCGCTGACCGCGATCGACGCGGCCGAGGTTCAGACCGGCGCGCAGAATCTGGCACTGGACGAGCCACTAAACCGCCTGCCCGGTATCTACGCGCAGAACCGCTACAACCCGGCGCAGGGCGAGCGCCTGTCGATCCGCGGCTTCGGCGCCCGGGCGAATTTCGGTATCCGCGGCGTGCGCGTGCTGGTCGACGACATCCCGCTGACCCTGCCGGACGGACAAACGGCGCTGGAGGGCCTCGACCTGTCGTTGGCCGACCGCATCGAAGTCATCCGCGGCCCGGCATCGGCCTTGTACGGCAATGCCGCCGGCGGCGTGGTGCGGGTGGAAACGCGCGAGCCGGAGCGCGACGAGTTCAGGCTCGGACTGAGCACGGGCAGCGACGGGTTCCGCGAGATCAGGCTGGACGGTGGCTTGGCGCGGGGCGACTGGAGCGGCCTGGGCGCGGTCTCGCTGCAACGGCTCGACGGTCACCGCGATCACAGCGAGGCCCGGGAGAACGGCTTCTACGGCAAGCTCAGCCGCGCGCTCAGCGGCGGTGGTCAGATCATCGGCATCGTGAGCCTGGTCGAAACCGAGTTCCAAGACCCCGGCGCGCTCACCGCCGCCGAGATGGCCAACGACCGCACGCAGGCCGCCAGCCGCAATCTCGGCTTCGCCGCCGACGAGGAAACGACGCAAGGCCGGCTGGGACTGGTCTGGCACCAACCGCTCGGCGCGAACCGCGAGTTGCGCCTGCGGCTGTTCGGCGGCTGGCGCGATTTCGCCAACCGTCTGCCGTTCGAAAGCGGCGGCCAGGTCGAGTTGGAACGGCGCTTCGCCGGCGCCGGCGTCCAGTACCTGCATGCTACCGAGCAATGGCGCCGCCCTCTGCGGGTCAGCGTGGGCGCCGACCTGGAATTGCAGCGCGACGATCGGCGCAACTACGACAACCTCGCCGGCCGCCGCGGCGCCCTGGCGCTGGATCAGGACGAGAAAGTCGACGCGATCGGCGTGTTCGGCCAAGCCGAATGGCAAGCCGCCGATCGCTGGGCCTTCACGCTGGGCGCGCGCTGGGATCGCAACCGTATCGAAGTCGACGACCGTTTCCTAAGCGACGGCAACGACTCCGGTCGCCGCAGCCTGAGCGATGCCAGCTATCAGGCCGGCGCGGTGTACGCGCTCGACGACCGGCAGCGGCTTTACGCCAACGTCGGCACCGCGTTCGAAACGCCCACCACCACCGAGCTGGCCAATCCCGCCGGCGGCGGCTTCAGTCCGGACCTGGAATCGCAGCGGGCGCGCAATGTCGAACTTGGGCTCAAGGGCGAGTGGCCCCGCCTACGCTACGAAGCGAGCGTGTTCCGCACCGAGGTGAAGGACGAGCTGATTTCCTATCAGCTGGGCGACGAGACCGGCCGCGACTACTTCCGCAACGCCGGCAGGTCGCGCCGCCAGGGGCTGGAGCTGGCCGCGGACTGGCGTTTCGCGCCCGACTGGCGCATCGGCGCCGCCTACACCGAAGCCGACTATCGCTTCCGCGACTACGTGGTCGACGGTGTCAACTTGAAAGGCAAGCGCCTGCCCGGCATCCCGCGCCGCCAACTGTTCACCGAACTGGCCTACGACACCGAACGCTACTACGGCGCGGTCAACCTGCTCGGCACCGACGACTTGTACGCCGACGATGCCAACCACGAACGGGTCGACGGTTATTGGCTCGCCAATCTGCGTCTGGGGCTACGCCGCAACCTGGGACAACTGCGCGCCGAACTCTATGCCGGCATCAACAACCTGCTCGACGAGGACTACGCCGCCAACATCCGCATCAACGCCGCCGGCGGACGCTATTACGAACCGGCCCCGGGGCGGAGCTACTACGCCGGTCTGAAGCTCGGCTACTAGAGCCCTTTGCCGGAGCAACGACCGGCGGCGAAAAGCGGTCCCGATCGTCGATCCGCGGCGTGCGCCCCATGCGCTTCATCCGGAATCCCTGGAAGTTAAAGGCATTCGCGGCACAGCCGCTCCCACAGCGAAGACACAAGAGAGGCGAAGAAGACGCCGCAGACCAACTACCCATCCCAAATGCATCGGCAGGCTTGCGCCGGAACATAGAATCTCCCACAGAAGAGGGGCCAGCGTTCTTCCCCTGTGGGAGCGGCTGCGCCGCGAATGCCTTTCTCTTCCCCTGTTCTTGCTAATTTTTCCAAGCGATAGGTTTGTGCCCAGCCTGCCCGTCACTCGCCCGGTTCCGTGCGAGGGCGCACCAAGGCGCCAACCGTCCAGACGCACCCTTCCTCCTGAAGCAGAAGGCATTCGCGGCGCAGCCGCTCCCACGATGGAACTCCCACGATGAAGAGGAGACCCTGCTTCCCTTGTGGGAGGAGTTCCGCCCCGAATGCGTTTCCCACCTATCCGCCCACCGACTGAATCGACGCCGGCCACCGAGCCCCCGGCACTCAGCCCACGAACACGCTGACGCAGCTGACATTGTCCGGCGCGCCGGCGCGCAACGCGGCCTCCAGCAAACGCTGACTGACCTGCTCCGGCGCGCACCGGTGCAGCGCATCGGCGATCGTCTCGTCATCCACCACCGTTGTTAGCCCGTCGCTGCAGAGCAGGAACAGATCGCCCTCGTAGAGGTAGTCGGTGAGGTAGTCCAACTCCAGCGTCTGCTCCGCGCCTACCGCACGGGTCAGAGCCCCCCGCGCATGCCCGCCGGCCACGGCGTGGTCGCGCGTCAGCTGCCGCAGCCCGCCGTCGCGCCAGAGATAAACGCGGCTGTCCCCGGCCCAGAAACAGTGGTAGTTCTCGCCTTCCAACACCAGCACCGCGACCGTGCTGCCGACCACCTTGCCGGCGCCGTGCCAAACCAGTTCGGCATTCACCTGCTGCAGCGCAGCCGGAATTCGCTCCACCAGCACCCGCCCCGCGCAGGACGCGCCTAGCCCTGCCAGGGCGCGCACCACGGCCTGACTGGCCAAGTCGCCGTCGGCATGGCCGCCCATGCCGTCCGCCACTGCCCATAGTCCGGCCTCGGGCATGTCCAGCACGGCGTCCTCGTTGCGCCGGCGCACGTAGCCGCGGTCACTGACGCCGCGGCTGACCAGACGGCAGTTGCCCGATGGATCGCTCATGCCGGCGCCGGCTCCGGCTCGGCCGCCGGCACGATCTGCTCGGTGGCCCATTTCCAGCGCTGCCAGTCACCGTCGAGCATGGCGGCCACCTGGCCGACCTCGGGCAGACCAGCGCTGACCAACAGGCAAGGCTCCACGCGCTCGGAGCCTTCCGTCCACCACAGGCTGCAGCGCCCCAGCAGCCGGCCGTAGGTCTGCTCCAACAGCCCGGGTAGCAGATCGAACGCCGGCAGTCCGGGCGGCAACGAGACCACCCAAGCCGAATCTCGCCCGACCACGGACGGTTGCGCGCGCAAGCGCGGCAGCGCGCGAAACTGCGGCGGCGCCAGTGCCTCCACAGCCTCCACCAACCGCGAATAGCCGGTCGCTTCGTCTAGCGCCAGCAACGCCACCCGTTCCGCCGCGTCGTACCAGTCGCCGCCGCTGAGGTAGGCCGACCAGGGCCGATGCCGGCCGAGATGCGCCACCGTCAGCGGAAAATAGCGCCCAATCTCGTCGACGCTCGGAATCAACACGCCGGCCACCGCGGCCTCGCCGCAAACGCCAGCGCTCAACGCGAAGCGCCAGATCGGGCCGGTGAGATACAGAGCAAGCCAGTCATCCCCCAACTGCTCGCGGCTCACGCTCAGCGTTGCCTGCAGCCAGGCGTGCCAGGACTCGGTGAACGTCGCCGGCAGATGCAGGCTGACGAAATCGGCCTGTTGCGGCACCTTGCCGAACAGCCCGCTGGGTTGCCGTGCGTCGGTCATAGGCTGTTCGGTAAGGTAAAGCCGCGAATGTCGCGATGGGTGAACGGATTGACGACCCGTTGCGGGCGCAGTTCGTACTGGCCCGGAACGCCTTGCACCTCGAAGGTCACCAACAGCACGTTGCCGCCTTGTCGCGGCTCGGTGCCGCCGTACTTGTCCAGCAGCCGGAACCACGCCCACTCGCCTTCCTCGCGCGCGCTGACCGGTGTGCCGCCGCTGGCGAGGTTGAACACGATCCTAGCCACGTCGACGCCTTCGACCGGCCATTGCACCACGGTACTCTGCGCGGGTCCGTGTTGGTACGTGAGCGACGCGCCGGCAACCTCGAGCAGCGACCGGGTAACGACGCTGTGCAGCGAATACGGCTTGAGCGTGAAACCGACCTGGGGACGGCCGGGCCCCTTGAAATAGGCCTCCTGGATCCGCTTGGCGCGCTGGAACAGCGCCGGCGTCTGCGGCGACATGGCTACCCGCTTGCGCCATCCCCATTGCGCGCGCCCGGTATCGACGAACGGTTTGACGTAAGCCTCGAAGTACTGATCGAGGATGCCGCCGGGCCCAAAGAAGGCGGCGAAATCGTCCAGCCGCACCTCCTGGGTGGCGCTCGGATCGAGCGGATAGCGGCCCTTGATCGCCTTGTCGAAGAAGGCGACTACCTCGGCGCGCCAGGCGTCGTTGACATGCTGACCGGCCGCCGCCGCCGTCACCCGGCTGCTGTTCGCGGTAAGCGTGCTGAACCAGCGCTGCACCACCGGCGGTGCCGCCGCCAACGCGATATTGACGTTGCGGATGGCGGCGCTGCCCTGCTCCGGATCGCGGCTGGCCTCGAACGCGGCGCGCTTGGGGTCGTCGGCGTAGGCAAGCGTGTCGAAATACTCGTTGAGCCGGGTCAGCGCTTCCTGCAGCCGCTGCAGCGGTAGGCCTTCCTCGTCGGTTACGTAGTCGTTGAAACCGCGGAAGGCGTCGGTGACGGCTTGCCCCGGCAAGCGGATCTTGACGCCGGCGGCGTCGGCCGGAACCAGGGTTTCCAACCGCCGCCGCTCGTTGGCGAAACTCTGGTCGGCGACCGCACCGGCGATTTGGGCCACCGCCTTGGTCTGCTCCGGCAATTCGCTGAGCGCGGTATTGCGACGAATCTCCTTGAGCAACTTGAGTAGCGGCGTGTCGGCCGAGGTCAACAACTGCACCACGGTGCGGCCACTGGCGGTGGTGTTGAAGGACTTGACCACCAGGTCATCGAGCAAGGCTTGCCAATGCGTCACGTACTCCTTGAGATAGAGTTCCTCGACCTGAGCGACGATGGCCGCGACCTCCTCATCGCTGAAGCTCTCCTGCAACGTATCGCCGTAGATCCAGCGCTCCTCGGCCAGCCGCTTGGCCAGCTGGCGACTGCGGACACTGAAGCGGGTATGGAAGTCGTTGTAGGTGAACAGAGTGGGGATTCCCTCGGACAGCGGCTTACCGCTGCGTCGATAGAACAGAGCCTCGCCCTTCTTGCCCAGCACCGACTCGACGCTGAACTGCCCGGGGTGCTCGCGCAGGTACTCGTTCTTGAGACGGCGGTAGACACGGCGCTCCAACGGCGTTCGGACCAGGATCTCGCGCGCCTGCGCCACCTGCTGCCGATCCAGCGGCGGCGGCGGCACGCCCTCGGTCAGCGCCACGCGTAGGTGTTCGGTCAAGGCCGCTCGGGTCGACTCCTGCTCCAGCCCCGGCAGCAGCCGCTGCCATGCGATGCCGGCCCACACCGCCAAGGCGTCGCGATCGAGCTTGTCCGGGTGGTAGAGCATGAGGTAGAAGCGCAGCGCCTCGTAGAGGTAGTCCTCGTTGTCGCCGGCGGCCTCGATCTGGCGCAGCAGCAACTCGGTCAGCGCCGGCATGAAGAAGCGCTCCAGCGCCTTGAGGTAGGTCTGGCGCGCTTGCGCGCCGACCTTCTCGCCCTGGTACAAGCCGACGCTCATCGTCAGGGTACGGTGGCCGCCGCGATCGGCGTAGCCGGTGGTCAATTCACGCAATCGATCCAGCCCTGTGGCCAGCAACGCCCAGTCGCGCTGCCGCGGCGTCAGCCCGCCGCCGGTCTGATCCCGGTACTCGCCGAGTTCGGCCCCGACCTGGTCGATATAGGCGACGTTGTTGCGGTGGCTGACGTACCAGGCAGCGGCGACGGCGGAGAAACACAGCACCATTCCGGTCAACGCCGCGCTGTAGACCCAGCGGAAGCGCCGAAGCGCGGAGCGGTTGGCCGCGGCCAACCCCGCTTCGGCGAAGATGACCTCCCGCAGCAACTTGAAGATGAAGAAACTACGCGGCGCGCCGGCAGCGGCCGCGGATATCGGCGTGCCCAGCAGTTCCGGCGGCAACACGCCGCTGACCCAATGCGCCGCGCCGCCGGCTTGGGTGCCGCTGATGAAGAACACGCCGCGCAGCAGCGCTGGTTGCTCGAACTGGTTGGGCACGAACACGTCGCGCAGGAATGCGTTCAGCCCGTCCTGCAGCCCCATCATCTGCTGCGGGAAACCGAATATCAGCGCGCGGCGGCGCGGATCCGGCTCGGCCTGCAGGCGGCTGAGCAGGCGGTCGTTGGCACGCGCGATCAGTGCCCGATAGCGCTCCGGAAAGCTCGCCACCGCGGCGCCGGGCTTGTCCTTGCGTGACAGCGGGAAGCTGATGCCCCACACCTGCTCACGCTCCTCGCGCTCGAGGTCGGCGAAGAACTCATTGAACCCGGCGATGAGATCGCACTTGGACAGCAGCACGTATACCGGCAGATCCATGCCCAGGTGGCCGTTGAGTTCCTGGATGCGCCGCTTGATCGCGGCCGCCTGCATGGCCAGCTGGGTCGGCGTCTTGGTGAGCAGGTCGAGCACGCTCAGCGTGACGATGACACCATTGAGCGGCCGCCGCGGTCGGCTTTTCTTCAGGAGCGCCAGGAACCCGAGCCAGGCCTTGCCGGCCCGCTCCGTCGGGTTGTCCTGCACGGTGTAGCGACCGGCGGTATCGAGCAGCACCGCCTGGTCGGTGAACCACCAATCGCAGTAGCGGGTACCGCCGGCGCCCTGCACCGGGTTGTCGCCGATCTGGCTCTCCAGCGGGAAGCGCAATCCGGAGTGCTTCAGCGCCGTGGTCTTGCCCGAGCCCGGCGCGCCGATGATGACGTACCACGGCAACTGGTAGAGCCTGCGCCCCTTCGCCAAGCGCGCCTTCTGCAGGGTCGACAGCGCGTCCTTCAGGCGCTGGCCGAGGATCGCCTCCTCGGCATCCGCCGCTTCGCCGGCGCGGTCGGCCGGCGCGGCGTCGCTCATCAACGCCTGCGTGAACTTGCCGCTCGCGCTGCGCTCTACGGCGCGCAACCGCAGTTTGTTCAAGCCCCAGATCAGGAAGATGACCAGTATCGTGACGAAGCGGGCCGTCTGCGACGCCAGCGGCTTGTAGTCGGCGACCGCGATCAGCGGCCCGGCGAACCACACCAGCAACGACAGCGCCGCGGCGCCGATCAGCGCCAACAGCCAGCGCTCGCGCAGCACGGCCAACAATCTCGCGAACATCTTTCTCAAGGCTTCCCTACCCTGATGCAGTGCCTACTCGCCGACGTAGAACACGTCGATCGTCACCCGCCGATTCCTGGCCCGGCCCTCGGCGGTGGCATTGTCCGCCACCGGCTCGGTATCGGCCTTGCCCTCGGGCAGCATCCGCCCCGACAGCGCAGCGGCGGCGGACATGTACTTCACCACCGCGCTGGCGCGCGCCAACGACAGGTGCCAATTGGATGGATAGCGGGTGGAACGGATCGCGGCGCTGTCGGTGTGGCCGGCGACCACGACCCGTCCGGGGATCGCCTCCAACGCCTTGGCGATCTTGTCCAGCACCGGATAGAACGACTCGTCGATCGCGGTGCTACCCGAACCGAACAGCTCCTCGGCCTGCAGCACCACCGACACCCGCGTCCGATAGTCGTCCACCGTCAGCACGCCGCGCTCGATCTCCGGCGCCAGTAGCTCGCGCAGCCGCACCACCTCCGGCCGAACCCGCGACGGAGCGACCCGCTCGACCACCGGCGACGGCACCACGGCGGCGAGTTCGGCCTGCAAGCGATCGCTACGCTTGTTCAGGTCGATCAGCAGCATGCTGTAGAGACTGAATCCGGCTAGCCCGAGCACCGCCGCCAGTACCCACACCAGCAGGAAGCTGTGCAACGGACGCGCCGCGCCGGCGGCCGCCCCGGCGTCCGGCGACAGCGTCTTGTCGAACCGATCGCGCGCCTCGCGCAGCGACTGGAACAGCTCGTTGCGGACCTGCTCGAGCCGGACCCGGCCGTTGGATTCGATCCGAAACTTGCCCTCGAACCCGAGGCACAGGCACAGGTAGGCCAGCTCGAGGAAGTCGTAGTCCTTGCGTACCTCACCGAGCGCGGCCTCGATCATCTCGAACACCCGCTCGCCGCCGTAGGTTTCGTGGTGGAAGGTGCGCAGTAGGCTCTTCTGGCTCCAGGAACTGTGCTCGCCCCAGTGGGTGTTGAGCACGGTCTCATCGACCAGCGAGCACAACAGGTAGGACGCCTTGCGGATTGTGTCGCCGGGCACGGAGGCCGCCTCGGCGTCGCGCTGGAAAGCGCGCACCCGCTGCACCGCCTGCTGGTGCAGCGCGGACACGTCGAGTTCGGTCGGCACCTGCCGCAACTGGGTCGCCAGGGCCAGTAGCGTACCGGCGGCATCGACCAGAGCGCAGCGGCCGAATCCCGGCTGTTCCTTGAGCAGCAGCCCGTCGCGCGCCAAAGGCCGGCGCGGACGCACCACGGTAGCGTCGGCGGCACCGGCTTCATCGCCGCGCCGCCCGCCCGGGCGCGGCCGGATCACCGTGCGATCGGCGGCATCGCTGCTTGGCGCGGCACGTCCCGGCCGCGGGCGAATGATGGTCTTGTCGTTGTCCACTGATTTACCTGGTGGCGATGCTCAGACGTGGACGGCACGCCGACATCAGTGCCGAATCGCCCACAGTTCCAGCTCCAGGCTGGGCAGTTCCGCGGCGACGTGAAACGCGAAACCGCCGGCGTTCTTGAGCTGCTGCCACTGTTCGCAGCGCGAGTCGAGCTCGAAGTAGACGAATCCGGCGTGGTACGGGATCTCGCGCGGCGCCACCGGCAACGCGGTCAAGCCGATGCCGGGCAACTGGTTGTTCACCAGGTTGCGGATGGTTTCCACCGCACCGGCCTTGATCAACGTGCCCAGCTGCTCGCGCAGCGCCTCGGTGGGCAGGTCGGCCTTGGCGGCCAAGACGAAGCGGGCCTGCTTGAGTAGCGTGCGGTCGACGATGCGGGCGACGAATATGCCGTACTGCCGCTCCTCCACCGGTAGCGGCACCGCGGTCTGCTCGAGCACGGTGCTGAGCTGGCGCGCGAGGAGATCCATCAGCGGCTGAAAGCAGGCGTAGAGGTCGTCGTGCTGATAGGCGGGCACGCGCGGCGGCCGTTTTTCCTCGGTGGTGAAGGTCGCCAACTCGCCCAGCAAGCCGATCAGTTGGGCATACAAGCGCTCGGGGTGCAGCAGGCGCAAGTTGGACAGGTGGCGCAGCTGCGCCTCGTGGCGGTTGATCAGCTGCAACAGCAGGAAGTCGGCGATGGCCGACGCGCCGCCGGCTTTACCGGCATGGTTGAAGCGCGCCGCCAGCGCCTCGCCGCGCTGGCGCAGCAGCCCGATCACGTCGGCCAGGTATGCCGACAGCCGTGGACACCGCTGCACATCCAGACTGGTGGCGATGCGCGCGCTCTCCAGCACCACCGCGCCTTCCTGGGTAAGCTCGCGCACCTGTGCCAACGGCAGCGTGGTGTAGCCGCCCAGGTCGGCGCTTTCCAACAGCAGCGAACCATTGAGAGCGGCCGTCTCCACCGGCTCCGGCCGCGCGCTCTCGCCGCAGTAGTCGAACACCTCGACCACCTGCAAGCGATAGCGGGCGATGCGGTCGCCTTCCTGGTCGCGCTGCGTATCCAAGTAGCGCGCCCCCGGTTGGTACTGCGGCAACGCCAACACCACGCGCATATCGCGCGTGCCTTCGGGAATGCGCAGCGGCGGCGGCAGCGGCGCCGACCCCGGCATGTCGAACGGGGTACCGTCCGGCATGATGCCGCGCGCGGCGATCAGCGCCACGCAGCCCTCGGCCAGTGCCGCGGTATCCAGCGCTATCTCGTGGAAGCCCCACACGTACGGCTTGATCGCCGCGCAGCGGTCCTCGATGCGGCCTTCCAGGTAGCGCTCCTGCTGCTGGAAGTGGTGCGGGAACAGATACTGGCTCTCCAGCCAGGCGGTTTTATTCTTGAGCATCCGTGTTGGCCGTTTCTGTTGATTCGACGTCACCGAGGACCACCGAATCACCGGTAAGGGTGATCGTATGGCTGTAATACCAGTCGCTGTTAACCGGGTAGACCAGTTTCCACTTCGCCTTGTCTATATCGCGATAAGCCGCGACCACGGCAATGTATTTCGCGTTTTTCTTCAGTTGAATTCGATGACCAACTGAAGCTCCTGGCAAAATCACCCATTCGCCAGCGGACAGCAGCTCATCGCTCAAGAAAACCGAAGCGTTGGAAAAGGCGGCGTTGAAGTCGAGATTGTCGAAGGTGTTACGCGACGACAGTTCGTAGACCTTGACCGTGATCGGCGCGGCTCTGCCCTGCGGACCCGGATTGACGTCGCTCGCCGCCTTGAGCGTGAGCTTGTCGTAGGGGCTGACGACATAACGATTGACCGCGCAGGCGCTGAGCACGAGCGCGACCAGCACCGCCACCGCCAAGCGGGGAATCATGCTTCGCAACATCCTGTTACTGCTGTTTCGTCCCTGCGGAACAAACCGGACTCACTGTCCGGCGGCCGTTCAAGTCACTTCCGGCGTGCGCTCCCGCCCGCCTTTGAGCCGCCCAGCATAAAGGGCGACAATCCGTTTTTCAAACAGGTGATGAACCGCTCCGAACACAGTCTTTCGCTGCGTTTCATACCAGTTCTTATAGAAATCCCAATATGCCGCCCGGCGGTTAAACCGAAAACCAATCCGCCGCCGCATTCCCTTGCCCTTCTCGGCCAGTTGACGCTCGAGGCGTCTTTCGAACTTATCAGGTGCGAACTGATCGAGTATCGTGTTGACCGACTGCTCGAAGCACCCCACCACCAGGGCGTAGCGGCCCTGCATCTGCGTCACCGTGTCCCGCAACGTGGCCACCAGGCGCGCGCGCTCGTCGTCATCCTGCTCCTCGAGCAAGCCGCGGCAAAAGCCATCGACGTCGGCCAGGCGCAGGGCGTTGCCGCTGTCGTCCTTGGACTTGCGGTTGGAGAGCCGGCGTTCGATCTGTTCGAACTCCGCGGCCAATGCGACCACGCCTTCGATGCACGACCGCAGACTCTCCGCCAGCGCGCGTGCCGCCTCGGGCGTCAGCTCGAGATCGGTCACAGGGTCCTGCGACGGCAGCAGGCCCTGCCATAAGGCGCGCGCCGCCGCCGGTTGCAGGGCGTTCAATTGCTGGTTGATCGCTTGCGCGGGCCGAAGCCGCCCGGCATCGGGCCCGGGCTCCAGCGACAAATCGACATCGTCGGGGATGGCGATGAGCGGTGGCCGGAACGCGTCGCGCGGACCACCGATACGCGGCATCGACTTCGGCTCGGGTGACGCGGTCGACGCCGGCTCGGGCAGCGAAACGAGCTTGGCGCCCGGCCTCGGCCGTTGTTCGATCGACCTCGGCACCGGTACTTCGACCGGAGGCACCTGCGCAAGCGTCTCGGGCACGCTCGATGGCGCGTCGAGCAGACTGGCGCGGATGACGAACTCGCCCATCAGCAGCGTGTCGCCGTCGCGAAGCGTCACGCGGCCGCCCGCGCCGATCGGGTCCTTACTGTGGTTATGGAAGACGCCGTTGGAACTGGCGTCGTACAGGACGAACTCGTCCTGTTCGAAGGTGATGACGGCATGGCGCCGCGAGATGAGCTTATGCGGGCAGACCAGGACCCAGTCGCAATCGTCGTTGCGTCCGATCACGCCGCCCCGCTGGTCGAATATGTGCTCGGTGCGCGAGCCGGGCGCCAACCCGCCGCCCGACTCCAGGCTCAATCTCAAACGCATCGCAAATCCCTATGCTCACGGCGACGGGCGATCGACATGCTCCCGCGCGAAACCGCGCCCGCCAACCGCCGCCCATCGCCTTCGCTCACCCCTCCAACACGAGGGGTAGCAACGAAAAGCCTTCCTGTATACGCTACGCCGTCACCGCTGAATGCGACGGTCACGGCGATGTTATCACGGCAGATAACTAATCGATAAATGCAGGGACTGCAACAGGTGGCCGAATTAGAACTTTATGATCAAATTCATCGATCCGCCGGACATTCCAAACCCGACAATTACCCCGTCGCTCTACCGCCCGGAACCGTACTAAAGGGTCGGTTCGAGTTGATCGAGCTGCTGGCGAGCGGCGGAACCAGCGACATATTCAGGGCTCGCGATCGCCTGGTCGAAGCGACGCAGGGCTGCGTCGCCGAAATCGCCGTCAAAATCCCGCGGCGGCGCGACCTGGGCAGCGTGGCGATCACTCGCGAAGTCGCGCTATCGGAGGCGCTGGTCACCCGCCGCATCGCCCATGACAACGTCGTCAAGATCCACGATTTCGACTGCGACGGCGTCACCGCCTTCGTCACCATGGAGTACCTACGGGGCGAGTCGCTGGCGCACCGCTTGCTACGCAGCCCCGGGCACAAGCTGGGCTATTCCGAAGCGATGGCGATCGCGCGGGAAGTGGCCGCCGCGCTGGGCGCGGCGCACGACAAGGGCGTCGTGCACTCGGACCTGAAACCGAGCAACATCGTTCTCACCGATGCCGGCCAGGTCAAACTGATCGACTTCGGCACGGCCCGCCGCGCCCGTCCGCTGGGAAGCGAACGGCGTGGCGACGACGACGGCGCCTTTCTCGGCTACTCCCCGGCCTATGCCAGCCCGGCACTGCTCGCCGACCACCCCCCCACCCCCAGCGACGATATCTACGCGCTCGCCGTGGTGCTCTACGAAATGCTGTCGGGATGCCATCCTTGGGAGCGGAAATCGGCGGCGGTCGCGGCTCGCGACGGGCTGCGCCCGCCACGCCCCGCGCAGCTCGGCGCCATGCAATGGCGGGTGCTACGCGGTGCGCTGCTGCATCCATCCCGTCACCGCGATGTCCGCCGACTGGTCCGGCGCCTCGACGCCACGCGCCGTTCCGTGCCGCTCGCCTCCGGCGCGCTGGGCCTGGGCGCAGCGATCGCGCTGCTGCTCCCCGGCGCCGGGCAGCTGGCAGCCGAATTGCATCGGCACGAGGAGCCGGCTACGCACCAACTGACCCACGTCGAGCAGCTGGTTGCCACGATACGTAGCGCTCCTCAGGAAGACCGCCTGGCCATGCTGCCGCAGCTCGATCAGCTACCGCCGACCTTGCGTGGCGGTGCCTTGGCCACGCTCAACGAGCATCTCATCGCCGCGCCGCTTGCCGAGGCACAGAAGGCAGAGGCCCTATCGGACCCGGAGTTGCGGCGCCTGCGCGAGGTCACCGCGACACTCGCCCACTACTATCCCGACTCTGCCCGCCTACAGGAAGCAACCGCCATGCTCGCTCAGACCATCGCCAACCGCGCTGGCGAGCTGACCGACGAACTGCGCCGGCTGTGGCAAGGCCGGGATTTCACTGCCGAGTCCGCGCGCCGCACCGCCGAACTGATCGACGCGCTCGACGCGTTGGGAATACAAGGCGCGGAACTGGCGGGCGCGCAAGCGCCGCACTTCGAACTAGCCCTGCGCCAGGCGAGCGCCAATCGCGATTTTCTGCGCCTTGCCGAGCTGAGTGCGTTCCAGCGAGCGCTACCGGAACTCGCCCCGCTCCGTCGCATGATCGCTACGGTCGACCCGGCGCGGCTCGACGCGGCGCGCGAACTGGCGGGATATCACCTTGGCGACCGGAGCTCGCGCGGCCCCTATCCGGTAGCGGCAGCGGATGTATTTTGGAAACCGTACCTGGCGGAACTGGCCGCGAACAGCGCCACGCTGTGGCGAGCCCGGGAGCTGAGCGACGCGCGGCTGGCGCTGGCGGCCTTGAACGACTTAATTCCGCCCGATTACGAGCCCTACATGCAGGCTCGACAGGCACTCGCGGCCCGCCTCCGCATGAAGGCCGCCCACCACCTAAAGCAGGGTGAATATTCACATGCGCAACGGCTACGCTCACAGGCGCGCGCTCTAATTGACAAGCGATAATACAAGTTGTGAAACTGTCGCAGATCTCGGGCATTCCCTAGAGCCTATTAGGACAAACTAATTAGTTTATAAATTTGCTCGCCCCATGCATGAAGCAGTAAGGCGAGCGACGGCGACGGCATGGATTCGTGCCAAATCGTCGCCGAGTCGGCACTGGATCGGGAAACAACAAAACCCGCTCCTATGCCTGATTTTCATCGCCGCTAGCGATGATAGGGACAGACTAAATAAGCAATGGATGCTTGACGAAGTGGCACCCCCTATTTCGTTTCATTTCACTTTACTCGCCAAGCCGACGCGTTCGACCGAACCGTGCCAGGCGTCATGTCTCGTGCGCGCAGCGGACGCTCGCTGGCATAGCAGGCCTCAGGGATGAACATGCCGCTCGCTGAACGCCCCGCGGATCCGTCCGGTCCGCTCACCGATCCGATACTGGACATCGAGGCACTGCTGGCGCCCATCGCCGGCGCCGCCCCCACCGGGGTGGACCTGCGCGCCGACGCCACGGGGTCCTCCACCTATCACGCGCTGCGCGATGCGCGCACCGCGGCGCGCAACCGGGAGCGCGCCGCGCTCGCCGACGGCGAATCGAACTACATCGAAGCCGCCGACTGGCACCCGATCATCCGCGACGGTTGCGCCGCTCTCCAACACAAGAGCAAGGACCTGGAGCTCGTTGCCTGGCTGATCGAAGCACTGACCCGAGTTCATGGCTTCGCCGGCATCCGCGCCGGCTTCACGCTGGCCGCCGCGCTGATCGAGCGCTATGGCGAGAGCCTCTACCCGCTACCCGACGAGGAAGGTAAAGCCGCGCAACTCGCGGCCCTGACCGGACTCAACGGCTTCGGCAGCGAAGGTGCGCTGATCGCGCCGATCAAGTCGATTCTGGTCACGGCCGGGTCGGCGCCCGGACCATTCTCGAGCTGGCAGTGCGAGCAAGCCTTCGAGGTCGACCGCATCGGCAACGCCGCCAAGCGCGAGGCCAAGAACAAGCGCGGCTACATCAGCAAGGCCGAGATCGATCAGGCCGTGCTGGAGACGCCACCGCGGTTCTTCATCGCGTTGCAGCAGGACATGCTCTCCGCCCTCGCCGCGTTCGACCGCTATCAGGCGGTCATCGACGACTACTGCCGGGACGACCCGCAACCGACCGCGCGCATCCGCGACACCCTAAGCGGATGCCTGCAGACCTTGCGCTACATCGCCGGTGACCGCCTCGCCTCCGCCGCTGGCGAGCCGACGGCTCCCGCCGCCGCGACGGAAGCCGGCGGCGACGCGCCCGTGGCCGGTGACCCGGCGCCTGTCAAATCGACTGTACCGACCGACCGTGAAAGCGCGCTGCGTGTGCTGCGCGAGGTCGCCGCCTTCTTCCGCCGGACCGAGCCGCACTCCCCGGTGTCCTACGCCATCGAACAGGCGGTGTACTGGAGTCAGCTGTCGTTGCCGGAACTCATCGGCGAGCTCATCCCGGATGAGAGCGCTCGACAGAAGTATCGAACGCTCACCGGAATCCGGGCGGTCGAGAAGTAAGGGCAGGAGTGCCTTCGACTCTTCAACCTCTTCATTCACAAGGAAAGTGCGATGCCAAGCATTCACGACAAGCTCAAGCGGGTACGCAAGCCCCGGGTTCACATCAGTTACGAGGTCGAAACCGAGGGCGCCATGGTCAAGCGCGAACTGCCGTTCGTTCTCGGCGTCATGGGCGATTTCTCGGGCGATCCAACCGCCCCGCTCAAGCCGCTCAAGGACCGGCGCTTCGTCCAGATCGACCGGGACAATTTCGATCAGGTCCTGGCCAGCATGACGCCGGGACTGCGCTTCAAGGTGAAGAACACCCTAAAGGACGATGGCAGCGAATTCGAGGTGAACCTGAAGTTCCGGTCGCTGGAGGACTTCGAACCAGCCGCCGTGGTCGAGCAGGTGGAACCGCTGAAGCGCCTGCTGGAAACCCGCAACCGCCTGCGCGACCTCTCCACCAAGGCCGACCGCTCCGAGGAACTGGAAGCCATCATCGAGCGGGTACTGACCAACCAAGCCGATCTGAACGAACTCGCCGAAGCCGTCGGCAGCGACAAGGAGAACGGCAATGTCTGAGGTGCTGGAAGCCAACAACACCGCCGCCGAGGCAACGTCACTGAGCCTGCTGGAGCAAGCGGTTCGCGCCACCAAGCAAACCGACGCCGATGAAGCTCAGGCGCTGCTGCGCACGCTCACCGAGGAAGCGCTGAAAGGCACGGTGACCTGGAACAAGAACCTCACCCTGACCTTCCGCAAGGCCATCGAGGCCATCGACGAGGCGATCAGCCGCCAACTGCGCGAGGTCATGCACCACGAGAAGTTCCAGAAACTCGAAGGCACCTGGCGCGGCCTGCACTACCTGGTGATGAACACCGAAACCAGCGGTTCGCTGAAGCTCAAGGTGTTCAACGGCAGCAAGAAGGACATCGCCAAGGATCTGTCGAAGGCGGTGGAATTCGATCAGAGCCAGACCTTCAAGAAGATCTACGAAAGCGAGTTCGGCTCGCCCGGCGGCGAGCCGTTCGGCGCGATGATCGGTGACTACGAGTTCACCAACCATCCCGACGACATCGAGTTCCTCAACAACATGTCGAACGTGGCGGCCGCGGCCTTCTGTCCGTTCCTGACCGCCGCCGACCCGGCGCTGTTCGGCTTCGAGAACTGGACCGAGTTGTCCAAGCCGCGCGACCTGTCCAAGATCTTCGACTCGGCCGAATACGTGAAGTGGCGCTCGTTCCGCGACTCCGAGGACTCGCGCTTCGTCTGCCTGACCCTGCCGCGGGTGCTGTCGCGCCTGCCCTACGGCGCGGAAACCCGGCCAGTCGAGGAATTCGCCTACGAGGAGATGGACCCCGGCCGGCAGCCGGCCAACAGCGACTACACCTGGATGAACGCCTCCTACGTACTGGGTACGCGCCTGACCAACGCCTTCGCCCAGTACGGCTGGTGCACGGCGATTCGCGGCGCCGAGGGCGGCGGCCGGGTCGACGGGTTGCCCGTGCACCTGACCACCACCGATGACGGCGATACCGACATCCAGTGCCCGACCGAGATCGCCATCACCGACCGGCGCGAGGCCGAGCTCAGCAACCTGGGCTTCATGCCGCTGTCGCACTACAAGAACACCGACTACGCCGTGTTCTTCGGTGGCCAGACCGCGCAGCGTCCGCAGCGCTTCGACCAACCCGACGCCACCGCCAACGCCGCGATCTCCGCGCGCTTGCCGTACATCATGGCCACTTCGCGCATCGCGCATTACCTGAAGGTGATGGCGCGCGACAAGATCGGCAGCTTCATGGAAGCCGAGGACATGGAGAACTGGCTCAACCGTTGGATCAACGGCTACGTCAATGCCAGCGAGGAAGGCGGCCAGGAGATGCGCGCCAAGTACCCGTTGCGCGAAGCGAAGGTGCAGGTCAAGCCGGTACCCGGCAAACCCGGCTCGTACAACGCCGTGGCCTGGCTGCGACCCTGGCTGCAGATGGAGGAGCTGTCCACCTCGCTGCGCATGGTGGCCCGCATTCCCGAGATCAGCGGCTAGCGGCCGTCGCCGCGGCGCGCGGGCGGGATCAGCCTGCGCGCCGCGGCGCTGCCATCGTACGGCGACCGCTCGCGCCTCGGTTCCGGCTACCCACCGGAAGCGGCAGCGCTCTTCAAACACGCACGGAAGCAGAACCTCGCTCGCATGGAACTCTGTTCGGAGAAGCCGGCCCTGTCCGGCGCGGAGGCCGTGACCGCCGTCACGCTGGCGGCCGGCGCCGCGCCCGCGCGCCGTCGTGTCCGCCCAAGCCCCCCGGCTTCCGCGCCGTCGCGGCGCGAGCGCGCGCTTGCCGCGCTCGACCGCCTGATCATCTCGCTCGATAGACTGATCAGCCGCCAGCTCGACGAGATCCTGCACCACCCGCGTTTTCAGCGTCTGGAGGCGTCCTGGCGCGGGCTGCACTATCTGACCGACGCCGAAGCCGAGTACGACGAGGACCTGAGCGTCAAGATCAAGGTGCTCAACGTCAGCTGGGCGGAACTGGCGAAGGATGTCACCCGCGCGCTGGAGTTCGACCAGAGCCACATCTTCCGCCGCGTTTACAGCGACGAGTTCGACATGCCGGGCGGCGAGCCCTTCGGCGTGATGCTGTGCGACTACGAAGTCTCGCACCGGCCCCGCCCGGGTCAGCCGGTGAGCGACCCGGAGGTGCTGCGCGAGCTGGCCCGGGTCGGCACGGCGGCGTTGTGTCCGTTCATCCTCAACGCCGGCAGCAGCCTGTTCGGGCTGGACAGCTTCCGCGAGCTACCGCAGCTGGCCACGCTGCAGGCGACCTTCCAGCAGCGCGAGTACGCGCAGTGGCGGGCGTTACGGCGCGACGAGCACTCCCGCTTCCTGGGGCTGACCCTGCCGCGCATGCTCATGCGCGAGCCGTACCGCGACGACGGCAGCCGCCGCCAGCGCTTCGTCTACGAGGAGCAGGTCAACGACGACGTCGAGCACTACCTGTGGGGCGGCGCCTGTTACGCGTTCGGCAGCGTCCTGATTCGCGCCTTCGCCAACACCGGCTGGTTCGCCGACATCCGCGGCGGCACCCATGAGTTCGGCGAGGGCGGCGTGGTGCGTCACCTGGTCTACTCCCGCTTCAACGACGACCGGGCGCGCATCGCGGCCCGCAGCGCCACCGAGATTCAGATCAGCGACTACGCCGAGCGCGAACTCAGCGACTTCGGCTTCATTCCGCTGTGCGCCTACCACAGCGTCGAGCGCGCCGTGTTCTACAGCAACGCCTCGCTGCACGAACCGCCGGAGTACGAAGCGGAGATCGCCAACGCCAACGCGAAACTCTCGGCGATGACGCAGTACATGCTCTGCGTGTCCCGCTTCGGCCACTACATCAAGGTCATGGGGCGCGACCGCATCGGCAGCTTCACCAATGCCACCGACTGCCAGCGGCTGCTCCAGGACTGGCTCAACCGCTACACCACCTCCAGCGAGGGTGGCTCGGCCGAACTCAAGGCGCGCTACCCGCTGGCCGCCAGCCGGGTGGAAGTCACCGAGCTGCCCGGCCGGCCGAGCTACTTCACCTGCACGGTGCATCTGCAGCCGCATTTCCAATTGGACCAGCTCATTTCCAGCATCCGCCTGGTCACCGAGCTCGCCGTGGGCGCGGTCACCGCCAGGGCCTAGGGCAAGGAAAGCACAAAGGACCGTCGCACATGACCTCAGCACAGACCCATTTCCGCAACGGCGATCTCCAAGCCGCGCTAGCCGCGATCAGCGAGGAGCTACGAACCGACCCCGGCCATCTGGGTAAGCGAACCTTCCTAGCCGAACTGCTCTGCATCCAAGGCGAGTTCGAGCGCGCCGACCGTCAGCTCGAAATCCTGCTCTCGCTCGATCAGCAAGCGCTGCTGACCGTCGGCACCTGGCGCCAGCTCATACGCGCCGCGCAGGCGCGGCACGAGGTATTCACCCAAGGCCGGGTGCCGGACATGGTCGACGCCCCGTCGCCGCGAATCAGGACCCTGCTCGACATCGGCCTCGCACTGCGCGAAGGCCGCGCTGCCGACGCCGCGGCCGCCGCCGACGCGCTGGAACAGGCACGTGCCCCCTGCCCCGTGGTCGCCAACGGCAGCGCGGTCGACGACCTGCGCGACTTGGACGACCTATGCGCCGGCATCCTGGAAGTGCTCAGCACCACCGGCAAGTACTACTGGGTCGATATGGAACAGGTCGAGTCGCTGCGGTTCCAGCGCGCGGAACGCCCGCTGGATCAGCTCTGGCGGCGGGCGCGGCTGATACTGCGCGACGGCACCGATGGCGAAGTTTTCATTCCGGCCATCTATCCCGGCGCCGAGGACGACGCCGCGCGGCTGGGGCGCCGCACCGACTGGCAGGATCTTGGCGGCCTGGTACGGGGCCAAGGGCTGCGCACCTGGCTGGTCGGCGACGAAGCGGTACCGCTGTCGGAGATCGACAGCATCGAGGCCGCCGCTTGAGCCGGGCTTGGGACTAGCTGCCATGGCGCGCGTTAGACATCAGCAGGCGGTGGTTCCATCGCTCCTGGACCGGCTGATCGACGACGATCCGGCACAGACCTCCGAGGCGGCGCAACCGGCGGCGGTGCTGCTGCACGAGCTCAAGGCCGGGGTCAGGCGCGATCTGGAAAACCTGCTCAATACCCGGCTGTACCGGCAGGATGCCGTGGCCCCCTATCCCGAGCTGCAGACGTCGGTGGCGAACTATGGCCTGCCCGACTTCAGCACCGTGCTACTGGGCTCGGCCGAGCACCGAGAACATTTCCGCCGCACCATCGAAACCACGATAGAGCGCTTCGAAACCCGCCTGCAGCGCGTACGGGTATCGCTGGCGCCGCCGAACGATGAACACGAGCGCACCATTCACCTCAAGATCACCGCGCTGCTGATGATCGAGCCCGACCCGGTACCGCTGCTGTTCGACTCGCGCATCCGCGCGCTGGATAGGGTGGTGAGACTGAGAGAGTTGCGCCATGGATGACGCATTGCTGTCGTACTACAACCGCGAACTGGCTTACGTGCGCAAGCTCGGCGCCGAGTTCGCCGAGCGCCACCCCAAGATCGCCGGCCGCCTGCGGCTGGACAAGGACACGGTCGAGGATCCGCACGTCTCGAGGCTGATCGAGTCGTTCGCCTTCCTCACCGCGCGTATCCGCCACAAGCTCGACGACAGCTTCCCCGAGCTGACCGAAGCGCTGATGGGGGTGCTCTACCCGGACTATCACGCGCCGATTCCGTCGCTGAGCATCGCCCGCATCCAACCGATTCCGGAACGGCTGGAGCCGCGCCTGGTGCCGCGCCACACCTTGCTGTTCACCCAGTCGAACCCGCTCGGCACGTGCTACTACCGCACCTGCTACAGCACCGAGGTCTACCCGCTCACGGTCGCCAACGCGCAATTCTCGGCGCAACCGTTCAAGGCGCCGACACCGCCCGGCATGGCGCAGTCCGCCGGTCAAGCGGTGCTGCGCCTGTCGCTGCGCTGCGCGCCCGGCACGACCCTGGCGGAACTGGCGCCGCCGCAACTGCGCTTCTACCTCAACGGTCAGCCTCAGCTCAGCTTCCGTCTGTACGAATTCCTGTTGCAGCACGCCACGGCGATCGCCATCGCCGAGCACCCGCGCGATCCCGACACGGTGTTCCTACCGCCCTCGGCACTGCGTCCTTACGGCCTGGGCGAAACCGAGAATGCCTTGCCCGGCGACGGCCGCTGCTCCTCCGCGCACCGCCTGCTCACCGAGTACTTCGCCTTTCCGGAGAAGTTCCTGTTCGTGCAACTCGAGCGGCTCGCCGAGGTCTGGCGCGGCCGTGGCGAGCAAACCCACATCTACATCTACTTCAGCCGCAGCCACCCCGAGCTGGTGCAGGGCGTCGGCGCCGACACGCTGCTGCTGGGCTGTACGCCCATCGTCAATCTGTTCGAGCAGCGCCTGGAGAGCATTCCCGCCGCCGAACTCGGCTACGAGACCAAGCTCAGGGTGGACGCCACCCATACCCGCTGCGCCGACATCCACACCCTGCGGCAGGTATACGCGCGCGACGCCGACGGCCGGCGCATCGAGCTGCAACCGTTCTACGGCTCGCACCGCACCGAACGCGCCGGCGGCGAGCCGCTGTATTGGCACGCCCGGCGCGAGCTCAGCCAGCGGTTCGACGGTCGGGTCAGCCGCGGCTCGGATCTGTGGCTGTCGCTGGTCGACCGCGACTTTCAAATCACCGCGCCGGACAGCAACTGGATCATCGGCGGCGAGGCGCTGTGCACCAACCGCGACTTGCCGGACAAGCTGCCGTTCGGCCCCGGCGAGCCGCAGCTGCAATTCAACGAGGGCGGCGCCGGCTTACAGCTCGCCTGCGTCACGCCGCCGACGCCGACGGTGCAGCCGCAGTTGGACGACGCCACGCGCTGGCAGCTGATCACCCAGTTGTCGCTGCAACATTTCAGCGGCGACGACGGCCTAGGCGTGCTCAAGGAGACGCTGCGGCTGTACGACTTCCGCCAAGTGCCGGAAACCCGCTCGATCATCGACGGCATCGTCGGCCTGAGAACCGAGCTGACCACCGCGCGGGTGACCCGCGACGGCCGCGCCGCCATCTGCCAGGGCACGCGGCTGGAGCTGGAACTGGACGAGCACTACTACAGCGGCACGGGGCTGTACCTGTTCACCGCCATCCTCAGCGAGTTCTTCGCCCACTACTGCACCGTCAACACCTTCGTTCAACTCAACGTTCGGGTCCGGCAACGGCCGGGCAGCGTGATCTCATGGCCGGCGCGCAGCGGCAACCAGACCTTGATCTAGCCGAGCGCGCGCTGGCACCGGCGCGGGCTCGCGACGATTTCTTCCAGCTGGTGCGGGTACTGGAGCGCACCCTGCCGACCGCCGGCGTCGGCGGCGACGGTCCGCCGGCGTGGGAGCCGGTGCGGTTCCGCGCGGTCAATCACCTGGCCTTTCCCGGGCGAGCGCTGGAGCGGGTCAAACGCCGCCAGGGCGACGATGCGATCTCCGGCCAACCGTTCCAGGTCGAGGTCGGCTTCATGGGCTTGACCGGTCCGACCGGCGTGCTGCCGCAGCACTACACCACCTTGCTGCAGGAGCGGCTGAAGCAACGTGATCACGCCCTCGCCGACTTCCTCGACTTGTTCAACCACCGCCTGATCGGCCTGTTCTACCGCGCCTGGGCCAAGTACCGCCTGGTGGCGCAGTACGAGCGGCATTACCACGACCTCGGCGGCGATCCGTTCACCCGCGTGGTGCGCGCGCTGGCCGGCCAAACCGGCGCGCAGGCGCACGAGCCGCGCTTGTACTACGGCGGCCACTTCGCGCGCCACACCCGCTCGGCCAGCGCGCTGGCCCGCATGCTCGGCGATTTCCTCGGCCATCCGGTACGCATCGAATCCTTCGTCGGCCAGTGGCTGCCGATCGCACCGCAAGACCGGCTGTGCATCGGCAGCGGCGAGCGCGGCCGCAACAACCGGCTCGGCGACGGCGTGCTGCCGGGGCGACGCGTCTGGGACGCGCAGAGTCTGTTCCGGATCGAGATCGGTCCGCTCAGCCATGCCGAGCATGAGCGCTTGCTGCCGCACACGCCGCGCGCGCGCGCCCTGTACCGCTTGATCGAGGAGTACACCCCCAGCCAGCTCGACATCGAGCTGCGCTTTCTCATCGATGACGACCTCAGCGCCCGACGCCCGCTGGGCGATCGGCTGCGGCTCGGCTGGAACGTTTGGCTGCAGAGCACGCCGGCGCGACGGCGCGTGGCCACCATGCTGCTGCGCCGCGCCCACGGCACCCGCGAATCGAGCAAGACATACAACAACTAGGCGAAGCCATGGAATTCGATCAACTCATCAAGCACATGTCGCCCTCCTGCCGGGACCTGTTCGAGAAGGCGGTGGCAACCGCCTCCAGCCGCAGCCACTACGCGGTCGACATCGAGCACTGGCTGCTGGAGGCCATCACCCTGCCCGAGCCGGAGCTGATCACGGTGCTGCAACATTTCGGCGTCGCGCCCGCGCGCGTCGAAACGGGGCTGCAAACGGCGCTGGAGCACCTGCGCACCGGCAACGGCGGCTTTCCCAAGATCGGGCCTGATGTGGCACGGCTGCTGTTCGAGGCTTGGATGCTGGCGTCCTCGCAGTTCCAGTCGCTGGAGATCCGACCGGTGCACCTGCTGCTGGCGCTGACGGAGAGCAGCGTGCTGCGCTTGCGCGCGTTGAAGATCTCGTCCGAATTCGAGAAGTTGCGCGGCGAGGAGCTTCGCGCGCAGTGCCGGGCGCTGCTGGACGGGCCGGGCATGAACGCCGCGCCGGCCGGATCCGCCGCGCGCGCACCGACCAAGACCCCGGCGCTGGACCAGTTCACCATCGACCTCACCGCGCTGGCGCGCGCGGGCGAGATGGATCCGGTACTGGGCCGCGACCTCGAGATCCGGCAGATGATCGACATCCTCTGCCGGCGCCGGCAGAACAATCCCATCCTCACCGGCGAAGCCGGCGTCGGCAAGACCGCGGTGGTCGAAGGGCTGGCGCAGCGCATAGCCGCCGGCGACGTGCCCGAAGGCCTGCGCGGCGTTGCGCTGCGCAGCCTGGACCTGGGGTTGCTGCAGGCCGGCGCCGGCGTCAAGGGCGAGTTCGAAAACCGCCTGAAGAACGTCATCAAGGAAATCCAGCAGTCGGCGCAGCCGGTGATCCTGTTCATCGACGAAGCACACACCCTGATCGGCGCCGGCAATCAGGCCGGCGCCGGCGACGCCGCCAACCTGCTCAAGCCGGCGCTGGCGCGCGGCGAGCTGCGCACCATCGCCGCCACCACCTGGGCCGAGTACAAGAAGTACTTCGAATCCGACGCCGCCCTCACCCGCCGCTTCCAGCTGCTCAAGGTCGACGAACCGAGCGAGGAGCAAGCGGTGATCATGCTGCGCGGCCTCGCGCCTTCGTTGGAGAAGCATCATCAGGTCGTGCTTCTCGACGAGGCCGTAGTGGCCGCGGTCAAGCTCTCGCACCGATACATCGCCGGCCGGCAACTGCCGGATAAGTGCGTGAGCCTGCTCGATACCGCCTGCGCGCGCGTCAATCTCAGCCTCAACACCACGCCGCCGGCGCTGGAGCGCTGTCAGCGCGCGCTCGACGCCATCGCCGCCGAGCTGGCCCGGCTCGAGCGGGAACAGCGCATCGGCCACGACCACGCATCCGCCGTGGTCGAACTGGAGGTCAAGCGCCTCGCTCTTGAAGCCGAGCGCGGCGCCTTGGCCGAACGTTGGCGGCAGGCCAAGGAGTTGGCGGTGACGATCAGCGGCTTGCGCCGCCGTCTCGAAGCGCTAGCCGACGCCGCGCCCGGCGAAGCCGGCTCGCGAACCGACCCCGACACCGAGCTGCGCCAGGAACTGGCGCGCGCCAGGGAGCAACTCGCCGCCGTTCAGGGCGATGCGCCGCTGCTGTACGACTGCGTCGACGCGCAAGTAGTCGCCCAGGTCGTATCCGACTGGACCGGCATCCCGGTCGGCCGCATGCAGGCCGACGAGATCCGCGGCGTGCTGGCGCTGCGGGAAGCGCTCGCCGAGCGAGTGATCGGGCAACCGCACGCGCTGGAACTGATCGCCAAGACCATGCTCACCGCCCGCGCCAAGCTCGGCGACCCCGGCCGGCCGCTGGGCGTGTTCATGCTGGTCGGTCCCAGCGGCGTCGGCAAGACCGAAACCGCCTTGGCGCTGGCGCAGCAACTGTACGGCTCGGAGCGCTCGATCACCGTCATCAACATGTCGGAGTTCAAGGAAGAGCACAAAGTCTCGCTGCTGATGGGCTCGCCGCCCGGCTACGTCGGCTACGGCGAAGGCGGCCTGCTCACCGAGGCGGTGCGGCGCAAGCCCTACAGCGTGGTGCTGCTCGACGAGATCGAGAAAGCCCATCCTGGCGTGCAGGACATCTTCTATCAGGTGTTCGACAAGGGAATGCTGCGCGACGGCGAAGGCCGAGACATCGACTTCAAGAACACGGTCATCGTCATGACCAGCAATACCGCCAGCGAGCAGATCGAACGGCTGTGCGTCGATCCCGAAACACGGCCGACGCCGGCCGGCTTGCTGGCCGCGATCGGCCCGACGCTGCGCGAGACCTACAAGCCGGCATTTCTGGGCCGCGTCAACATCATTCCCTATTTCCCGCTCGACGATGACTCGCTGGCGCGCATCGCGCGCATGCAACTGGCGGCCATCCAACGCCGGGTCGAAGCGCAATACCGGGTTCCGCTCGGGTTCAGCGACCGCTTGGTGCAGCACATCATCGGCCAGTGCCGCAGTACCGACACCGGTGCCCGCCAGATCAACGCCCTGCTCACCAACACGCTGCTGCCGTGCCTGGCGGAGCGAGTGCTGTCAGCGCTCGCCCAGAGCGAGGCGTTCCCCGGCATCCATGTCGACGTCACCGACGACGGCGAGTTCTCGATCGAGCTTCGCGGGCCGGAAGTGGCCGCCGCGACCGTCGCCCCGCCCCGGCGTAAACAGCGCGCCAAAACGGTTGGTCAGTGAATCGTCAGGGGCGGGCACGGCGACACGGCCGCCCCGCCCCTTTCGCTCGCTTCGCCGCGCGCAATTTTGCAGCAAAGAACAACTATTGCCGATGTGAATTTTTATATGCGGTCAGGCTAATAATTTCTTCTATTTCCTACAGAAAGTTATGCATAAATTACTTATGAAATCGGCAAAGAACACGAAATTAGACGGTTTACTAAGCCAGTCTCATTCCATACAATTCGCCTGAGCAAACACGCTCAACCAGGATCATTAAACACAACAAGGAAGGAAACCTATGTCCATTTTCATGAACTACGAAGGCATCAAGGGGGAGTCCTCCGACAAGAACCACAAGCAGTGGATGGACATCGACAGCATCCAGTGGGGCGTGAACCGCCGCATCACCTCCGCCACCTCCACCCAGAACGACCGCGAGTCCTCCAACGCCGAGGTCAGCGACCTGGTGGTGACCCGGCGCATGGACAGCGCAACGCCCAATCTGTTCATCGAGTCCTGCTGTGGCACCGGTAAGACCGTGGTGATCCATCTGACCAAGACCGGTACCGGTTCCGGCACCGACGTGTACATGGAGTACACGCTGAAGAACGCGCTGATCAGCAACTACCAGGTGAGCGCCAGCACCCAGGACAACAATCGTCCGATGGAAGTGCTGACCATCAGCTTCGTCGACCTGGAGGTGAAGTACACCCCGTACGACGAAGACGGCAACGCCCTGGCCGCGATCGCGGTCGGCTTCGACACCGCCACCAACACCAAGCGCTAATCGCGACGATCGCGGGCATCGCCCCGCGCCGGAACGCATAGACGAATCGGTGGAGTTTCGCGGAGCTCTTCTGGCGGAGAGCTCCGCGCCTTATTCATTAGCGATAAGCCGCTCCCGCCAGGACGCACCCACCCATCAATCGCTCCAATAATTTGGATTGGCATTTAACGATGCACTCAGTCAACCGCATCTGGATTCAGCGCAATTAAGGCAAGTAAGACATCCATCGAGCTGAACCATCGCCTTGGTCTGGCATTTCGGGCAGAGCAGCGCCTCCACCGGAAATTCGCGCAGCTCGGGCGATCGCTCGCGCTCCGACTCGGCCGAAGCGCGCGGGCTATCACCGCCCGCCGTCAGCAGCCCGATCTTGCGCAGATGCGTTTCGATCACGTCGCCGATCTCGGCCACCAGCGAGGGCATGAACCTGCCGCCTTTCTTGAAGTAACCGCCCTTGGGGTCGAACACCGCCTTGAGTTCCTCCACCAGGAAGGTGCAGTCGCCGCCTTTGCGGAACACGGCGGAAATGATGCGAGTGAGCGCCACGATCCACTGGAAGTGGTCCATGTTCTTGGAGTTGATGAAGATCTCGAACGGCCGGCGCTGCTCGTGCTCGGTGCCGGGGTTGAGCACGATGTCGTTGATGGTGACGTACAGCGCGTGCTCGGACAGCGGGGTCTTGATCTTGTAGGTGCTGCCCTCCAGCACCTCCGGCCGTTGCAGCTTCTCGTGCATGTGCTGCACCACCGACGGCGCCGCGGGCGGCGCGGGCTGGCTGATCTCGAAGCCTATGATGGGCTGATCGATCTTGATGGCCATCCGGTGCATCCTCCCTGTCGCATTGGCGGCCGCAGTCAGTTTAGAACCTGTTTCGGCAAGAAGCACAAACCTTGGTGCTATCCTAGCCGCCCCTGTCGATTCGCCGTGAAGCCGCCATGACCGTGGACCGTTCCAATCTGCGCAACAAGCTCAACGCCGAAACCGCCCGCCTGCCCTGGCATGAGTTGGAGCGGCACTTCGCGCGCGGCGTACTGATCACGGTCGATGCGGACATGGACTTGATCGAGGTCGCGGCCGGCATGGCGGCGGACGATGCCACCGCGGTCGGGCAATGGCTGACCGAGGATCGTATCCGCCGCACCACGGCGGACGAGGCGCGCCGCTTCGGCGAACAGCGGCGCGAGCTGTGGTGCGTCGTGGTCGCGCCATGGGTACTGGTGCAGGATCGGCCCTGAGCCGATCGCGCCTACCGCGACGAGGTCCGCGCTAGTCCCGGTCACGCGGAAACTCGTAGTCGACCACCGCCCGCAGGCGCTCGCCCCAGACCTCGGCCGGCCACACGCCCTGCTCTGGCGTCATCGATCGCCAACTGGAATCCCAAGTGGCCATGCAGTGATCGCACACGTAGCGGCTAGGCGGCGTGGCGTCGACCAGGTAGTGCCTGAGCCAGCCGCGCTGCTGGCAACGCGGACAGGCGCGCTTGATCTCGCCGCAGCCGCCGCAACGGTATAGCCGCATGCCCGGCGGATCCTCGCGCGCGAACACCACGCTGCGGGTGCGGCAGCGTTCGCACAGTGCGCCCACGGCCATAGCAAATCGTCCTCCGTTGACCTTGGTTTCGTGGTTCTACACGAGATCGCCGGCCGCGGCCACGCGGCAATGAACGATAGGCGGTTGCGCAAATTCGGCCGCAGGTTCACTCTCAGGCAATTTCGCGCCGCCGCGCGTGCTTAGGGCCCCAAGCCGGCCGCGGCCACTGAACTTGGAAGATCATCCACTGAGGGACTGATGAGCGAGCAGCGTACCCTGGAGCAACTGGATCTGAGCCAACCACCGCAGGATCTGCCGCTGGAGGCGATTCTGCCCGCCGAGCCGCTGCTGCTGATGGGCGCCGGTCCGGTGCCGGTGCCGCATAAGGTAGCGGTGGCGAATTCGGTGGTGATCAACCACCTCGGCGAGACCATGGGCACGGTGATCGAACGCGTGAAGACCATGGCGCGCTACGTGTTCCAGACCCGCACCCCTTACGTGCTCGGCGTGGCCGGCCCGGCCTCCGCGGCGATGGAAATGGCCATCACCAACGTGGTGTGGCCCGGCCGGCGTGTACTGTGCATCCGCAACGGCCTGTTCAGCGGCCGCCTGGGCGAGATGGCGCGCCGGGTCGGCGGCGATGTGGTGGAACTGGAGGTACCGATCGGTCAGGCGGTGTCGGTCGAGGCGGTGGAAGCCTTGCTCGAGCGCGAGCACTTCGACGTCATCACCATGGTGCAGGGCGAAACCTCCTGCACGGTGTGGAACCGGCCGGTGGCCGAGGTGTGCCGGCTGGCCAAGCGGCACGGCCTGATCACCATCGTCGACGCGGTTTGCACCTTGAGCACCATGCCGCTGGAGATGGACGCCTGGCAGGTCGACATCGTCGTCACCGGCGGTCAGAAGGGGCTGTCGTCGATCCCGGGCGTATCGCTGATCACGTTCTCGCACGACGCCTGGCGCGCGATCGAGGCTCGGCCGGCGCCGATGCCGCACTGGTGCCTGGACGCGCGCCTGGCGCTGGAGTTCTGGGCCAAGAAGGGCTATCACTACACGGCGCCGGTATCCGGCATCCTGGCGCTGCACGAGGCGCTGCGGCTGATCTGCCAGGAAACCCTGACGGTGCGCTTCAAGCGCCACGCCGTGTGCTCGCGCGCGCTGCAGCGCGCGGTCGAGGCGATGGGGCTTTCGCTGTTCGTCGAGCCGGCGGCGCGCCTGGACTCGGTGGTGGGCATCAAGCTGCCGCCCAACGTCAAGGGCAAGGAAGTGCTGGCGCTGACCTCGCAGGTGTACCGGGTGGAGATCGCCGGCGCGTTCGGCCTCGACATCGTGCGAATCGGCCAGATGGGCGAGCAGGCCCGCGCCCACAACATCTTCCGCACGGTGCACGCGCTGGGCATGAGCATGAAGGCCGCCGGCGCCAACATCGACGTGCCGGCCGGCATGGCGGAACTGGAACGCGCCCTGACCGAAGAGGACAACCTGCGGCTCACCGCCTGACGGTTTCGACGGGCAGGGCGCGCACGCCGCCCTGCCCCGCGCTCGCCTCAGCGGCCCGCCAGTTCCATCTCCAGCGCTTCGCGCAGCGTACCCGGCTCGACCACCATGCCCTCTTCCGTCTCGTTCGGGAACACGGCCACCAGGGTCTTGTCCTGCGCCAGTCCCGAGCTCCAGCGCTCGAGCCAGGTATCCAACGGGATGGCAGCCGGCTTGCAGTCGGCCCAGTCGCCGGTGGCCCATTCGGCGGCGAAATCCGGGTGCGGCCATACCGGCAGACACTCCTCGCCGTCCTCGGACGACATCGCCACCCAGCCCGCGTCGCTGCGCAGACTCCAAACCGCGTCGCCCTCGACCGCCTTGGCGACGAAGTAGTCGAACCGCTCCTCCGCCGGCGCCTCGATGATCGCCGCGTACTCCTGATCTGTCAGCTGATAGCTCATGGTTGCTCCCCGGCCGGGATTGGCCCCGGCGGATCTACGGAATCGGCCGCCCGCACGCATTGAAGTGTGCGCCGCGAGGCGGTCGATCCAGGGGGCGGGCGCGAAATCGCGCGCATGCGCGATCTCCGCGCCCGCCGTGGTTTAGCCGAACACCGCGTAGGTCTGCCGGCTGATCGCCACCAGCTCGCCGTCGGGGGTCCAGAGCCCGGCGCGGCAGTGTGCGTAGCCGTCACGGGCATGCTCGGCGATGGCGTGATACATCCACCAGTCGGAACTGGTGGCGCGCGGCAGCGGATGGACGAACTCGATGGTCCAGGCCAGCGAGCTGGACGGGGCCGGCGCGGCCATCATCGGCAGCACCGTCGGCGGCCAGGCGTCGACCAGCGCCAGCAACGCGGCCTCGGTGATGGGCTGGGCCGGCTCGTCCAGCCGCACCCAGCCGCCGATCTCGCGGACCTGGCTGCGGCTGAACGGCGCCTCGCCGGTCGCCCAGCGGGTCTCGAAGAAGCGGGTGAAGGCCGGCGACCGGCCCGGCACGAACGGCACCCGCCGGCACGACTCGGCCGGGGTCAGCACCGGCGCCGGCTCGGCATCCACCCGCAGCCCCGACTCGCGGCCGCCGCCGAAGCTGCCGAGCAGCACGGCCATCACCGCGTCGCCCTGGTAGGCGGTACCCTGCACCTGGGTCACCGACTTGCCGGCGCGCAGCACCTGCACCTCGACGCGCATCTCCTCGGGCGCCACCGGACCGACGAAAGACACGCTCAGCGAACGAAGCTCGCGTTCGCTCGGCACGCGCATGCGCATGGCTTCGTACACCAGCGCCGCTACCAAGCCACCGAAGGTGGCGCGGCCTTGCGCCCATTCGGCGGGGATGGACACACTGCGGCCTTCGCTGCGGTGCAGCTGCTCGATCAGGGAAGCAAAAGTCATGGGAGGAATCTCTGAGGGGTGACGCTGAACCAAAAGGGGCGCCATATTAGCCGATTACGGCAGCGGCGCGCTCAATCAGCCACATCGCCCCCGACCGCGCGCCAAGCGGCGGCCACGAACTCCTCGCGAAAACGCTCCGGCGGCGACGTCACCCGACCGGCCAACCAGGCGCGGGTGTAGTCCTGCACCGGGCCGCTGATCAACGGCCGGTACAGCTCCAGCGGTAGGCGCCGGATCGCGCCGCTGGCGATATGCGGCTCCAACCACGCCCGTAACGCATGCGCCTGGGCGCGGTTGGCCTGCTTCAGCTCCTCCTCCACGTCGCCGCGCACGGCCTGACCACGCGCGGTGAACAGGAAGCGCGCCCAATCGGGATTGGCCAGCACCCAGTCGATGAAGCTGTCGACCATGGCGGCGACGCCGGCGCGGGCATCGCTGGCGGCGCTCAACCGCGCCAGCAGGCTTTCGCCGAAATCGCGCAATCCCTGCAGGTAGAGCGTGGCGGCTATCCGTTCCTTGTTGCCGAAATGGTGGTAGAGGCTGCCTATGCTGGCGCCGGAGCGGTCGCGAATCTGCTCGATGGTGGTCGCATCGACGCCGTGCTCGAGGAAGCAAGCCAGAGCGGCCTGGAGAATTTCCTCTCGACGCTGAATTCCACGAGCTTGGGTACGGGCCATGAGCAACCTGCCGTTTTCTGGAACGAGATTCTAGGCCACTGCCGCCGACGCGGCCATCCCGCGGCCGGCTCAGGCCGGCCTATCGTGCTCGAGCAACCAATCGCGCACCAGCGGCCAGATCTCCTGCCGCGCCTGCTTGCTCACCACGATGCCGGGGTGGTCGTAGTCGGCCAGATACCCCTGGGCGCGGCCGGCGGCGATGAAGCGCTTGTCGCGGCTGGCGAAGTGCTCGATCAAGCGCCGGCAGCCCTCGCTGGGATCTACGTTGTCGCCGCTGCCGGAGATGGCCAGCACCGGCACCTCGACCTTGGCCAGCGCGCGGCGGATGTCCGGCCGGCGCCGCCCTTCCACCACCAAGCGCGACGCATCCCGCATCGCCGCCGGCGGCTCGTCCCGCGATCCCAAGCCGAAGCGCCGGGCCGGGAAGCGGCCCAGGGCGGCAGTGAGCATCCGGGTGGCGAAGCCGCCGAGACCATGCAGCGGCCGTTTGCCCACCTCGAACTGGGCGGCGAACAGCACCAGACCGGCGACCCGACCTTGATCCAGCGTCTCGGCCACGGCGCGGGCGCTGAGCACGCCGCCGAACGAGTGTCCGATCCAGAACGCCGGCGCCTGCCAGGTCCGCTCAGCCATTTGCTGCGCCAACGGCAAGTCATGGCGCAGGTGCTCTTCCAAGCCCGGGCGGGCGCCGCAGTCGGCGGCGCGACGTTGCACGATCAACCCGGGAAAGCCCGCTTGCGCCAGATACGCGGCGAGCCCCACGCCCCGATCCGACACCCAGAACTCGCGTCCGGTGAACATGCCCGGCACGAACACCAGCGGCCGCTGCGTCGGCCGCGCCGGCTCAATCCAGGTCAGCAGAAAGCGGCCGCCGTCCGGAGCCGTAACCCATTGCTCGCGCCTGGTGAAACTGGAACCGTCGTCCATGGCCCACGACCTCAGAAGGGTTTGAACACCATGAAGTAGAGATTGGCCAGCGGCAGGATGGTGGCGATCGAGCCCACCACCGACCAGGCCGTGGCGAGACGCCAGTAGCGCGGCGGCACGCTGTCCTGATCGCGGAACCCGCGCGCCAGGCGCGACTGCATCACCTGGATCGGAACCAGCGCGCACAGCCACAACAGGCCGGAAACGATGAACAGCAACCAGCCGGTGGTCAACCAGCTGGCGCTGAAAATGCCGCTGTGGCCGCCGGCCATCAAATGCCCGGACAGCAGGATCAGCACGGCGCCGGGCAAGGTGAGCGCTAAGTCGGTGATGGTCACCAGACGCTGCGCGTAGGCGATAACCACGGGCCGTCGGGTACGGTCCGCGGCCACCTTCCAGATCGCCGTGACGACGATATTGCCGAGAAACAGGACCACACCGAGCAGGTGCAGTGACTTCAGCAGTTGCATGCTCATCGCTCGCCTCCCAGCGGCATCGCGGAATGTTATCCATGTCAACATTGTTGACGGACGAAACATACTGCAGCTAAGTTGACGCCGTCAACATCGAGATAGCGACATGACTACAGCCGACAGCGACGAACCGCGTGCCTACCACCACGGCGACCTGCGCCGCGCCCTGGTGCAGGCCGCGCTCGACATACTCGACGAAGAGCAGAACTGGGAATTCACGCTAAGAGAGGTGGCACGCCGCGCCGGCGTCAGCCACGCCGCGCCGTACAAGCACTTCGCCGACAAGCGCGACCTGCTGGCGGCGGTGGCGGCGGTCGGCTTCGAGCGGCTCGGCGGCGCCATGGCCGCCGTGGCCGAATCCGAATCCGACCCGCTGGCGCGGTTCGGCAAGATGGGCGAGGCCTATGTGGCGTTCGCCGTCGCCCACCCGGCTCATTTCCGGCTGATGTTCGGTCCGACCTTGGCCGACTCGCCGAACGCGGCGCTGCGTACCCACGCCGAAGCGGCCTACCAGGGCCTGCGCTCCGCCGTGCAACACTGCGCCGACGCCGGCAGGCTGCCGGCGCAGGACGTGAACCTGCAGACCCTGGCGGCCTGGTCGCAGGTGCACGGTCTGGCGATGCTGCTGATCGACGGCCGGGTGGGCGCGGTGACGCGCGGCGAAATCAGTGCGGAAAGCCTGGCCGCCGCGGTGACCCGCTCCTTCGCCGCGCGCTTGGGACGCTGCTGACGCGAATCAGGGCGCCGCGACGGCGCCGGTCTTGGCGAGCAGGCGGTGCATCGCCTCGGCGATCCGGCGGTAGCCGGCGGCATTGGGGTGCACCGGGTCCGACTTCAGTTTGGCGTCGGACAGGATGGCGGCGATGATCTCGCCCTCGAACGGCACTTTCGCCGCCTCCGCCACCTCCGCGTAGAACTCGGCCGTGCCGACGAACAGCCGCCGCGCCGGCACCCCCATCAGCACCACCGGGATATCGCGCTCGCGCGCCAGGGCGATCATCGACTCGATGTTGCGCTGGGTGGCGCCGAGATCCTGCCCGCGCAGGATGTCGTTACCGCCGTGGCAGAGGATCAGCAGATTCGGCTGCTCTTCGTCGAGCAACTCCGGCAACCGGGCTAAGCCGTCCGCGGACAACTCGCCGGGTACGCCGGCGTTGATCACCTCGCGGCCGATCAGCGCGGACAGCACGACCGGGTAACTTTGCTCGGGAGGAGCGCCGGTGCCGAAGGTGAGGCTGTCGCCGAAGGCGAGGATGCGCGCGTCGGGCGCGAGCGGAACCAGCTCGGGCGGACCGCCGCAGCCGACTTGCGCCAACAGCAGCGCCAGCAGCAGCCACGACCACCACCTTGACATCACCGATCTCATCAACCTCCCCCCTCGTCACTGGGAAATCCCTGTAATCGAAGTCTCGGCAGCGCGATACGCATCGCCCTATGCTATCGGCTCCGCATTACGTTTCCGGAAATATGCTGAACCAGACCGTCTATCACCAGCGACTGGCCCGCAATACGGTCGGCCGCGATCTCGTTATCGGCGACATCCATGCGCATTTCAGCCGCGTCGAGCGCGAGCTCGAACGCATCGGCTTCGATCCCCGCAAGGATCGGTTGATCTGCTGCGGCGATCTGGTCGACCGCGGCCCGGAAAGCGAACGCGCCGCCGAATGGCTCGATCAACCCTGGTTCTTCGCCGTCATGGGCAATCATGACGCCTCGGTGCTGCACCGCTGCGGGCTGCTCACCGCCAAGTTCGAGCTTTGGCACGACTACCACGGCTGGCTAAAGCGCCTGAACGGCGCGGCCCGGCACCGGCTGCGCGACAGCCTCGCCGCGCTGCCCTGGGCGCTGGAAATCGAAACCGCGACCGGTTGCGTCGGCGTGGTTCATGCGGAGGTGCCCGAATCCTTCGAGCATTGGCAAGGCTTCATCGACGCGCTGCACAGCGAGGACGTGCGTTCGCTCGCCTCGAGCAACCGCAACCTCGCCCGTCGCTCAGCCGACTGGGGGACACCCGGGGTGGAAAACGAATGCCGCCTGGACGGCATCGACTGGGCCATTCACGGCCACACGCCGCGCCGCGGCTGTCAGCCTGGCCGGCTGGGCAATCGGCTGTGGATAGACACCCGTGGCTGGTACGACGACACGGTGGAGTTCGGTACGCCGCGTTTCACCATCGTCGACGTCAACGATCCGCTCACGCCGTTGTGAGTACCGGGGTCGCGCCGCGACCCCGGCACCCCGTGGCCGATCAGCCCTTGGCGCGGGCAAAGAAGCCGGCCAGCGCGGCCTGCGCCTCGGCCGACTTCAGCCGATCGCCGAACGCCTTGCGCTCGATGTCGATGGTGTCCATCACCGCCGCGTGCCAATAGCGGCGCATCAGACGCTTGGACAGGCGCACCGACTCGCGCGGCTTCTTCGCCACGCGCTCGGCCTGGGCGCGCGCCTGCGCTTCGGTGTCGGCGTCGTCATGCAACCGGCTCACCAGCCCACAGGCCAGCGCTTCCTCGGCGCTGAGCGCCTCGCCGGCCAGCAGGATGTCGGCGGCGCGGCGCGGTCCGATCAGCATCGGCAACAGCAGCGAGGACGCCGCCTCGGGGCACAGCCCCAGATCGACGAAGGGCGCGCGGAACACGGCGGAACGGCCGGCATGGACGAAGTCGCAGTGCTGCAGCATGGTCACGCCGATGCCGATGGCCAGGCCGTTGACGGCGGCCAGCACCGGCGTCTCGCAGGCCACCAGCGCCTCGATGAAGGCCAGGCCTTCGCTCGGGCCCGGCTCCTCGGCGCGGGCGCGCTCCTGGAAGTCGCGCAGGTCGTTGCCGGCAGTGAAGCAGTCGCTGGTGCCGGTGATGAGGATGGCGCCGACGCTCTCGTCCTCGTTGGCCGCCAGCACGGCCTCGCGCAGCGCGATGTACATGTCGAAGGTGAGCGAATTCTTCTTGTCCGGGCGCTGGATCCGCAGCGTCAAAACTCCGTTGGCGCGCTCTTCGATAATGTGCGGGCTGGGCATACTCTCTCCTGGAATCTGTTCTTGGAACGGTTCTCGACCGCTGCCAAGGTTACAACGAAAGCCGCGCCGCGGCATGCCATCCGCGCCACGTTAGCGACCACGGCGGAAACCTCGCCGCCGCCGAACCAGCCAGCGTTACGTCGCTGCAATTCGGTACCTACCCCCGCCATTATCACGACGGTTTTCGCGCGGCTTGCCGCGGGCCGAATGCCTGGCTAGAGTCACTGATCGGCATCAACGGATACAGAATGACGAATGGACGCTGCCGAACCCATTTCCGACCAGATCGACATCGCGGCAATCGCGGAGCGGATACTGGCGCTAATCGCCGGTAATCGGCTGGTGCTGCCGGGCATTCCGGAGGTCGCCCATCGCATTCGCCAAGCCGCGGCCGATCTCGACGGCAGTGCCGCGCGTATCGCCGCTATCGCCAGCGGCGATCCGGCTCTGGCCGCGCACCTGATCAAGGTCAGCAATTCGGTGAACATGCGCCGCGAGCAGGAGATTCGCAGCGTGCTGGCCGCGGTGATGCGGCTGGGCTTTCGACTCACCGCCATGACCGCCACCAGTTTTTCCATCCTGCAGATGATGGGGGCCGCTGGCGGCCGCCAGCCCCGGGTGCGGGCGCTCTACCAGCACAGCGTCGCGGTCGGCGAGCACTGTTTCGCCCTGGCCGAACAGCATCCTCCGCTGGTGCCGGAAGACGCGTTGCTGCTAGGGCTGGTGCACGACATCGGCACACTGCCCATCCTGCAGTACGCGCGCCAGCAACCGGCGCTACAGGCCCCGCGGGTATTGGACGAGGTGATTCGGCGTCTGCACGCGCCGGTGGGCGCGGCACTGCTGCGCGCCTGGCACTTCCCGGCGGCGCTGGTCGAAGCGGTGGAAGCGCACGAGGATTGGCAGCGGGATCACGACGGCGCCGGCCCCGATTACACCGACCTGCTGATCGCCGCGAACTTCCATGTCTATCGCGGCACCTCTCACCCGCTCGCCGCCGTACCTGAAGAAGCCGTGCCGGCGCTCGCGAAAGTGGCGCCGGCCGCGACTCGCGAGGCCATGTCGCGGGCGCGGCAACTCTGCGGGATTGGGCCGCTCGGCTAGCGCGTTCCGCCCGGCGCGCAACGCGCACCGGGCATTCCCAAGCGATTACGGATGGTGAGCGAGTCGCGCCCTACCCTAACCGCCGGGCCCGAACAGTAGATCCGGTAGCGCCATGGAAATGATCGGCACGTAGGTAACCAGCACCAGGAAGATGAGCAGCACCATCAGCCACGGCATGGCGGCCCGCACCACCTGCATCACCGGCATGCCGGTAATGCCGGAGGTGACGAACAGATTCAGCCCCACCGGCGGTGTGACCATCCCGATCTCCATGTTCACCACCATGATGATGCCGAGGTGGATGGGGTCTATTCCCAACTGGGTGCCGATGGGAAATAGGATCGGCGCCAGGATCAGGATGATGGCCGACGGCTCCATGAAGTTGCCGGCGATCAGCAGGATCACGTTCATCACCAGCAGGAACTGCCAGGGTTCTAGCCCCATGTCGACGATGCCGCCGGCAATGGCCTGCGGAATCTGCTCGGTGGTCAGCACGTGGGCGAACAAAAAGGCGTTGGCGATGATGAACATCAGCATCACCGTGACCTTGCCGCTGTCCACCAGCACGCGCGGGATGTCGCGAATCCTCAGGTCGCGGTAGATGAACACCGCCGCCACCATGGCGTAGACCGCCGATACCGCCGCCGCCTCGGTGGGCGTGAACACCCCGCCGTAGATGCCGCCGAGGATGATCACCACCAGCGCCAGCCCCCACACTGCCTTGCGGCCGGCGCGAAACCGCTCGCGCATCGGCAGCCGCGGCTGGCGCGGCAGGTCCTTGATCCGCGCCACCACGTAGATGGCGGCCATGAGCATCAGCCCCAGCACGATGCCCGGCACGACACCGGCCATGAACAGCCGCCCCACCGAGGTCTCGGTGGCCGCCGCATACACCACCAACACGATCGACGGCGGCACCAGGATGCCCAACGTGCCGGCGTTGCAGATCACGCCCGCGGCCAGCGGCTGGCTGTAGCCGGCGCGCACCATGCCGGCGATGACGATGGAGCCGACCGCGACCACCGTCGCCGGCGACGAGCCGGACACCGCGGCGAACAGCATGCAGGCCAGCACCGAGGCCATGGCCAGCCCGCCACGCAGATGGCCGACGCAGGCATTGGCGAAATCGATCATGCGCCGCGCCACGCCACCGGTGGTCATGAAGTTGCCGGCCAGGATGAAGAACGGAATCGCCAGCAGGGTGTAGAGCTCGGCGGTCTGCATGAACTTCAGCGCCAGCGAGGCCAGGCTGTCGTGGGCAAACAGTTGGAGGGTCAGCAGGCTGGCCAGGCCCAGCGACACCGCGATCGGCACACCGAGCAACATCAGTAGGAACAACACGGCGAACAGGAATACGACGGTCATCGGCCGGCCTCATCCTCGGTCCGGGTCCGGCCACCCTTGCCGCCGAATTCCTCGACCAGCTCCTTGGCCTCGTCCGCCACCAGCACGCCGCTCTCGCGGCCGCGCGCGATGCCCCAGCCCACTTGCAGCAGCCGCAGCGCGAACAGCGCAAAGCCGATGGGCATGGCGGAAGACAACACCCAGCGCGGCAACCGAATGTCCTCGGCATAAACGCCGATACGGTGCAGCCGGGCCACGTAGTTCCAGGAGCCGACCAGCATGTAGCCGGCGTAGACCAGGCAGATGGCGATCACCAGCAGCCCGATGACGCGCTGCCCGCGTTGCGGCAGCAGCTTCACCGCCGCGTCCACGCCCAGATGGGCATGGACGCGCACGCCGTAGGAAATGCCCAGCAGCAGCAGCCAGGCGAACATATAGGTGGTCGCCTCCAGCGCCCACAGCAGGCCGGAGTTGAACACGTAGCGGAGCACGACCTGGGTGGACGTGAGCAGCGTCATGCCGGCCAGCAGCACGGCCATGAGCCCTTCTTCCAGGCGGTTGAACCAACGCGACATCACGCTGCCGTCCGTGCCTACCGCGACTGGTTGGAGGCCTGCGCCGCCTCGATCACGTCGGCGCCGATCGCGCTCTCGTACTTCTTCCACACCGGCGACATGACCTTGCGCCATGCCTCCAGCTGCTCCTTGCTCAGATTGATGATCTCGGAGCGGCCGCTGGCGATGATCTTGTTCTTGTGCTCGAGGTTGATGTCGTCGGCCATCTTGTTCACGTGCGCGGTGACCTCGGCCAGGATTTTCTCCAGTTCCGCGCGCACGTCCTTGGGCAGGCTCTCCCAGAAGTCGGTGCTGGTCACCACCATGTAGTCCAGCACGCCGTGGTTGGACTCGGTGATGTACTTCTGCACCTCGTGGAATTTCTGCGAGTAGATGTTGGACCAGGGGTTCTCGGCGCCGTCGATGGCGCCGGTTTGCAGCGCCTGGTAGACCTCGGCGAAAGCCATCTTCTGCGGATTGGCGTTGAGCGCGCGGAACTGGTCCACCAGCACGTCCGAGGCCTGGATGCGGAACTTGAGCCCGGCCGCGTCCTCCGGTAGCCGCAACGGCTTGTTGGCCGACAGCTGCTTCATGCCGTTGTGCCAATACGCCAGCCCCAGATAGCCCTTGTCCTTCATCGAGCTCAGCAGCGCCCGGCCGGTGGGCGAGTTCTGGAAGCGGTCGACCGCGGCGATGTCGTCGAATAGGAACGGCAGGTCGAACACCTGCAGCTTCTTGGTGTACTTGTCGAACTTGGCCAGCGACGGCGCGATCAGCTGCACGTCGCCCAGCGCCAGCGCCTCCATTTCCCGGGCGTCGCCGTACAGCTGCGAGTTGGGATAGACCTCGACCTTCACCTTGCCGCCGAGCCGCTCCTCGACCAGCTTCTTGAACATCAGCGCGCCCTGCCCCTTGGGCGTGCTGTCGGCGACGACGTGGCTGAACTTGATCACGATGGGGCGCTGGGCGGCGGCAGTGGCGGGCAATGCGAGCATGGCCGCGATGATGGTGGTGGCGAGAATGCGCATGAGGTTCTCCTTCATCCGGTGCGATCGTTCGGCGATGGCCGGCCCCGGGCTGCCGGCCGAGCGGGCGTATCCGTCGCCCACCCACGTAGCGTGTATGGCAAACACCCTGCCATCTGTCCACAGTCCGAACGGATATTCCCCTATATCGCTCTCATGCCGAGCCACCGTGGCCGACCGTGGACCGCTGGCGGCCGCCGGCGGCCTTGACATACGCTAGCCGGCGGCACCCCGCCACCGATGTACGGCAACAACGAGATGTATCCATGGCTGAACTGATCGAGGTCTACCGCAACAGCGTACAGACCTGGGAAATCGACCAGATGGGCCACATGAACGTGCAGTTCTACGTGGACAAAGCCACCGCCGGCCTGGCGGTGCTGGGCCTGCACCTGGGGCTGGGCCCCGATTTCGCCCGCCGCGAAGGCGCGCGCCTGGTGGCCAGGGATCAACATATTCGTTTCCTGCGCGAGCAACGGCCCGGCGCGCCGCTGCGCATGCATGCCGGCGTGCTGGACGCCGACGCGGACAGCCTGCGGATCTATCAGGAGCTGACCAATCCGGCCAGCGGCGAGATCGCGGCCACCTTCGTCACCGAGGTCGATCTGCTCGACCTCACCAGCCGGACCCGGCGGCCGCTGCCGGCTAGCGCGCTGGAACGCGCGCGGCAGTTGCGCGCGGAGCTGCCGGCTCACGCCGCGCCGCGCGGGCTGGAACTGAGCGCGCCGCGCCCGGCGCCGAGCTTGGCCCAGGCGGACGCGCTGGGCATGCTCGCCACCTATCTGAGCCCGGTGCAGCCCGCCATGTGCGACGGCGACGGCGTGCTGGCCACCCGCGCCTACATGGGCATCGTGTCGGACTCCATCCCCAACCTGCTGGTGCAGATCCTCGGCCACGACCGTTCCAAGGGCAGGACCGGCGGCGCCGCGCTGGAATACCGTTTCGTCTACCGCCAGGCGCCACGGGTCGGCGACATCGTGGCGGTGCGTAGCGCCATTCGTTCCATTGCTCCCAAGTCGTACTCGTTCTGTCACTGGCTGTTCGACGTGGCCAGCGGCGAGGCCATCGCCACCGCCGAAGCCGTGGCCATCATGTTCGACCTGGAAGCGCGCAAGGCTATCCCGATCCCGGACGAAGCCCGCGCCAAGCTGGAACGCTTCCTCATCCCCGACATCGGCGCGTAAGGCGTCTACGTGGTACCACGTCCATCGAAAATGGTGCTTCGCGCGTTCCTTGCCCCCCGGTCCCTCGCTTCGCCCTCCCTGTCCCTCACCCGCAGGGGGGAGAGCGAAGCGAGGGTGCGCGGACGCACAAACTTGCCCCGTACGTACCCAGATTCGATGGATGCCGTCGCAGTGGCGCGTCCAACAAATTTCGGTACATACGCCAAGTCCTAGCGTCCCCTCACCCCTGGCGGGCGAGGGACAGGGAGAGGGGGCTGAGAACCGCGAAGCACCATATTTCGATGGACGCGGTAGTAGACGGCGGCGACCGCGCCAGACCCCGCTCTCTCACCCGCCGAGCGCCACACCGCCCTCGCCGCTGGCGCGAGCCACCGAGATCGCTTCCTGGGCGGTGCGCCGCGACGACATCGGGTTCTGCCCGGTAACCAGATTGCCGTCCACCACCGCGTGCGGCTGCCACGGCGCGGCCGCGCTGAAGCGCGCGCCGCTGTCGCGCAGCGTCTGCTCCAGCGAGAACGGCACGATGTCGCTAAGGCCGACCTGCTCCTCCTCCACGTCGGAGAAACCGGTCACCCGGCGCCGCTCCAGCAAATGGTGACCGTCGTCCAGGGTGACGCCCTTGAACGCCGCCGGCCCGTGGCAAACGGCGGAAATCACCGAACCGCGCTGATCCATGCGCCGCAGGATGCGCGCCACCTCTGGATTGTCGGCCAGGTCCCACATGGCGCCGTGGCCGCCCACCAGGAACACGATTCGATAGTCGTCCGGGTTGACCTTCGCCAGTGGCAGGGTATGCGCGAGCTTGTCCATGGCCTGCGCGTCGGCCTTGAAGCGTTTGACCAGCGTTACCGCGTCGGGATCGTCCAGCGCGTCGGCATCGCTCCTGGGATCGGCCAGCGGCTTGCCGCCGCGCGGGGTGGCGATGACCGGCTCGAAGCCGGCCTGTACGAACTCGTAATACGGCGCGACCAGTTCCTCCCACCAGAAACCGGTCTTATGGCCGGTGCCGCCGAGTTCGTTGTGCCCCGACACGATCAGCAGCGCTTTGTCGCCCATGGTTCCTCCCGCAATCCCTGGTCCCGGCGCCGGCGGCGCCGCATCCGGCGGGAACTGAGGGCATGGCGGGTACAAGGCAAGCGGCGGCCGCGCGCGAAGGCGCGCCATACCTGGAAGTGTCGGCGGCGGTACCGCCGCGCGGCGCCGGCTTCAGCCTCGCGCGCGCAACCGTTGATACGCCGCGGCCGAAGCGGTCTTGTCAGCGCGGCTCGCGCGCGGCGGCTCGCATCGGCACTCGCGTGGATCGGCCTGCCAGGCGGCGGCGCGCTCCGCCGCCAGCGCCATGGCCAGTTCCCGCGCGATCTCGGCGGTTCGCACCGCCTCCTGCTCCTGCGCGGACGCCAGCGCCGGAGCGGCCAACGCAAAGCTCATGGCCAACAGGGTGAGGCTTTGGACTGCTCGCATCGTTCCCTCCTGGGCTGTGCTCTCACCCCCCACCGGCATATGGGAGCCGTCACCGCCCGGAGCAAAGGGAGTAAGCGCCGCGAACTCAGCCGGCCAGCTTGCGCAGGCGGGCGTGGACGCCGCGGTGCGCCCGTGCCGGCAGCCCCGCCCGCTCGGCCAACCGTAGCAGGTAGCCGGTGATGAACTCCAGTTCCAGCCGGCGGCCGGCGCGGGCGTCCTGATACATGGAGGAGTAATTGGCGGCGGTGGCGCGCGCCACCGCCGCCGCCTGCTCGAAGGCGCTGTCGTCGAACGCGAAGCCCGAAGCCGCCAGTACCGCGTCGGCCTCGGCGCCGAGCCGGCGCATCAAGCGCAGGCGGCGCGGCTCGCTCAGCAACTCGCCGTTGCGGCAGCCGAACAGCACGGTGAGCGGATTGATCAGCGCGTTGATGCGCAGCTTGTTGGCCAGGTGCCAGGCGATCGGTTCTGCGCTCTCGGTGGCGAAACCGCCGCGCCGGAACAAACCCACCCAGTCCTGCTCCGCACCCTGCAGCCGACCGATGCGGGTGATACCGCGCCCGGCATGGACCACGCTATCCGGCGCGGGTCGATACGCCCCCTCGGTGGAGCTGGCGGCGTAGACGCTCATGCCAGGAAAGGCCGCGGCGACCGCCTCCTGGCTACCCATGCCGTTCTGCATCAACAGCAGCGCCGCGTCCGGCGCCAGCGCCGGCTCCACGTCACGCAGCGCCGGCAAGGCGTCGTAGGCCTTGGTGCAGACGATCAAGCGCGTGACCGGGCGGCGTAGCGCATCGGCTCGAACCTGGGGAATGGACAGCGTCCGCTCGCCGTCGGCGCCGGTGAAACGCAACGTCAGGACTGGCGGCCAGGAACCGGGCCGTCGGATCAGGCGGATCTCCTCGACCTGCGCCAGCCGCGCGGCAAGCAGCAGGCCTATGCTGCCGGCGCCGAGAATGTAGATGGGTTCGCTCATCAGCCGCGAGTATACGGCAGGCGGAAAACGCGAAGCCGCCGGCGGACGCTGTCCGCCGGCGGCCGGTAGGCGCGCTTACTTCTCGACGAAGGCGCGTTCGATGACGTAATGAGCGGGGGTGCCGATGCGCGGCGACTGGATCAGGCCGCGGGCATCGAGCAGCGCGCAGGTGTCGGCCAACATGCTGGGGCTGCCGCAGATCATCGCCCGGTCGTGCTCGGGGTTGAGCGGCGGCAGGCCGATGTCCTGGAACAGCTTGCCGGACTCGATCAGGTCGGTCAGGCGGCCCTGATAGCGGAACGGCTCGCGCGTGACCGTGGGATAGTAGATCAGCTTCTCGCGCGCCTGCTCACCGAAGTACTCGTTCTTCGGCAGCTCCTTGGTGATGAAGTCCTGATAGGCCAGCTCGCTGACGAAGCGCACGCCGTGCACCAGCACCACCTTCTCGAAGCGCTCGTACACCTCGGGGTCCTTGATCAGGCTCATGAACGGCGCCAAGCCGGTGCCGGTGCTCAGCAGGTACAGGTTGCGTCCGGGCAGCAGGTCGCTCAGCAGCAGCGTGCCGGTGGGCTTGCGGCTGACGATCAGCGGGTCGCCCACCTTCAGGTGCTGCAACCGCGAGGTCAGCGGGCCGTCCGGCACCTTGATGCTGAGGAACTCCAGGTATTCGTCGTAGTTGGCGCTGGCAATGGAGTAGGCCCGCAGCAACGGCTTGCCTTCGACCTCCAGACCGATCATCACGAACTGCCCGTTCTCGAAGCGCAGGCTGGGATCACGGGTGGTGGTGAAGCTGAACAGAGTATCGTTCCAGTGATGGACGCTGAGTACTTGTTCGGTGCCAAAGGCTGCCATAGGTCGCACCAATCTGTGGCTAAGTGGGTTCTTTAGCTCGCCGCGAGCGCACAGCGGCATGCTGCATCGCAGCGGATTGTAGTCCCGATCGGGTTATCGAAAAAGTGGATTTTCTCGATAACGCATATCCGTTCTCTATATAACGATCGACGCCTTGACATGGGTCAATTCGGGCTGCCCTGGCGCCGCTTTCCCACGCGTTCTTTCTCGGCAACAAGGCTGGGAAAGCCAGGGATCATCCTGGGTCGACACGCCTACCCCACCCCGAAGATGAACCTAGACTGACAACGATGGTCGACGCCGGCCATCCATACCCTCGCCTTCCGTACGGACCCCGGACCTGACCACGAGCAGGGCCTGTGCTCGGGTCGGCTTCCGCCAACAACGATCCAACGACCGCTCTCGGGAGAGGAAGCTCCATGAAGCTCACGACACGGAATGTCCTACGTTCCTGCGCCGCATCGCTACTGATCGCCGCCGTCTCGGCGCTGGCGGGGCCGCCGCCCCACGCCGGCAGCGCGCCCAACAACCAAAACACCGTGGTCAAGACCGCCTACGGCCAGCTCCGAGGCTATGTCGACCGTCCCGACAAGCACTCTGCCGGCACCCTGGTGTGGAAGGGCGTGCCCTACGCCAGCCCGCCGCTGGGCGAGTTACGCTGGCGGGCACCGCGGGAGCCGGAGCGCTGGAACGGGGTGCGCGACGCCACCAGCGCGGCCCAGCCGTGCACCCAGTTGCTGACCACCGAAGAGTGGATACGCACCGGCGAGGCGATCGGCAGCGAGGACTGCCTGTACCTGGACATCTATCGGCCGCAACGGCCGGCCTACCACAACGAGCGGCTGCCGGTTTACGTCTGGATCCACGGCGGCTCCAACAACTTCGGCTCGGCCCTGGACTACGACGGCCGCGCGTTGGCCAACCACTCCGATGTCGTGGTGGTGATGGTCCAATACCGGCTCGGCCCCATGGGCTGGTTCTTCCATCCCGCGCTTCAAACCGCGGGCACCGATCCGCTCACCGACTCGGGCAACTTCGGCACGCTCGACCACGTTCAGGCGCTGCGCTGGGTCAAGCAGAACATCGCCGCGTTCGGCGGCGACCCGCACAACGTCACCATCACCGGCGAGTCCGCCGGCGCCCACAACGTGATGAACCTGGTGATCTCACCGTTAGGCAAGGACTTGTTCCACAAGGCCATGTCGCAGAGTGGCGGCATGACCACCAAGAGCCCGGCCTACGCCCGCAACCTGGCCGACAATACCATCGAACAGGTGATCCGCTACCGCGAGGGCGTGGATGCCGACAGCGCCCGCGCCCGGCGCCTGGCGATGGAAGCCGACGGCAGCCTGGACGAATACCTGCACGCCGTGCCGGCCGGCGACATCTTCCTGGCCATCCTCACGGTCGGCGGCGCCATCGGCACCTACGACGGCATCGAGGACGGCGTCGTGCTCCCCGCCGGCGGCTGGATGCCGGCGATCCGAGCCGGCAACTACAACCGGGTGCCGATCATCCTCGGCTCCAACGAGTACGAGAGCAAACCGTTCATGCCGTTGTACGGTCCGGCGGTGAAGAGCTTGTTCGGTGTGCCCTCGGGCAGCTACAGCTGGTTCAACCTGATGGACGTGATGCACGGGGCGCTCAAGCCCGACGGCAGCCCGCTGACCGTGGCCGATGTGCTGCCAACCCAGGCCGATCGGGATCTCTACGAGATCGCCGGCTATTACGGCAGCCGCAACTGGCGCGCGAAGTTCGTCGACACGGTGGCGCGGGAACTGGCCCAGGTGCAACGCGATGTCTACGCCTATCAGTTCAAATGGGGCGGCGTCGGTTCGGGCCCGCAACCGTTCGATTTCATCTACGGCGCCGGCCATGCGGCCGAGATTCCGTTCTTCTTCGGCGGCGACCAGGGGTTGTTCGGCCATCCCTTCGTGCCCGAGAACGAGGCCGGCCGCAAGGAGCTGCAACGGGCCATGATGGACTACCTGGCGCGCTTCGTCCGCAGCGGTGATCCGAATCATCCCGCCTGCCGCCCGTCCGATTGCCTACCGCAATGGCGGCCGTGGTCGAACGCACCCGGCGCGCCGAAGACGATCGTGTTCGACGCTGACTTCCGGCGCGCGCGGATCGCCATGACCGCGGAGGAAGTCACCATCGAGGGCGTCAGCGCCGAGCTCGAAGCTGCCTTGAGCGGCTTTCCGCTCAACGCTCGCGCCGCAGCACAGCTGATGCAGTTCCACACGCCCTGGTAATGAGCCGTTCCGGGCGGGAACATCGTTCCCGCCCTTTGCTCACGCCTAACCCTAGCCTAAGCGGGAAACGGAAATCACCAGCACCCGCCCCGCGCTCACCTGCCAGCGCACGTTGTAGCCGGCGAGCGTCACGCCGTGCTCGGCGCCCTCCTCGCCGCGCCGGTAAGCCGGCCGCGGGTCCAGGCTCAAGGTCTCGACGATCAGCTCGCGCAGCCCGGCGACGGCCGCGCAGGCGTGCTCGGCGCTCTTCGCGAACGCCACCTCCAACCGCGCCGGCGCCGCCTCGAAGCCCGCCGGCGGCCGCGCCTCGGGCACGGCGTCGCTGTACGGGATGTAGGGCTTGATGTCGAGCACCGGCGTGCCGTCCACCAAGTCGTGATTGCGCAGCCGCAGTCCGCGTCGGCCCGGCACATCGAGCAACCCGTCCAGCTCCACCACCGACATGCCGATCGGGTTGGGCCGGAATGGTGAGCGGGTGGCGAACACCCCCATGCGCCGGTTGCCGCCCAGCCGCGGCGGCCGCACCGTCGGCGTCCAGCCCTGGTCGGCACTGGCGTGGAATACGAACAACACCCAAACGTGGGAGCAATCCTCCAGGCCGCGTAGGCAGTCGGGATGGTCGTAGGGCGGCAGCAGGATCAGCTCGGCGCTGGACGCCGGCACCAGTCCCGGCTGGCGCGGGGTGCCGAACTTCTGGTCGAAGCAGCTGTGAATTACGCCGATGGGCGTCATTTCCATGTAGTTCGTCTCTTGGACTCGGCGTTCGAAGTGGCACGTCCGTCGAACGTTGGTACATGCCCACCCCAACCTTCGCTATGCGCTTGCGGTTCCGGCGGGAGCGTAGCAAGGACAGCGAGCCGGCCGAAGGGCGAGCCCCCATTGCTACGGAGGCGAGTCAAACGGCGCCCCGCGATGCCGGTCCGGCCCGCGGCCGGACTGCCCCGCGCTTCTTAAGCGAAAGCCGCGGCATCGAGGGAACCCGATGGAGGAAGAGTAAAAAGAAGACGCCCGCCCCGCCATCGATGCCAATGACATCGGCGAGCTACGCCCCCCCTGGAAACGACAACGGCGGCGGGGAGCAAAGCCCACCGCCGCCGTTTCTGATGGCATGGGGCCATGCGGCCCCGCCAGAATCAGCCGACCAGGAAATCGGCCTCGTCCATCTCCATCAGGCTCTTGGCGCCGGAAGCGATGGCGCCGACATGGCCGCGGGTGCGCGGCAGCAGGCGCTGATAGTAGAAGCGCGCGGTCTGCAGCTTGGCCTTGTAGAAGCCTTCCTCGGTGGTGCCGGCGGCCAGCTTGTCGGCGGCGACCTTGGCGGCCGCGGCCCAGAAGTAGGCCAGGGTGACGTAGCCGGAGTACATCAGGTAGTCCACCGCGGCGCCGCCGGCCTCGTCCGGGTTCTGCATGGCGGACATGCCGATCTTCATGGTCAGCTCGCCCCACTCCTTGTTCAGGTCGTTGAGCGGACCGACGAACTCGGCGATCGCGGCATTGCCCTCGTTGGCCTGGCAGAACTTGTGCACCACCTTGGTGAAGCTCTTCAGGCTGGCGCCCTGGGTGCCCAGCACCTTACGGCCGAGCAGGTCCAGCGCCTGGATGCCGGTGGTGCCTTCGTACAGGGTGGAGATGCGCGAATCGCGCAGGTTCTGCTCCATGCCCCACTCGGCAATGAAGCCGTGGCCGCCGAACACCTGCATACCGAGGTAGGCGGACTCGAAGCCGGCCTCGGTCAGGAAGCCCTTGGCGATCGGGGTGAGCAGCGCCAGCTGCGACTCGGCGTTCTGCCGCTCGGCCTCGTCCGGGCTGTGGTGCGCGATGTCGAGCAGCTTGGCGCAGTAGTACATCAGCGCCCGGCCGCCCTCGGAGAAGGCCTTCATGGTCAGCAGCATGCGGCGCACGTCCGGATGCACGATGATCGGATCGGCCGGCTTGTCGGGCGCCTTGGGGCCGCTCAGCGAACGCATCTGCAGGCGCTCGCGGGCATAGCGCACCGCGCCCTGCAGCGCCACCTCGGCATGCGCCACGCCCTGCAGCGCGGTGCCCATGCGAGCGGCGTTCATGAAGGTGAACATGCAGTTCAGGCCCTTGTTGGGCGGGCCGATCAGGAAGCCGGTGGCGCCGTCGAAGTTCATCACGCAGGTGGCATTGGCGTGAATGCCCATCTTGTGCTCCAGCGAGCCGCAGGAGAGCTTGTTGCGCTCACCCTTCTCGCCGTTGGCGTCGGGCAGGAACTTCGGAACGATGAACAGCGAGATGCCCTTGGTGCCGGCCGGAGCGTCCGGCAGGCGCGCCAGCACGATGTGGACGATGTTCTCGGCCATGTCGTGCTCGCCGGAGGAGATGAAGATCTTGGTGCCGGTGATCTTGTAGCTGCCGTCGGCCTGCGGCTCGGCCTTGGTGCGCAGCATGCCCAGGTCGGAGCCGCAGTGCGACTCGGTCAGGCACATGGTGCCGGTCCACTGACCGGAGACCAGCTTGGTCAGGTAGACGCGCTTCTGCTCCTCGGTGCCGTGGGCGATGATGGTCGCCTTGGCGCCGTGCGACAGGCCCGGATACATGCCCCAGGACCAGTTGGCCTGGCCGATCATCTCGCTGATGGAGAAGCCCAGCGACTCCGGCAGACCTTGGCCGCCGAACTCGGCGGGCATCGCCAACGACGGCCAGCCGCCATCGACGTACTGCTGGTAGGCCTCCTTGAAGCCCTTCGGCGTGGTGACCACCCCGCCCTCGCTCCAGGTGCAACCTTCCTCGTCACCGCTACGGTTCAGGGGAGCGAGCACCTGCTCGGCGAACTTCGCGCCCTCTTCGAGGATGGCGTTGACCACGTCCGGGGTAGCGTCCTCGGCGCCGGGCAGGTTCTTGTAGTGCTCCTCGAAACCCAGCAACTCGTCGCGGGCGAAGCGGATGTCGCGTAGCGGGGCCTTGTATTCGGGCATTTAATTAAACCTCGGTTGATAGTCTGGAAATATCCACCGCGTCCGATCGGTGCCGATTCTTTAGGGTCGGCGATTGACCCTGACGTGGCGCTGCGAGCGCCGACTGGACCGGCACGACCAATGGACGCCTGGACGCTCCTGCGCGGCATGAAAGGCTACACCAAGCCCGCGCTAACTGCACGATGCAACTGCAAAAAATAAGACGCGTATGAAACGCCGAATTTGCCAGCACCGATAGCGGCCCAATTAGGCCGTCCAAGCAAGCCCCTGGTACGTTCGCGCAAGGCGCCGGAGGCCGCACGGCAAGACGCGCGCGACGCGGGCATGCCAAGGCTTGGTTGGCAGCTCTCAGGCCGCCGGCACCGCCAAACGCCGCTTGCCGCCTTCCTTCCCCGCCACCGCCCGCAAGCGCGTGCTGAACGCCGCCACCGATTCCGGCTTGGCGAAAAGATACCCCTGCAAATAGTCGCAGTGGTGGGCGGCGAGGAAGCGCCGCTGGTCGTCGGTCTCCACACCTTCGGCGGTGACCTCCAGTCCCAAGCTGTGAGCCAAGGCGATTACCGCGGTGGCGATAGTACCGTCGCTGCCGGCTTCGCTGAGCGAGATGTCGCGCACGAAACTGCGGTCGATCTTGAGCGAGGTAACGGGCAATTGCCGCAGGTAAGCCAAGGACGAATAGCCGGTGCCGAAATCGTCGATGGCAAGGCCTATCCCCATGCCGCTCAGCACGCTGAGAATGTCGACCGTCCGCCGCACATCGCGCATCAGCATGGTCTCGGTGAGCTCCAGCTCCAGCAGCCGCGGCGATAGACGGTATTCCTTGAGCGCGTCCGCCACCAACTCGACCAGATCGCGATGGGCCAGCTGCTGTGCCGAGATGTTCACCGCCACCGGCACCGGCTCCAGGCCGGCGTCGATCCAGGCGCGCAGCTGCCGGCAGGCCTCGCGGATCACCCAACGGTCGATGGCGACGATCATGCCGGACTCCTCGGCCACCGGCACGAAACGGTCGGGCGTAAGCAGGCCGTGCTGCGGATGCTCCCAGCGCAGCAAGGCCTCGCAGCCCTTGAGCCGGCCGGTACGGGCGCCGACCTTGGGCTGGTAGTACAGGCGGAACTCATTGCGCTCCAAGGCGCCTCGCAGTTGGTGCTCGAGCAGCAGTTCGCCGAGGCTGGCCGCGTTCATGTCGGCGGTATAGAACTGGTAGCCGTTGCGGCCTTCCGCCTTGGCGCGGTACATCGCCGCGTCCGCGTTGCGCAGCAACTCGGACTCGCTGCTGCCGTCGTTGGGGTAGACGGCGATGCCGATACTGCAGGTGACCGTCAGCTCGTGCTGTCCGAGATGACAGGGCTGGGTGATCGCGGCCAGGATCTTGCGGGCGATCACCGCCGCGTCCGGCGCGTGCTCCATGTCGGGCAGGACGACCACGAACTCGTCGCCGCCGAGCCTGGCGACCGTGTCGGAGTCGCGCACGGCGCCGAGGCAACGCTCGGTGACGATGCGCAGCAGGCCATCGCCGACCTCGTGCCCCAGCGTGTCGTTGATGATCTTGAAGCGGTCGAGGTCGAAGAACAGCACCGCGGCGTGGCGCTGGTTGCGCTTGGCCTGGCGTATGGCCTGCTTGAGCCGGTCTTGCAGCAGCACGCGGTTGGGCAGCCCGGTGAGCACGTCGTGATGGGCCAGGTGGCGAATCCGCGCCTCGGCCTTCTTGTGCTCGGTAACGTCGGAGAAGATGCCGATGTAGTGCGTGGTGCGCCCCTCGCCGTCGCGCACCGCCGCGATCGACAGCCATTCCGGATACACCTCGCCGTTGCGGCGGCGGTTCCAGATCTCGCCCTGCCAGCTGCCGCGCTCGACGAGTTCATGCCACATCGCCCGGTAGTAGGCCTTGTCCTGGCGCCCGGAACTGAGTACCGCCGGCGTCCTGCCGCGGATTTCCTCCGGGCGGTAACCGGTGATGGCGGTGAAGGCCGGATTGACGGCGACGATGGTGGCATTGGCGTCGGTGATCATCATGCCCTCGGCGGCATTGGTGAACACCGTGTCGTACAACTTGAGCTCGCCCTGCGCCTTGTTCAGCGCCTCGACCCGCTCGCGCAGGGATACGTTGGCCTCGGCCAGCGCCTGCGCCGTGCGGCGCTGACGCGCGATCATCACCGCGAGATAGCCGGCCAGCCCCAATGCAACCACGAACAGCAGCACGCGATAGACGTGCGCCTCGCGCAGCGCGTTGCCGTAGCCTTGGGCGTAGATCAACGCCAGCTGGTCGGCGGTCTTGCTGGTGGGCAGTTCCAGGATCTCGCGGGTGATGGCGTTGAGCGTCGGCGTGTGCCGCTCGATCAGTTCGGCGTGGGTCAGCAGGTTGCGCAGCTTGGCGGCCGACTCCGGCGGCAGGGTCTCGGCCACGGCGTACAGTTGCTGTTTCCGGTTCCGCAAGCGCGCGCCGAGCGCGGCATCGTCGGTGAGCACGTAGTTCACCACCGTGCGGCCGAAGACGCCGACCTTGCGCGACAACGCGAACTCCAACACCCCGTCCTCGATCAGGCTGTCGGTGATCATCGGGAAATAGTTCAGGGAATTGAGCAGCACCGACACTTCCCGCTTGAAGCGGTCCACCGCCTCGGCCTTGCGCTCGCCGAACCGGCGCAGCTCTGCGATCCGCGCCGCCATGCGCGCGCGGTCGGCATCGAGCAGAAACTCCGGCACGGCCTCGAGCGAGACGATCAACTCCTGCAGCCGGCGCACGGCGACGCTGGTGTCGTCGAAATCGCGCTTCACCCCATAGCGGTTGGCCAGCACCGCGGCGTTGAGCTCGGCATCGGCCTGCAGCAGGCGAAACAGCGTGCTGGCGTAGTCCTGGTGCCGGTCGATGGAGATGCTGTCGGCCTTGGTGAACAGCCATGCCAGGGCGGTGGCGCCTACCGCCAGCACTACCACGGTCCGCCAGCGGCGGCGAAGGATCGCGGCGATGGAAGTCATGGTTGGGGTACCGCGTAGCGGCCGGTAGGGCGATCACCGGTCAGCGTGTTCAGGAAAGCGACGATCAGGCGCACGTCCTCGTCGGAGAGGCTACGCCCGAGCTGGTAGCGGGCCATGATGGCGACCGCCTCCTCGAGCGTCGCCACCGAGCCGTCGTGAAAATACGGTGCGGTCAGCGCCACGTTGCGCAGGCTCGGCACCTTGAACACGTGCCGGTCCTCGTCGCGGCCGGTGACGTTGAATCGGCCGAGGTCCACCTCGTCGATCAGGCCCCAGTCGGCGAAATAGTCGTCCATGATGCCGAAGCGCTGGAACATGTTGCCGCCGATATTGGCACCCTGATGGCAGCTGGCGCAGCCGTAGGACTTGAACCGTTCGTAGCCTTCCCGCGCGTCCTGGTCGATGGCGTCCTCGTCGCCGGCGAGATAGCGATCGAACGGCGCGTTGGGCGTCACCAACGTAAGCTGATAGCGAACGATGGCGTCGGTCACGCTGGCCGGCGTGAGCCCGTCCGGATAAAGCGCCGCGAAGCGTTCCCGGTACTCGTCGATGCCGCTCAGGCGCGCGATCAGCGTCGGCCAATCCATCGCCATTTCGGCGGGATTGTGCAGTGGTCCCTCGATCTGCTCCGCCAGGGTCGCGGCGCGCCCGTCCCAGAACTGGGCGACGTTCAGCGCGGCATTGAACACGCTGGGCGCGTTCAGCCGCCCGACCGCGCCGCCCACGCCGATGGAGCGCGGCCGCCCGTCGGCACCGCCCCGATCGAGCGCGTGGCAGCTGGCGCAGGAGACGCTGCTGTCGCGCGACAAGCGCGGATCGTGGAACAGGCTCAGGCCCAGCGCCGAGCGTTCCGGGTGCGGATCGGGAATGAGCGGAAATAGCGCCGATACCGGCTCGCCGCCGCGGTCAGGGGCGCTCGGGGTCGGGTGATAAGGCAGAGGTGGCGCGGCGGGCGGATCGTTCCAGGTGATCGCGACCAACAGAACGGCGAGGGCAGCCAGCAGAATCAGCGCGAACAGATGGGGGGTGCCTCTCTTCATCGAGGCATTCTAACCTTGGCCCGATACGCGCTTTTGACGCCGGTCAAGGCGGCGCCGGGGCGATCGGCCCCGGCGCGCCGTAGCGCCTATCGCGCTAGGCTTGGTTCTCCAGGTCGCCGAACATGCCGGCGAACAGGGGGCTGGAGAGGTAGCGCTCGCCGGAGTCGGGCAGCACCACGACCACGGTCTTATCCTTGAAGGCGGGCTCGGCGGCGATGCGCAGCGCCGCGACGGCGGCCGCGCCGCCGGAGATGCCGGCGAGGATGCCTTCCTCGCGCATCAGCCGGTGCGCCATGGCCATGGCCTCCTCGCCACTCACCCGCTCGACCCGGTCGACCAAGCTTAGGTCCAGGTTCTTCGGCACGAAGCCGGCGCCGATACCCTGAATCTTGTGTGGACTGGGCTTGACCTCCTCGCCGGCCAGCGTCTGGGTGATCACCGGCGATTCAACCGGCTCCACCGCCACGCTGAGCACGTTCTTTCCCTTGACGCGCTTGAGATAGCGTGACACGCCGGTGAGGGTGCCGCCGGTGCCGACGCCGGCCACCACCACGTCGACCGCGCCGTCGGTGTCGTCCCAAATCTCGGGGCCGGTGGTGCGCTCGTGGATGTCCGGATTGGCGGGATTGTCGAACTGCTGCAGCATCACGTAGCGGTCGGGGTCGCTGGCGCGGATTTCCTCGGCCTTCTCGATCGCGCCCTTCATGCCCTTGGCCGCTTCGGTCAGCACCAGGTTGGCGCCCAGCGCCTTGAGCAGCTTGCGCCGCTCCAGGCTCATGCTGGCCGGCATGGTGAGCGTCACCGGATAGCCGCGGGCGGCGCCGACGTAGGCCAAGGCGATACCGGTGTTGCCGCTGGTCGGCTCCACGATCTCCTTACCGGGCTTGAGCAGGCCCTGCCGCTCGGCCTCCCAGATCATGTTGGCGCCGATGCGGTCCTTCACCGAGTAAGCGGGGTTGCGGCCCTCGATCTTGGCCAGGACATTGCCGCTGCCGAGCCGGCGCAAGCGCACCAGCGGGGTGTTGCCGATCGAAAGGGAGTTGTCGTCGTAGATTCTTGCCATTGTCCGTCTCCTCCGGGGACTGGCCCGGATCATAGCAGGGCGCGCGACGACGGGAATCCGGCTGTGCGGCCCCAGCCGGAAACAGGCTCGATGTTGTTGTTGCTGTCGCCTATCGAGACCGCGGCCGGTCATGGCCGGGGGGGCCCACCCAAGGCTTCCTAGATGCGTCCGGCCGCGGCACCGGCAAGAGGACGAGAGCGGTCGTCACCCCGCCCAAACGCGGCTCAATGAGAGATGTGGGCGGCAGGCGTTGGTCGACGTAGACAACCCGCTGGCGCAGCGTGCGCAAGGCTTGCGCCTCGTCCGGGGCTATGCGGATGCCGAAGACGCGCTCCAGGTCGCGCAGGAACTCGTCGACATCGAGCCCGTCCAGCGCGCCGAGCTGGAGGTCTCGCCCCAAGTCGTCGTCCGAGCCCACCAGTTCGGCGTCGACCGGCATGTAAGGCGCGAGCGCGGCCCGCGCGCGTGCCGAATTGATCGTGCGCCAGCCGCGTCCGGCCGGCGACGATCCTGCGGGCTCTGCGCCGGTTCGACCAATGCAACGCCGCCGCGGCGATCAGCCCGCTGGCCAGCAGCAGAAGCAGCTCAACGGACATCGGCGCCGCGCGCCAGCAACAGCTCGCGCAACAGCGAGCGGTGACAGCGGGCCTCGTCCTGGCAGTAGCAGCCGATGGCAAGATCGGTGTGGTGGGACAGCGCGGCAAGTAGGTCGAGGTCGCGGCTGGGCTCGGGCGCCTTCATCTCGGCCAGGAACTTGCGGCGGAACGCGCGCCAAGATTTCTCGTCCTCGGCGCTCAGGCCTTCCTTGAGCAGCGCCTCGGATGGGGCCAGGTTCGGGAACCAGACGTCGTAGAAGTTACGGCTGGCGAATTCTTCCTTGCGCACCCCGCGCGGCGGCCGCCGCACCGTACCGACGCGCAAGCCCTCCCCCGGCTGCCGGGGACTGCCCAACCTGACGATGCTGATCGCCACGTGCCCTCCTTTGAACCGTTCGGTCCTCCATGATCGGCCCGCCGGGTCGCGCACACGCGCAAGGCCGGCTCCACGCGGGAAATCCGGCCCTGCTCTCCAATGCCGGCGCCGCCGAAGGCACCTACGGAGGCTTGTCGTCGGTCGTTGTCGTTGCTCGAACGAGTCTACGCCTGCTCGGGCGGCGCGGGCAGCTCGCGCGCAGCCCGGCTCAACTCCAGATACCGGCGCAGGATCTCCTGCTCGGTGCGTCCCTTCTGCCGGGCCGGCGCGGGGAAGCGCACCAGCAGATTGATCTCGTCGGGCTTGGGCAACTGCAGGGTCACCCGCGGGTCGACCGAGGGCACGTCGATGCCCTGACGGCGGCCGATGCGCTCGATGTGGCGGCGGGCGGTGCCGATGAACTGGCCGCAAACCTCGTTGGCCGCCTGCAACAGCAGCGCCTCGGCGCGCGCCCAATCGTCCTTGCGGCTGAGCGGGACCACGGTGGTGTGCAGCACGTAGTCCTCGGTGAAGCTCTCGTTCACCACCGGCTCGCCCAGGAACACCGAGTTCGGCAGCACCACGGCGCGGCCGGTGTACTGATGCGACAGCTTCTCCGGGCCGATTTCGAGAATGGTGGTGGTGAGCATGGTCAGGTCGATCACGTCGCCGCGCAGGTTCTTCACCTCGATGCGATCGCCGATGCCGAACGAGCCGCTGCTCGAGCGCAGGAAGCCGCCGGTCATGCACATGATCAGCTCCTTGGTGACCAGCACGATCGCCATGGCGAAACCGACCACCGACAGCGCCAGGGTGCGCAACTGCGCCGCCCACACCACCACCAGCAGGAACAGCGACAGCAGGATGGCGGTGTTGCGCGCCATCACCAGCCAGCGGCGGCGCGTCTCGGGGGTGGGCCATTCGGTGTGTCGGATGGCGGCAGCGGCGAAGCGGTGACCGATCGCCACGGTCACCAACAGCAGCAGACTGCCGATGACCTTGCCGCCGGTGGAGTTGTCGGAAAGCAGCGAGATCAGATCCAAGTCAGTACCTCCCTGGCGGGGCCCGCCATGCCGGCGTGCCCGATCTTGCATGAGCGCCGATCTGAGCGTCCAGACGGCCGGCGCAAACCGCCGATGATGGCCGATCGCCGCCGCCGCGTATGCCGACTACTGCGGAAATGCACTAATGTAGGCGCCATTCCGGCCGTGCCGATTCGGCCTCACGACAACCAGGAGGACTCCCCCGCATGAGCATGCCCCGCGACACCGATTGCATCTTCTGCCGCATCATCGCCCGCGATGTGCCCGCCGCCGTCGTGTTCGAGGATGACCGCGTGATCGCCTTCCTCGACGCATTCCCCTCCTCCGAGGGTCATACGCTGGTCGTGCCGAAGGGCCATCACCGCGACATCCTGGATACGCCGGCCGAGGACCTGCAAGCGGTGGCCGTGGTCGCCAAGCGGGTGGCGCTGGCGCAGAAGAAGGCGCTCACGCCCGACGGCCACGGCGTGGCGCAGTTCAACGGCAAGGCCGCCGGCCAGACCGTGTTCCACTACCACATGCACGTGGTGCCGCGTTGGGAAGGCCAGAACATGGCCATCCATGGCCGCACCCAGGCCACGCCGGAGCAGCTGCAGGCCACCGCCGCGAAGATCCGCGAAGCCTTCGAGTAAACCGTTGCCGCGCCGGTGCCGCGGGCACCGGCGATCCCGCCCAAGAGCCTCGAACGAACCCAGGCGCACGCGCGCGAGGCGCTGGAAGCCGCGGGGCCAGGCACGCGCGAGGCGGTGTGGTCGCTCCACCTAAGTAGCGCGCAACGACGCCATGCGGCTTCCAGTGCCTTGCCCACCGCCTCGCCCCCAGGCGACGCGGGTGTGGCAGGCGTTTGTTTGTTAGAGGCTCTAAACCGTTACCAATCTGTTATCGACGGTCGACTACGCTTGCGGTATCCGGGTGGAAGTCGGCTCCGTTCCCATCGGCGCCCGCGCTTCCGCCGGACTTTTCTGAAGAAAAACAAACTTCAGCTATTTCCGGGAGATATCACATGCGTTTGGGCCATCTGTTTGCAGGCGCCGTCCTGGCGTGCTTGGGGATCAATATTGCCGGCGCCGCCGGTTTGCCGCCGGCCACCGTGCAGTACTCCGCCGACCGCATCGTCGAGTCCGAACAGGGCGAGATGACCGCCAAGGTCTACTCCGCCGGCGGCGGCAAGGAACGCGTCGAGATGGACATGGGCGGCATGCAGATGGTCACCATCGTCCGCCCCGACAAGAAGGTGATGTGGATGCTCATGCCGATGCAGCGCATGTACCAGGAAATGGACATGAATAGCGCCGCGCGGCAGGACTACACCGGCGTGCCGGACGACGTCCAGATCAGCGAGATGGGCAGCGAGACCGTCGACGGCATGCCGACCACCAAGTACAAGATGATCCTCAAGGATAAGTCCGCCGGCGGCTTCGTCTGGCTTAACAAGGACAACATCCCGGTGAAAATGGACCTGCTCAGCAAGGACGGCGGCGAGAAGACCCGGGTCAAGGTCACCCTGAAGAACATCAAGGTCGGCAAGCAGGATCCGGCGCTGTTCGAACTGCCGGCGGGCTATTCGCGGATGCCGGCCATGGGCGGCTTCCAGCCGGGCCAGATGCCCCGGCGCTGATCGGCCACGGCGGAGCAGACCATGTTCAAGCGAATTCTCATCGGCGCGTGCTGGCTCGGACTGGCGCTGGCGCCGCAGGCGCAGGCCGACTGCGACGGCGCCACGCCGGCCCAGGTGAAGCAGGCGTTCGCCGAGGGCCAACGCCACGAGCAGGCGGGCCGCTCGGCCCAGGCCGTGAACGCCTATGTGCAGGCGCAGGCCTACGTCTGCGGCGGCAATCCGGTGATCGGCGATGCGGTGCGGCGCGCGGCGCCGCTGGCGCGCACGCTGGCCCAGGCCGCCGAACGCGCCGGCCGGCTGGTGGGCGACGATCTCGGCGGCGCTCAGCCCGGCGCCTACCAGTGGTACGAGGCCGGCGGCCACTATGCCGACGCCGACCGAGCGCTGATTCAGGCGCTGCGCGCCAAGCGCGACGACATCGCGCTGTTCGAACGCGCCCAACGCCATTTCAGCGAGCGCTCCCTACCCGCCTTCGTCGCCAACAACCAGCCGCGGCTGGCCGTCACCGGCAGCTACCGCTTCGAGCGCGCGCTGCTCGACGAGGTGCTGGCCGTGCCGGCGAGCAACGTCGCCACGGCCCTGGAAGCGGAGGCCAAGGTCCTGAGCGAGGACTACCTGCGCGACTATGCCGCGGTGCTGGCGGCACGGCCGGCCAACCCGCGGCAGGACGTGGCCGCCGCGCTGCGCGCTCAGCAGGCGCACCAGCAGTTCCTGGCGAAGTGGCGCAGCGACCGCATCCAAGAGTCGCAGGCGGCGCTGCATCGTGCCCGCGACTGGGCCGTGCGCGCCGCCGACCGGGATCAGGCCGAGGCGCGTGTGGTCCAGCGCGCCGTTCAGCGCGGCGACCTGCTGCTGCAGAAATACGCCGAGGCGCCGGAGCTGCTGGAGGAAGCGATCACCTACTACCAATTCGCCAATCAGGAAGCCAAGCTCGCGCAGGCACGCAGCCGCGCCGGCCGCTTGGGCGATCAGGCCATGCAGCGCGAGCACTTCGACCTGGCGGTGAGCTTCTATCAACTGGCCGGGGACGATGCCAAGGCCGAGCAGGCCAACGCCCGCGCCGAGGAGGCCGCCGAAAAGGCGCTGGCGCCGATGATCGAGCAACAGCAGCGCCAGGCCGAGCAGCTGCGCCAGCAGTACAGCCCGGAGCAGGTGGAGGCGTTGCGGGCGCAAGCCGAGGAAGCCCAACGCCGGCTGCAGAAGACCAGCGCGCAACAGAAGCAGTTCCAGAAGGAAACGGACGATCTGGAAAAGGAACTGGATCTGGATTGAGCACCGGCCGGTGTCGATCCGTCGTCGCCACCGCTTCGCCTTGGCCGGTTTGGGCATACAGCGAATGACGCTCGTCACCGCCTGAGCCGGCGAGACGGATCTTCCCGTAACGCTGAAGCTGCCCGCGCCTTTCGGAACCGAAGGCGCGGGCAGTTCGTCTTGTCGCCGCGCCATCGTCTCCTCCGCGGCGATTTCCGACCGTGCCGGCGCGCTAGGGATTTTCCCGATGGCTCCGCCGCCGATGCGATTAACGCAAGCGGCACATAACCGCCACATAGACGGCATATCCGCTTGCGATGCTGGCCGTCAGCAACCGTCGGTCCGCCCGGCGCCACACCCTTGGAGCCGCCATGCTGCAGCAGCTTGCTCAGTACGACGCCAAGCTGTGCCTACTGGTCAACCGTACCTGCCGCGCCAAGTACGTACGCGTTTCGTTCGCCATGATCAGTCGGTTGGGGAACGGCGTGTTCTGGTACGCACTGATGCTGGTACTGCCCCTGCTGTTCGCCGAGCGCGGGCTGATCGCCGCGCTGCACATGCTCGCGACCGCGCTATGCGGACTCGTTCTGTACAAGATCATCAAGCGCCGCACCGAGCGGCCGCGGCCCTGCAACGTGTACACGGCGATCACGCTCGGTGCCGATCCGCTGGACCTGTACAGCTTCCCGTCCGGACACACGCTGCACGCGGTGTCGTTCACGGTGCTCGCGGTTCACTATTTCCCGCCGCTGGCTTGGCTGCTGGTGCCGTTCGCGGCGCTGGTGGCCGCCTCGAGGCTGGTGCTGGGGCTGCACTATCCGACCGACGTGCTGTGCGGCGCGCTGATCGGCGCCGCGCTGGCGGTCTGTAGCTTGTCCATGGTCGGCGCACTATAGCCTGCCGCCGCGCCGACTCGGCGGAAGCGCGATCTTAGCCCGGCAGCCACAAGGGCGCGGCGCGCAACGCCAGCACCAGCGCTTCCGCGGCGCGGTAGAGGGTGGGCTCATCTCGCGTCATCGCAACGTCCACGGCATGCTCGACTGCGTCCCGCAGCGTGTCCACGTCCACCCAGGCCTGGTGCAGGCTCAGCTCCCTGCCGGTGTAGCTGCGGTAAGCGGCGGTGAAGTCGCACATGGCCTGGAGACACTCGCTCGATCCGGGACCTTGGCGGGTAGTCGCGCTCATGACTGGACTCCAGCGGGTTTCGATGGCCGGCAGTCTAGAAGCCACGCATGACGGTTCCGCGCACGAACCATGTCAGGGCGGTGACGCGTCGTCGCCTGTCGCGTCCGCCGGGCGCAGCCGCAAGATCGGCGCGGGATTGGCGTCGACCAGCAGGTACAACGCTCCGTCCGGCCCCTGCACCACGTCGCGGATGCGATGCCCGGCGTCAGCGAGCAACTTTTCCTCGGCCACGATGGTGGTGCCGTCCAAGGTCAGCCGGGCCAGGTGCCGACCGACCAGCGCGCCCACGAACAGATTGCCGCGCCAGGCGGGAAACGCGCTGCCGGTGTAGAACAGCATGCCGGAAGGGGCGATCGACGGTGTCCAGTGGTACAGCGGTTGTTCCATGCCCGCCATGTGGGTGGGTCCGATCTCGCCGCCGCCGTACTCTTCGCCGTAGGTGATGATCGGCCAGCCGTAGTTCCGGCCCGGCTCTGGCAGGTTGATCTCGTCGCCGCCCTGCGGCCCGTGCTCGTGCAGCCAGACCCGGCCGGTGCCCGGATGCACGGCCAGTCCCTGGACGTTGCGGTGGCCGTAGCTGTAGATCGCGCCCTGCGCGTCGCTGCGATTGGCGAAAGGATTGTCGTCCGGGATGTCGCCGTCGGCGGTGAGCCGGATCAGTTTGCCGTTGTGGTCGCGCAGATCCTGAGCGCGATCGCGCTCGCCGCGCTCGCCCAGGCCGAGAAACAAGTATCCCTGCCCGTCGAACACGATGCGGCCACCGAAGTGCTCGCCGCTGGCACCGTAAGGCGTGGCGCGGAACAGCACCTGGAAGTCGGTGAGCGTGTTCCCCTCCAGCCGGCCGCGCCCCAACTGCGTACCGACGCCGTCGCTGCCCTGCGCGCTGTAGCTCAGGTACACCCAGCCGTTATCGGCGAAGCGCGGATGCAGCGCCACGCCGAGCAGACCGCCCTGCCCGACCGCCACCACCGCTGGCACGCCTGACACCTGCACCCGCTGCGCGGTAGCCGGATCGATCAGATTGAGCCGGCCCGGCCGCTCCGTGACCAGCATGCGCCCGTCCGGAAGGAAAACCGCGCTCCAAGGGTGGTCCAGCCCGGCGATGACCGTCTCGGTCTGAAACGTCGCCGGTTGAGCGGGCTCGGACGGCTGCGCCGGAGCCGGCTCGGCATCGCGGCCACCGCCGCTGCCCCCACCGCAGGCGCTAAGTGCCAGGCACAACGTCAGACCCAGAAACACCGTGGATTGCTGGGACATAGCGGTTCCCTTGCTCGAACGACACCGGAACAACAGGAAAGGGACGATTGGTATGGTGCCGCCGGGCGGTTGCAGACCCGGCGCGGCGTCCCCGGATGGCGTTTAAATGGGGCAAACCGGCATATTCTGAAAGGCTACCCATGCAGAAAGACCGGGGAGAACACGCTCGGGATGTTCCCGAGCGCGAGACCAGCCTCCCAAACCCGCGGATCTAGTGAGGCGGGTCCGACCGCAAGCGCGTAGAATCGAGCGTCGATCGGCTCTCGGCCACCACCGCAAACCAACCCGAATTCCTCATCCCTCCCGTGCTGCACAACCTCCAGATCGTGTCCGCGGCCGTGGTGCCGATCTTCGCGCTGATCGGCCTCGGCCACCTGCTGTACCGCTTCGATTTCCCCGGCGCCAGCTTCTGGCCGCAACTGGAACGGCTGGTGTACTTCATTCTGCTGCCGGCGCTGCTGATCGAGGCGCTGGCCACCGCGCGGGTCGACGGCAGCCGCGCGCTGGCGGTCGCCGAAGCGGTGGGACTCACCATCACCGCCATGACCGTGCTGATGATCGCCCTACGCCGGTTCTTCCCGCTGGACGGCCCCGGCTTCACCTCGATGTTCCAGGGCGCGGTGCGCTTCAACAGCTATCTGGGCATCGCCGCGGCGCTGAGCGTGTACGGCCCGGACGGCGCGGCGGTGGCGGCCATGGCGGCGGCGGTGATGATCCCGCTGGTGAACGTCTACTGCGTCGCGGTGCTGTCGCACTACGCCAGCGCCCAGGCGTCGCCGCGCACGGTGGTGCGCGGCATCGTCCGCAACCCGCTGATCATCTCCTGCGTGATCGGCATCGCCCTCAACGTCACCGGGATCGGCCTGCCGTTCGGCACCGAGGGCATCATGGAGAGCGTCGGCCGCGCCTCGCTGCCGCTGGGTCTGATGACCGTCGGCGCCGGGCTGCAGCTGCGCAGCGCCCGCGGCAAGGGCGGCGTGCTCGCCGCCATCGCCGGACTGAAGCTGGCGGTGATGCCGCTGCTGGCCTGGTGCGTGGCGTGGCTGCTGGGAATGACCACGCTGGAAACCCAGGTGCTGGTCCTATTCGGCGCGCTGCCGACCGCCACCTCGGCGTACATCCTGGCGCGGCAGATGGGCGGCGACGCGCCGTTGATGGCGACCGTGCTGACCACGCAGACGGCGATCTCGTTCATCACGCTGCCGGTGGTGCTGCTGCTGATCGGCACCGGCTAGAAATGTGGGCCGCCCGCCCGGGCGGGACCAGGCATGACCGCGCCCGGTGAGGACGCACAACCGCCAAAGGCGTGCCGTTATGCCTTTGGCCGTTCCACAACGGCCAAAAGCAATACCATCAAACTGCGCTGCGACGCGAAGGTGGCAAACGCGATATCGCGCTTACCCCCGCCCGCACGAAGCGGACCGTTCCCTTAACGCTACAACGCCTCCGCCACCGCCTTCCCCAGGTCGGTAGTACTGGCCGTGCCGCCCATGTCCGGCGTGCGGGGCCCTTCCACCAGCACGGTCTCGATGGCACGGACGATGGCATCGTGCGCCTGCGGGTAACCGAGGAAATCGAGCATCATCGCCCCCGACCAGATCATGGCGATGGGGTTGGCGATGTTGCGGCCGTAGATGTCCGGCGCCGAACCGTGCACCGGCTCGAACAGCGAGGGGAAGGCGCGCTCCGGATTGAGGTTGGCGGACGGGGCGATGCCGATCGTACCGGCGCAAGCCGGGCCGAGGTCGGAAAGGATGTCGCCGAACAGGTTCGAAGCCACCACCACGTCGAAACGCTCCGGCTGCAGCACGAACCGCGCCGCCAGAATATCGACGTGCTGCTTGTCCCAGGCCACGTCCGGATACTCGGCCGCGATGGCCGCCACCCGCTCGTCCCAGTACGGCATGCTGATGGCTATACCGTTGGACTTGGTGGCGGCGGTGAGTTGCTTGCGCGGCCGGCGCGCGGCCAGTTCGAAGGCGTAGCGGAGGATACGGTCGACCCCCTTGCGGGTGAACACCGCCTCCTGCAGCACCAACTCGCGCTCGGTGCCCTCGAACATGCGTCCGCCCACCGCCGAGTACTCGCCCTCGGTGTTCTCGCGCACCACATAGAAATCGATGTCGCCCGGCCGCTTGCCGGCCAAGGGACAGGGCACGCCCGGCATCAGCCGCACCGGCCGCAGGTTCACGTACTGATCGAACTCGCGCCGGAACTTCAGCAGCGAGCCCCACAGCGAAATGTGATCCGGCACGCTGGCCGGCCAGCCGACCGCGCCGAAATACAGCGCATCGAGGTCCTTGAGCCGGTCGAACCAATCCTCCGGCAGCATGCGGCCATGCTGGAGGTAGTAATCGCAGCTCGCCCAGTCGATCGGGACGTACTGCAGGTCGATGCCGAAACGGCTGGCGGCGGCATCCAACACGCGCAGTCCCTCGGGCATGACTTCGTGGCCGATTCCATCGCCGGGAATCACGGCGATCTTGTGCGTGGGCATGGCATCTCCGCGGGCGGCTGGCCGAAAGCGGGATTATTCCATCGGCGGCATCAGCGCGCGACGGCCTGGTGAATTTCCTGGACAGGGACTTAAGCTATTCGCGCTGCTGCCGATGAACAATACGAAGTTGCAGCGTCTGCTCCGCGGGGGAGGCGGCATGGGCGCATGCATCGAGGGGGAAACAACGATTATGAAGAATATGAGCATCCGGCTGCGTCTGGGGCTGGGCTTCGGCTTGGTCACCGTGATCCTGCTGATCGCCATCGGGGTGGGTTATTTCAGCTTCGCGCAGGTCGAGCGCGCGCTCGCTGCCGCCGAGGCAAGCAACGACGCCCTGGTCACCTTGGAACGCGCCCGAACCGCGCTACTGGACATCGAGACCAGTCAGCGCGGCTTCCTGGTCACCGGCTACGACGACTTCCTGACGCCGCTCGATGCCGGCCGCAAGACCTTCGAACAGGCGCTGGCGCGGCTGCGCGCATTGGCCGCGGACGACAAGGACCAGCTGAGCCGGTTCGATCAGCTTGAATACCTGTACAAGGCCTGGTTGCAGGAAGACATCCAGGGCGGCATCGAACTGCGCCGCAACAAGGCCAGCCCGATCGAGCTGTCGCTGGCGATGGGCAGCGCGCGCGACAAGATGGAAATCATGCGTTCGGTATTCGTCGAGACGCAGGCCGCGGAAGAAAAACAGCTCGGTGCCCGCAACCAGGAACTGCAGCAGGTCCGTGACATCACCCAGTGGGTGATGATCCTCGGCGCGCTGATCGGCGCCTTGGCCGCCGCCGGCATCGCCTGGTATCTGGTGCGGCTGATCGCCCTGTCCCTGGCCAAGGCGCTGCGCGTGGCCGAGGCGGTGGCACGCGGCGATCTGTCGGTATCGGTGCAGACCGACGCCAATGACGAATTCGGCAAGCTGCTGCGGGCCATGCACGGCATGAGCCAGCAGCTAAAGCAGATGATCTCGGAGATCGGCGGCTCGGCCACCCGGCTGTCCGACGCCGTGCGCCAGCTCAACGCCGCCTCGGCCCGGACGCTGGAAGGCGCCAAGCACCAGGGCGATCAGACCGCCCAGGTCGCCACCGCCATGAACCAGATGACCAGCACCGTGCAGGAAATCGCCCGCAGCACGCAGGAGAGCGCCGACGTGGCCCGCGCCAGCAGCGACGAGGCGCAGCGCGGCAAGAGCGCGGTCAGCCTGACCATCGACAGCATCGACAGCCTGGCGCAGGAGATCCGCGCCGCCACGGCGGTGATCCGCGAGGTGCAGAGCAACAGCGGCAGCATCAGCCGCGTGCTGGACGTGATCCGCGGCATCGCCGAGCAGACCAATCTACTGGCGCTCAACGCCGCCATCGAGGCCGCGCGCGCCGGCGAACAGGGCCGCGGCTTCGCCGTGGTGGCCGATGAGGTACGCAGCCTGGCGGTGGGCACGCAGAAATCGATCGGCGAGATCGAGCAGATGATCACCGGCCTGCAACAAGGCGCCGAGCGCGCCGCATCGGCGATGGACGCCAGCTGCGAGCGGGTGGAAGGCACGGTGCAGCAGGCCAGCAACGCGGGCGCGGCGCTGGAGCGCATCGTCATCGCCATCACCCAGATCGAGGACATGGCCTCGCAGGTGGCGAGCGCGGTGGAAGAACAGACCGCGGTGGCCGAGGACATCAACCGCAACGTCATCAGCGTGCGCGACATCGCCGATGCCACCTCGCGCGATATCCAGCAAGCCGCCGCCGCGGCGCAGTCGCTGGACCAACTGGCCGGCCAGCTGCAAGCGCTGGTACGGCGGTTCAAGGTGGCGTAGACGAGATCGCCGCTCACGGGCGGCGACCTCGATTCAATACAGCGACAACCTCCAAGAAATCGTTGATCTCCCCCATTTCCTGGCGGAAAGTGCGTATCGGAGCCGCCGTGCCGGTCGCAGCCGGTACGCGCGCGTCCGACGATAACGACAGGGAATCACAACAACGATGCTAACGGACTCCACGCGCGCGGCCATCACGCCCTTCTGGCACCGCATCCCGCGCTTCTTCCTCTATCCGCTGCATCCCTCCGCGCTGGTGGTGTTGCTGGGCTCGGTGGCGCTGTTCGCGGTACTGCCGGTTTCGCTGCTCGGTGCGCTGCTGCGCGTGGTGCTCGGCATATTCTTCGTCAAGTACTGCTTCGAGGTGCTGGAGCAAACCAGCGAGGGCCGGCTGCGCCCTCCGGCACTGACCTCCGAGCTGTTCACGCAGCGCTACGAAATGCCGTTCAAGCTATGGGCGGTGTTACTGGTGCTGGGCGTGGCGCAGATCGTCTTGGAGCGTGCGCTCGGCGCCTGGGCTGCCGTCCTGTTCGGCTTGCTGCTGAACGTCGCCTACCCCGCCGTGATCATGGTGCTGGCGACCAGCGGCAGCTTGCGCACGGCGCTCGATCCCAGCGTGGTCGGCGGCATGATGTTCCGGATCGGCTGGCCCTACCTGGTGCTGGTCGCCTTCCTCTTGCTGCTGTCGGGCGGCGTGTTCGGCCTGGTCGCGCTGCTGGGCAAGCGGGTCTCGATCGAGGCCCTGCTGGCGATCACCGGCGTAGGCCTGCTGTACTTCACCCTGATCATGTTCAACCTCATGGGCTACGTGGTCTACCAGTACCACGAGGCGCTGGGCCTGAGCGCGCCCCAGGCCGAGGGCCTGCCCGCCGAGGAACCGCACCTGGAGCAGTTCCGGCGCTTCATGGCCGAGGAGAAGCATGCGGCCGCCCTGGAAGAGCTGCGTGACGTACTCAACCAGCGCTGGGGCGACCTGGAACTGCACCGCATGTTCCACAAGCTGGCCAAGTTGATCGAGCAGAAGGACCTGTTGGTCCGGCACGGCCGCGAGTTCCTGGCGGTGTTGCTCGAGCAGAACCGCCTGCGCGAGGCCATGGAAATCTACCAGGACCTGGTCGCCGCCGATCCGAGCTTCCGCCCGGCCCTACCCGATCAGTACCTACCGATCGCGCAGATGCTGCGCGACAGCCGCCAGCCCAAGCTCGCGGTTGCACTGATCAACGGTTTCCACAAGCGCTTTCCGGACAGCGCGCTGACCGTGCCGCTGTACCTGCTGGCCGCCAAGATCTTCCACGAAGACTTGGCCGACGACGCGCGCGCCACGCAAATCCTGCGCTTCCTCAGCCAGCAGTATCCGCGGCACGCGTCGATAGGCGCGGTCACCCACTACCTGCGCCTGCTGGAGGGCTCCCCGATCGGGCGGCAACCGGCGTAGTTAGATCCGCAGCGCCTGCCTCGCCACCTGAGCTTCCGGTGTGGCGGGAAAGCGCTCCAGGATCAGGTGGAAGTACGACCGGGCCCGCTGCGCCTGCTGCCGGCGCAGCAGACCGTTCGCCAATCTCACCACGGCGGCGGCGACGTCGGGGAACGCGGCGGGATTGCGCAGCATGACCTGCACCAAGCGCTCGGCCTCCTCCAGCGCGCCGGTGCTGGTGAAACGCGCCGCCAGCGTGGTCACCGCCGCTGCCGACCAGCGCGCCTTGGGGCGGGCACGGCCAACGTAGTCACCGTAGACCTCACGCACCAGCCGCTCGGTTTCCGCATCGCCCACCGGCAAGCGGAACACCTGGTGCGCGGTCTGGTGATAGTCCTCGCTGTCGGGCCGGAACCGCACGCAGGCGAACAGCTGCCGCAACAGCGCCGGGTCGGCCGGCTTGTCCTTGAGCAGCTCGCGCAACAGCGGAACGGCCTTCTGGTAGTCCAGCTTGGCCATGTGCGCGGCGCTGAGATCACGCGTCTGCCGCTCGGCCGTGGCCCGGTCGTTCTCATCGAGATAGCCCGTGTCGACCATGCCCGGCAACCGCTGCAGCGCTAGCGCCAGCAGCGCGCCGGTCGTCAGGCCGCCGGCATGGGCCAGATAGGCGATATTGCTCTGCGGCGACAGCCAGAACGCCTGCGCCAGCTCGTAGCCGAGCCATAGCAGCAGCAACACGAATGCCGGCGCCTTGACGTAGTCGAAGTACACACCGACGTAATAGAAGAACGACACCCGGCGCCGGCCGAACAGCATCGCGTACATGCCCATGAGCCCGGCGATGGCGCCGGACGCGCCCACCAGCGGCACCCCGCTGCCGAGGTTGAACGCGGCGAACAACCCGACGGCGCCCAGCCCGCCGACCAGATAGCTGCCTAGATAGACCCAACGGCCGAGCGCCCCCTCGACCAGGAAACCAACCGCGATCAGGAAGAACATATTGCCCAGCAGATGGGCCAGATTGCCGTGCAGGAACATGTGGCTGAGCACGGTGACGGGCGCGGCCTCGGCTGGCGTGAAGCCCCAGCTGACCGGCGTGATCCGGCGCCAGAGCGTCGCGAACGCCTCACGCTGCTGACGCCAGGTGTCGTACCCCGGCAGGTCGGCCGGCAGCAGTTCGCCCGCGTTCAGCACACGCTGGAACTCGGCGTCGGTCTGCAGCTTGATCAGCCAGGGGCTGTTACGCTCGTCCAGCTTGTCTTCCCAAGTTGCCAGGAACTTCGTCTCGCCGCGGCGCGCGAGTTCGTCGCGATAGCGCGGCAGCTCGATCGCGGCCAGCCCCGAGTCGTAGTAGTAGGCCACCGCCTGCTCCGCCCGGGCCTGGTCGTCCCATTGCAGCAGCACGTAGACGAGGACGTTCGCCAGCACCAGGGCGAAGGTGATCAGCGGCGGACGCTTCCAATCGAGCTTGCGGTCGAAGGGAATGATGAGCATGGATGTCGGTATCGGTCCTTGTTCTGTCGGCACGGCCGTCGATGACGGCGCGATACCGGATCGGGATCCCCGCTCCCTGGGTACGAGAAGCGGCTACCGCCGCAGGCAGCCTAAAGCATAGTGGCGATCCTTCAGATCCCGCCTTCTATCGCGGAGCCTCTCGCCAAGCGGCTCGCGATATCCCGCCCGCATACGGGCGTCGATACGCTCGATTTCCCGCCCGATCCAATCGCATTCACTGGCGACCGCGACTTGCGTCCACTGTTGTTCGGCTTCGGCTTGCCGATACGCCGAATCAGCCGCCGCCCGTGCCTGCCGCTGCTGATCGGCGGCGGTGAGCATGCGTACTTCACCCGCGGTCAGCGGCTCCATTCGGCTGGGTTGCAGGCGCTGCAGCGGGATTGCCTCGACGGCGACGCCGGGCGGCGGGCGATCGCCGAAGTGCTGACGCCCCTGCGCGTCCTTCCAGCGGTAGACCTCGCCCGGCGCTTGCGCCGGGTAGCGCGGCGTCGGCATGAGAGCCGGCGCCTTCACGACGTCCGCCGCGTGCGGCGGCGCCGGCGCGGGCTCGGTCGCCGCACGTGGAGGCTGTGGCGCGAGCATGGCGGCGAACACGAATCCGAGCACGGCGACCAGCGCGCTGGCGGCAATTGCCGGAAACAGATAGTCGCGGAAACCGGAGCGCGCGCGCGGTCGAGGCCGCTCGCCGACAATCTCGAAAGACCGGAAATCGCGCTGCGAGTGCTTGTCGACCATGAATGCGGACCGGCAACGAACCTATTAGCAGTTGATTTACTAGAATAATCCAAACTGCCAAATCCCATTGCGGGATTTCCTCGGTCGACCGTGAGCGTACGAGCGGCTCCACGTTGCGCGCGCGGCACGCACGTTTGCTTTCAGGATTCCGCCGACAAGAAGGGAGACCGTGCGGTCGGCGCACTCTACGCGGAGAAGCGCGATTCGAGAGGAGCCATAGCGGGAAGGCGCCCGTTCCTGGAAACGGGCGCCGCGGTCACGGACCGATTAGGTCAAAACGTCCAGCGAACTCCGCGAGAACGGCTCGATCTCGTCGGTGCGGCCGTCGCGCAGCTTGGCCAGCCAGTTCGGGTCCTGCAGCAGGGCGCGGCCCACCGCCACCATGTCGAACTCGCGCGCCTGCATGCGCTCGATCAGGTCGTCGAGGCCAGCCTGCTCGATCTGCTCGAGCTTGTTGACGAAGGTGCCGCCGACGAACTCCTCGGTCAGGCCGACGCTGCCCACCGAAATGGTCGGCAGACCGGTGATCTTGCGGGTCCAGCCGGCCAGGTTGAGATTGGACCCTTCGAACTCGGGCACCCAGAAGCGGCGGGTCGAGGCGTGGAACACGTCGACGCCGGCCTTCACCAGCGGCAGCAGGAAGCGCTCCAACTCCTGCGGGGTGTGCGCCAGCTTCGCGTCGTAGTCGGTCATCTTCCACTGCGAGTAGCGCAGCACCACGGCGAAATCAGGACCGACCGCGTCGCGCACGGCCTCGACGATCTCGATGGCGAAACGCAGACGGTTCTCCAGCGAACCGCCGTACTCGTCGTCGCGCTGGTTGGTGCCTTCCCAGAAGAACTGGTCGATCAGATAGCCGTGGGCACCGTGCAGCTCGATGCCGTCGAAGCCGACCGCCTTGGCGTCACTCGCGGCTTCGGCGAAGGCCCGCACCACGTCCTTGATGTCCTGCTTGGTCATGGCATGGCCGCGCGGCTTGCCGCGGAACAGGTAGCCGCAGGGGCTGTAGCCCGGCACACTGGGATCCGGCTCCATGCCTTCCTTGCGCACTCCGCCCACATGCCAAAGCTGCGGGATGATAGCGCCGCCGGCGGCATGCACCTGGTCAACCACGCGCTTCCAACCGGCCAGCGCTTCCTCGCCGTAGAATGCGGGGACCTTCTCGTAACCGTTGGCGGCCGGATGGTTGATGAAGGTACCCTCGGTGATCAGCAGTCCCACCCCGCCCTCGGCACGGCGGCGGTAGTAACCGGCGACGTCCTCGCCCGGCACGTTGCCGGGGCTGAAGTTGCGCGTCATCGGCGCCATGGCGACGCGGTTGCGCAGTTTCAGCGTCTTGTACTCGAAGGGCTCGAACAGCGGGCCTAGATTGAGGTTCATGCGACTCTCCGGGACGGATCAATTTGGTTTCGTCGTGCAACCATATTAGGTTCGGTTTCAACACGCAACCGTTTTGACTACACTGACTGCATGTCCCGCAAACGCTTCGACGATTCCCACTGCTCGGTGGCCCGCGCGCTCGACGAGGTCGGCGACTGGTGGTCGCTGCGCATCGTGCTGCAAGCGATGTACGGTACCCGCCGCTTCGTCGATTTTCAGCAGCAACTGGGGATAGCGCGCAACATCCTCTGCAACCGGCTCGACCGCCTGGTGGAATCCGGCGTGCTGTGCAAGGTGGACGTCGGCGAGCACGGCTGCCGCTACGAGTACCGCCTGACCGACAAGGGCCGGGATCTGTTCACCGTGCTCATGGCCTTGCGGCAGTGGGGCGAAAAGTGGACCACCGCGCCCGACGCGCCGCCGGTGCAGGTGCTGGACAAGGCCAGCGGCCGGCCGATCGGCCCGTTGCAGGTGGTGGATGCCGACGGCACCCCGCTGACGGTGCGGGACGTGGTGCTGGCGCAGCGAGCGGGCCAACCCGCGCCGCACGAGCGGCGGCAGAAGTAGCCTTTTTCCCGCCGACGCGTTCCACGCGGGGTGCGCCTTCGCACCATCGTCCATTCGGATCAAGAAAAAGGCGTCCGCGGCAGCCTACCGCGAACGCCTTGCTACTCCGCTATCCCTCCTCCCCCGCCCGCATTCGGACGAGGGAGGAAATCACACCGGCGGACTGACTATTGCGGCCGCGCCGCGTCCGGCTTGGAGTAGTCGCACACGCCCTCGGGGAAGATCGCCTTCAGCCGCGCCACCTGCTCCTCGGTCGGCGTCCAGTTGCCGTAGGTGCCGTCCGCCAGCGCGGTGTCCACCGACTTGAGCTGGCACTTGAAGATGCTGCCCTCGATCGGCCCACCGGCGACCATGCGCGAGGTGGTGTAGAGCGGGAACTCCTGCGTGCACGCGCCCGGCGCGCGGTCATCGAGGACGCCGTTCCACACGTTCTCGCCGGCGGCGATCAGCGTGCCGTCCGAGCGGAAGCAGCTGTCCACCGCCCGCTCCGGCCGCGCCTGCGCCAGGGTCAGGTTGGGATTGGCGCGCTTGTTGGCGAGCCACTCGTCGAGGACCTGCAGAGCCATCGGCACGTTGTTGAAGTCCTCGTCCGGACGGGCGTCGGTGAACCAGATCACCTGGTGATCGGCATGGCCCATGCGGTTGAGGATGCGCTTGCGGCCCGAGAACGACTGGTGGGCGTTATGCATGTCCAGCACATGCTCGAGGTAGTAACGCCAGTCGATGATCGGGATATCGAGCTGGCCGTCGAACACCAGCCCGGAGGTGTACGCCGCGCGCATCGCCTGGATGTCGCCCTGGGCGCGCGGCGCCGGCACCGCCGGATCGTCGCTCAGCCGCATGTTGCGGCGGCTCCAGGGGTCGAACAGGGTCGGGTCGGCCATCACTTCCTCCACCGAGCCGATGAAGGGGAAGCCTTCCTGCACCATGTCGCGCGGGTGTTTCCAGCTTCCGATCTTCCAGTTCAGATCGAGGAACTCCTCGGGCGTGATGTTGCCGTCGAGCAGCGCCTTGAGGCCGTACTGCACGCCGATGTTGTCGAACAGCACACGCGGCTGACCGGTTTCATCCACGCCGTAGACGTTGCGCAGGTCGTCGTAGTGAGTCCAGTGCACCGTGTCCATGATGCCGGCCGGCTCCATCTTCTCCTGCTCTCGCACGGCGCCGAAGTGCGGGTTCATGGTCAGCGGCGAGAGCCCGCGCCAGGATTCGATGCACTCGGTCGAACCGGGCGCGGTCGAGTAGCCGAGCATCATCTTCGCCTCCGCCAACGGATCGGGTACGTCGTCGGTGGCGTTCAAGCCCACCAGCCAGCGGCGATTCTCGGTGATCCGCCACTTCGGGTTGGCGCGGTCGGTGACGTCCATGTAGTGCTCCAGCAGCTCGCAGTCGGCCACATGGATGGTCTGGGTCACCATGTCCGGATAGGAGCGGTCGGCCACGCCCGCGTCGATCAGTCCAGGGTGGTTCTGCGCGTAGACGTATTGCTGGATGGCGCCGCCGGAGGCACCGAGACCTACCGTGTACAACGGCTTCCCGTAACGCTTGATGAAGTGCTCCTTCACCATCAGCGCGGTCTCGCCACCGACGATCAGGTTGTAGTGCTCACCGGTGCGGTTACCGGTGGAATAAGCGATGGCGTAGCCCTGCCCCAGGACCTCCGGCCGCATCGCGCGGTTGTTGTAGTCCATCCGGCCCTGGAAGTGACCGATGCCCACGCCGCCCTGGAAGTGGTACGCCAAGCGGCCGTTCCACAGTTCGAGACTGGGATTGGCCGGGTCCTCGCCCAGTGGCGCCAGCATGGCGTAGCTGTAGATGAAGCGGTTGATGGTGCCGCGCTCCCAGCGGACGATGAAGTCGACCTCGCGACCATCGGTCAGCACGGTCTTGGCCACATCGTCGGGGCGGGAGCCGTCCGCCGGCATGCGCTTGTAGCGGCCGTCGGTGCTGCGGTAGTGGTACTCGACGTACGGCTCGATCGAGCAATCTCGGCTGTAGCCGATCTTGTTGCCCTCGTCGTCGTACACGGGGAAGCCCGGCGGCTCGGTGGAATCCACCAGCGGCTGCTTGCCCAACTCGAGCACGGTGCTACACACGAATGGATACTGCTGCGGGCCGGAGAACATCGGCCCGGTGATCGGGTGGTTCACCAGGGTCACGCCGGCGAGCTTGCCGTGGTCGGCATGGTGTACCTCCAGCGTGTTCTCACCCAGATTCAAGCCGCCGACCAAGCCTTCGAGGCGATCGTCATAGGCCTTCAGCCCGGCCAGGCCGATGTTCTCGCCGTTCAGCCACAGGCTCAGCTTGTCGGAAGCGTCGTAGCCGGTAAGGGCGATACGCACGTCGCCGCCGCTGACCAGCTCCGGCGCGCTGGAAACCACGGTCAACTCGACATCCGGCCGGCGCGCCTCCTCCCGGTCGGAATTCGAGCCGCCGTCGAAGCAACCGCTTAGTAATAACACCGTGCCTGCCAGTAACCCGGCGCACGCCATGCGATGGGTAGCCATTCGCCTCTCCTCCCTATTATTCGTTTTATTTTCAGCCGGCCGGCCGTGCCGGTTCAGCCTTCCCACGCTATGCGCCGGCCGCGGGCAAAAACAGTCACAGTCGTTCGCGCCGCGATGGTTACAGTTGCGTCGGGCCACAGCCGTCGCGGGCGAACTGTTGCAGCCACGGCGCACGTGACTGTGGCTGTTATTCGGCCGCCAGCCATGCCTTATTGAGGAGCACTAAAACAGGCCGCGCCACGGCCGTATAACGAGAGGAGAGTAGGAATGAGACCTTATGCGTTTTCCGGAATCCTGGCGCTAGCGGGCGCATTGAGTCTGAGCGGCTGTTTCGACGGTTCCGGCTCCAACTCGAATCCGCGCGACGAACCGCCGGTACAGATCGATCTCTCGGAACTCGACCACGACAGCGCCGCGCGCTGTGACCACATGGTCACCAGCCACTGCCTGCTGCCCTTTCCCAACAACCACTTCACGCGTGCCGATGCCAGCAGCGCGACCGGTCTGCGGGTGAACTTCGACCGCGCCGGCATGCCGGTGGCCCAGCCGGTGTCGATTCCGCCCAGCCAACTGGCGCCGCGAGGCGTCACCACCACCGAGGCCACGGCGGTCGATCCGACCGAGTGGAACCGCAACGACGGCTTCTCGCCCGGCGCGATGATGATCACCCACGTGCCGGGCATCGACCTCGACCGCACCGGCGCGGTACGCATCACCGACATCGAGCGGTCGCTGGCGGCCGACGCGCCGATCCTGCTGATCGACGCCGACAGCGGCGAGCGGCAGCTCATCTGGAGCGAACTCGATGCCAACGCCAGCAGCCCGGAAGGGCAGGCGCTGATCATCCGCCCGGCCAAGAACCTGATCGAGGGCCGGCGCTACATCGTCGCCTTGCGCAATCTCAAGGATGCCGACGGCACGCTGCTGGAGCCGTCGCCCCTGTTCCGCGCCTATCGCGACAAGCTGAACACCGGCATCGAGGTGTACGAGCAGCGCCGCGCGGCCATGGAGGACATCTTCCAACGCCTGGCCGACGCCGGCGTGACGCGCGACGACCTGTTCCTGGCCTGGGATTTCACCGTCGCCAGCCAGCGCAACATCACCGAGCGGCTGCTGCACATCCGCGACCAGGCCTTCGCCCGCCTGGGCGGCAACGCTCCCAGCTTCACCATCACCGAGGTCGGCCCGACCATCGAGGGCAGCGTCCGCGACGGCCTCAGCCGCGGCATCAGCGGCACCTTCCAGGTGCCGAACTTCCTCGACCAGCCCGGCGGCGTGCCCGGCTCGCGCTTCAACTACGGCGACCAGACCGGCCCCGACGCGCTGCCGCAGGTGCTGAACGGCGACGACATGCTCACCGCGCGCTTCCGCTGCCAGGTGGCGGTAGCCACGGTCGCCGACTTCGACGACGAGGCCAGCCCGGTCAACGTGGCCCGCGCCGCGCTCTATGGCCACGGCCTGTTCGGCGAGGGCCCCGGCGGTGAATTCCGCAGCGGCAACGTCCGCGACATGCAGAACGAACACAATGTGATGTTCTGCGCCACCGACTGGATCGGCATGGCCACCGAGGACTTCATCGCCGGCACCATTCACGACATCCTGGCCGACATCAGCCAGCTGCCGCGCCAGCTCGACCGCAGCCAGCAGGGCTTGGTGAACTTCATGTACCTGGCCGAATTGCTGCGCCATCCGCAAGGCTTCCAGTCACACCCGGCCTTCCACCACGGCCCCGACAACACGCTGATCTATGACCCGAGCGAGGTGTTCTACGACGGCAACAGCCAGGGCGGCATCCTCGGCGGCGCGCTGGTGGCGACCGCGCCCAACATCCGGCGCGGCGTGCTGGGCGTGCCCGGCAGCAACTACAGCCTGCTGCTGCGTCGCTACGGCCCGTTCCCGCAACGCTTCGGCTTCATCATGAACGAGGCCTACCAGGACGAACTGGAACGCACGCTGGTGTTCGGCCTGATGCAGATGCTGTGGGACCGGGCCGAGAACAACGGCTACCTCAGCCACCTCGCCGGCCGGCACCTGCCGAACACGCCCCCCGACAAGACGGTGTTGTTGCACGTGGCGCTCGGCGACTTCCAGGTCACGCAGTGGAGCGCCGAGATCGTCGCCCGCACCATCGGCGCGGCTATCCACGAGCCCACCAAGCGCCTGGGTGAACATCCGGACGACAATCCCTACTTCGGCATTCCGGTGATCGAGCAGTACCCGCATCGAGGACACGCGATCATGGTGTGGGATTCCGGTGCGTTCGACGGCAGCCGCGGCAATGCCCTGCCGCCGACCACCAACACCGGCCCCACCGCCGAGGCGGGCTACGGCAACGACCCGCACAGCTCTCCGCGCAGCACCGCCGCGGCGCGGCTACAGAAGTCGGAGTTCCTGAAATCCGACGGTGCGGTGGTGAACGTCTGCGGCGCCACGCCGTGCTACAGCGACGACTACACCGGGCTCACCCGCGGCGAGTAGCCGCTCCGCCAATCCGGCTCCCGGCCTTCTCCCCACGCGGGAGAAGGCCGGCGACTCGCCGCCACGCCCCCTAGCGGGTTTCCAGCAACTCCCCCTTCGCCGCCGCGCAGAGCCGTGTCACCAGCCGGCCCAGATCCGCGGTTGCTTGCTTGATCGCCGGCGTGAGCGGGCTGCCGGCATTGAGCCGGAGATAGCGCCGATGCGCGCCGCCGGGCGAGAACACGCGCCCCGGGAACACGTGGATGCCGATCGCTGCCGCCTGCTCGAACAGCACATCGGGATCGAGCGCCTCGGGCAATCGAATCCACAGCACGCAACCGCCGCTCGGCGAGGTGATGCGGGTGCCGATCGGAAACGCCTTGATCACCTCGCGCGCCGTCGCCTGCACCTGCTCGCGCAGGCGCGCGCGCAGCTCGCGTATGTGCTGCGCGTAGAACCCGCTCTCCATCAACCGTCCAAGCACGATCTGCGGCGCCGACGGCGACGTGATGGTGCTCAATTGCTTCAGCTCGCGGAAACGCCGATGGAACCGTCCCGGCGCGGCCCAGCCGATGCGAAACCCCGGGATCAGCACCTTGGAGAAGGAATTGCAGTAGATGACCAGCCCCTGCCGGTCGAAAGCCTTGGCCGGCACCGCCTGCTCGGGCTCGTACACCGTGTCGCCCCAGATATCGTTCTCGATCAGCGGCACCTGGTACTTGGCCGACAGCGCCACCAGCGCCCGCTTGCGCTCCAGCGACATGGTGAAGCCCAGCGGGTTCTGCGCATTGGCGGAGAACACGAACGCCTTCACCCGCCCTTGCGCGAACACCTGCTCCAGGGTCTCCAGGCAGATGCCCTCGCGCGGCTGGGCCGGTATCTCCACCGCGCGACGCTCGTGCGCCTCCAGCAACAGCAGCGTGCCGTAATACGTGGGCGATTCCACCGCGATGGCGTCGCCCGGGCGGCTGACGCTGCGCAGGGCCAGGGTCAGCGCCTCCATGCAGCCGCTGGTGACGATGATGTCGTCCGGCGCCAGCGCCACCTCGTACGCCAAGCTGCGCCGCGCCAGGTGGTGCAGCAGCGTGGCGCTGCCGTTGGGATGGAGGTAATCCCAGGACTCCCGCGGCTGGCGCCGCACCACCTCGGTCAAGGTTTGCAGCACCTTGCGCACCGGCAGTACCTCCGGCGCCGGCAAGGCGATGCCGAACCGCACCATGTCCGGCCGCGCGTGCAGTTCCATGTAGTGCAGCACCCGCTCGCTCAGCGACACCTCGACCGGCAATAGCGGAAAGCGCTGGCCGTCCGGCTCGGGGATGGCGTCCGGCTCGACAGAGCGCACGAAGAAACCCGATTGCGGCCGCGCCTCCAGGTAACCTTCGGATTCCAACTGCCGGTAACTCTGGATCACCGTGTTGACGCTGACGCCGAACATCCGGCTCAACTGCCGCACCGACGGCAAGCGCTCGCCCACGGCATAGGTGTGGCCGCGAATCTGCTCGAGAATCCGACGGCTGATCCGCTCGTACAGAAACAAATCGCCCACGCCCGCTCCCCCTGTCGTTCTTATCGTGCTCCGGCGCGCGCGACGGGCCGGGCTATCGACGCCGCGCGACCAGGCTCCGGGCCGAGTCGGCGCGGTCTCCGTCTCGGCTCGGGCCTGCATTGAGCTAAGCAGCGATTGGAGAATTAGGCAACGCGGATTAACCCTTGGCCGCGGGCCGACCGGCGCTCCACGCCGTCGGAGCGGTCGCCCTCATGTGAAGCGGATGCGCACGGTCCACGTTTTCGAACGAGCCGTGAGGACTACATGACCAAGCCGGGGAGTTCGCTGACCACATGCGCCATGGCGTGCGCCACCATGGCCGCCTCCAAGCCATGGCGCCAGTAGAGGTGGCCGAACAGCACGCCGAGCACGGCATTGCCGCCCACCACGAAAGCGGCCACGCCGGCGCTCAGCTGCCCCAACGCCGCGGCCGCGGCCGGCAGATGTCCCACCCCGAACAGCACGGCGCTGACCACGATCGCCAGCCAGACATGGCCTGCCCGCGGCAGGCCCCGCCGTCGCCGCGGCAGCCGCCAGGCCAGCCAGACCAGCACGGTCATCACGCCCCAGCGCAGCAACAGTTCCTCGGTGATACCGCCGTACAGCACCCGCGCCGACATCGGCGGGCCGCCCGCGCCGGTGGCCAGAGCCTCCGGCGCGTGGCTGCCCAAGGCGAACAGCAGGATGCCGGCACACACGCCGCCGACCAGGCCCGGCAGCAACAGCGGCCACAGCGCGAGAATGACATTGCCACGGGCGACGGCCGCCTCGAAGACCGGCGCCCGCAACCCGAGCGCGGGTGCCAGCGTCACGCCCGCCCACACCGCCAGCGCCAACAACAACGTGCTCTGCACGACGCTCGCCGCCACCAGGACCTCGACCGACACCCCCATCCGCGCCGCCAGCGGCGGCAGCATCGCTGCCGCCACGGCGACGACACCGGGCATGCCGGCCGCCCACAGCAACAGGCCGAGACGACGCCGGGAAACCACGGCCGGCGGCATGCGCGCTCAGCCGGCCTGATCCGCCGCCGCCAGCGCCTCGGTCAGGCATCGCTCCAGCGTCGCCGCCATCTGGTCGATCTCGTCGCGGCTGACCGTCAGCGCCGGCATGAAGCGCAGGATGTCCGGCCGCGGCGCGTTGAGCAGCAAGCCCGCCTGCAGCGCCCGCGCCACCACGTCGGCGGCCACCGGCCGGCGCAGCAGCAGTGCCTGCAGCATGCCCTGGCCGCGCGCGCCCGCCTGGCCGCGGCGGTCGGACAACTCTTCCAGGCGCCGCCGCAGGTACTCGCCCTTCGCCGCCACCTCCTCCAGGAAACCGGGCTGCAACAGCGTTTCCAACACCGCGCAGCCGGCGGCGGTCATCAGCGGGTTGCCGTTGTAGGTACCGCCCTGATCGCCGGGCTCGAAGCAGCACACCTCCTCGCGCGCGCACAGCGCCGCCAGCGGCACGCCGCCGCCGATGCCCTTGCCCAGCGTCATGATGTCCGGCTCGATTCCGGCCTGCTGGTAGGCGAACAGACTGCCTGTGCGGCCCATGCCGGTCTGCACCTCGTCCACGATCAGCAACAGGCCGCGGCGCCGGGTGAGTTCGCGCAGCGCGCGCAGGTAGTCGCGTTCGGCCGGCACCACGCCGGCTTCGCCCTGGATCGGCTCGAGCATCACCGCCACGGTGCGCTCGCCGATCGCGGCCTCGACCGCCGCCAGGTCATTGAGCGGCACCTTGGGGAAACCGGGCACCTTGGGCTCGAACAAGCGGTCCCAGCCCTGCTTGCCGGACGCCGACATGGTGGCCAGGGTACGGCCATGGAAGCCGTTGTGGGTGGTGATGATCTCGTAGGCGCCGCCGCGGTGCACGGCACCCCATTTACGGGCCAGCTTGATCGCGCCCTCGTTGGCCTCGGCGCCGGAGTTGGCGAAGAACACGCGATCGAAGCAGCTGTTGGCGGTGATCAGGTCCGCCAGCCGCAGCATGGGCTCGTTGTAGAAGGCGGGGCTGACGTTGATCAGCTTGGCCGCCTGCGCGGCGATCGCCTCCACCACCGGCTTGGGCGAATGCCCGAGGCAGTTCACCGCCCAGCCCTGAACGAAGTCCAGATATCGTCGACCCGCTCGATCCCGCAGCCAGGAACCCTCGCCCTCGACGAGCACGAGGTCGGGCCGGTGGGTGATGAACATGAGCGAGTCGTACGGTCCTTTCATGGTTTCTCCTAGTCGGACTTGGGGCTCGGCGGAGCGCCGGCCGGCGACCATTGTGGGGCAGCGCGGACCGCGCGCAAAGCGATCCGTTTCCGCGGCTCAGCCGCTACAATGCGCCGACCTGCCGACGCGGAGACCGCCCATGGAGTTCGAGGACTACGAAGAGGACGAGCGCCCAACGAAAGGCCAGCGCAAACGCGAGGCCGAGGCGCTGCAGAAGCTCGGCGAGACGCTGGTGCAGCTGTCGCCGCAGCGCCTTAGGGAAGTGCCGATGCCGCCGGAGCTGGCCGAAGCGGTCGTCACCGCGCAAGGCATCCGCAGCCACGGCGCCCGTCGCCGTCAACTGCAGCTGATCGGCAAGCTGATGCGCCAGATCGACCCGGCGCCGATCCAGGCCGCGCTGGATCGCTTCGACAGCAAGAGCGCCGCCGCCATCGCCGAGCATCACCAGGCCGAGCGCTGGCGCGAGCGGCTGCTCAACGAAACCGATACCGCCGTTACCGAATTCCTCGACGCCCACCCCGGCACCGACAGCCAGCGTCTGCGGCAATTGATCCGCTCCGCGCAGCAGGAACTGGCGGCCGGCAAGCCGCCGAAATCGTCGCGGGACTTGTTCCGCTTGGTGCGCGAGGCGATCGCGAACGGCTGAGCCGGCAGCGGCGCGAGCAGCCGCCCGCGCCCGCTAGCTACAGGACTGCGCGATATCGCGCTCCAGACGATCGCGGGCCGCGCGCCACTGCGGGTCCTGCTCCGAGCCGCCCGGCACGGTCAGCAACTGGGCCAGCGTCTGATTGAGCCGTTCGCACTTGCGCTGGTTCTGGGTCGGCCCCGCCGATGCGGTGCGGGGCGCCGCAGCCGCGGCGCGCGAGCCGCCGCCGCTGACCTGGATGCGCTCGGCGGCCTGCCCCTTCGGCGGCGGATCGGTGCTGAAGTGGGTGATGCCGCTGGCGTCGGTCCACTTATAAACCGTCTGCATCTGCGCCTCGGCCGGCGCCCATGCCAGCAGCATGGCCAATGCTAGAAATCGGCTGATCATCGTCTCGCGTCGGCTGTGTTGTTGTTGCTTAAAGCTATAGCAGGCACGGCGCGCCCGACGTGGCGAAACGGTCTCGCCGGCCACCCCGCCATCTAGCGATGACTCTAGCGTGCCGCGGCGGCGATTGTGTGAACACGGTCCGCAAATGGTGCCCGAATAGGTTCTAATAGTGGTCCATGCCCGTCTGGGCGCAAACCACCGTCAGTGCCGAATGCTCGACCGTTTCCGCTCCGTGTACCGTATCGACTTCGTCGACGGCAAGGCCAAGCTCCACCACGGCCGGCCGCCGTTCGGCTTCGTCTCCGCCTGCGACGATATCGCCCGGCTGTACGGCATCCGCAGCGGCCATGTGGAGTGCCTGGGCCGGGGCAAGAGCGCGCGGCTGCGCTTCTCCAGCAATATCCCCGAGCGGGCGCGGCAGCCGTTCCGCAACGTCTGGACGCCGCCGACCACGCCGGGACCGGCCGGCGGACGGCGGTTGCGGGGCTAACACGCGACTACCTCCGCCGCGCCTCTCCCATCACCGCGCCCGCACGGCCTGGCCGCCACCGTAGCCCGTGAGTTCCATGTATCCCACGCCCCGCGCCGGCTTGCCGAGCAACCGGCCGTCGACGTCCACCGCGCCTTCCCAGTAACGCACCGATAGGTTCAACTCCTGATCGGGCACGGTCGCGGCCACCGTCAGCTCCGCCTCCAGCGCCGGGATCTCGACCCGCCAGCCGGCCGGGTAGCGCGTGCCGGTCTTGGGGCTTTGCCAGTGATCGAGCGCTGTCAGGCGAAAGTCGCGGGCGTCGAGGTGCCGCGGCGCCCCGGCGGCGGGAACGTAGGTGGCGGCGCTGAACGGCGAACTGCCGCCGTCGCCGCGCCGGAGTTGATAGAGCATGAGCTCGCTACCGTCGTCGAACTGCAGCGCGAACCAGTCCCAGCCGGCCAAATCGGGGCTTAGCGCGCTGGTGCTCCATTCACGGTCCAGCCAGGCGCTGCCGCGCACCGACACGCGCCGGTCGCCCAGCCTCAGCTCGCCGTCGGCGCTCATGCGGGTATAGGAGTAGTAATACGACGCGTTGCCGGGCTCCGGCCCCTTGCGGCTCAGGCCCTGCTCGCCCTGCAGCACCGGCGGCTTGTCCGGCGCCAGCCGCAGGCGCAGCTCCACCTCCTGTTCCGCGGCCTGCAGCAGCCACGGAAATGGCGTCTCGCCCTCGGCCAGCCGCCAGTCGTCCAGCCACACCGCGAACGGTTGCGCCTGTGCTCCCGCCAATCCGGCCGCGCCACGGCTGAAGCGTTCGAAGGCGTAGCTACGCCCGGTCGCCACGTCGGTTAGCGCCAGGTGCGCCATGTAGGCCTGCCTAGTGCCCCAGTCGGAACGGCTTGGGCGCTCGCGCGGCGTCATGGCGAAGCGGAACAAGGTGAACTGGAAGCCGTAGCGCTCGCCCGCCTCGCCGCTGAGGTTGCCGGTGACGTACCACCACTCGCTGCGAAAATCCGGATGCGGACCATGGTCGGCGGGAAACTCGAACGGCCGCGCGGACTCGGCGCGGGCGTACTCGCCGGCCTCGCCGCCCAGCAGCCCCTGTAGCGAGAAACCGTTGCCGGACCGCTCGCCGGGCCGCGGCCACGACCACCAGGCGGTCAGCGCCAGCAGCGCGGCAATCAGGCCGAACAGCAACGCGCGCCGCATCAGCTCTCCTCCCGCAGGGTCTCGGCCGGCACCGCGCGGTAGCCGCGCCAGGCAGGATAGACCGCCGCCAGCACGGCGGCAACCAACGCCAGCGCCAAGCCTTCCAGCAAGGTGGCCGCCGGCACCTGGAACTGCATGCTCCAGCCGAAGGCGCGGCGCAGGATCACGTGCACCAGCACCCCGCTCAGGGTCACGCCGATGGGCAGCGCGCACAGCCCGGCCGCCAGCCCCAGCAACGCGCTCTGCACCAGCGACAGACCGGCGAGCTGCCCCGGGGTGAAGCCCAGCGCGCGCAGCACCGCGCCTTCGCGCGCGCGCTCCAGCTGCACCGCCGCCAGCGCCGCGAGGATGCCGGCGAAAGCCACCGCCCCCGCCAACAGCCGCAGCACGCCGGTGATGACGAAGGTCTGATCGAAGATCTCCAGGCTGCGCGCCTTGATGATGCCTTGACTGCGCAGTACCGCGCCGGGCGTCGCCTCGGCGATGGGCCGCAGCGCATCGGCCAGCGCCTCCGGCGTCGCGCCGGGGGCAGCGTATACGCCGATACCGCTGACGGCGGTACTACCGAACCAGCGCTGCAACGTAGCCGCGTGCATGGCGACCACGCCCTGCTCCGAGCCGTAGTCGCGATAGACCCCGGCAACGGTGAACTGGCGCGGCCCCGCGCGCGTGGGCAAGGTCAGCGGATCGCCCACGTCCAGCGCGCGGCGGTAGGCGAACGGCTCGCTCACCATCACCTCGCCGTTGCGCAAGCCTTGCCACACCGCGTCCGGCGTTCCGGACAGGAACTGGAAGCCGGACCAAGCCTTGGCCCCGAGATCCAGCGCCCACAGCTGCAGCGGTCCGGCGTCGGTGGCCAGGCTCAGGCGGCGGCTGGTGCTCACCTCGGCCACGCCGGGCAGGGCGCGGATGCACAGCGCCAGTTCATCGGTCAGCGGCGAAGCGGCGCCCTGCCCTTCCGCGGCGAAGTAGAAGTCGGCCTGCAGGGTCTGCTCCAGCCAGTCGGCTACGCTGACGCGGAAGGAGTGGATCATCACGCCTACCCCGACCACGGCCGATACCGCCACCGCCAGCGCCGTCACCGCCACGCCGGTGCGGCTCAAGGACGCCGCCGCGCCGCGACTGGCGAGCCGGCCGCTTAGCCCCGCCAGCCGCGCCGCCAATCCACCGAGCACGTGCATCAGCAGCACCGTAATGGCCGGCACCCACAAGGCCGTCCCCAGCACCACCGCGAACAACCCGACGAAACCCAGGCCCACGCCACCGGGCGCAACCAGCACCGCAGCGCCGGCCAACGCCAGCACGGCGCCGAGCATGACCGTGCGCGGCAATCGGCGCTGCCTGCCGGCCTCGAGCGCGGCACGGCTGAGCGCGGCGCGCGGCGGCTGATTGGCCGCTTCGCGCGCCGGCAGCCAGGCGGCGAGCACCGCGCCGGCGATGCCCAGCAAGGCGGCCTTGAGCAACGATTGCGGCGCGAGTACCAGCGCCAACACCGCCTGCTCGTAGTACAGGGCCTCCACCGTGCGCCCCACCAGCCGCACCAGGCCCTGCGCCAGCGGCAAGCCGATCAGCAGCCCCAGCACCGTGCCGAGCACGCCGAGCAGCGCCGCCTCCAGCAGCAGGCCGGCGAGGACCTCGCCGCGCGTCACGCCCAACGCGCGCATGGTGCCGATAATGGGCCGGCGCCGAACCACGGCGAAACTCAGCGTGTTGTAGATCAGGAACAGCCCCACCAGCAGCGCCAGCAGGCTGAGCGCGGTGAGGTTGAGACGGAACGCGGCGGTGAGCCCGCCGAGTGCCTCCGACTGGCTCTGCGCCGACAACAGCCGCAGGTCCGGCGGCAATCGCCGCGCCAGCGCGGCGGCCTCGGCATCGCCGAGGATGAGGTCGACGCGCGATAGCCGTCCTGCCCGGCCCAGCAACTCCTGCGCGGTGGCGATATCGACCACCACCAGTTCCGCCAGCGCCGGCTCCTGGTCGGACAACTCGCCGACCAGAAGCAGCGACGCCTCCTCCGCGCCGAGGCGCAGCGAGAAGCTTTGCCCCGGCGCCACCCCCAGCTCGCGCGCCACCGCCGCCTGCAACAGCGCGGTGTCCGGCCGGCCGATGAAGGCGGCGATGTCGCCGCTGCCACCGGTGGCACTAGCGTAGCCGCGGAACGCGCCTTCGGCGAACGGATCCAGCCCCAGCAACGTGACCGAGCGCCGCAGCGCCGGCAGCACCGCTCGCCCCTCGACCACCGGCGCCGCGTCGCGGATGCCGAGCTCCAGCCGCAACCGGCGGTAGAACGCCTCGTCGACCCCTTCCGGACCGCCCACCAACTGATGCGTGGCCCGCCCCGACAGCACCTCGTGCGCCGCCTCGAAGGCACGCAGCGCGCTCTGATTGGCCAGGTCGATCGCCACCACCACCGCCACGCCGAGCGCGATGGCCAAGACCGACAGCAGCCATTGCCCGCGATAGCGGGTCAGCTGACGCCAGCCGGCGAGCAGGATCAGCCGGGTCACCGCGGCGATTCCTGCAAGCGGCCGCCCTGGATGGTGAGCACCCGATCGGCCAGCCCGATCACTTCGCGGGCGTGGGTGGCCATGACCATCGTCATGCCGTCGCGCCGGCACAGGTCGTCGAGCAGGGCCAGCACCTGGCGGGCGGTGTCGAGATCGAGATTGCCGGTGGGCTCGTCCGCCAGCACCAACGCCGGTTTGTGGATCAGCGCCCGCGCCACCGCAACCCGCTGCTGCTCGCCGCCGGATAGTTCGTCGGGAAAAGCCGCGCCGTAGCCGCCCAGGCCCACCTGTGCCAACTGCGCCTCGGCGGCCACGCTCGCCTCGCGCCGCTTGCGCCCGAGCAGTTCCAGCGGCAGACGCAGGTTCTCCAGCACGGTGAGCGTGGGGATGAGGTTGTAGGCCTGGAATACGATGCCGACCGCCAGCCGCCGCCACAGGCTGCGCTCGCGCTCGCTCAAGGAGAACAAATCGCGGCCGTCGATCAGCACTTGGCCGGCACTGGGGGTATCGAGCCCGCCGATGAGATTGAGCAACGTGGACTTGCCGGAACCACTGCGGCCGAGCAGCACCACGAATTCGCCGCGGCGGATCTCGGCGTCGACCTCGTCCAGCACGCGGGTACCGCGGCCGTGGGCGGTGTAGCTCTTGCTGAGGCGCTGGACGGCGATCTGCGGGTTGGTCATGGGGAGAATCTGGGGGCTTACCTTGGAGCGGTCACGATACTCAAGGTAGGCCGGGCGTTGAAACCGCGGCGGGTCGGTAGCGGTGTTCGGCCGATCTATCCGCCCACCCAACCGCTCTGCGTCATCCACATGAACAGCCCCGTGCCCACGCCGATGCTCAGCAAGGCGTTGCGCTTCCACAGGTGCACGACGGCGGTGACCGCGATCGCCAGCAGTTGCGGCGCGCCGTGCGGGGCTTGCGCGAACGGCACGTCCTTGACGCTGTAGATCACCAGCGCGGTCATCACCGCCGGCGGCAGGTAGCGCCCCAGGTACAGCACCAGGGGATGCCGGCTGTCGCCGCGCAGCAGCAGGAACGGCAGCGCGCGGGTGGCGAAGGTGGCGATCGCCATCACGGCGATCGCCAGGATCAGGTAGCGTTGGCCGTCCATCGGCGTCGGTGCGGGTCGAGCAGCAGCAACAAGGTGGTCAATCCGAGCCCGGCCAGCAGCATGTGCTGGCTACCCAGCGCCAGCCAGGCCAGCAAGGTACAGCCGGCGGCGAGCAGGAACGGCCGCGCTTCGCGTATGGTCAGGGCCTGCTCGATGGCGAGCACCACGAACAGCGCGGTGAGCACGAAATCCAACCCGCGCAGGTCCAGTCCGCTGCCGGCGCCCAACCAGGCACCGATGGTGCAGCCCAGCACCCAATACGCTTGGTTCAGCGCGGTGACCCTCAAGTAGAAACCGGCGCCGGCGGGGCCGGCGGTCGCGAGCAGCGAGTAGGTTTCGTCGGTCAGACCGAAGATCAGGTAGGGCCGGCTAGGGCCGCGTGGGAAATGCGCGGCCATCGACAGCCCATAGAACATGTGGCGGGCATTGAGCAGCAAGGTGGCCAGGCCGATCTCCCAGATGCCCGCGCCGGCCGCGAGCAAACCCACCGACATGAACTGCGCGGCACCGGCGTACACCACCAGCCCCATCGCGGTGGCCATGTACCAGGGGTAGCCGAGTTGCGCGAACAGCACGCCGAAGGCTATCCCCAACGGGATATAGCCGAACAGGACCGGCACGGTGGCGCGGAAGGCGGAAATGGGATGGGCGGCGACCATAAGCAAATGCTGAACGACAAGCGGCCAATGCTACCGCAAGCACGCCGCCGCAGTCCTATACTGACCCATCGCACCATCTGTCGGGAGGCATCGGTGCTCGTATCGCGCGGACTACTGCTACTGGTGGCATCGCTTGCCGCACCGGTCGCGCAGGCCGAACTGCGCTGCGGCGGCAACCTGGTCACCAAGGGCGACCGCGCCTACGACGTGCTGGCGTTGTGCGGCGAGCCGGACGACCGCGAGGAGATCGCCGGCGCCTACCTGCCCGGCATCGGCATACTCAGCGCCGAGCAGCGCTGGTACTACAACCGGGGCCCGCGCGAGCTGCTGCGGGTGGTGCGGATACGCGAGGGCCGGGTCGAGGCCATCGACACCGCCGGCTACGGCTTCAACGATTCCATTCGCGGCGACTGCAAACCCGAGCTGCTGCGCATAGGCATGCACCGCCTGGAACTGCTCGCCCGCTGCGGCCCGCCGGCGTACAAGGAAGCACGGCTCGAGGTGTCGCCGCCGATTCCCACGCCCCATGCGTATAGCCATGTACTGCCGATCGAGGAATGGACCTACGACTTCGGCAGCGGTCAGTTCACCCACACGTTCACGCTCGTCAACGGTGAGGTGCGCGCCGTGGAGAGCGGCCGCCGGCGCTAGCGCCGGCATCGCCGCGGCCGCCTTCCGGCTGGTGCGCATGCGCCGCCACGGCCGGGTCCAACGCCCGCAGCGCCTGGAATTGGCTCAGGAACACCTGCCCGCTGAGGCGCGTGAGAAAGTCGCTGCGTTCGAGCTGGTCCATCACCGGGCCCTTGACCTCGGACAGATGCAGCTTCACCCCGGCGTCGGCCAGCCGTCGCATCAGATCCTCCAGCCCTTCCAAGGCGCTGGCGTCGATGCGGTTGACCGCGGTGCACATCAGCACCACGTGCTCCAACTCGGGCCGGCTCGCCACCTGGTCGTAGATGCAGTCCTCCAGATAGCTGGCGTTGGCGAAGTACAGCGACTCGTCGATCCGCACCGACAGCACGGTGCGGCTGGTCAGCACCCGATGGCGGCGAACGTTGCGAAAATGCTCGGTGCCCGGCACCAGCCCCACCACCGCCACGTGCGGCCGGCTGGTCTGCCACAGCAGCAACGCGATCGACAGCCCGACGCCGGCCACCACCCCGGCTTCGACCCCCACGGCGAGCACGCCGACGATGGTCGCCGCCATGGCCGCGAAGTCGGTCTTGGAGTAGCGCCAGGTGCGGCGCAGCGCCTGCAGATCCACCAGCGACAGCACGGCGACGATGATGGTGGCCGCCAGCGTCGCCCGCGGCAGATGGAAGAACAACGGCGTAAGGAACAGCGCGGTCGCGGCGATGCCGCCCGCCGCCAGCACGCCGGCCATGGGCGTGCGCGCACCGGCGTCGAAGTTGACCACGGAACGGGCGAAGCCGCCGGTCACCGGAAAGCCGCCGCTGAAGGCGGCGGCCAGGTTGGCCGTGCCCAAGCCGATCAGCTCGCGATCGGGCGATATGCGCTGCCGTCGCTTCGCCGCCAGGGTCTGCGCGATCGATACCGACTCGACGAAACCGATCAAGCTGATCAGCACCGCCGCCGGCAGCAGTTCGCGCCATAGCACCGGGTCGAGACTCGGCATGGTGAGCGACGGCAGGCCCCGCGGCACCGAGCCGACGGTCGCCACCCCCAACCGTGCCAGATCGCCCAGCGCCACCGCCAGGATGGACACCGCCACCACGGCGACGGGCCCTGCCTTGGCCAACGTGCCGGCGGCGGCGGCGGGCATGCCGATACGGACCAGAAGTGCCTTGAGCCCGCCGCGCATCCACCACAGCAAGCCCAGCGCCGCCCCGCCGAGCGCCACCGTGGGCATGTTACTGGCGTGGACGTGACGGATCAGGCCCTGGCCGATCTCCAACAGATTGTCGCCGTCGACCGGCACGCCGAGGATATGCTTGAGCTGACCGGCGGCGATAAGGATGGCGGACGCGGTGATGAACCCGGACACGACCGGGTGGCTCAGGTAATTGGCCAGCCAGCCCAGCCGCAGCAGCGCCATGCCGAGCAGCACCAAGCCCGACAGCGCCGCCAGCGTCATGGCCGCGCTCAGATACTGCGCCGAACCCGGCTCGGCCAGCTTGCCCACCGCCGTCGCCGTCATCAGCGAAACCACCGCCACCGGTCCCACCGCCAGCGCGCGGCTGGAGCCGAACAGCGCGTAGGCGATCAACGGCAGGATGCTGGCGTACAGCCCGGCCTGGGCCGGCAGCCCGGCCAGCATGGCATAGGCCAGGCTCTGCGGAATCAGCATGGCGGTGACGATCAGCGCCGCCAACGCATCGGCGGCGGCATCGTCGCGGCGGTACTCGC
>Ga0182741_1000129_pt1 | contig 120221 bp, 150 predicted proteins | sample eDN5th37CBELigOP_FD_128874 | JGI IMG/M metagenome (GOLD analysis project Ga0182741, IMG submission 128874) | Enriched Organic Plus compost microbial communities from Emeryville, California, USA - eDNA 5th pass 37_C BE-Lig OP (version 2) (version 2) ...
CGCGCTGCGCCTGCAGGCGCAGGGCCCGCAGGCCCGGCTGGCCCTGCTGCGGCACCGCCAGCAGGCGCTGTCCGCGCGCCTGCATGCGTTCTGGCGACGACAGCTGGAGCAGCGCCGCGCGCGCCTGGCGCATGGCCACTCGGTGCTGCGCGCGGTGCAGCCCGCGCGCCGGCTGGAACTGCTGCGCAGGCGCCTGGACACACTGGCGCCGCGCGCGCAGGCGGCCATGGCGCGGCAGCTGCAGCGCGATGCCCTGCACCTGCGCGGCATTGCCCGCTCGCTGGAAGCGGTGAGCCCGCTGGCCACCGTGGCGCGCGGCTACGCGATCCTCACCCGCGCCGACGACGGCGCGCTGGTGCGCTCCACCGCTCAGGTCCAGCCCGGCGATGCGCTGCAGGCGCGGGTGGGCGACGGCGTGGTGGACGTACAGGTCGTCGGCACAGAAGCCACGCCACAGCAGCAACCGTAGGAGCGGCTTCAGCCGCGATGGGGCTTTCCCGGCAATGCCCCTTCGCGGCTGAAGCCGCTCCTACGGGGGTACCGGCAATTCCTCAGTTCGCCTTCGCGCTCTCGCAGAAACGCTGCCGGTACTCCATCGCCTTGGGCATCAGCGCCTGCAGGTTCTGGATGCGGGTGCCGGGGTTGGGATGGGTCGAAGCGAACTCCGGCGGCGCCTGGCCACCGCTGGCCGCGCCCATGCGCTCCCACAGCGGCACCGCCTCCTCCGGGTTGAAGCAGGCCGCGGCGGCCAGCATCAGCCCCACTTCGTCGGCCTGCGTCTCGTGGCTGCGCGCGTACGGCAGCAGGTAGCCGTAACCGAAGGCCGACATCAGCATCTGTTGCTGCTGCGCGTCCATGCCGCCGGCGGCGCCGGCCATCTGCCCGATCTCAGTCAGCTTCTGCTGGGCCATGCGCTGCGCGCCGTGGCGCAGCAGCGCATGGGCGATCTCGTGGCCCATCACCACCGCCATCGCGTCGGCGTTGCGCGCCACCGGCACCAGCCCGGTGTAGACCGCCATCTTGCCGCCCGGCAGGCAGAACGCATTGGCCTGGTCGGACTGCAGCACGTTCACTTCCCAGTCGAAGGTGCGCGAGAAATGGTTGGGCGGCTGGCCGTGCTCGGTCGCCAGCGCGGTTTCCACCACGTCGACCTTGGCGATCAGGCGCTGGGCGATCTCGCGGATCTGCCGCGCCACCGGGGTATTGGGGTCGACCGGCCGCTCCTGCGCCATGATCTGCTGGTAGGCCTGCAGGCCCAGCGCCTTCTCGCCGTCGGCGTCGAGCGTCTTGTCGATCAGCACCTTCTCGCCGGTATACGGGTCCACCGTGCGGTTGCTGAAGTAGTAACACCCGCCATAGATGGCGAAGCCGATCAGGATCAGCCAGCGCAGGCCGCCGCCCAGGCCGCGGCGCCGGGGGCCGCGCGGGTTGCCGAGGGGATCTTGTCGCATCGTGGACTCCGCCGGGAACGGTTGGACGGGGGGATGGTAGCGCGCCGCGTCAGATGCCGCGCACCAGGCGGAAGCCGATGCGGGCGCTGGTCACGTCCGAGTCCTGCGACAGCCGCCAGGCGGCGCGGGTCTGCTCCGGCGCGTTGGCCCAGTTGCCGCCGCGGACCACGCGCTGCCGGCAGCCCGGGTTGTACCAGGCCGCGCCATCGGCGGGCGCGCGCCGGTAGCTGGCGTGCCAGCAGTCGGCCACCCACTCGCTGAGGTTGCCGGCCATGTCATGCAGGCCCCAGGCGTTGGGGCGGAAGCTGGCCGTCGGCGCCGCGCCCCAGTAGCCATCGCCATAACCGATGAAGGCGTTCTTCCAGTGGCGGCCGCTGGGCGAAACATCCTCGCTGCCGGTGAAATTGCCGCTGCCCTCCGGCGGCACGCCGGCATCGCCCCAGGGGTAGCGGCCGGTGGTACCCGCGCGCAGCGCGTATTCGAACTCGGCCTCGCTGGGCAGCCGGTAATGGCGCCCGGTCTGCGCGGACAGCCAGGCCGCGTACGCCTCGGCATCGCGCACGCTGACGTGCATGACCGGGTTGTCCGGCGGCGCCTTGGCGCCGTTGTAGCCGGCCTGCCAGTCGGCGCCGTTGCGGCGCACGAAGTTGCCGCTGCGCTCGTCATAGACGATCGAATGGCCGCGCCGGGTCGCGCGCGGCCGCGCCTTGGTGGCCGCGACGAAGCGGCCGAACTCGGCCACCGTGACCTCGGTGATGGACATGGCGAAACCGCGGTCGAAGCGCACGTAATGCTGCGGGCGCTCGGCGTCGCTGGCGCCCGGCTCGCCGTAGCCGGCGCCCATCTGAAAGCCGCCATGCGGCACCACGATCATCTGCGGCCCGCGCCCGCCATCCTGCAGGGTATCGCTGAACACCTGGCCGGGCCGGAAGCTGCCGTAATGCGCGACCAGGTCGATGCGCTGCCGCAGCACCGCCACGGCGCTGTCGCCGGGTGCGGCGATGCGCAGCGCCTGCTCCAGTTTCTCGCGCGCCGCCTTCAGGCCCTTGGGCGAAGTGAGGTCGCGCAGGCCGCCATCGCGCAGGGCGGCAAGCTGCGCCTCGCGCATCGCCTCGATCCGCAGCCGCGCGTCGGCCACGGTGGGCGCGTCCTGGCGGATCCGCGCGGCGCGCTGCAGGCCGTCCAGCGCCGCATTGAAATCGGCATGGGCAGCGGCGTCCTCGGCCTGCCGCAGCAGCGCGCTCTCCACCGCCGCCAGGCCCTGCCGGGCGCGGCTGTTGCCCGGGTCCAGCTCCAGCACCTGGGCGAACGCGCCGGCCGCCAGCGCCGGGCTGCCGGCGCGCAGCGCCTCCTCGCCGGAACGGTTCAAGGCCAGCAACCGCCGCGCCACCTGCACGCGCTGCTGCAGTTCCCGTTCGACCTTGCCCTCCGGCGCCAGGTGGACGAGCACCGCGACCTGCGTGGCCGCTTCGGCCAGCGCCCTGCGCTGTTCGTCCGGTCGTTCCAGCAGCGCGCGGACCGAAGCCAGCAGGCGCGTGCGGGCCTTTTCCAGGCCGCGCCTGGCCTCGCGCTCCTGCGGCCGCAGCGACAGCACCGCCAGGTACAGCGGGATCGCGGCGTCCGCGTCCTGGTACAGGCGTTCTTCGGCCAGCGCCGCACCCGCGCGCTGCAGCGCGCCGCGCACCTCCTCCGGCTGCAGCTCGACCGCGGGCGGCGTCCAGACCGGCAGCGGCACGGCGGCCGGGTCCGGCGCGGCGATCGCCGCCGGCTCCTGCGCCGCGACCGGCGACACCGACTCGGCCTGGACCGGCTGCGGCGCGGTGGCCGCCGGCGGCTCCTGCCGGCAGGCGGCGCACGCCAGCGCGGCGCAAAGAACCAGGCAGGCCAACGGGCCGGTTGTACGCAAACTTCCTCCCATACAGGCTCTGCGCGCTCGGGTGCGCTGCGACGTTAGGCTATTCTCGCCTGCCTGGGCAAACCCTGCAGTTGATGGAATGGACGTGGCGCACTGGATCAAACACCCGGCGGAACTGGAAGAGCGCTACCGCCAGCGCCCCGGCCGCATCGGGCTGGACACCGAATTCATCCGCGAACGCACCTACTGGCCGCAACTGGCGCTGGTGCAGATGGCGGTGGGCGATGACATCCTGCTGATCGACCCGCTGGTACCGGGCATGGCCGATGCCCTGCGCCCGTGGCTGGAAGACGCCTCGATCCTCAAGGTCATGCACAGCGCCAGCGAGGACCTGGTCGCATTCAAGTGCGCCTGCGGCGCCCTGCCGCGGCCGCTGTTCGACACCCAGATTGGCGCCGCGCTGGCCGGCATCGGCGGCGGCATGGGCTACCAGAAGCTGGTGGCGCAGGTCACCGGCGTGGTCCTGCCCAAGGGCGAGACCCGCTCGGACTGGATGCGCCGGCCGTTGTCGGACGCGCAGCTGGAGTACGCCGCCGACGATGTCGAATACCTGTTCGCGCTGCACGACGCGATCGACGCGCGCCTGCGCGAGCTCGGCCGCCGCGACTGGCTGCAGGACGACGCGCAGCGCCTGCTGGCGTCGGTCGACCACGATGAGCCCGAACGCTGGCCGCACCTGTCCATGCGCGCGGCGCAGTTCCTGGAAGCGGATGCGCAGCGCCGCCTGCTGCGCCTGCTGCGCTGGCGCGACCAGCAGGCCCGGCACAGCGACCGGCCGCGCAGCTGGATCCTGGACAACGAACTGGCCACGGCGCTGGCGCGCACGCCCCCGGCCGATTACGACGCTTTGCTGCGGCTGTTCGAACGCTTCCCCAAGGCGCCGCGCAAGCTCGCGCAGGCCGTGTGGCAGGCCCTGCAGACGCCGCTGCCCGACGAAGACCAGGCGCCGCAGGCGCTGGCCGCCACCGATGGCAACAAGGCCGCGCTCAAGCGCCTGCAGGACGCGGTGGCGCGCCGCACCGCCGAACTCGGCCTGCCCGACGGCCTGCTCGCCTCGCGCCGGCACCTGGAAGCGCTGCTGGAAGGCGGCGACTGGCCGGCCGCGCTCGGCGGCTGGCGACGCGACCAGCTGCAGGCGCTGCTGCAGCCCCTCTTGGCGGCGGCGCCGGCATCGCGTTAGAATTCGCGGGCCATGTGAAGCAGTCACACGGCTGGCGGGGTCCCACCCTCATCCAGCGCACTGCGATCACCGTGAAATACGGGGCCATAGCTCAGCTGGGAGAGCGCGTCGTTCGCAATGACGAGGTCGGGAGTTCGATCCTCCCTGGCTCCACCAAATTTCCGTCCTAGACGGTGCGACCAAGGCTGGAAAGACCTGATTTTAAGGGCTTTCCGGCCTTTTTCGTATCCAGCGCAGTCCAGCCCAGACCAGCCAAATCCGGCGGTAAGAGGCGGTAGGTTTGGCGGTAGCCGGGGCATTCCCTTAGCCTGTTACCGTCAAGGAGCTGCCCAATGCCTCTCACCGATACCGCCATCCGCAAGGCAAAGCCTGCCGACAAGCCGCAGAAGCTGCGCGACGGCAATGGCCTATACCTACTCCTGCAACCAGATGGCGCACGCTGGTGGCGTTATGACTACCGCCGCCCCATCACCGGCAAGCGCAACACGCTTTCATTCGGCACCTACCCGGAAGTAAGCCTTGCCGACGCACGCGAGAAGCTTGCAGAAGCACGCCGCCAGCTTGCGGCCAAGATCGATCCCGGCGAGCAGCGGAAAGCCGTCAAGGCCGCTGGCGAGGCCGCAGCCGCCAACAGCTTCGAGGTCGTCGCCCGCGAATGGTTCGCCAAGCAACAGAAAGAATGGAGCACCCAATATGCGGACAAGATCGTCCGCCGCTTGGAGAGCGACATCTTCCCGTGGATCGGCAGCCGCCCAGTCGGGACCATCACTGCGCCAGAGCTACTGAAGCATCTGGAGCGGATCGAGCAGCGCGGAGCCATCGAGACCGCCCATCGCGCCCTACAGACCTGCGGAGCGGTCTTCCGTTACGCCGTGAGGACTGGACGAGCCGACGCCGATCCGACCGGAGCCCTAAAGGGCGCGCTGACGCCTTGGCGCCCCATGCCATTCGCCGCCGCAACGACTCCGGCAGCGGCGACCGCCCTACTAAGGAAGATCGACAGCAGCACCAGCAGACCGATTGTTCGGAGCGCGCTGCGCCTAGCCCCATTGCTCTTCGCCCGCCCCGGCGAACTTGTCCGCATGAGGTGGACCGAGTTGGATTTGGACGCAGGCCAATGGCGCTACTTCGTAACCAAGACCAAGCGCACCCATATCGCTGCCCTTTCCTCTCAAGCAGTTGAAATCCTGCGCGACCTGCATCCCCTGACCGGGCGCGGCGAGTTCGTTTTCCCTGGCGGACGCGACCCGCGCAAGCACATATCGGGTAATGCCATTCTCGTAGCCGCACGACGCTGTGGCATCGAGAAAGATGAGAGCACTATCCACGGCTTCCGGCATATGGCAAGCACACTGCTAAATGAAATGGGCGGCTGGAATCCCGATGCAATCGAATCAGCGCTTACCCACAAAATGCCCGGAGTACGCGGGGTTTACAATCAAGCACAGTACCTGGAGGAACGCCGAAAAATGATGCAGGCTTGGGCCAACCACCTTGATACATTGAAAGCCTCCGCGACCAGCAAGATTATTTCCTTTCAGCGAAAGAAAGCACGCGGATAAAATTTGCTACGCAACACTCTTATTGCCTCATGTAAGCATACTACAGAGCACTCAATGGAAGCTAATTACAGCCCATTTTCGAAGCACATCAATGAACTAGTAGTTGATGATCTTGCCGCCCTTCGGACCGTACATGAGGGCTGGTATGTAGAATATAAGGAGACCGTACCAAACCCACAGGCCATTGCCAAATCCGTATCGGCATTTGCAAATACTTATGGTGGATTCTTGTTCTACGGAATCCGAGAAAAGTCCAAGCAAGAAAATGTTGCGGGCGACTTTCCGGGCATTGCATCTGATGATGTCGAAGCAATGCGAGAGAGGATTCGTCAAGCGATCTGTGCCCATTCGGCGCCGGAACCCCACTTCCACATAGAAGTTTTTTCAGGACCTAGTGAAGCTCTCGGGCTAACTGACGACCGATCCATCATATGTATCCATGTACCACAGAGCAGCAAAGCACCGCACATCCATAAAAGTGGCGTGATATATCGCCGAGTAGCAGACTCTTCAGAGCCAACAGCGGAAAACGATAGGCATGTCTTAGGCGAATTATTCAAGCGCTCAAACAAGCTACTGGAGACATACAAATCTTGGTACGAAGCCGATCCAGAATTTAACGAGACGGAAAAGAATCACCCATATTTACGACTACTAGTTACATTCGACCCCTGGCGTGAAAGACTCCCTTGGCTAGATGTCACACCCTCCGAAATACGAAAGCTATTCAATCCAGAGGAAAAAACAGCAACTCTTCCATTTGACACAATCCATTCAATGCGCGGCGGATTCATCGCCAGACAAGTCACAAATAATCAATTGGACTCTCTATCGCTGACATGGGTCCTAAGGCGCGACCTAACAAGCGAAATTCTAATCCCCATAGCCCATGCTCATGCGGACGCTAATGAGGATCAGCAAATTGATCTTGCGGGCTATGAGCAGGAAGCGCGTTTCAGCAATATGCTTAAACAGCGAAAGTACTCATCCCTCATGGTACTTGACCTTAATCAACTCTACCCAATATTCGACGGTATATTCGAGACGCTTGACCGAATCGCATTGGCCGCCAACTGGAAAAATGGAATGTCGGCTACTTTCAAAATTCTAAATTCCGATCGGTCATGCCCCTTCATCGACCTCGATCATGTAATGGAAAGATACGAAAAGTACGGAATCCCGATTTCTCTCAACTTCATGTCCGCACTGAGAGAGCACCATCATCCAGATAATTTCATTAAATTCCACCACCAAGACGAGGATGGAAATAAGCTCCCCAAAGAGGTGCATGCCGCAATTCTAATGATGTCTGTAGCCGCAAATCTAGGAATTCCCATGTGGGAAGATCTGACTGATGCAAATCCGGACCTGGACCTTTTTGGAAAACTTCGCCAAGCTGGGCAAAGAAGCATGAATGCTCAAGCCATTAGAAATCGAAAAGGTTAGGTGCAGATATCAACCTTAGGCAAGACGCAAGCCCCTTCTGTCCTCAGCGGATTAATTTATCAATCTATCTACTCCAACACTTTCCGGAAGCATCCCATTAACCAGCAAATCCGCTCCCTATTGCGATATGCAATAGCAAAGACGACCCGCGGACACCGACCTCGCTCACGTACGAGCGCTGGCCTGAACTTGGACCCATCGCTCATGCTTCGATTGCTGTCCGCGATAACTATCAAACCATTGCCAACATCTCTTGCAGAATAGCCTGCCGTTTGAGTCGATCACTACTAACCTCGCCCAAGTTGCCGCAAATTCCTGCTACGCGATTGAATATTTCATTGGCCGCCGCACCGTGCTGCCCCATAACATCGATAACGGCATGAGCCTGGCGCTCTGCCTGTCGAGAGTTGAGTCGCGGCGCATCCTTGCCATTTAAAATAGCCCAGACCACAGGGAGCATATGCCACTTAAACCGCTTTAGGTTTTGCGGGATCGTGCTATTAGACACCAAAAGAGAAAAGCGATACATGGTCAAGCAAGAGGCATAGAACAATACCTCCTTAGTGTCGTCCGCAAAGATAGTTTCGGTTAGCTCCTCATACATTGCCTTGGGATAACGCGATGCCAACTCAGGACGACTGCAGAGCATTGCTGTTACGCACTTCGTAGCATTATGCAGCGAAAAAATCCGTGTATTTGGAATATCCTGACCAACGTACTGGCGATCTCTCCGCTCAAGGTACAAACGGCCCTCTGCCCCCTCATACGTATTGAAATACTGCTCAACCCGTCGCACGATTGGACGCAGTGACAAAAACTGCGTGTCCTCAACCTTCGTTTGGCTGTTGGTTGCGCGGACCAACTCTGAGAACACATCTTCCAGCTGCGTCTCAACCACTTTAATATTTACCATCACGTCGCCGAGAGCAGCCCTATTTTCAAAAAGGACGTTTGAGGTTTGGCAGCCGTTAACGATCTGAAAGTTAGTCAGATGCAGCGTGTTGCCCTGCAACTGAACATCCGGACTCACGATGGTTATGCCGTTATTGAGAACCGGGAAACGGCTCGATATGTCCGACACCAAGGTCGCTGCAATCGACTTGTTGACTAGGTTATCGACACCCAGGAAAGATCGAACATTTTCTTCAAACACCTGAGTCCGAAGATTCCCATCTTCGGTGGTTAGGACGTTATTGACAAAGTCACTGGCCCGCACGACAGCCAGGTAAGCCTCGTCAATTCCCACAATGTTCGGAAGGGCAGCGGTGCTGAAGGTCGGAAGACTGGCATTAATGCTTGAATAAGTACCGACCCACAACCGGGTCAGCTCATCCCGATCTACAAATTTGATGTCTATATCGTGGAAGATGCCGAGAGCGGAAATCTGCCTCTCAAAATCTGCAAGTGCGACTTCCAAAGCTTCTGGCTGTTGATAGACTCCAGTAGCCACGAATCGAGCAATTAGTGATGGCCGGCCGTTTCTCAATTTTGGCACCTGGTCCATCACGACATCGAAAATTCCACGAGACTCCCGCAATACGTCGTCAGTAGCCGCGTAGGGATTGGCAGTGATAAAACGAAGAACGCCCTCCTTGAATTTTAGGAAATCGCCAAGATCGAATCCTTCAGATCGCTTTGCTTGGATGAATACCATATCCACATCGTGATTGCGCCTAGCTGGAGCAAAGACAGCCTGCGCGTCTTCGACTGATGCAATCACCATTTCATCGATGACGATAGAGATTCCATCTATACCTTCGTCACCGTCGCCGGTAATCACGTCATCAAGGTCAAACGTTCCACTGAATCGATTTGATATCACCGAATAGGCAGCAAATTTCTCAAACTGTTTGGCTTCATCTTCGGCTTCGAGCGAGAAGCTCGCCACAAAGCTCTGCAAGTGCGCTTTCACTATCCGATGCATGTGATGCCCCTTCCCCTTTGAAGCACTGAGTGTAGCTCACGAGAGTCGCGTGAACTACAGCGGGGTACTCTCAAGGTCTGCAGTGGCGGGCGGGCGCTACTTCCATCATATTAGTGACAACTCGACCGGGCTGGATACCCTATCGTCATCAGATAGCTGAACAGGTGCAACCAGTGCTAACGACGGACCTCACCGGCAGCCACCCTCTGCCCTTATGCATCAACTAATTTGCGTGGCGCCCATTGCCCTGTGCATCAAAACGAATGACTCGCGGGCACGCACAAGCCTCCGCCTTATCTCCGTGATGGAGTCCACGGGCTTATTCATGAAGAAGGCCACATCATAAGGTGATCCGATCATACCCTCCAGCACCTCAAGCTGCGTTCCCGCAATTAGTGGGTTTGCTACCTTGCCATAACTGAGAGAGTCCGCGAGGCTCTTCAGGCAGATTGCAATGAAGTAGGTCTTCTCTGCGGCATCATGTCCGGCACTAGTAGCAACGAAATCCGCTTTCGCCTTCACCGCTGAAGCTAGCGCTTCCACGGCATTGATACTTTGACGGAACCGCCAGAAGTTCCAAAGATGACGTACAAGCCAAAGACCGGCTGCGCAGATCGCGACTGTCCCTATGAACTCAAGCATTGAGCCTCCTGCATCAACGGCATCTGTATCGTTTCGGTGACTACTGCTGACCGGGTGAGCCGGTGCACTGGAACTCGACTGTGACGCGCCTTGATCCGCAGTTTCCGAAGCCCCGGCGTGACAGGCACTCTGTGCTTTGCGACCCGAATGATTCCGCCCCTCTGTAGCCCCAGTTCTTGCACTTCTGCTCGGCAAGCTGGATTGCCTGCTGCTCACTCATGTCGAGGCGTTGGAACTCGTTACGCTCGTACGAAAGCGCGACAACGCCGTCGGCTCGGCTGGCCTTGGTCACAAGCCAATCTGCATGAGTAGCGCATGCACTGAGAAGAAGCGCGGCCCCGGCCACGCTGCAAAGCTTCAACTTCATTACTGATCCCCTTTGTGCAGGATTTGTTGCGGAGGCGAGCGCTGACTGCGCTCGGATCGGATGATAGGACGACCAGGCCCCAAATGTCACTCATAGAGGGTGAACTCATAGGGCGTGGCCCGATAGAGGGTGCATCGGCATCGTTCTCCAATACTGGAGGAAGCGATGCCCACCGATCCGCGTGTCCTGTTCGGACTGCGACTAGCCGAGGTCAGACGAGCCCGAGGACTCTCCCAAGAGCGTCTCGCGCTAGAGAGTGGGATTGCGCGCAGCTACCTGGGTGGCGTCGAGCGCGGGCAGCGCAACATCGCACTGCTAAACATCTACCGCCTCGCCGAGGCACTAGGCGTACCTCCGGCCTCTCTGCTAGAGCCTCCATCCGAGGACAAATAAGCGAGCGGCGCTCACCCCGGCCTCCCTAACTAGCTGATTTATATAGGCAGCGCTTTTTGGTACGCATACGACAGAGAAAAGCTCTCTCGTCGGCGCGCCTAGCCTAGGAAAAATCTGCTCCACGATGCCTACGTATGCGCGTCTCCCGTGACCTAACATGGAGACAGCAATGAATTACGACGCCACGCTTGAGCAATTCAGGTACAGCCCTCAACAGCTTCTACCTACCAGCGATGTTCGGCTAGCTGACGCATTGCAGCCCAGAGTGGCCCGCATAGTTCCGATTCGGGACAAGGGCCGGATCGAACAGAGCCGCGATCAGCACATCGCCACCCTTCGACTAGCGCTGGAAGCATCGGAACAGACACAACTTGACCCGGTGTGGATAGCGAGCATCGAGCACGCCGAGCCGGTAGCCGATGGCTTGTATCTTGTTGACGGGCACCATCGTCTGACCGCCTACAGACTGGCTGGTCGAGACGCGATTCCCGCGAGCATCTTGCCGATGGACTGGCATGCGGCCGTCGCCGTCTCGAAGCTGGTGAACTGCACTGGCAGATCGCTCGCCCTCCACAAAGAGCAGTGCCGCGATGCAGCTTGGCAGTACCTTGCGATCCTGACACACCGAGGCGCCAACGAGCTTCCAAAGGGCGAGTCGTTACGCTCGGTCGCAGGCCGATTCGGCATCAGCAAGAACACGGTCAGCAGCATGCTGACTTATCTGCCCCGCGTGGTCCCTACGGAGTTCAATCCACTGGCGATTGATCCCGGCACTGGCTGGCCGAGGTGGCGATACGTGCGGGAGGCCAACAGCCCATGGCAGACAAGTTTGCCCAGCTCTGACCAGCAGCAGCTAGACCGGGATGCGGAGAAGGTCGCGCGCAGTATCGTCAAGCTTGTGGATGGCTCATCCCCAGCCGTACGTACCAGAGCGCTTGAGATGCTGGCAAACGACGAGGTGCATGCCACCGACCAACTTGCATCGGTGGAACTGCTAGCTCGCTTCAGTCCTGCACCATGCCTGCCTTGTCCCAATTGACCCACCCGCTGTCCCAGCGCAACTAGCTCATCTGGACACCTGACAGCCCGGACCCGCGCTCGGCCGCTTTGCCGGCGGAGGAGCGAACCAGATTTTGCTGCGCAATTGCGCGGTACCCACTCCAACCCCTCAAGGCCCCATCGCCCCCGTGTCCCTCCATCAGATGGGACCGCCCGGCGATAGGCGTCACCTACCCAAAGGCTCGCTGCGCACTTGCGCAGCGGGCCTTTCTCATTTCAAGGAAGCCATGACGACTCAAACACAGACGACACTGCCGTATCACTTCATGCGCTTGCCCGAGGTCATCGCTACCGTCGGCGTGAGCAAGTCCACCCTCTATGCCTGGGCGGCTGCGGGCAAATTCCCGAAGCCAGTACAATTCCCCGGCGGCAACATCGCTGCCTGGGTGTCCACTGAAGTGGCGGCATGGATGGGCGCAGCGGTCACCGCGCGCGATGCTGGACATAGCCTAGCCGCCTGATGCTGGCGGTAACTATGGCGGTAACAGCCAAATCGAGAACTCCATAACCCCTTGCATTACAGTGGGTTGCGGGTATTATTTCGGAGACCCTGGCCCACCAAACAGAAGAACCCCGGGTATCCCCCGGGGTTTTTTCTTGTTCGTGGCAAGGGAAACGCGGGCGCACGACGGCTCAGGCCGGCGGCGCCTGGACCATGACCCGGTTGCGGCCGCCATGCTTGGCCGCGTACAGCATGTCGTCGGCGTTCTTGAATACGGCGGCGATGTCCGGGCTGCTTTCCGGCCAGCCGGCCACGCCGAGCGAGACCGTCACCTGCCCGACCGGCGGCATGCTCGCCCGTTCGACCTGCTGGCGCAGCCGCTCGGCCACCTGCGCGGCGCTGGCCACGGACGCGCCGGGCAACAGCAGCAGGAATTCCTCGCCGCCGACCCGGCACGGCACGTCGTCCACGCGCGAGACGTCCTGCAGGTGCATGGCCAGCTGCCTGAGGACCAGGTCGCCGACGTCGTGCCCCCAGGTGTCGTTGACTCGCTTGAAATGGTCGATGTCCAGCGCGACGACCGCGAACGGGGTCGCCTGTTCCTGCAGTTCCTGCAGCCGCGCCTGCAGGTGGCGGCGGTTGCCCAGCCCGGTCAGCGGGTCGGTGTTCACGTCCTCGCGCAGCTTGCTGATGCTCTTCTGGAACAGGCCGATGCCCAGCAGCATCGCCTTCTTCAGTTCGCGCGATTCGAAATACCAGGAGCGCACCGAGCGGATGCGCTGCGGGGTTTCCGGCTGGTCCATGGTGCGCGCGCCGTCGGCGAGCATGTGCAGCGGGCGGGCGATGACGCGCGCGCACCACCACAGCAGCAGCACCGTCAGCGCGGCCAGCGGCAGCGTTTTGAAGAACACGGTACGCATCAGCGAGGTCAGCGGCGCCAGGGTGACATCGCGCGGGCGCTGGGCGATCACCCCCCAGCCGGTGGCGGCGACCGGCGCATAGCCGGCGAGCATCGGAATCCCCTTGCTGTTGATGACCGACGCCGTCCCGCTGCCGCCACGGGTCACCTCGTCGATGGCCCGGTTGCCGTGTATCACCTTGCCGATGCGGCCGCCGTCGGGGTGGTAGATGATCTGCCCGTCGCCGTCGACCACGAACAGGTAGGAACCGTCGTGGTAGAAGTGCCGGCCCAGCAGGCGGTCGAGGATGTTTTCCTTCTGCAGGTGGATGGCGCCGCCGATCGCGCCGAGGAAGCCGCGCTGCGGGTCGTGGATCGGGCTGACCATGAGCACGATGAAATTGCCGGTCGCCGAAAGATAGGGCTTGCTGATGAGCGGACGGCGGGTGCGAATCGACTCCCTGACCGCGGCGCTGGCGAGGATCCTGCCCTGCAGCTGCAGCGTTTCCGGCGAGGTCGCCAGCACCTTGCCGGTGTCGTCGAAGATGACGATGGAATTGAAGCTCTTGCTCATCAGCCGCAGCCGCGCCGCTTCCCTGCCGAGCTTTTCGGCATCGTCCATCTGTCCGACCAGCAGCTGCGCCGTGTATTCCAGCTGCAGCTGCGCCGACTGGATGAAATCGTCGGTGCTCTTGGCAAGCTTGGTCGCGTACGCCAGGTTGCTTTCCAGGGTGCTGTCCAGCAGCTGCTGCCGCTGTACCTGGTAGCTGGCGTGGAGCGTGTTGACGAACGGCAGGAAGGCCCCCAGCAGGGCCAGGGCCAGTATCAGCTTGCGCAGGTCCATCGCCATCGTCATTCCCCGCGTCCCCGTTTGCGAACCGGCCCGGAATCACGGCCACTTTAGCCCGCAGGTCCGCCGCCATGTAGCGGTGCGATCACACAAACGGCAGGCGCCCGCGCAAATGAAAAGGGCCTGCATTTCTGCAGGCCCTTCGGATTCGTGGTGGCCGGGGAGGGAATCGAACCCCCGACACGGGGATTTTCAATCCCCTGCTCTACCAACTGAGCTACCCGGCCACTTTGTTTTCGCGACGTTCCCGCCGGCGAGGACGCGCATGATACGGATGTCTTCCGGTTTCGGCAAGCGCCACCGGAAAGTTTTTTCGCGGTGCCCGGCAACGGCTACTTCCAGCAGGTGGAAGGCGGCAACCAAGGAACCGCCCGGAGCGGTTCCTGACATCGCCCGTCGATGGCCCGAAGGGTTGCCGCCAGGGACGGCGGCAACAAAACATTTACTTCACCACGCCCGGCTTTGCATAGCCTGCGTCCCAACCCCGGAGGCCAGCCCATGCGCCATCGCCTGCTCCTGTCCCTGCCGCTGTCGCTGCTGCTCGCCACTGCCGCGCTGGCGGCGTCGCCGGTCGAATCGGTCGAACGCTTCGAGCTGGACCGCTATGCCGGCCAGTGGCACGAGATCGCGCACCTGCCGGTATCGTTCCAGAAGAACTGTGTGGCCGACATCACCGCCAGCTACCGGCTGCGCGCCGATGGCCGCATCAGCGTGCTCAACCGCTGCCGCACCGGCGATGGCGGCATGATCGCGGCCGAGGGCATCGCGCGCACGGTGGCCGGGCACGCCGGCCGCCTGCAGGTGCGCTTCGCGCCGGACTGGCTGTCGTGGCTGCCCTGGGCATGGGCCGACTACTGGGTGATCGCGCTGGACCCGGACTACCAGTGGGCGATGGTCGGCGAACCGGGGCGCAAGTACCTGTGGATCCTGTCGCGCACGCCGTCGATGGACGGCGTCCTGCTCGAACGGCTCAAGCGCCAGGCCACCGACATGGGCTACGACCTGGCGCCGCTGAAGGTGATGGCGCCGGTCGAATGACGACCGGCGGCGGTCATGGCGCGGACGGCCTGCGCCGGTAGTCCAGCGGCGGCGCTTCGCGCTGCAGCAGCGGGACGTAGCGGAACTGCGCGCCACGCCGCCGCTCGAACTCGTCCCTGGCGGCGCGCACGCTGTCCGGCGACTGGAACAGCCGCACCGCGGCCAGCGCCATCGCCCTGGAGGCGTTCAGCGCGCCCTTGGCGCCGATGCTGGCGCCGGAGGCGGCCACCGCCTGCCAGCTGTGCGCCGGCGTGCCGGGCACCCAGGTGGCGGTACTCAGCCCCGCGGTCGGCACGTTCCAGCTGACGTCGCCGACGTCGGTGGATGCGCTGCCGGCCACATCGGCGCGGTACGGCTGCAGCTGCATCGCCACGTCCAGCGGCGGCCGTCGCTCCAGGCTCTGCTGCAGCTTTCCGGCGAAGGCCTGTTCCCGGGCGTCGTAGCGCACGCCGCCCACCTGTTCCAGCGCCGCCTGCATCACCTGCCCCAGCGTGTCGTTGGGCAGCAGCGAGAACACGCCGCCGGTCTGTTCGAACTCGACCGTGGTGCCGGTGCCCATCGCCGCGCCGTCGGCGGCCCTGCGCAGGCGCTCGAACACGTCGCGCACCACCGCCGGATCGACGTGGCGCACGTAGTAGTAGGCCTCGGCGAGATCCGGCACCACGTTGGGCGCGCTGCCGCCATTGCTGATCACGTAGTGGATGCGGGTGCCGTCGGGCACGTGTTCGCGCATCAGGTTGGCCATGTGGTTGAACGCTTCCACCGCGTCCAGCGCGGAGCGGCCGCGGTCCGGCGCGATGGCCGCGTGCGCGGCGACGCCGTGGAAACGGAACTTGCCGCTGATGTTGGCCAGGCTGGTGCCCTGCGCGGCCGAGTTCTCCGACGCCGGGTGCCAGTGCAGCACCACGTCCACGTCGTCGAACAGGCCGGCGCGGGTCAGATAGACCTTGCCCGAGCCGCCCTCCTCGGCCGGCGTACCGTACAGCCGCACCTCGCCCGGCGTGCCGCTGGCCTTGAGCCACTGCGCGATGGCCCGCGCGGCCCCCACCGACGCCGCGCCGAACAGGTTGTGGCCGCAGGCCTGGCCCGCGTCCTGCCCGGCGATGGGCATGCGCACCGGTTCGGCCGCCTGCGCCATGCCGGGCAGCGCGTCCATCTCGGCCAGCAGCGCGATCACCGGGCCGCTGCCGCGCGTGCCGTAGGAGGCGACGAACGCGGTCGGCATGCCGGCCACGCCGGCCTCGATGCGGAAGCCGGCCTGGCGCAGTTCCTGCTGCAGCAGGCGCGAGGAACGTTCCTCCAGGTAGCCCAGTTCGGGCTGCTGCCACAGCAGCCGGCCGACCTCGGCCTGGCGGGTGGCGTAGGCATCGAGGTGGGCGAGCACGTCGCCCTCGCCGGCGCCAGCGCTGGCGCCGGCGGCAAGTGTCGCCAGCAGCAGCGCGCCGGCAAGCAGTCCCTGTTTCATCGCCTGTCTCCGTTCCTGCCGGACCCCAGAAAATCCTGGACCGGACAAAGCCTTCAGACCCGAGGATTCCCGTAGGAGCGACTTCAGTCGCGATTGGGGCTTTGCCGGGAAAGCCCGATCGCGACTGAAGTCGCTCCTACAAGGGTTGTGTACTCAATAGAAGCCGACGTTGTCGATCTCGAACCAGATCTTCTGGCCGGCTTCGCCGCCGGCGGAAAACACCAGCTGCTGCACGTCGTCGCCCTTCCATTCGGCCACCGGCCCCTTGGCGCGGTACGGCGGCTGTCCCTGCAGCGCGGAGAACGGGATCTCCACCGTGCGCCACTGCGGCCCGGCCTGGAGCGGCGCGACGAAACGCCGGTCGCCCAGCGCCCGCGCCTCCAGCCGCAGCGCCGGCGTGCCGCCGCGCACGTCGAAGCGGATGCCGCGGTAGGCGCGCAGGTCCACCGGCGCGACCGAGCCACGGCTCAACGGCAGGATCGCCGCGGCATAGGCGGTCGGCTTGGTGGACAGGCGGGCCTGCACCGACAGCGCGTTGCCGCCGCTCTCGCGGGCCACGACCTCGCTCACCTGCACGGTGCGGTCGTTGCCGCCGTCGGCCTCGTCGATGCGCAGCGTGTCCAGCGCGGTGCGCCCGTCGGCGCGCTCGAAATCGTCGACCAGCGCCGCCACCGGCTGCGCCGGCAGCGACAGCGCGCGGTTGCCGGCCGGCAGCCGCGTGCCCTTGCCATGCACCTGGCGACCGGCGACATAGACCCGCTCGGTATTGCGGATGTCGCCGATGCGCTCCCACGGCCGGCCCTTCACCAGCAGCAGGTCGGCACGCTTGCCGACCTCCAGGGTGCCGCGGTCGTCCACGCCCAGCGCGCGGGCGCTGTTGGCGGTGCCGGCAAGCAGCGCCTCGGCCGGGGTCAGCCCGGCATCGACCAGCAGTTCCAGCTCGCGCAGGGTCGATGCGCCGTGCGGCGTGCCGGTCATGCCGGCGTCGGTGCCGACCACCACCGGGATGCCGGCATCGTGCAGCACCTTGACGTTGTGCAGGGCATTGGCGAAGTTGCGCTCGCGCTGCCGCAGCACCTCCGGGCGCGCGCCGGACCTGCCGCTGCCGTCCACGCGCTCGGGCAGGTAGACCGCCAGCGAAGGCGCGTAGGCGGTGCCGTGCTCGCGCATCAGCCGCACCAGTTCCTCGTCCACCGGCGTGTCCTGCACGCTGTGCGCGATCACGTCCACGCCGGCGCGCGCGGCGACCTTGCCGCGCTTGACCATCACCGTGTGGGTGAACACCTTCAGGCCGTGCTTGTGCGCCTCGTCCACCAGCGCGGCCAGGGTTTCCTCGTCCATGCTGCTGTTGTCGGCTGCGTTGGAATAGCGCCAGCCGTCGGTGAAGGCCTTGATGAAATCGGGCCGGTAGGCGGCGACGGCGCGCACGCCGGCGCGCGCGGCTTCGGGCGAATTCACCCAGCGTGTGGTGTTCTCGTCGCCCCAGTCGGCGCCATGGCCCAGCGGCGTGCTCATGCGCGCGGCGAACTTCACGTCCGGCGCGGCGATGTCGGCCAGCCACGCGCGACGCGGCGCGTAGGCCTCCGGCGGCTCGTGGAAATCGCTGACCGTGGTGACGCCAGCGGCCATGTACAGGTTGGCGATCTGCGGCAGCTCGGCCGGGCGCGCGTTGGGCGTCCAGTGCGTGTGCAGGTCGAACAGGCCGGGCAGCAGCGCCTGCCCGCGGGCGTCCACCACGCGCGTGCCCCTGGGCGCGGCCAGCGTTTCGCCGGCGCCGGCGATGGCGGCGATCCTGCCGTCCTCCACCAGCACGCTGGCCGGATAGGCCGGGCGGCCGGTGCCGTCGAACACCATCGCCCCGCGGATCAGCAGCGCCTTGTCGGCGGACGTGGCGGCCACGCAGGCCTGTCCGCTGGACAGCAGCAGCGCGGTGAGCAGTGCGAGCGCGCGGGCGCGCCGGGAGTTTCTGTTCATGTCTTCAATCCAGAGTCATTGCATGGAATGCGCCGCGTGCGGCGCGCTCACCGGCGTGCGCAGGCGCACCACCTTGCCCTGCTGCTCGACCACCAGCCCCAGGCTCAGGGCGACGCTGCGGGCGAAGCCCAGCGGGTCGCTGGCCGAGTACAGGCCGACGATGCGGCGGCTGCCGACCACCGGGTCGTCGATGACGATGCGGGTGTCGCTGTAGCGCAGGAACTGCGCGGCCGCCACCGAGAGCGTGTCGCCGTTGAAGGACAGCATGCCCTCGCGCCAGGCCAGCTGCTGTTCCAGGTCCTCGCTGGGAACGGGCTCGATGCGGATGCCATGGCTGCGGTTGGCCAGCGCGCGGTAATTGGCCAGCAGCCGCGCCGGCGCCACCGCGCCCTGGGTGTCGGCCACGTCCACCACGCCCTCGCGCACCAGCACCTCGACGCCGCCGCTGCGGCGCTCGTTGAGGCTGACCGCGAAGCTGGTGCCCACCGCGGTCACGTCGGTCTCCTGCGCCCGCACCACGAACGGGCGGCCGGGGTTCTTGGCCACGTCGAACAGCGCCTCGCCCTGCAGCAGGGTGATGTTGCGGCGCGTGCCGGTGTAGCGCACGCGCACCTGCGAATCCGAATCCAGGGTGATCGCCGAGCCGTCCTGCAGCGGCACGCGCAGGATCTCGCCCTTGCGCGTGGCGTAGTACTCGGCGTCGTCGTCCTGGCGATGCACGCCGATCGCCAGCAGGCTGAGCACCGCAGCCGCGCCCGCCGCCCAGCGCAGCAGCCGCCGCGAGCGCCCGAAACGCGGCCGCGACGGCGCGACGGCCGCCGCTGGCGCCACGCCGCTGGACAGCGCGCGGGCGCGGGCGGTGCGCGCCAGCACGGCATGGGCCCGCGCATAGGCGCCGAAGTGGCGCACGTCGGCCTGCAGCCAGGCATCGCGCGCGGCCATCTCCCCGGCGCCCAGCGCGGCGCGGTCCTCGCGCGCGACCCAGGCCGCGGCGATATCGTCGATGCTGCGTTCATCGTGTGCGCGCATGTCGCGTTCCTCCAGCTCCGAGCCTGTCCCTGCCCTCTTCTACGTCCTTCCCGTCGCGCTTCATCGAATCCATCAGTACCCGGATTCCCTTGCAGATGTGTTTCTCCACGGTGTTCTCGCTGATCCGCATGCGCTGGGCGATCTCGCGCTGCGAGTAGCCCTCGACCCGGCGCAGGACAAAGGCCTCGCGGCACTTGTCCGGCAGGCTGTCGATCAGCGCGCCGATCCGCGCCAGTTCCTGCCGCGAGGACGCGGTCCGCTCCGGACACGCCTCCTCGCCGCTGGTGGCCACCCGCTCGATCTCGGCCACCGCCTCGATCGACACCACCTGCGCGCGCCGCAGCTGCTGCAGCACCACCGACTGCGCCACCGAGTACACGTAGGCACGCGGCTGGCGCACGTGGGACACGTCCGCCATCGCCGCCAGGATGGCGTAGGTCTCCTGGATCACGTCATCCACGTCCTGGTGCACCGGCAGGCGCCGCTGCAGCCAGTCGCGCAGCGCCGGCTCGCACGGCAGCACGTGCTCGGCCAGCCACAGCGAACGCTCCGCCGCCAGTGCCGCCGTCATGGCGACACCGGCGCGGTGCCCGGCCTGCGCCGGGCGTTTCCACGAACAGCACAATGGATCATCAGAACGCCTTGGTCACGTTGACGTACCAGTAGCGCGGATAGGCCTGGTACACCGCCGAGGAATAGCCGAACGCGTCGCTGGAGACCGGCGGGCGCTTGTTGGCCAGGTTGTTGGCACCGACCTTCAGCGACAGCCCGTCCATCCAGCCGTCGCCCTTGAGGTCGTACTTGACGAAGGCGTTGGCCAGCGTCTGCGACTTCACCGTCCACGGCGTGCCGTCGGCCAGCACCAGGCCGTTCTCCACGAACGAGCTGCTGTAGCGCGCGCTGGCGCCGACGGTCAGCTGCTGGTAGCGCCAGGTCAGGGTGCCGGACCACTTCCACTGCGGGTTGCCGCCGCTGCCGATCAGGTTGCCGCCGCCGGTGACGCGGATCGACGGATCGACCAGGCCGCTGCCCTTGGCGTCTTCCAGCGCCTGCAGCGCCGGCGAACGCTGGCGGTAGAACTCGATCAGGCGGGTGCCGTTGAGCGACACGTCGAAACGCCCGGCACGGGTTTCCGGCGAGGCCCAGCTGAAGGTGTAGTCCACGCCGCGCACGGTCTGCGGCTCCAGGTTGACGTACTGGTCCTTGACGTAGAGCACCTTGCCCGCCGCATCCAGGCCGGTGCCGGCGTAGCGCGCGATGTCGTCGGCGGTCGGGTCCGCGCGCACCACGTCGGCGTTGCTGCTGCCCTGCTGGCGCAGCACGTAGTCCAGGATCAGCGCGTTGCCCTCGCCGAACAGGCCGATGATGCCTTCCTGCTCGTACTTGTAGTAGTCCACGGCGAAGGTGAAGCGGCCGAAGTCCTCGGGGATGAACTGCGGCTGGAACACGATGCCGGCGCTGGTGTTGGTCGAGGTTTCCGGCTTCAGGTCCGGGTTGCCCGAGCGCCGCGCGGTGGTCGAGGCGGTGTAACCCTTGCAGCCGGCCATAGAGGCCTGGGCGCCGCTGCGCACGTCGGCCAGGCACTGGATCCAGTCGGTGCGGCTGTTGGAACGGCTGACCATGGTGGCGTTGACCTGCTCCAGGTTCGGCGCGCGGAAGCCCTTGGCCCAGGACGAGCGCACGGTCAGGCCATCGATGATCTGCCAGCCCAGCGCCAGCTTCGGCTTGGCGACATTGCCGAAGTCGTTGTAGCGCTCGGCGCGGCCGGCCACCTGCAGGTCCAGCGAACGGACCAGCGGGATGTCCATGCCGGGCGACACCAGCGGCACCGAGAACTCGGCGAACACGCCGGCGACGGTGCGCGAACCGTAGGTGTCCGGGGTCGGGCTGACGCCGTACATGTCGCTGGGGTACTGGACGCCGGTGATCGCGTCGGTGAAGGCCAGCGAACCGTCGACGTGCGCGTCGCGGTCGTCGCGCTGGGTTTCATGGCGCACTTCCACGCCGGCCGCCATGCCGACGTCGCCGGCCCAGGTGCGGAACAGGTCCGGGCGCGAGGCCTTGAAGTCCCACAGGTACAGTTCGGTCTCGCTCTTGCGCTTGGCCTTGTAGAAGAACCGGTCCAGCTTGCTCCAGTCGTTGCAGCCGCCGCAGAACGGGTTGTAGGCCGCCGACGTCGGATCGGCCAGCGCCTGCTGGAACAGGGTCATGCTCACCGCGTCCTGGGTGTCGATCACCTTGGCCCTGGAGTACAGCGCCGCGCTTTCCCAGTCGAAACCGAAGTGGTAACCGCGCAGGCCGGCCAGCGCGCGCACCTGGGTGTTCTTGACCTCGATCCGGGTCGGGCGCTCGAAGCGGTAGCTGGTGATCGTCACCGGCAGGCCATCCGGGCCGATGTTCAGGCCCTGCAGGCGGTTCGGGTTGAGCGTGCCGTCGGGCAGGTACATGGCGCCGAACGGGTTCCAGTAATTGCTGGCGGCCACCGTCATCGGCAGCGAGGAAATGGTGTTGACGCCGTTCTGCAGGCTGTAGGCACGCGAGTCGTACAGGCCGGCCTCGCTGAACAGCGACAGGCCGTTCTCGAAATCGTGCTTGCCGGTGGCGAACAGGTTGATGCGGCGTACGTCCGGCGCGATCGACACCGGGTACAGCGACTGGTGGTTGTCGCGCAGGTTGGCGTCGGCGCCGGAAGTCGCCTTGCTGCCGGACTGCACGCACAGGCCGTCGCCGATGGTCGCGCCGCAATTGCCGTTGCTGGTCGGCTTGACGTGGAAGGCGCCGGCGGCGGTGGTCAGCCACTTGCCGTCCTGCGATACGCGCGGGCCGTTGACGGTGAAATTGCCCCACGGACTGTTGGTGTTGCGGTTGTCCACGCCGGCCAGGCCTTCATACGGCGTACCGGCGAAGTCGTCGATGCGGTTGGCGTTGCGGGTCCAGTCCTGGTCCAGCGAGTTCAGGCCGGTGGTGTTGTAGTAGTTGAAGGCGATGGTGACGTTGGAGCGCAGGTCTTCGGAGTTCTTGCCCCACATGCCGTTGACCGACACGTCGCTCAGGTTGGTGCCTTCGCCGACGCCCTTCTGCACGCTGAGGGTGCCGCCGTCCATGTCGTCGCGCAGCACGTTGTTGACCACGCCGGCCACCGCGTCGGTGCCGTAGATCGCGGCGGCGCCGTCGAGCAGCACCTCGACCCGGCGCAGGTTGGCCACCGGCACGGTGTTGGCGTTGTAGGTCAGCACCGGCACCAGGTTGCCGTCGGCCTGGCTGGTGGGGTGCACCACGGTGCGGCGTCCGTTGATCAGCAGCAGGGTGTTGCCCACGCCCAGGCCGCGCAGATTGACCGAGGCGATGTCGCCGCGCGCGTAGTTGGAGCTGTTGCCGCCGTTGGTGCCGCTGAAGGTGACGTTGCCCATCTGCGGGATGGAGCGGTACAGGTCGTCGCCGGAGACCGCGCCGGTGGCTTCGATCTGTTCGGCCTGCAGGGTGGCCACCGGCAGGATCGCCGCCGACTTGCTGCCCTTGATCTGGCTGCCGACCACGGTGATCTGGTCCAGCGTGTTCACCGGGCCGTTGGCCGGCGTTTCCTGCGGCGCCGGTGCCACCGGCTCGGGCTCGGCGGCCTGCGCCACGGCCAGGCCGCCCAGGCCGCCGAGCGAGGCCAGCATCGGCGCGGCGGCGCGCAGGGTGATGGTGCGGCCATCGTCCGAGGCGATGGTGAGCCCGGTGCCGTCGAGCAGCCGGTTCAGCGCCTGCCGCGGGTCCATCTGCCCCTTCAGTTGTCCAACCTCGATCCGCCCCTCCTCGCCCATGGCCGCCGGCGCGATGATCTGCAGGCCCGCCTGGCGGGCGAATTCAGGCAGCACCTCTTCGATGCGGCCGCCCTCGATATCGAACTGCGGCGGTGCGGCGAGCGCCGGCATGGCCACGCACAGCGCCACGGCGGCCAGCCCGCCACGGATCGCGCTTGCCAGCGGCAACAACTTGAATGAACGCATTGATGAACCCCTCTCCGGTATATGCGAATGCGGCGACGTTGTCGGTCTCCTGACATGCCTAGATGAGCTCGCGGAAAAGTTCCGCCATCGACCGCACCGTCGCCCCCCCGGCCACGCCCGCCATACGGCGTAGTATCCTTTGGACGATCCCTCCGGACCCCGAGGACCGAGCAGTATGCGTTTTCGCCCACAGTACGTCCTGACCGCAGTTCTCAGCCTTGCCCTCGCTTCCTGCGGCGGCGGCGTGGTGAAGCGGGTTTCCGAGCCCGCCGCCGGCATCCAGCAGCTCACCGTCGCCAGCGACGGCAGCTGGGACGTGGAGCTGCGCCTGCGCAACTACAGCTCGATGCCGATGCGCTTCGACGACGTGTCGCTGGCGATGAAGGTTGGCGACGAAACCGCCGGCACCCTCGCCGCCGCCCCCGGGCTGTCCATCGGCCCGGAATCGGCCGACGTGGTCAAGGTCCGGCTGCAGCCTTCCTCGCCGGCGCGCATCGTCATGGCCGACGCCCTGGCCGGCGGCCGCTCGCTGTTCTACGAACTGGAAGGCACGGTCAAGGCCACGCCCGAAGAGAAGAAACAGCGCAGCTTCGAGGTGAAATCCCGCAACAGCCTGAACCAGGCCCCGGGCCTGCCCGGCGTGCTGCGCTGATCCGCTTCCCCTTTCCGTTTCATCCGAGATCGCACCGATGAGCAACTACAAGGCCCCCGTTACCGACCTCCGTTTCGCCCTGCACGACGTGCTCAAGGCCGAGTCCCTGTTCGCCGCGATGGGCCATGGCGATGCCAGCGCCGACGTCATCGACGCCGTGCTCGAGGAAGCCGGCCGCTTCAGCGCCAGCGTGCTGGCGCCGCTGAACGCCGTGGGCGACGAGAACGGCTGCACGCTGGACAAGGCCACCGGCGAGGTCACCACCGCCCCCGGCTTCAGGCAAGCCTATGCGCAGTTCGTCGAAGGCGGCTGGACCGGCCTGACCGCCGCGCCGGAGTTCGGCGGCCAGGGCATGCCGGAAACGCTGGGCATGGCGCTGAGCGAGATGGTGTCCGCGGCCAACCTGGCCTGGAGCCTGTTCCCGATGCTGTCGCACGGCGCGGTCGAGGCGCTCAGGCACTACGGCGAGGACTGGCAGAAGGAGGCCTTCCTCAAGCCGCTGGTGGCCGGCAACTGGACCGGCACCATGTGCCTGACCGAACCGCACGCCGGCACCGACCTGGGCCTGCTCAAGACCCGCGCCGAGCCCAATGCCGACGGCAGCTACGCCATCACCGGCACCAAGATCTTCATCACCGCCGGCGAGCACGACCTGAGCGAGAACATCGTGCATCTGGTACTGGCCAAGCTGCCCGACGCGCCGCCGGGGCCGAAGGGCATCTCGCTGTTCGTCACGCCCAAGTACAAGGTCGGCCGCGACGGCTCGATGGGCGAACGCAATGCCCTGCGCTGCGGCGCGCTGGAACACAAGATGGGCATCCACGGCTCGTCCACCTGCGTGATGAACTTCGACGGCGCCCAGGGCTACCTCGTCGGCCAGCCGCACAAGGGCCTGCAGGCGATGTTCGTGATGATGAACTCCGCGCGCCTGGGCGTCGGCATCCAGGGCCTGGCGCAGTCCGAGCGCGCTTGGCAGGGCGCGCTGGCCTACGCCCGCGAACGCCTGCAGTCGCGCGCGCCCAAAGGCGCGCAGCTGGCGGACAAGCCGGCCGACCCGATCATCGCCCAGCCCGACGTGCGCCGCATGCTGCTGTCGATCAAGGCGCTGACCGAGGGCGGCCGCCTGCTCGCCGCCCATGCCTACACCCAGCTGGACGCCGCGCAGAGCGCCGGCGACGCGCAGGCGCGCGCCGACGCCGAGACCCTGGTCGGCTTCCTCACGCCCATCGTCAAGGCCTGCCTGACCGAGTGGAGCATCGAGAACACCTACAACGCGCAGCAGTGCTTCGGCGGCCACGGCTACATCGCCGAGCACGGCATGGAGCAGCTGGCGCGCGATGCCCGCATCACCACCCTGTACGAAGGCACCACCGGCATCCAGGCGCTGGACCTGATCGGCCGCAAGACCGCCGTGTCGCAGGGCGCGGGCCTGAGGCTGTTCCTGGCCGAGATCGAGGCGTTCATCGCCGCCAATGCCGGCAACCCCGCCGTGGCCGAATTCCTGCCCGCCCTGGGCGCCAAGGCGCAGGAATGGGGCAAGCTGACCATGAACGTGCTGCAGCGCGCCGCCGCCAACCCGGAAGAACTCGGCGCGGCCAGCTGGGACTACCTGTTCTACAGCGGCTATGTCGCCCTGGCGTACTGGTGGGCGCGCGCCGTGGCCGCGGCGCAGTCCTCGTCCCATACCGACGACTTCAAGCAGGCCAAGCTGGAAACCGCGCGTTTCTACTACGCACGCATCCTGCCGCGCACCCTGGCCCACGCCGCCAGCATGGAAAGCGGCGCCGGACCGCTGATGGCCCTGGACGCCGCGCGCTTCGGCGAGTGAACCCGGCCCGGCCGCCATCGTCGATGGCGGCCGGGTTTACACAAACTGTCACGCTTCGTGTATAAGCTGTTTTCCCGATGGAGACAGACACTACACCGCGTGGTCTGATCGATACCGGAGTCGCCGCATCCGCTCCGGACCCGGAGTTTTCGCTCCCGCCCTCCCTGCACCGCCTCGGTTCCGTGCGACTGCTGTCGCTGGACGCGCATGGCCGCGTGCTCGACTGGATCAACTGGCAGGAAGCGTCCTGCCTCTACGCGCGCGGAGCGGTGGCCTGGACCCTGGGCGACCCATGCCTGCACGTGCACGGCGCCATCAACCGCGCCAGCGGGCTGCGCAGCGGCCTGGACCTGCACCCGATCATCGCCTCGCGCGGCCACGCCCGCTCGCGCGCCATCGACCCCACGCCCAACCTCACCAACACCGCGCTGTTCGCCCGCGACGCGCAGCTGTGCCTGTACTGCGGCCAGCAGTTCAGCCGTCCTCACCTCACCCGCGACCACGTGATGCCGCTGTCCAAGGGCGGCCGCGACATCTGGGAAAACGTGGTCAGCGCCTGCTTCCAGTGCAACTCGCGCAAGAGCAACCGCACCCCGCAGCAGGCCAACATGCCGCTGCTGGCGGTGCCTTACCGGCCCAGCTGGATCGAGCACCTGATCCTGTCCAACCGCAACATCCTCGCCGACCAGATGGCCTTCCTGCAGGCGCAGCTGCCGAAGAAGGCGTTGCGGCGCAGCGCCTGATTCCGTGCGCCGCCAGCCGGCAGGTGCCTTGCCGCCTGTGGCGCGCGTCCATTCACCCTCGCCGACCCGGTGGCCTCCCGAAGGCATGGCCGCCCTGCGACACCCTGCGCCGCAAAGCCTGGGCGGCCCTGCAGGAGCGCACTTCGCCCGACAACGCCCTTGGCGCGCTGGAACGCGCTCCAGCGGCAGCCGCTCCCTGAACCGCGGCCCGTACTCCCGTCATCGGCGGCTCACACCACCGGCGGTTTGCTTGCCCCACCCCGGAATGGGGGCGAAAATACCGCTTCGGCTGAAATGCGAAGAAAATGATCGACTCCGTCCGCTATCCGCGCCTGTCGCGCATCCAGACCCCGCACGACCTGCGCGCGTTCGACGAAACCGAACTGCCCGCGGTCGCCGGCGAGCTGCGCGATTACCTGATCGAATCCGTGGGCCGGAGCGGCGGCCATTTCGCCGCCGGGCTGGGCGTGATCGAACTCACCGTCGCCCTGCACTACCTCTACGACACCCCGGTCGACCAGCTGGTGTGGGACGTGGGCCACCAGACCTACCCGCACAAGATCCTCACCGGCCGCCGCGACACCATCCACACGGTCAAGCAGAAGGACGGCGTGGCGCCGTTCCCCAAGCGCGAGGAAAGCGAATACGACACCTTCGGCGTCGGCCATTCCTCCACCTCGATCTCGGCCGCGCTGGGCATGGCCATCGCCCGCCAGCGCCAGGGCGACGAACGCCGCATGGTGGCGGTGATCGGCGACGGCGCGATGACCGCCGGCATGGCGTTCGAGGCGCTGGCGCATGCCGGCGGCATGGACGAGGAGCCGAACGTGCTGGTCATCCTCAACGACAACAACATGTCCATCTCCGAGGCGGTGGGCGGGCTGACCAAGATGCTCGGCCGCGCCACCGCCAGCCGTACCCTCAACGCGCTGCGCGAGGGCGGCAAGAAGATCCTCGGCGACAAGCGCCACAGCCCGCCGGCGCGCTTCGTCAAGCGCTGGGAAGAACAGTGGAAGGGCATGTTCGTGCCGTCCACCGCGTTCGAGCAGATGGGCTTCCACTACACCGGCCCGATCGACGGCCACGACCTGCCGCTGCTGCTGTCCACCCTCAAGACCCTCAAGGGCAAGAAGGGGCCGCACCTGCTGCACATCATGACCACCAAGGGCAAGGGCTACGAACCGGCCGAGGGCGACCAGATCGGCTACCACGCGGTCGGCCCGTTCGACCCGAGCAAGGGCCTGCCGGCCAAGAGCGCGCCGAAGAAGCCGACCTACACCGACGTGTTCGGCGACTGGCTGTGCGATGCTGCCGCCGCCGAGCCGCAGCTGATGGGCATCACCCCGGCGATGCGCGAAGGCTCGGGCCTGGTGCGTTTCAGCCGGGAATACCCGCAGCGCTATTTCGACGTGGCCATCGCCGAGCAGCACGCGGTGACGCTGGCCGCGGGCATGGCCACGCAGGGCGCCAAGCCGGTGGTGGCGATCTATTCCACCTTCCTGCAGCGCGCCTACGACCAGCTGGTGCATGACGTCGCCATCCAGGACCTGGACGTGCTGTTCGCCATCGACCGCGCCGGCGTGGTCGGCCCGGACGGCGCCACCCATGCCGGCAACCTCGACCTGAGCTTCCTGCGCTGCGTGCCGAACATGGTGGTGATGGCGCCGGCCGACGAAGCCGAATGCCGGCAGATGCTCAGCACCGGCCTGCAGTACAAGGGCCCGGCGGCGGTGCGTTACCCGCGCGGCACCGGCCCGGGCGTCGCGCCCGGCGTCGACCTGTCCACCCTGCCGGTCGGCAGGGCGCAGCTGCGCGTGCAGGGCCAGCGCCTGGCCATCCTCGCGTTCGGCGCGACCGTGACCGCCGCCGAACAGGTCGGCCGCGAGCTGGGCCTGAGCGTGGTCAACATGCGTTTCATCAAGCCGCTGGACCGCGCCCTGCTGCTCGACCTCGCCCGCACCCACGACGGCTTCGTCACCGTCGAGGACAACGTGGTTGCCGGCGGCGCCGGCTCGGGCGTGTCCGAACTGCTCAACGCCGAAGCCATCGTCATGCCGGTGCTGCATCTGGGCTTGCCGGACAGCTTCCAGCACCACGCCAGCCGCGAAGACCTGCTGGCCGAAGCCGGCATCGACGCCGCCGGCATCCGCGATGCGATCCTCCGGCGCTGGCCGGATCTGCGCAATGCCGCCGCGCCGCTGAGCGCCGCCGGCTGACGCCATGGGAGCGATGGCTGCCTGCGCCGCCATCGCCTGGGCGTCCGCCACGGAAGTCCGTCGTTCCAGCGCGTGGCGCGCATCGACGGATGCGCTGCCAGTGATCGACGAAGCACATGCACGCAGCACACGCCCGGCCAACGGTCCGGGCGGTGCAGGCGATGCATGGGACCACTGCCCGCAGCACGAATGGCGGCGGACAAACTCGACGCATGAGGGCGCCATCAAGATCCAGCCATGCACCCCACTCCTCCAGGTAGCCAGCCAGGTCGCGAGTGGGATGCATGGTTGGCAGCACGATCCTGGGCTTGGCCCGGTGAAGAGGTTGTTGCAGGTGATGCGCATGGCGATGGGTCGCGGCGCTGATGCTGCAGTCCTTCGTCGCGGACGGCGCCCGGGTTTTCCGCGCTGCCGGCCAAGCCCATCACACTTTGATTTCCTGTCGACATCCTCTGAACGAACAGGCAATGAATCGCTGGCTATCTTCGTGCATACAGGGCGTAAAGCACGGAGAGCGACATGGGATACAGCGCGCAGTACCTGACGAACGAGGAGTGGATGGAGCTCCACGCCGCCTACGTCGCCTATGGTTCCGGCCCGGCGTTCTGGCAGGTCTACCAGGAGCTGCAGCAGGCGGCCATCGCGCGGCATGGCGCCGCCAGCCACCAGGTCGTCAATGAATTTGCGCGCATGGCCGAACGCCTGGGCGCGATCCGGGAGGCGATCCTCGTCTAGCCCGGGTCGTCGAACACCCAATAAAAAGCCCAGCCATCACGACGATGGCTGGGCTTCTGCCGGCAAGTCCGCAGACGAAGCGGCTTACTCTTCTTCGTCGTTGCCCTGGCCCGGCGCCTTGCGCTGCTGGCCCTGCTCCTGCTGGCCGGGTTGCTGCTTCTGGTTCTGGTTGTCCTGGTTCTGCTGCCCGAAATTCTGCTGCGGGTTCTGGTTCTGCTCGCGCTGGTTGGTCATGACGCTCTCCTGTTTGCCACGGCCGGTTGCCGTGACATGGAGAATCTCCCAGACGCCGTTCGCAGGTTGTGGGCAGCCGTCAAAACCCGGATCACGAGACTGACTGCAGTGGTCCGCGTGCAGGCACGCACGCATGCATGAAATGCGCGGGCTTTACCGGACACGGGCGCACCGCCATCGCCCGCGCTCACTTCGCACTGCAGGACCACGTCGCCAACAGCTGGCACCGGGCTGCAATGAACCGCTTGGCATCCACTCAACCGGCAGCCGGATCGCGCCACGCTTCACCGGCACGGATTTCTCTTTCGCCGAGCGGCCATGGGGTACGCCACGCCTGCCCGCCCTGCCTGCCTGCCGGAGGGACGGCACCATCAGCGGAGCATCAGGTAATCGGCTTCAAAATCCGGAAAAAGAAAAAGCCCTGAATCAATCAGGGCTTCAAATGGAGGCCTGGGTCGGAATCGAACCGGCGTACGCGGATTTGCAATCCAGATGCAAACCTATTCGCAGCAAGGCTTTGCCGTGTAATACCGCTCCGCAACCTGATGCAGATGGATGCCTTGAAGGCCTTGCACGGCAAGGGGCTTTCGCAGATTGCGGAGCGCCTATGGGCGCCCTACCCCTTCTTCTTGAACCAATCCCTGCTCGACCCGCGGCGGCGCCGAAGCTCGCGGGAGTAGGCCTCTGCCTTCTCTTCCGCTGTCCTCGGGTCGTGGCCCCATGACATGGGGTCCCGGGGGATGTTCGCCGGCCCAGGATCAGGAACTGGGGCGCTTCCAGAGGGCGGCCCCGCCCACGGGACCCCGTACCGGTTCTTGGCTCGCAGGGCGTCGGCTAGGGCGCCGGCCTCGTGACGCAGTCGCTCCTGATGCCGGCGGACCCACAGTCCGCAGCCCGCGATGCCGCTCTCGTAGCTATGGCAGTCCCGGGTGGGCGCAGGCGGCCCGTCAAGCCGTTCCAGATGCCTATCAAGCCGAACAAACCAGCCGCCATTGTTGATCCGCTCGCTCATCGCGCAGACCACGATCCCGTCATACGCGACAGCGGTCAGGGCCTTGGCATGCTGCCCGGCCGTCTGCCATGTAAAGCCTTCGGGGAGGTTGTCGTACATGCGCCAAGCCTACGCCCGGCGGTCTCATGGCGTGTGACTGGGCGCCAGCTGCCCGCGCGTCCGTGCGCGAGCCCGGCGGGGTTGGCCTGGGCTATCAGCCGGCGGCCGGTGCTGGCAGGGGAAGGGTCCGCCATTGACGCGGCGTGCGCAGTCAGCCGGGCCCTGATCCGCGCGTAGGAAGAGTCCTACAGCCCAGCAGCCGCGAGGCGTTGCTCAATCGAAGTGAGCCGGTGCGCGAACCCACGGGCGATGAATGCCAGCAGCTCGTCCATGCGGAAGCTGTAGCGGTCTCCAGCGGGACGGTACTCCTGCGAAACGACCTGCTCCGTGCGCTCGTAGATCCACAGCAGGGGCGGGTCTACATCAGCACTGTCTGCCATGCTTTCTTCCACGCCCTCATAGATCGTTACTTCCGGATCTTCAGAAAGTACGCACCGGCCGAGACGTCGTTCTTCGATTACCTCCGGCTGCTCCGGCCACTCGTCGTAGCATATGAACCCGTAGCGCATGGGGTCGAGGCCATGAGATTCCATGATCGAGATGGCCCGCTGAACCGTCATGCCGATATGCAGCCGGGCGCCCGCCTCGCCCTTGTCCGCGATCATTGCCAGCCACTGATACACGCCGATTTCGTTGCCAAGCTCGATGGCTGCGGCGATCTCGGCAGCCGTCAGTGGATGAACCGGTGTCTTTTCACGTGCGTCTGAGGTGTTGATCGTGCCGGTTCCGGCATACACAACAGACCAGCGATTCGCAGCCGCGCCCAGGGAACGGCTGTTGTCCGTAGTAGGACGAAGGGCTTGTCCAGTCGGCAGGCCAATCTCAACATCCGCGCCGGTTCCAGAGCTGATGCGCATTCGTCCGGGTGCAGTTGGGTGGCTTGTTCCTGCGAACTGCATGTTCGCTCCGGTTGTGGATGAGCCGCTGCCACCTCCCGAGATCGTGATAATGGAATCGTTGGACAACTGCCCGTAGATATTGACGGATGACGAGAGGTTTGTAGTCCCAGTCACCGCGATTGCCCCAACGTCCGACGCAGCCAGCACCACGTCCACCGTCTTGCCATTGACACTCTGGACCGGTGCCGCTGCCGCCGCCCGCTCGTCGGTGAAGTAGAGGTTGACCGCCCCCTCGGGCAGGTCGTCGGTGGTCGGGTCGCTGGTACCGGACACCCTGCCCTTGGCGTCCCTGACGATCTTCAGCAGCGCACCGCCGCCGGCATCTGGGAGGTCGGCCAAGCCAATCGTCGGGTTTCCCGCTACGCCGTCACCGTCGACAACGTCGATACCCTCCCCCGCTTCAATCGACCGCTGGTACCACTCCCCGTCGGGCCCGCGCGTCGTGAAACCAGCGCCAGCCAGCTTCGCCAGTTTCTGGATGTTCGCGGGGACCTCGCGGATCAGCTTCCAGACTGTCGCGGCCATCCCGCTGGTCGACCCAGTGTCCGTCGACGGATTGCGGATGTCCGACACCTTGACGAGGCTGCCATCGGGCCAGCGCAGGTCCTTACCGACCGTTGCGCCATTGGCGCCACCACCCACCCGGACAACCCGCCCCAGCTGGTCCTTCAGCTTGATCTTCGTCCCGGCCATCACTGCGCCACGTAGGCCCGGATTACGGATTGGCAGGCCGCGAGCTGGTCGTCTGCGTCTCGGCCGGCTCGAACAACAGCTCCCGCAAATTCCGCTCGGCGCTGGGCGGCCGCATCACGTTCGCGGGCGGCGGCACTGGCGTCGGACAGACGCTGGGTTTCGCAGCTCGCCCAGCCGTCGCGCAGCCGGAGATTGCCAGCACGCAGGTCAGCAACAACAGCATCAGCGACGGCCGGGGCCGCGGCGCGGGCTTGCTCATGGGTCTCTCCGATGGTGGCCAAGGTGTCGGCCTGTTGGTGCTCGGCGGTGCGAGCGGACACGACGGCCTTGGTCTCGGCCTGGGCCTGCTTGGTGGCCTGCCGGCTCTGGGCCAGATCGGCAGAGCGGTCGCGCCACTCCCAGCCCGCCCAGAAGGACAGCCCGACGAGCAGGGCGGCGGCAGCGGCGTAGACCCTGATCACTGCGGCCCCTCGCACATCGCGCGCTCATCGCCCCGCCGCAGGGTCAGCCCACGCAGCTCGCGGCCGCCAGCCTTGTTCCACCGGTCCAGTTCCGCGCATGCCGCCGGCCAGTCGTTGGCCTTGGCCTTGCGCTGAAGGGTCGAGCCGCAGACGACCTTCGGGCCAAGGTTGAAGGCCGCACTCGTCAGGGCCGCCTCGACATGCCGCAGCATCGGCACGCCCATGCACTGGCGGACGTACCCGTTCGCCTCGGCCATGTCCTGTGCCAGCAGCGCGTCGCACTCGGCGAGGGTGTATCGCTTGCCGGCCTGCACCGTCTTGGTGTGCCCGTAGCAGACCGTCAGCACCCCGACGCTGTCCCGGTAGGGCTCGTACCGGACGCCCTCCCACTTCTGGATCAGCGGAGCCGCCAGGGCCAGGACACCCGCAAGCGCCACCGCGGCGACGCCTCCACCAACCGCCTTGCTCTTGGGGTCAGTCATCGGAGTCCCCCTGCACCGGGTCGAACCGGCGGCCGGAGAGCATCAGCTTATGCAGCTCACTCTTCCGGCGGTTGTCCAGGGCCTTGAAGTAGACCTGCACCAGCAGGCCGAGAAAGGCGATGAACAGGCCGCCGAACGCGGCAATCTCGTTCGCCGTCAGCCCGCCAAAGGCCGCAACGCCCCCGCCGCCGTAGGCGACCTTCTGCGCCACCGCCGCAATCGTTGCTTCCGCCGCCTGATCTTTCATGCCCTGCCCCGTTCCGTTTCGGACATGCTGGGGTAGTGGGGCAACGGTTCAACGGAGCCAGAAACGAAGTTCTGGTGCGAAAAAGGCACATTCCAGAAGTGAGCTACCTGCCCTCACAGGCTGGCTCGGCAATCCTGCTACCATCCGCTTCAACGGACAGGGACAGGGCTTTTTTGTGGGCAGCAGGGAGCAGAACATCCAAGACGCCGAGATAGTCCCCACTACCGTGGGCCAGTATGTCCGGGCCAAGTTCGGCTACTGGGCGCGGCGATGGGTAGGGATCATCAGCCTCGGCATCCCAGTCCATCTCGCTATCCAGTCTCGCACCTATGGATTCGAGTGGTGGCACATATGGTCCGGCCTTGGCGCTTGGGCGTTCGCATGCGCTGTAGCGCTCTTGGCCATCCTGCTGACCCTGAGCGCTGGCGGGTGGTGGCACACCCGCCGCTACCGTCACTGACCGGCGTTCCGAGCGCGGAGCGCCTGTAGCTCTTCCTCAGTCGGCGCTGCCCCGGGCGTCCCGCCGGCAACATCGATCTCCAGTGGCTCCTTCTCCCCCGTGCTGACCGCGGCCACGCTGGCTAGGTACGCAGCGAGATCGTTTGCCCGCTTGGTTCCGGGCGGAACCTTGGACAGCTCGATCAATGCACGCCGGCCATCCGCGTTGAGCATCATGCGGGCCACGCTATTGAGGCCAATCATCGGCGATGCGGCGCCAGCAAGGGCGCGAACGCTCGCCCCCTTTATTGCGTCCACGAACCCGCGACTGGCCTGCATCACCTCGTTGTACGGCCCGGTGCCGCTGAAGTTGGCGCCAAATTTGTCGCCCATACGCCTGGCCGCCTGCATGGCATCCATGACTTCGGCCATCTCCTTCGGGTTGAAAATGGCACGCAGCCGCTCGATCTTCTCGGGCTTGTCCCCGCCAATGGCGCGGATGAATCCACTGGCGTTGAACGGCAGCGAATTGGCGCCGCCCGACGCCGGTACTGTCTCGGCCGCCGACAACGCATCGTCAAGCAGCATGCGCTTGTACTGCTGCCACGTATCCGGGGCGTTCTTCTCCATGAAATCCCGCACCAAATTCAATTCAGTGGGCTTCATGGCCCCCATGCGCTGGATCACCGTCTCCGGCGCAAGCGTGTTGACGGTCATGAAGTCCTCGACGTTGAACTCGTCGCCAAGAAGACGCTTGAGCGGGCTGTTACGCACGGCCTCCAGCAGCTGCGAATGCCTACGGTAGTCGTCGTTGGCCTGCCGCATCAATTCACTGGGGCGAGTGACACTCATGCCCTCCGGAACGGGCATGTTCTGGCCGAAGCCGGCAGCCTCATCCAGCTTCGCGCCGACCGCGTCCAGATCGTCGCTCATGGCCGCATACATGCGGGCGGCGAGCCTTCGGTTCAGGTCAGGGCTCACGTCGTCAAACAGGTTCGACTTGCCCCGCGCGGCGGCGCCGTAGAAGCTGCGCGCCCTTCGTGCCGCATCCAGCGAGAACAGCCTGCGACTGGCGAATGCTTCATCACTGGGGATGTATCCGGGCCGGTCAGCCGCACGCGCGATATTCGTCCTTGCAGCGGGAGGGCCGCCCTTTGCATCAATCTCATCCAGCAGCCTCTGAGCTTGTCCGCGAATCTTCGCAGCGTCGGCGCCGATGACATCCCCGTAATCGTCCAGGATGTCCAGAAGGGCCTTGCGGGTGTTCGTGTAGTCCACAATGGGCCGGTCGCCAACCATCTTGCGGATCGCCCCGAACTGGCGGGCTGCCACCTGCTCGCGGCTCTGCGCGATCTTCTCCACGGCCTCGCGGACGGCCTTCTGGACACCCTCGCCAATGCTCTGCGGTGACAGGTTGTCGCGGCTGATCCGATCCATGACGTTGCGCACGTAGTTGATGGCCTGCCTGGCAATGCGCTCGTCAGCCTTGAACGCAGTGTCCGCCGAGAACACCGATTGGCGCGCCATGTTCTCCATCGCCGTCTGCGCCTTGCCGCCCGAAACCATGCCGGGCGTGAAATCAATACCGGTTCGCTGTGCCAGCGCCTCACTCTCCTGCGCATAGGGCTGGCGGTTGGCTCGCTCGCCGAAGTAGTTCATCGTCCTGGCGAGGAAGTTGGAAGGAACCACCTCTTCAGCCACACGCATCGCCCCACGGCCCAGCGCGGACAGGCCGCCACCAAATGCCGCGCCAAGAGCGCTGTTCTTGACCCGTTCTTCATCGCTCACCACCGGCTGCAGACTGCCCTGGAAGGCACCAGCCAATGCGTTCTGCCCGATGGCCCGGGCCGCACCTACGCCACGCGTTGCCAAACCAATTCCACCGATTGGCGCAGTACCAGCAATGGCACCAACGACGCTGCCCCCGAGCCCCGCTCCGGTCGACATCAAGTCCTCATCCAGCTTCCTGCGCTCTGCCACGTGCTCGCGCATGGCCTGCTGGGGGCGCAGCAGAATCTCTTCTGCCTGGGCCGCCGCCTCGGGGTTGATGTTGGCGAAAATGTCCGCCAGTGCGGGAATGGGCCGGCTGGCCTGGTCGACCAGCGCCTGGACAACGCCCTCGCCCGTGTCGACCAGGCCCTTACCGATGCCTGCCCTGAAGCGATCGAGCGCGCTCATGTCATTGGTGGCGCGGTACTCGGGCTCGGCCTGCGGGACCGCGGCTGGCGCCTCGACGGCATACCTCGACCACGGCCCTTCCTGGGCGGCTGGTGCCGGCAGCATGCCGGGTTGCTGGTACTTCTCCCACGGACCGGCCATCAGAGCTTCTCCCAGCTGCTGGGATCGGACGGGTTGCCACCGCGGAAGCGGTAGCCGCCTTCGATCGTGCCGACCGCAGGAGCCCTGCCAGTCGGACCACCACTGAAGGCGCCACCCAGCGATGGCTGCGAGGTGCTGTCACCAAACGGAGCCTGCCCGTAGTTTCCGCGGATCATGCCGGCCTTGCGCTGCTGCAGGTCTACCGCACGGCGGTTCAACTCCGCCAATCGCTGGAGCGCGCGCGCCGCGGTAGCCGCATCGTTCGCGTTCATCAGCTCGTTGGCCGCACGCTGGGCATCGCCCTCGGTCTGCACGCCCTTGTTGAGCCGCAGCGACTCGTTGACGATCTTGGTCTTGTCGGCATCCCACTCCGTGAGGGCCACATCGTTCGGCGTGGAGAAGCCGAGCGAGGTCCTGACCTTGCCCAGCAGTGCACCAGCAGGGGAAATGCTCAGGCTGCCATCCTGGATGCGCCCGGTGTGCTTCTGGATGATGTCGTTCATCACCTGGGCGGAGCCCAGCGCGTCCTCGACGTTCAGCAGCTCCTTCAGGGCGCCCACCGGCAGCGGCTTCGAGCCTGCCGCAGACGCCCCGCCCGGGTTCCACTGCCCCGACCGCTTCAAGCCGAACTCGGCAGCGTCGATGCCCGTGGCCTGGCGGGTCCGCGCGGCGCTGGCGTAGCTGCTCGCCGCGGAGGCGTCAGAGGCGCGAGCGCGGGCAGCATCGGCTGCCATCCCTGCCCGGCCCTGCTCGGTGGTCGTGACGCCGTTGGCGCCGGCCAGGAACCGGTTGGCCAGCAGGTTCTGACCCTCCACCGTGGCCAGTTGCTGTGGCCCGTTGGCGACGCCCATCAACGCCGCGTTGGCCCCATCCCAGTCGCCAGAGGTCGCGCGCGTGGCCGCATCGGACCGGAAGCCCTGCTCCTGCATGTCGCCCTGGTAGCCGGAGAGCTTGGTCGGGTCGACGCCTGCGGCGAACAGGGTGGCCAGGTCCGGGCTACCGCCCAGCGCCTGGATGGCACTGCCCAGCCCGCGGCGGGCCATCATCTCTTCGCGCTTCTTGGCCGCATCCAGCACGAGACCTTCCATGCGAGCGGTATCGATCATGGATCGGCTGTAGGCGTTGTCGCCACGCCCGAAGGCGCTGGCCAGGTCCATACCGCCCTGGATCAATCGGGTCAGGTCAGCCATTCATCAGCCCCCACTTCGCCTGCAACTGGCGATTCAATGCGTTGTTGGCGTTGCCGAAGTCGGCACCCACCTTGGCCTGCGTCTGGATGCCGGCGAGGCTCTGGCCGCCACCGGATTGCGCGGCGAAACCCGCGCCAGCGCCCATCAGTGACGATGCCAAGTCAATCCACGGGTTCCGCTGGACGCCGCGCAGCCGCAGGTTGGCGAGGTAATCGTCCGCCCTGCTCCGCCGCCCGATCTGGTCCAGCTCCATGGCCACCCGGGCGTCGGCGAAGCCCTCGCGCTGGCGCTGGCGGCCCGGTGCATCGATGCGCGCCATCAGGTCGGCCGTTCGTGCGCCGTAGTCGCCGATGCCAAGGGCTGCGTCGTTCGCGTCCTGCTGGTACGCCCGGCTGACCGCCCCGACCTGGCCCAGGCCACGCTGCGCGTTCGCCTGTGCAGCGCGCACCTGGTCGAGGTACTGGCCGCCGATGGCGTCGCGTTCGTTCTCCGCGCCCTGCGCCGCACGCTCACGCATCGCCTCGGCGATCGCCTGATCTGCCTCCTGCTGGCGTACACCCTGCTGCCGGATCTGGCCGGCGAGGATGTTGTCCTGCTTCTTGGCGACCTGCCGGTCGTTGTAGTGCTTCGCTGCGGCCGATGCCAGCAGCAGTCCGATTCCGACGCCCATCAGCGGCCCCCAGCGCCGTAGCCGAAGCCCGGCGAGTAGTACAGGTTGTAGAAGTCCCGGTTCGCCCGGCGTGCCTCGGCCTGGTCGCGGCTGGCCTTCGCCAGGGTGCCGACGCCCGAGAACAGCTCGCCCAGCGCATCGGCGTTGAGCTGGGATCGCGCGCCGGCGAGGTTGTTGCGCAGCGACAGCGCGGCGTTGTTGGCGCCGGACGTCATGTCGGCGCCGGTCTGCGCCAGCTGGATCATGTTCATCCGGCTGGTCTCGTCGGCATTGCGCAGCTCGTTGGCCGCGCTCTGGGCCAGGCGATCGGCGGTCAGGATGCCCTGCTGGTAGTCCTGGCCCAACTGCCGGTTCGCGTCGACAGACGCGGATCCGCCCGTCAGGCCATTGCGGGCCATGGCAAAGCGCAAGCTCCGGTCCGCAGCGTCATGCTGCCGGTCCAGGTTCTGCCGGTAGAAGCTGCGGCTGGCCGACAGGAAGTCGTTGATGTCGGCCTCCCGCTGCGGGCTGCCGTAGATCTGGTTGATCTGCTGCATCGACCGATTGATGTTCGCCTGCCGCAGCCCTTCCTGCTGGGCCGCCTGCTGTGCTGCCTTGTTGGAACCGCCTCCGGCACCCATCACTCACCCCTCAGTTTCGAGAAATGGGCGATGTCCTCGCCCTGCACGCCGAAGTGGCGCCAGACGCCCTCCGGCTTGAACCCCAGCGACCGCTCGAACCACTCGATGGCCTTCTCCCGGGTGGTCAGCGCGCTGGTCTGGAGCCTGTGTGCGCCGCATTCGAAGATGCGATCCATGGCCCACCGCGTGAGCTTGGTCATCGCGCGCCACTGCTGAGCCCAGCCCTCTTCGGTGCCGACCATCCAGGCCTGCCACACGCCAGTGCCGACGGGCTGAAACCCGCCGGCTGCCGCTGGGAGGTTGTCGCCCTGCAGGATCGTGAAAGCGAAGCCCTGCGACTTCTGGGCCGTATCGATGAAGAACGCAGCGGCAACGTCCGGCGAGAACTCAGCCAGACCCGTGACAGCCAGGAACTGGGCCTTCTCGTCCTCGCGCATCCGCTCCGACAGGAAGACCAGATGCGCGGGACGACAGGGAACGATGTTCGAGGGAAGGCGAGCGGGCAGCATGGACGTATGCTGCTGCCCGCCGGAGGGGGTTCAACGGAGTCAGGACATGCTGCGCAGGTCCTGCAGGTACAGGCCGAACGCGTTCCATTGCCACGGCTGACTGCCGTCGTAGGTCAGCTTGACCGACAGCGACGGTGCCGCAAGGGGCATCGGGATCACCATCCCGGGCACGGTGTCCGCCGGCACAGTGTAGCCGGGCGTGAACAGGCCACCGTTGCTCTGGTCGATGCCGAAGGAGACGGAAACTTCTCCCTGCCCCACGATGTCGAATCCGTACAGCATCTTCGTGGCGCCCGGCTGCCCGAACTCGAGCCACGGCCACTGGATCGTCCCTTCGAACGGCACAACCTCGAACGTCCAGCCATCCCCCTGAATGCCGATCTCGTCACCGGCCGCTTCACCGACGCGGTGGATGAAGTCGCCGGAGCGCAGGTAGAGCGTGTCGCCCGCGATGGCCCAGTCATCGATCGCAAATGGGAAGGTGTAGCGCGACCATGCACCTACCTGCCCCATTCGGGTCATCGAGTAGACAAACACCTGGGCAGTGCCCGGGATCCACACCTCCCCTTCCCAGTGGCCGTTGGTGTTGAACACGAGCCAGTACTGACCCATGGCCGGGTAGTAGAGCGCCAGCGGCTCGCTCTCTTCCCCCATGGCTTCCTGCACCAGCGGGTCGATCGGCATGCCCACGTCACCGGCCTGGAAGTTGGTGCTGCTGGCGGCAATGCCGACCGTGCGAACACCCTGCGATGCCAGGAAGAACAGATCGTTGGATACCGGTGCAATGGCATGGTGCTGCGTGCTGCCCATCGGCAGTGCGTCCAGCAGCGCCATGTTGGCCGGGTCCTCGTCAACCTGCCAGAGCTGGAACGCCTCCGCATTGAAGGCGATGAGGTTGCCGCGGTACAGCCCCATCGCCTCGACCGGGTTCGAACCATAGTTCTGCAGCCCGGTGGGCAGGTAACCGGCGTCATCGTCCGTCGACCAATCCAACGGGTTGACAGTCGCCGAATAGCGCACGATGTCGTCATCCCCGCAGAACACCTTGGATGCCGCGATGGCCACGATCTTGGTGTTCGGACAGTTGGGGTCCTCCACGCGCCTGGACACCGCCCGCAACGTCGCCGTGCCGTCCTTGACCATGCCGCCCTCTTCCTCAGGCCAGTCCGGCTCGGTGTCGCCACTCACATACAGGGGCTCAGCGGTCCACACGACGCGGGTAGCCGCGATGGCCTCCCAGACGACCTCGTTGTCGACCACCTGCTGCCCGAGCACTGGCGGCCATGCAGGCTCGCTGGAATCCGAGAAACCAGACTCTGGCTGCACCGCCTTGTAGGCCAGGTCAGCAGGGAGACCGGCGAAGGTTCCCTCAACCCAGAGATTGCCGCCCCAGATTGCGTGGTTGTGATCGGCCACGGACCACAGCTCAATGCCGGCCCTGCAGTAGGCCGCACCTTCCGGGCAGGTGGATTCGCAGGTAGAGCGATGGACAGCACCGCCTGCGCCGCTGTCTACCTGATTCCCCTTGTCCACGCGCAGCAGCACATCGGCTGCAGTGAACCAATGCACCTCGACCCAACCACGGGTGGCCCCCGCCACGGACGCGCCTTGGTCGATCAGGCATGCAGCCGTGATCTTCTTGCCGACGGGCACGATCAGCTTGGTCTGGTTGAGTGCGCCACCGCTGGGCTGGTTGCCTGGCAGCTCGACATAGGTCCGCCAGCCCCCCTTCGACACGTGCTCCGAGTAGAAGGCCGCGCCGGTGAAGTCCCAGTTGCTTGAGCCAGCACTGAAATCGCCGTTGGCCACATTCGTGGCACTGGGCGCAGGCGCAGTGATGGGAACGACGATGTCGCCAGGCTGGTAAAGGGTGCCAGGCTGCCAGGTGGGGTACGCCATTATTGGGCCTCGGTGCTGGTCTTGCCGTCGCCATAGCGGTCCTTCACGGACGGCGGGACGGTCGTGTTCGGCGTGGTCGTCTGCGGATCGACGTCGTAGGGGTTCCGGTTGCTCACGTCTTCGATGACGGTCTCGCCCGGGTTCGTCGGCCAGTTGGGCTCAACGGTCCCTGAGCGCGGGCTATCACCTACCACTTCGGTGACCACATAGCGGTATCCGTTGTCTTCGGTGGGCACCACCACATCGCCAACGGCGCGGCCCACGTTGGGCGCCCATGGGGTATAGCCCGCGCGGTCCGACTCCACGCGATAGGCCATACCGTTGCCGCTGGTGGGCCGAACGAGCGTCCCCGGCAAGTAGACCTTCCCCGGCTCCCACACCTCACCCTTCTCCAGCCAGTAGTGGCGGATGAGGCCGTCCTCGAACTCGGCCACCACGTACAGGAACCCGAGGAACGGCAAGGCAAAGTGAATGTCCTTGATCGGCGTTTCCGGTGCAGTCGGGTGCCGAAGGACCTCAACCTCCACCCTCTCATCAACGCCTGGCGTGACCTGATGAGAGAACACGACGAACTTTCCCTGGAACCACACAAGGCCCTTCGTCCCCGAGGGCAACACCACGTCGACACGAGTGCCCGGGCGGCTCTTGATGGTGCGCGCCGCGGTGACGTAGCCGTTGAGCAGGTCGTAGAGCGAGTCCGGCGATGCGCCTCCTTTGTCGCGCAGGCGGGTGATGCCGGCCTTGACCGTCGTGAGTGCCTGGCTGCGCATCCTCAGTCCTCCTTCATGACCGGCCGCACTGCCGGAGGCGGCATGGCGCTGCCCGGGATGTACCGGCGGGTGTGGTGCGACCCAGCCACCAGGCTGCGCACGTAGGCCGTTGCTTGGGCTGCGTAGTTCCCTGCGTCGGGCTGGCTGTAGTGCGCCTTTGCGTTCGCCAGGGCCTGCAGGAAGATCGCCTCCGGGTCGATCGTCGTCTCGTCGCTGTCGGCCTCCAGCGGGAGCAAGCCGAAATTGCCCTTGATCCGCAGCTTCCACGTGCTGTCGACCGGCGGCGGCCAGACCTCAATGCACTGCCGGATTTCATAGTGCGACGGGATGCCGGGGCCGGGGCTCCCGTACATCACCGGGTCGATGCCACACACCAGCGGGCGCCAGCTAAGATCGCCCTGCGAGATGCCAACCCACGTGACCATGCGCGGGTCCATGCGCTTCGGGCACGCATCAGCGTTAGCGTCGAAGTCGTAGAAGCGAACACCGGGCTCCATGTTCCAGGTGTAGAACCTCTCCATCCGAAACACCGAATAGCGCCGATAGAGCATCTCCTGCGCGTTACGGATGAAATCGTCCAGCAGCGGCGCCATGCCGGGCGGCAGGATGCCCATGGATACCTGGGTGGCAAATCCAAGCCGCGTGGCGATCCTGTTCCGCATGTGCGCCAGCGTGGTGCGCGGGTAGTCGTCGTCGCACGCGCAGTTGTAGGAGGTGGCATCCGGTCCGGGCTCATCCGAGACGTACACAGTGATGTTGTAATGGATAGGCAGCGTTTCTTCCCCGCTGAATGCGGGCTCATAGGCGATGCCATCCAGACCCACCCCAACCTCCACGATATCCGCGGACACCCCGTCGCCAAGTACAACGCCGTCGTCGGTCTGATTGAAGCCGATGATCGGGGAGCCACCTCCGTTTCGACCGGCGAAGAGCCCGCCACCCCACCCTTGGCCTGGCTGCGCTGCAGGGTATGCATCGGAGGTGTACCGGACACCGATCCGTACGTCAGGAGCGACAGCGAGGCTCCAGCCATGAAGGCGGGCATCAGCTCCATCGGGGAAGATCAATGCCCCATCCATGACCACGCCGCCACTGCTCGTGAGGGTGTAGCTGACACCCTGCGCGTCAGAGATCTCTACCCAAGCCATTGCCGTCTCCTTCACTTAAAAGGCCGGCCGGAGTCACCCCCGACCGGCCGCCGTCACCGCCGCCAGCGGGTCGGGTTACTGCTTGCGGGACTCGCTCTCGTCATCGATCGCGGCCAGCAGATCTTCGCGGGCCTGCCCTTCGGCTTCCGCCGCTTCGATGGCAACCAGGTCGGCATCGCTCAGGCCCTTCAGCTTCTCGGTGATCGTGGCCACATCGCCGGCCAGGAGCTCGGTGAAGTCGGTGTCCCCCGTTGCGGCCTTTCCACCCTTGGCCGCGCCCTTGGTGGTCGACGTCTTCGCCGGCGCCTTGGTCGAGCCCTTGGTGGTCGACGTCTTCGCCGGCGCCTTGGTCGAGCCCTTGGTGGTCGACGGCTGGCGGCTGTCGATGAACTTCTCCAGGTCACGCTGGCGATTGAAGTAGCGGGCACGTGCCGCGTCCGAGTCAGCGTTGCCGCCGTACTTCTTGACCAGGCCGGCGAAGGCGGTGCCGACGTCGAAGTCCTCGACCTGCACGTCCTCGGTCTCCAGCTCGGTGACCAGTTCCTCGCCGTAGATCTCTTCGAGGATGGACTGCTCGTACTCCGGCACGGTGGTCGGCAGCTTGGTGCTGGCGTCGCGGTCGATCAGCAGCGTTACGTGCTGCAATACGATCTTGGCGCCCATTACTGCACTCCCTCCAGATAGACCGCCACATCGGGGCCATCGGCATCCGCCGTGGTCACGTTGACGCGAATCCAGCCCGGCAGGTCGGCGATTTCGCCAGCCTGGTCCGCGTTGGCGTCGATGGTGGCAATGTCGGCCCAACCCGCATCGCCTTCCGCCGGGGTGTCAGCACTGGGACTCGGGTGGCCCTGCAGCTTGAACACGCCGGTCAGCGGCAGCGTCGGAATGCTGTACTTGCACTCACGGCCGGCACCGCCCAGCAGCGGGGTCTTGCTGAGCCGCACCGGGGCGAGAATGTCAACCGCGGTGACGTCGGCATTGAGCTTGAGGATGTTCGGCATAGCTTCTTCTCCTGACCGGCGAGGCATCCCTCGCCGGTCTGTTGTTGGCGGTCAGGCGATGCTGAAAACCGCGTTCGAGTTGCGCTTGCGGCAGGTCAGGCCGTAGTCCGCGGTCAGGCCGAAGTAGTACGTGTAGCGGTCGTACACGCGCGGCGGGGTGCGGCGGATCATCCAGCGGCCCTTGACCGGGCGCAGGCGCAGAGCCTTGCTGTTGAGGAAGTAGCCGCGCTTCTTCCACGGGTAGGTGATCGCACCCAGCTCTTCGTCCAGGGCATCGAAGGTCGGATCCCACACCACCGACACGCCCTTGAAGGCCAGCGCCTTGGTGGTCGGGTCCAGCGTCACGCCGCCGGTCGACGCCTGGCCCAGGTTGATCTGGCGTCCCATGACCTTCAGCGCGTCGGCCTGGATGGCGTCGTACATCGCCGAGCCCACGACGATGAAGTCGGGGTTGCCCAACTTGCCGTAGGTGATGGTCTGGCGCCACAGGGTTTCCAGCGTCGAGATCAGATTGCCGGCCGTGGCCGTGCTGATCCCCATCTGCGCCCAGTTGCGCCACCACGGCGTGGTCGACGCATCGATGCCGCCGATGACGCCGGCGTTCGGGGTGGTGCTGACCAGCGCGTCCAGGCCCGGCACGGCCTTCGGGTTCGCCGAGCCGTCCAGGTGGACCTCCCGGTCCCAGTTCTCCTGGAAGCCATCCTTCAGCGTGGTCCAGCCTTCCTGCAGCTTGTCCACGATCTGGATCTTCTCGGCGTCGGTCATCTGCGCCGACTTGTCGTCGGTCAGGATGATGCCGTTGTTGGCCAGCTCGGTCTCGTTGAGGCTGAAGCCGTCGTGGGCCTCGTAGTGCTGGTACGGCGCCAGGCGCACGGTGTCCTTCCGGTTGAAGGTGACCTGGTCGTCGCCGGAGTAGTTCTGGTAGTTGCTGTCGTTGGTGAAGCGCACCTTCTCGTTGAAGATGCCGTTGCCGAATACCGTCTCGGTCTTCTTCTCGATCAGCCACTTGGCCAGCGGACGCTCGCTGGTGAACTGATCGATCGGGTCGTCAGTCGCATAGGACTGCATCTGGTAGTTGGCGCCGGACGCCAACTGGGCGGGAGTCAAAGGCATATCGCACCTCGGAGGGAAAGAGGAAGCCCGAATGGGCGTGGTCTCTCGCGTTCCGAGGGCGCGACTCTCGTTTCAGCGCTACCGGCGGCGAACCCGGCTTACGTCACACGCGGTGCCGGCGTTGGCCGGCTGGACCGCAATATGCGCCAGCCGGCACGTCAGTCAACGGTGGATCAGCGGCCCTGCGTCTTGGCCAGCTGCACACCGAAGTCGAAGGCGTTCTCCTTCGTCGGGGCCTTGCTGAGGTCCACGCCGGTGGCACGGGCCGGGTTGTTGGGCGCCGCTACCGGATGGCGCTGGACGGGCGGGGCCACAGGCGCAGATGCAGCGAGGTAGGCCTTCTGGATCGCCGCGGCCCACTGCTGGGGCGGCAGGCTGTCCTGGATGACCGCCACCATGGGCTGGATGGCCCTGAACTTGGCGTCGAAGTGCTGCGGGTCGGCGGCACGAAGCTGGGCGCCCAGCGCCTGCACGTCCTGCATCGCCTGCTCCTGCGCCTGTCGGGTGGCCTGTAACTGCTCCATGGCCTGCCGCTGGCGCTGCTGGCTGTCCTGCTGGAGGGCCGAAGCGCGACGGGTGCGGATCAGTTCTTCTGCTGCGGCCTTGGTCATGTCGCCATCGGCCACCTGCTTGGCCAGCTCGGGATACTCGGCCAGCGGGTCGTAGCCCGGCGCCGGCCTCCCCAGCTCCTTGGCCAGCCAGGCCATTTCCTGCTGCATGAAGTCGTAGGCCTGCGCCATCGCGGCCGGGTCGCGGGAGTTGATCGCCGCCAGGTAGTTCAGCGCATTGCCCATCTGCTGCGGATCGGCACCGGTGGACCTGATCGTTTCCTCCCACTGCCGGCCGCGTTCTGCGTCGGGGCGCAGCGTCTCGGCTTCGGCGGCGCGCTCGCTCAGTTCCCGGAAGCGCTTCTGGGTCCGCTCGTTCGAAATGCCCAGATCCTTGATCTCGGCGTCGATGGCATCGGGCTGGTTCGCAGCCTCCGCAGCGGCAGCGGCAGCAGCCGGGTCCGGCTCACCACCTTCGCCGCCCTCGGCGCCCGGTGCACCAGCATCGGTAGCGCCAGCAGCAGCGTCTCCATCAGCTGCAGCCGCGGGATCTGCAGCAGCCCCATCGGCGGCCGCAGCCGGCGCGCCACTGTCCTCGCGCACTTCCTGCTCGCGGGCCTTCTCCACGCCCTGGCTGAAGGCGTCCAGCGCCTCGGTGTTGGGGTCGCCGTCGTTCCTGGCGACGGTCTCCGCGGCCTGGGCCGCAGCTGCAGCAGTGCCGTCATCCACGGCGGTGGTGTCGGGTTCGTTATGGTCAATACGCACGTGTGTGTCCTCGCTGGCGGCGTGTGGGGTCAAACAGGGGTGATTGCCGGCGGCGTCATCGCAGCCGGGTCGAGCATTGCGGGATCGATGGGCGGCTCACCGCCGGCAGCACCGGCCGCCATCGCCGGGTCAATGGCGGCACCACCCATCGGATCGAGCGCAGGGTCAACCGGTGCCGGCGCCTGCGGAATGAAGCTGTACGGGTCGATGCTGATGTCTCCGGCACGCTTCACCGTCTCCACGGCCAGCTGCTCAAGGCAGTTGGCGATGTCCAGCGGCGACGAGCCGCGCATCTGGCCGATCTGGATGGCGGACTGCTGCAGCTGGGGTAGCAGGATCGACCACTGCTGCTGGCGCAGGGCGGTAGCAGGCTTGCCCGACGATCCCGCCCGGATGTCCACCTGAACCACCATGTCGAGCATCTCGGGCTCGGGGACGTTGATCCACATGGCGTCCGCCCCGGCCATGTTGGCTGCCTCATCAGGAGTGAGCCCGTTCGGCGAGACAGCGAGCTCGGCGGTGTAGACGGCCAGCTCGGAGAGCATCTCGTCCAGGCTGTCGCGGGCATACCCGATGCGGGACTCGGTGCCCTGCTGCTGGATATCAGCCTCCGTGGCGGTCTTTGCCACCTGGATGCTGGACGACAGCGCCTCCTGCACGCCCCAGATCATCTCCAGCTCCGCACGGATCTGCTGCGTGTCGTAAAGCGCCGGGTCGATCGGGTTGTAGCTGATGGGGAACACCACCTGGTCGGGGCGCTGCCCGTTGAGGTTCAGGCCGACCATTTCGTTGGAGACCGCGCCCTCGAGGCGCTCGGCGTCGGTCGGTTCCAGGGCCCCACGGTCAAAGCCGGTCTTCGGGATGGCGCGGCGCCGGTGCGTCTTGTAGTTGGTCCTGACCCGGTTGTACTCGTCCAGCAGCGAGCGGGAGCGGTCGACCAACGACTGCGGGTGGCGCGCACCGTCGTTCCAGATCACGGCCCAACTGAAGAACGGGTAGAAGCGCGTGGTTCGCTGCTCGGGCTTGAACGGCTGGCGCAGGTAGCGCGGGCACCCCTCTGCCAGGGTGATGACGTGGCCCGTCTCCTTGTTCCAGACCTCCCACACGCATACGCAGGCTTTGCTGGTGTCAGTGGCGCCGGCCGGCCCCTTGGAGAAGGCGTCCGCCTGCTCGCCCCGAGCAGCGCCGCCGAACCCTGCGCCGTCGGTGACCTTGCCCGGGATGCGGAAGTAGGCCGTTGCCGACCCCAGGACGTCGGCGGCCTCGGGATACGTCGCCTTGGCCTTGTCCATCGGCATGAACAGCCGTTGCGCGATCCACGGGCTGTCCACGTACTGCTGCAGGCACGCGCACTCGGGCGCCACCTGGATGTCCTCTGCCCGTACGAAGTCGATGCACAGGGCGTTGAAGATGATGCGCTCTGCCTCGTCCTCGGCCTGCTGCAGCCGCTGCTCCAGCTCGGCGCGCTGGGCTGAGTCGTCACCCACGATACCCTCGGCCAGGGCGCTCTGGATCTGGGTGATCGCCGCCAGACTGGAGCGCAGTCCGGCAATCTCCTGCTGCAGGGCCGGGTTGCTGCCCGTCTCGCGGTGCCACGCGGCTTTGAGCCAGCCGATCGCCACGCTCAGGCCTGAACGAACCAGCGGGTCGGCCGCCGCCTTCAGCTTGCCCTTCTTCCAGAGCCTGCCGATGACGATCTCCAGCGTGGTCGCGAAGGCCTTGGCCTCTTCCTTGATCCGCGGGGAGACAGCCTCGGCCAGCTCCACGCTGACCTCAGGGTCACGGGCGTACAGGAACGTAGTCAGGATGCCGACATAGGTGCCGGCGATGGGCACACGCACGTCGTACACGTCGGCATTGGCCTGCTCTTGGCAATACGTGCGGTCCTTGGCGTAGCCCTCCCGGGCGGCTTTGTCGAACTCGCGCGCGTCCTCGATCCGCTTCAGCCAAGCCTTGACCGCGCCCTCTTCCTCCATCTGGGCAGCAGCACGGCGCTCGGCTTCCGCCTGCTCCATCTCGTCTGCTTCGATCGCCTGGGCCAGCTGGTCGCCTGGACCGGTCATAGCATCTTCCTCTTCCGTTCCATCGCGTCGGCCACCTCGCCGTTGTGCTCGAGCCATTGGCGGCTATAAGGCGTGATGACCCGACCCCGTTCAACGGAGGTGGGCGTCCTTGCACTGGCGATGGCCGGGAAGCGGCTGTGGATGAAGTAGCCCAGCGCGTCTGGCGGGTGATCGAAGCCCGTGGTCTTGTCCGGCATGCCGTTGGCGTCGTAGGCCTGCTTCTCCAGCGCCTCGGTCAACTTGGGGCAGCCGACCGGGTTCACCCGTAGCCGGCGCACGCCCCTGGCATTGCAGAGCATGGCGTTCACGCTGACCACGCGGGCGCGGATGCGGGGGTTGGCCGGCGGCACCCGAACGATGAACCCTGCCGCCCGCAACAGGCCCAGGTCGGACACGCTGGCGTTGTTGGTGTGCGAGCTCTCGCCGCTGGCGTCGGGATAGACCGCGATGTGCCGATCGCCGAACCGCTCGCGCAGCGCCACGATCATGGCCGGGGTGTCCCTGACGCCCGTGAACTCTTCCAGGGCCAGCGGCTGGCCGGCCCGGATCACGCAGACGATGGCCGTCATGTTCATCACGTTGAAGTCCATGCCCACGTGCAGCCGGTCGTCGTCTCGAATGGTGGCCAGCGTGCCGTTGAGCTTGCGGTCGTAGGCCGCGTACACCGAGCCGCTGGTCAGGTTTACAAACAGGCCGTTGATGTAGGCCTTCACCAGCTGCGCCGGGTACGTCTCGAACAGGGATTCGATGTAGTCGTCCGGCAGGTTGATCTCGTTGTCGTAGGTGCTGGCGTGGACCTTGCCGTACAGCTCGGCCTTGGCCGGCTCCTGCCCGGGGATCTGCTCGAACTGCTCGTAGACGAAGTTGAAGCCCTCGGGCGTCGTCGTCACATCGATGCCGTTCTGCAGGCCGGGCGCCTTCACACGCAGGCGGGCGATGATCTTCCGCCAGGCGTCGTGCGCCTTCCGCTTCTTCAGCGTGTCGATCTCGTCCACCAGGCCTCGGCCGATCTTGAAGCCCACGATGCTGGCCGGATTGTCCATTGACCGGCAGATGGCCGTGCCGCGGTACTGCCGGCCGGCGTACAGGTGCACTTCCTTGTTCGACTGGTTGATCTGGGCTCGCAGCCCCCAGTCGAAGGCCACTTCTTCGATCGTCGGGTAGAAGATGTCGCGGATCTGCGGGTAGCTAGGCGCGAAGTAGCCGGTGGGGATTCGCGGGAACTCCCAAGCATGGCGGCACAACGACCCGCACCCCACCCACGTCTTGCCCGAGCCGAAGCCCCCTACGAATGCCCGGAACTTGTGCGGCAACTGGAGGAAGGCCGCCTGGGGCTCATTGAGCGTCGGCACGCTTTCGCCCACTGACCACGTTGACGGTGACGGCTGCCGGCGGCGGCGCGTCGTCGTTGAAGCCCTCCGGCTTGTCGCGCCAGTGCTCCGGCTTGCGGTTCTTCAACCAGAAGATCATCGCCGTGGAGTCCGGCGGGTAGTGCTTCATCACTGGCGTCAGGGTTACCTCGCCCAGGTAGCTGCTGACGTGGGTGTCAGGATGGCTGTAGCCGGTGGCCCGCTCGAACAGCGCCCGCTCCACCCTGCTGTCGGCCTCAGCCTTGCCCAGCCTTAGGGCTTCCGAAAACTCGGGGTGCTTGAGCTTCCACAGGGAGACCGTCGACAGGGCCACCTCGAAGAAGGCCGCCACCTCAGGGTCTGTGCAGCCCTTGTCGGCGAGGAACTTGGCCTGCTTGGCGAACTCGGGCTTGTACTTGCTGGGTCGGCCACCCGCGCCCTTCTTGCCCTGAGGCTTTGTTGCCGCCTTCGTGGCAGCGGGCTTGACTGCCTTGCGTGACATGTTCAGCCCCCTACAGCGGTGGATCGCCGATTCCCGGAAGTCATGGCGTCACCGAGGGGCATGGCCCCCGGCCGGCCGCACGCGGCCTCTTCCGTGTCGGCTGCGGGCTGTTGTCGACACCTGCCCGCTGGTCGGGCCGGTACTGCAGATAGCGTCCCGGCCGGCGCTTCGAGATACGGATCGATTGTGTTGGGCGTCTGGCGGTCGCTCATGCCGCCATTACGCGACAGCTGCCATCTCATGCAACGGAGGGAACGGGAGCTGGAGCTGCACTGGCCGCTCGGCTACGTCGTCCAGGTGGGCAGGCTCATCGTCCAGTGCCCACGCCGGCAGGTGGAACCGGATGTCCTCTTCCAGGGCGTGCAGGTCGGGGACAGCCGCGTTGCCCCCACCCATCGGCAACTCCGCATAGGTGCCCATCACCCAGTCGTACTGCTCGGCGTAGAAGCGCTCGGTCCTCGCCTCCCCCGCCATGAGCAGGTAGACCTCGGCCTGGCTGTTGATGGCCACCACCGTGCCGGCCCCTCGGGCATAGAGCGTCTGACGGATGCGTTTCTGGAGCCGCTGGGCCAACTCCTGCACCGTGGCGCAGTCGTCCAGCAGGAATGCCGGCTTGATGCGCCGCTCCACCTGCCTACGCGGCGTGGGGTCTCGGTTGGTGTCGTGGTTCGAAGTGGCCATCGCATCCTCCCGCTCTACGCATCTCGCAGCTCGTCCAGGACCTCGTCGTCCAATCGGAATGCCGGCAGGCGTCCATCGGTGTCGCACGCGCCCTGCCGGTCAGGCTGGCGCCGGCAGTGGAACGTCTCGCCTGTCGATTCGCGGAACTGGCACACCGAGCACAGGCCCAAGCGCCGGACCCGGGCTCGGTAGCGCTTCCACATGCGGGCCGTAGCGTCGGTCAAGCAGCCACCCCGCTGGCCAGGCGCTGTTCGCCGTACAGGGCGATCAGCAGGGCATCGGCCCGGCCGTTGTCCTTCTTCCGCTTCAGCTCGGCCGCCACAGTGGGGAACCGCTGGATCGCCAGCACCCGGGACGCATCCTTGGGCTGGCCGGTCAGGCCGAACTGGCGCTTCCAACTGGCCGGCTCGGCGCGGGTGTGCGGGATGCCCAGCAGCTCCAGAACCGCCTTGGCCTTGCCGTAGTGGTCGCCGAAGTTGAACGACGACTGCGCGCCTGCCCTCCGCTCGCCGTCCTTGGGCGGCATCGCCCGGACGCGCTCAATGACCGCCGACACCGCGGCACCAGGGTGAAGGTCCCGAGCGGCACGGATGAACAGCGCCACCTGCCGGGCATCCACCTCCCTGTCCTCGCCCAGCAGCGGCATGTCGATGATCGGGCCAGCCTCGCCGTCGGCCAGCACAGCGATTGCCCCAGAGATTCCCGGGTCAATCCCGAAGGTCAGGCGATTTGCCATCCACGCGTCCTCAGTTGGTGCTGCTCGATCAGGGTGTTCTGCAGGTCCAGCAGGTAGTCGTCGCTGCCGATCTCCTGCCGGAACCGGCGGGGCTGCTTGGCGTAGGAAGGGCCGAACAGGCGTTCGCAGGTCTCGGCCGACATGCCCCCGAATGGCTGGCCGCGGTGGCTCCAGAGGTTCAGGCCCACGGTGAAGTCGTGCCCGCGCCGCTTCTGACCATGCTTACCGCCGACGGTCAGGTGGTGCACCTCGCAGGGGACGTACCCGAGGCCCAGGCTGTGCGCGACGATGCAGCCGATCTCAGTGATGGCGTCCATCCGCTGCTGCTGGGCAGCCGTCGGCTTGCCGGTTGAGCGGCCGCGCTTCATGCTGCGCCCCAGCTAAACAACGAGGAACTGCTTTGGCAGATCCACTCTACTGCCCCATGATCTTTGGGGTGCCTTGCTTGAAGCCCGAGGTATGGGCAGCTTGGTCCCAGGCGTTGCTGTCTGTCCTCGCAATCCTTGCGGGCGTATTTATCCCGCGATGGCATGACACCCATAAGCGCAGACAAGCTGCTGACCAGTTCTTGGTACTCGCAAAGCTGCTTCTTGAGCAGATTGAGTCCCTTCACGAAAGCGTTCAATCGCTTCCGGGCAGAAGGGGTATCGCAATGTTTGGCCATCGCGCCGACTGGAGCTTTCTGTCGGACGCGGCGATGGAGCTTCAGCTGGATGTTCTTCCGGATCCAAGCTACCTGCCGATTTGGCTCAAGATTCGCGAAATAGCCACTCGCGTCGATGAGTACTATCAGGTGGTAATGGAACATGGTGACGACCCACATCATCCCTGGGATGACGAAGGACTGCTCGATAGACATCTGAATCGCGCAACGGCCTTGTATAACCAGCTTGTCAGGCTGGACATAAAGTTCCGTGGCGACAGAGGTTACGCGGAGCGCTGATCTGGAAGAAAGGCACATCAGGCCACCTTCCGCGGCTGCTCGCCGCAGTCCCGATACCGTGGCTCGTTGAGCCGCACGCCGTTCTCCACGGCCCAGGCCTGCGCGAAGGTGATCAGGTCTGCCATGTCGCCCACGGACATGGTCCGGGTCTGCACGGCCAGGTTCACCACGCTGGCGCCGTCCAGCGACGGCACGATGTCGCCCTGCTGCCGGCTCTCGGTGCGCGCCCAGGCGTCGACCAGCAGGCGCTTCCAGCCTTCCTTGTCGATCCAGCGGCCGGCCCACTGCCGCTGCTGGGCGATGTCCTCGCAGATGGCGTGGAGCATCGCGTTCTGCTCCAGACTGCGAGTGGACTTGCACTCCTTGACCTCGACGCGGACGGCCCGGCCGAGCTCCAGGTACTGGCAGGCAAAGCGCCAGGCCGCGGCCATGCGGTCCCGGGCGTTCTCGGCCCGGAGGATGAAGGTACTCATTGGTCACCTGCCCTTGCCGCAGCAGCCGTGGTCTTCATCCGGCCGAAGCCGGCTGCCTTCGTGGGCTTGTCGGGGGTAGTGGCGATCGGCGCTGGCTGCCAGTACTCCGGAAGGTTGGAGAACCGGAACTGCTCGGGCTGGTACAGCACGCGGACGTCGCCGGACGGGCCGTTGCGCTGGATGCCCACGATCAGCTCGGCCGTGCCGCGGTAGCGGGTGTGCCGGTCATAGATCTCGTCGCGGTAGATGAACACCACCGCGTCGGCGTCCTGCTCGATGGAGCCGGAGTCGCGCAGGTCCGAGACAATGGGGCGCTTGTCGGGCCGCTTCTCCAAGTCCCGGTTGAGCTGGGACAGCAGCAAAACCGGAACCTTCAACTCGGCCGCCATCAGCTTCAGCGCCCGGGTGATCTCGCCGATGCCGGCCGCACGGTTGTCCCCCACCACGGTCATCAGCTGCAGGTAGTCGATGACCACCAAGCCCAGCGGGTTGCGGGCATGCTGCCGGCGCACCTGCGCCACGACATGCTCCACGCGGGCATTGCGCGGACGGCTCACGAAGATGGCGGCCTCGCGCAGCCGCTTCATCGCGCGGGTGACGTTGCTCCAGTCGTTGTCGTCCAGCTCGCCTGAGCGGATCCGCTGGCCATCGATCCCGCCGATGCTCGCCAGCATGCGATCGCCCAGTTCCTCGGGCTGCATCTCGAAGCTGAAGACCGCCACGGCCTTGTGCTGCTGCAGCGCCACCCACTCGGCGATGTTCTGCGCCAGCGTGGTCTTGCCCATCTTCGGGCGCGCCGCCAGGACGTACAGCCCACCCGGCTGCAGGCCGCCCAGCAGTGCGTCCAGGTCCGTGATGCCCGTGGACAGCCCATGCACCTGGGTGCCGGCCGTGGCGCGCTCGGACAGGCGGTCGTAGACCCGCTGCATCACCGGCGCGACCGACTCAAGCTCGCACGGCTCGCTGTCCAGCAACCCACCGATGCGGCTCTGGGCCTCGCCCACCAGCTCCACGCTGCTGCGGCCGTCCGGGGCGAACCCATCGTTCACCATCGCCGTGCCGACCTCGATCAGCTGCCGCAGCCTGGCCTTGTCGGCCACGATCTCGGCATAGGCCCGGATGTTCGCCGCCGACGGCGTGGTGCTGGCCAGCTCCAGCAGGTAGGCACCCTCGCCCACCTGGTCCAGCTTGCCGCGGGACTCGAACCACTCGCCGATGGTCACCGCGTCGAAGGGCTGGTCCTTGGCGGCCAACTCGGCGATGGCCCGGAAGATCAGCTGGTGGTCGCGGCGGTAGAAGTCCTCGGCCGTCACCACATCCGCCACGTTCCACCAGGCCCGCGCCACCAGCATCAGCCCGCCCAGCACGGCCTGCTCGGCGTCGATGCTGTGCGGTGGAACACGGGCGCCCTGCGGCGCCGGGGGCGCCTTGGCGCCTGCGTACAGAGCCGCCATCCGCTCCAGCTCGCCCTGGGTGTCGATCGGCGCGGTCATGCCGCATCCCCCAGCGCGGTCACAGCCTGGTCCATGATCTGCGCGAAGCGGTCCTCGGCCAGCAGCACGTCCAGGTTCTGCTTCCACCGCGGGTTGTTCGGGTTCGGCACGTCGCCGCGCAGCCACGGGTCAGCGGCGCACTGCTCGAAGTAGGCCTGCCAGAAGGCCGCGGCGTCGTACTCCCAGCCCAACTGCCGGCACAGCTGGCGGGCCAGCTTGTCCGCGGCCAGCACCCGCCGCTGGCGTTTCGGGTTCAGCACCACGATGCGCTGGCAGCTCGGCAGCAGCTGGTGGTAGGCAGCCAGGACGATCTCGGCCGTCTTGCCGCCAGGGTGCGGATGCACGGTTGCGGCTTGCGGGCTGTCCGGCAGCAGGTCGACGGCGTCGGCCGGCGGCTGCAAATCCGAACGAAGTGAGGATTGCTCTTCTTCCTGTTCCTGCTCCTGTTCCTGCTCTTGGCTTGAAAGGGGTCGGGAAGGCCCTTCCGAACCCCTTCTGCGAGTCAGGTGGAAATCAGCCTTGTAGCGGTCGAAGAAGGCACCGAGGAACGGGTTGTCCGGCAGGCTGTCGTAGTCCCGCTGCACGCCCACACAACGGTTGTCCGAGGCCTTCAAACCCTTGCCAATCTGGAAGGTAGCCATCTCGTGTACCCACACGAACTCGGACCCTTCGTCATAGCTACAAAGGCCCTCTTCGATGCACACCCTCAACCCTTCGGAGGCCCTTTCGACCCCTAGCCCGGTCTCGTGAGCCATGTAGAGGATGGGCTGGTAGTACAGGCCCAGCATGTTCGAGGCTGGCGAGGACATCAGGTACAGAGCGCAGATGACCCCTTCCGGACCCCTTCGGCGGATCGCCTTGCCGGTCTCGCCCGTCCAGAAGGTGGGCATCACCTTGGCGTAGTCACGCATGGCCAGCACCCCGCAGCAGCTGCAGGCAGCCGGCGATGTGCCAGCGCTGCTGGACCAGCCAGATGGCCCTTTCCAGGGGATCGGTCATGTACTTCATGCCGCCACCCCGCCCAGCCGCGCCATGCGGCCCTGCAGTGCCTCCAGCCCCTTCACCGCGGCGATGAACTCGCGCTGCAGCTGGGCGGCCTCGTCCTCGGGGTTCAGCGGCTGCGGCTCGGTGTAGCCCGCGTCCCGGGCCTCGTAGTGCGCCAGGATGTGCACGCCGGCCTTGCGCGCGGCACGGCGGATCAGCCGCAGCTCGCCCAGGTCCAGCTTCTCGCGCTTGTCGGGGTTCAGGCAGTGCGCCAGCTTCCGGCCGGCCTCGTCTGCCGGCATGGCCGGCCAGAGCATCGAGCCCACGACCTTGTTCCCGCCCAAGGCGGTTACGCAGTCGCGGATCGCGTCCTCGTAGGTCTCGTAAAACAGGGGCAGCTGGTGGTCCGCCATGGTGGTTTCCTCGTTCGTCCCACCGCGTGGGACTGCGTGGGACAGGCTCGTCAGGTCGAAATAAAGGCCCAGCCCCGAAGGACCGAGCCGCGTGGATTTAGTGGAGAAGTGCCCGCAGAACGTCGTACTGCTGCAGCGCATGTGCGGCCGGCTGTACGTCATCAGCCGCCGCGGGGATCGGGTGTCCGTGCGCTTCATCCCGAAGCGCGAACGGCAGCGCCCCACCCGGCCCGGCGTGGTCGTGCCGTTCCCAAGGAGTCGCTGAGTGGCCGGGGAGATAGGTGCCCGCCTGCCGGTAGGATTGGAGGTGCGACCCAACCCAACCACTACCGGAGACGGACATTGTTTGAGCCAAAAGCAACCCGCAAAGAACTGCACGACGCCAACCAGACCTTCGCCAAGACAGCAATTGCCCTTTCAACTCTTTTTGGGCAGATCTCCGCAGTACTCGCCACCCGAGCTGGAGTTGACCTCGGATCCCTTGAAGCGGATTTCCGAGCAGTCGCCGGCAAGGAAGATCTCGGGGAGGTCCATTCGATGCTGGTGGAAGTCCTTGCGAAGCAACTCCAAATCGAAGCAAAAGAAGCCGAGTTTCAGCGGCTGCGAGGCGCCACCGAAGAGCTTGCGAAAGGGCTTCGCTAGCCGACTGGCGGCCCCTCATACCGAAGCGCTGAGGCTCATTGGTCTCAGGACTTGCGCGCATGAGTCAGGCCGCCTCGCCCTTCTCGGGCGCCGGGCCGAATACGTCAGGGCGCAGGTCGTGGCGGGAGACGCCAGTGGCGGCCTCGATGGCGAGCGCGTGCCGCGGGGGGATCGGCCTGCTCCCGCGTACCCACTGACTCACGGCCTGTGGTGTCACGCCAAGTGCCTTGGCAAGCCCGGCCTGAGCCGACCCGAATCGCTCAATCGCAATGGTGATGGCATTCATGTCGCCACTAAAGCATTGCTTTAGGAAATAGTCAAGCGATGCTTTCTTACAATCCGACCGACTGCCGAGGACAATCAAGCGATGCTTGATAACGCCGACATGGCCTTAGCGATCAGAGCTGCAATCGAGCAGTCCGGGCGCAGCCAAAAGCAAATCGCCGACGAATTTGGGGTCACCGAACAAGCGGTGTCGGGGTGGCTGCGCACCGGGAAGATCGACAAGCGGAAGATTCCGAAGCTTGCTGCCCTGACCAGCAAGCCACTGTCTCACTTCGGCCTAGGTGCTGAGGACACCCTCGTCAGCCGGCCGCCGCTGCGTCGAATCACGATCTGGAACGACCCCGCCGACCTGCCCCCCGACGAGTATGTTTTTCTGAGGAAGATTGAGGCTCTGCTGTCAGCTGGAACTGGCGGCCCCGCGATTGACGACGTGGACGAGGTGGAGTCTGGCGTCTCGTTTCGCGCCGACTACGCAGCAAAGAACGCATGGCGTCGGGATACGCACTTCACCATGCGCGCCGATGGAGTGAGCATGGAGCCGACGATCCAAGATCGTGCGCCAGTGGTGGTCGCTACGAACGAGAAGATAGTTCGCTCGGGGAAGGTGTATGCAATCCGGCTTGCAGGGCAAGACCAGCCGCTACTCAAGCGCCTAGACCGCCTGCCGGGCAACCGTTACCGCGTGCGCTCCGACAATCCAGACCCACAGTTTGCTCCGTTCGATGCCAGCGAGAGCGAGGTGGAAGTCATTGGGCGCGCTGTCTGGACACCAGTAGAGCTATAGCGATGACGAACAACCACCCGATCACGGTCATCGGTTGCGTCCATTGGATTGGCGGATGGGCGGATTGACCTGATGGCATCTTTCGTTGCCTACATTGACGAGTCCGGGGACGAAGGCTTCAGGTTCCTTGAGGGTGAGCGAGGAAGCTCGCGATGGTTCGTCCTCTCGGCAGTTATCTTCCGGAAAGAGAATGATCTTCTAGCCGTCCAACTCTTGAAGGATGTGCGGCAGAAACTAGGCAAGGAGCCTAAGAAGGCGCTCCATTTTCGGGAGCTGAAGCACGAGGCGCGCATCCCATATGTTTCAGCGATTGGCAAGGCGCCAATCAGGATCGTCTCAGTGATGATCCACAAGCAATCGCTCAAAAATTTTGAGCACTTCCAGCGAGACGCCCACAAGCTCTACCGCTACGCCACGCGGCTATTGATTGAGCGTGTGTCATGGGTATGCAAAGAGAACGTCAGGCAAGGCGATGCTGATGGCCTATGCGACTTAGTGTTCTCGAACCGAAGCGCGATGTCCTACGCGGATCTCCGTGACTACCTCGCCTTTCTCCGTGATGGGCCGCCTGCGGCAACATGTCACATTGAATGGGGCGCAATTGATCCGGAGATGGTCCGCGCCGTCAATCACGATCAAATGGCCGGACTTCAGATAGCAGATGCAGTCGCGTCAGGCATCTATTTCGCGCTCAACCTGAACCCATACGGTATGGCTGAGCCACGGTATCTAGAGCTGATGCATACGCGGATTTACCGGCACCGGGGGAGAGCGCATGGTTACGGAGCCAAGTTCTGGCCGGACTTTGACCAGCAAAAGAAAACGCTCGACCACCTTGCGGAGATCGAGCGCTTCTTTTAAATGCAGGCCCCAGGTTCGAGGATCCCACCCATTCTGGGCTGCCGCCGTTTAGAGCGACCTCTACAAGCCCTGCGCTTGCCTGCGATATGCACATTAGCACAGCTATTCGCTAGACGCACAACCCCGCTCCGGCGGGGTTTTTGCTGTCTGGCTGCCGGGATGCTGCGATGCGGGATCGAAAGTTGAAGAAACCTCTAAAGCATCGCTTGACTATCATCTAAAGCAATGCTTTACTTGCTCCAACGCCCCACGACACCCGGATTCCCGGAGGGGCTTGGAGACTGGGATGACCATCACCGCCGCTTCCGCCCTGATCGCCGCCGCTCTCGAAGCCGGCCAGATCGACCGCGACACCGCCATTGCCGCTCAGGCAGCCATCCGCGCCAAGCGCTACGGCAGCCGGATGACCCCTGACCGAGTCGCCAGCGTGCTGGCAAACCGCTTCGGCATCGTGGGGGGCTAAGCAATGGCACTCCAACACCACACGATGAGCCGGTCCGCGCAGCGGGCCTACGACGACCAGGCGCCGTCCGAGGATGGCGAAGCGCTTGCTGAGCGCATTGACGCCCTGATCGAGCAGTACCGGGCCGACCCCAAGAAGGTCGCCGAGGCAGACCAGTGGATGTCCGGAGGCCTGAGCGAGTCCGCCTATGACGGCATCGAGTCGATGTTCGCGGACATCGGCGACCGCATCCCGCCCACCGGGATGGTTCTGGGGTCTGACCTGGAATCCCTGCCCCAGCCCGTAATCGACAAGATCGCCGCAGTTGCCCGCGAGGCGTCGGCCACCCGGTCGGTGCACCTGCGTGACATGGCCGAGGAAGCGGCGAACAGCGAATCGCGTTTCGCTCCGGAGGCTGCGGCATGAGCGCCCTGAAGTTCGACGTGCTGGACCTGATCCGGGAGCCGGACAACTACCTTCCCGGCGAGAGGGCGAAGGCTTCGGCTGCCGTGGGTGATGCGCTGGCCGCAGGCAACCGTGTGATCCGCGCATTCACTGCGCTGGGCAAGGTTGGGTATGCCCAGCATGCCCGGGCGCGGCAGGAGTGCGAGGCATCGATGGTCGCACTGGAAGCCGCCCTTGCCCGCTTCGGAGGTGCCGAGTGAGCGCGCACAAGCACACGCCGGGGCCGTGGCGCGTCAGCGGATCGCAGCCCGGGATGATCATTGACGCGGCTGACCGGCCGATAGCCCGAACGCAATATCCCGGGAAGAAGCCGCGAGCTGTAGGCAATTGCTCCGCCAATGCCCGCCTGATCGCCGCCGCGCCGGAGCTGCTGGAGGCGCTGCACGAAGGCCGCCGTGCAATCGGCGACCACCATGCGCCGAACGATTGCTATGCGACGGGTCCGCTTACCGGGGACGACTTTCGGGACCTCGTTCAATGCCCGGCGTGCAGCTTCATCGCCATGTACGACGCCGCCATCGCCCGTGCCACGGGAGAAGCCCCATGAGCCTCGAACGCGAACTGCGCCGGCAGGCGCGCGAGGACGCCTTCTTCATGACCGTGATTGCGGGGTTGGCGTTCGTCGCCGGCGCTGGATTCACCCTGCTGCTGGGAGCGATGGCATGAGCGAAACGCATGATGTTCTAGCGGGTTATCCCCGTTTGGCTGCCTTCATCGCAACGCGAGATAGGCGCATCGCAAAGAAGCAGCCGTGGTCCACAACACCACTGCGTGACCTCTTCCGCGAGCTGCTAGCGCGCGGTGCCGTAGTGGTTGGCGGCCGAGCGAGTTGTGGCTCTCCAGTTGACCCCACTTGGGTCACCTTTACCTCGTGGAATGAGGTGGTATCCAAGGCGTGTGCTGCCGGTTTCCAAATCGACGTCACACCGGTCAAGCACGGAAACGGCTGGGCAACAAAGGCGCGCGGATTCTGGAACGAGAACGAATATCGGCTCGTCGCAACCCCCGAGCATTCCTCGGTAGTTGGCGCTGGCACCGATAACGCCCGAGGTGCCGCATGAAGCGCCTCGCCTGGTCCGTCCTCGGCTACTCGGCAATGACCGCCATGTACCTGACCGCGCTGTGGTGCGCAGTGCAGGTGCAGCCGTGATCCGCCTGTTCTGGCTCTGCGTCGCGCTGGTGTTCTTCGGCGACATGGCCCGCCGCGCCGTGATCGTGCGCGCCGACTCGCTGGTGCTGCCGATCCTCGGCCTTTGCGTCCTGCTGCTCTGGCTGATCGTCCGCACCGTCCGCCGCGAGCATCGCCGGCTCACCCGCCGCCGCACTGACTTCATCCGCCCGCGCAGCTTCCCCGAGCAGCGCAAGCGCGACACCCGCTGATCCCCGCCGGCGTGGCCGGCCCTACCGACGAGGCAATACCCATGCTCCAGACCGACAAGGCCATCGCCAAGATCGCCTCCTTCAACCCCCGGGCCGAGAAGCACGGCGACGACAACAAGCTGGCCGCCGACATCAAGGTGCAGATGAGCATCGGCAACGGCGTCCTGGACCAGTTCCACCCTGACCTGCGCGCTGCGCTGTACCGCAAGGCCGGCCCTGGCGAGCAACAGGACCTGATCGACGGCGAGAACGGCCTGGTCGCGGTGAAGTTCCCGCGCATCGGCGCGCTGCGCTGGGACGAGGAATTCCCGGGCTACGAAGTGACCATCCATAGCCTGCTCGGCCTGGTCGAGCCGCAGGAGCTGGTCGACGTGACCCTGAAGAAGTTCGCGTTCGAGCCCATCGAGGGCGGCAGCGTGGCGCTGACCTTCAGCATCGTGTTCCACCCGGACACCGAAGAAGCCGGCGCCCTGTGTGCGCTGATCCAGGAAGAAGTCGAGCTGACCCTGGTGCCGCCGAAGGCGCAGGCCCAGCAGCAGCCCGATCTGGCCGACGTCGCCTGATCCCCCTGCCCTGCGCACTCCCCACGCAGGGCGCACCGCGGCAACTGGCCTCCCCTCCAGATGCCGCACCCGGCCGGGCGGGCAATCCCGGCACCTGATACCCCGCGAGAGCGAGCAACGCCGGCCTTGGACTGAAGGTGCTGATCGGAGGCGGCAATCCTCCGGCACCCGCCGGCAGGTGATTGTGCCGGCACCTCATACCCACCGCGCCGGCACCGCCGGCAGGAGCTATCGATGAACGCTGTAGTTGCAGCCGCACCCGACAACTACCCGCAGCCCCACGACGAGGGCGCGACCATCCTTTCCGTGATTGCGCGCGCAGCGGCAGACCCGAACTGCGACATCGAGAAGATGGAGCGCATGCTGCAGATGCGCGAGCGCGTCCTGGAGCGTCAGGCCGCCGCCGACTTCGCGGCGGACCTGGCCGAAATGCAGGACGCCCTGCCAAGCATCGGGGAGCGCGGCAACGCCGCTGGGCGCTACACCTACGCCTTGTGGGAGGACATCAACGCCGCGATCAAGCCAATCATGAAGCAGTACGGCTTTGCCCTGTCCTTCCGCACCGACTTCTCCGACGGCATCGCCGTCACCGGCGTGCTGTCGCACAAGAGCGGCCACCGAGAGGAAACCACGATCAAGCTGCCGGCCGACGCGAGCGGCAACAAGAACGCTGTGCAGGCGGTTGCCTCCAGCGTGAGCTACGGCAAGCGGTACACCGCCGGCGCGCTGCTCAACCTGACCAGCCACGGCGAGGACGACGACGCCTTCACCGCGGCCACCGGCTTCGACATCACCAGCTGGGCCGACGCGATCAAGGACGCCCTGGACAAGGACGACCTGGACCGGATCGCCGCCGACCTGCGCACCAAGACCGGCATCCCTGCCCCGGCCATGCGCCAGATCCGCGCCCTGTGGGCCGCCCGGGCGAAGGAGGTCAAGGCATGAAGGCGAACGAGGCTCAGGAATCGCAGGACTGGATGCTGGCGCGTTGCGGCATGTTCACCGCATCGCGTGCCGCTGACCTGATGGCACGCACAAAGTCAGGCCCGAGCGCGTCCCGGGCCAACCTGCTCGCTCTGCTCGCCGTTGAGCGCCTGACCGGCCAGCCGGTGGAGATCTACCGCAACTCGGCGATGGATCGGGGCATCGAACTGGAGGCCGAGGCGCGGGATGCCTACAGCTTCGCCACCGGCGTCGCCGTCGAGGAAGCCGGCTTCGTGCTGTGCGGTGATCTGCCGAACACCGGCTGCAGCCCCGATGGGCTGGTTGGCGATGGGCTGGTGGAGATCAAGTGCCCGGCGAGCATGCAGAAGCACCTGGAAGCACTGCGCACCGGCGCGCATGCGGTCGAGTACCGCTGGCAGCTGCAGCACCAGATGCTGGTCGTCGGTGCGCCCTGGGTGGACGCGGTGAGCTACGACCCGCGCTTCCCCGACCGCCTGCAGCTGGCCATCACGCGGGTGGAGCGCGACGAGGCAGCCATCGCCGAGCTTCGCGCCGCGATCAAGGCGGCCGATCTGGAGGTGCAGAAGATCGTCGACGAGCTGCGCCGCATGCCGGAGGCCGCCTGATGGCCACGGTCACCTTCAGCCCCGAAGAAAGCCGCGCCGGATCGCGCCGCGGCAGTGCCGCCCGGGCCGCGCTGTACGCACACGTCGTGGAGGGCCAGCTCTGCACGACAGCCCAGATTGCGCGCCGGCTGGGCATCTCGCCCGACGCAGCCTATCAGCGGATCAAGAAGCGCCCGCACCCGCTGACGTGGGATTCCCTGGCTACGAAGTGGAGGAAGGCAGCATGAACCGTCACTTCACCCGGCGCGCCCCGAAGCGCAACGAGGGCCTCAGCTGGGGCCGCTTCCCGACCGACGACGGCTCCGCGGTGACCTACCGCCTGTTCCGGCGCGACCACACCGGCCGCCTGTACTTCGAGGCCAGGACCTTCTTCACCACCGCCGATCCCACCTACATCGCCAAGGTCCTGCGCCACGCCAAGCGCCAGCTGCGCGACCGCGTGGACGAGATCGACCTGGCCGCCATGGAGCAAGCAGCATGAACGCACACAACGAGCAACAGGCCCGCAGCCTCCTGGCACTGGGGCTTGACGAATTCGGCCACCACACCGAAGCAGAGAACGTCCGCAAGGGCATCGACCTGGACGACTACAAGGTAGACCTGTGGGCTATCCGCGCCGCGCTGGATACCAGGCCCGCCGCAGCGCAGGAGGCGGTGGCGTGGCAGCGCCGTTACAAGAATGACGATGAGTGGTTCAACATCAGCAAGCACACTTACGACGAGACTGTCGGCGGCAAGTGGGCTGAGAAGTACGATGTACGCGAACTGTACGCCGCCCCCGTCACCGCAGCGCCGGCTGTCGCCTACATGGTTGACGGTAATGTCGAGCAGGGGTTGTTTTTCGACAAGACTGCTGCCGAGAACATGGCATTCGCCAACTGCGGCACCGTGCGGCCGCTGGTGTTCGCTGACAGCACCCCCGCAACGCAGGGGATCGACGCCAGCCCCAAGGGCGACGTGAACGAACAGTTCGGAAGCGCCGAAGGGTTGGGCAGCCCCAAGGGCGGCAGCGAGGCGCGGGATGCTGCGCGGTATCGGTGGCTGCGTGATCCCGATAATTACCCGCAGCTTGGGCACATCTGTTGGTGGTCGGATGTTTTGGGCGAGTGCAACGACTGCCATTCATTCGACGCCGCCATCGACGCAGCAATGCAGGCGCAGGCCGGCGATGCGGAGGGGCAGCCGTGAGCGTCGATTTCCCGAGAGGGTGGGAAATCACCCGAAGCGTCGCCCCCGAGTACCACCACAACCGCTGTAGCTACAACGTTGCCGGGATGCTCTGCGATTGCGACGTGCTGATGAAGCATCCCGAGCAGTTGGACGCGACGTTTTATGGCGCCGGCGGCCGTGTCATCCGAGCGGCTGACGAGCAGGCCAACAGCCACGGCGCGGGGGTGTCGGATGGCGATTGAAACGAAGACCGTCACTGTCTGCACCTGTGACCTGTGTCAGCAGGAGTGCGGTGCAAACGAGGGCGATATGTCCATCACCGTGAACGGCGGATTTCGCGACGTTGGCCCAACGACCCTGGACGCCAGTTGGAAGCTGAAGATCCCTTACGGACCGCAGAAGCCACTCGCATGCCGAGCATGCATCGAGAAGCTGATGGCCGCATACCTGCGGACAACGGGATGGGAGGTGTCCAATGGATGACCTGATGCAGCCGCGCCGCAGGCGTCGGCTTGAATGAATTGTTGGGCCGCTGGCCTACGGAGAAACAAATGCAACTGCTCGGCTACATAAGGTGGAAGCTGCACAAGTGGCGCACGGGACACATGACGTACTGGCCTATCCGTTTGCGAGCGACAAACAAGCTTGTTTGCCGTCGCTGCAACGATTGTGGCGCTGACTTCAGGTGACGAACCTGCGGCCCAACACCTGAGTTAACGCGCACCGCGAAGCGGCGTCGGCTTGAATGAATTGTTATACGGCGATTGAGAGGACATATGACAGAGAAAGTGACAATCGGGAATGCAGAACTCTGGCACGGCGATTGCCTTGACGTCCTGCAGACAATCGCGCCTGTAGATGCCGTGGTCACTGATCCGCCGTATGGGATATTGAACCTGGCGGGTGGCGAGACTTCCGCGATACGAAAAAGCCGCAGGGTGAACGCCGGCAGGTTTGCGGGGACGGCACTTGGTGCAGGCGATCACGAATGGGACGAAGCCCCCTCTCGCCACGTGCTTTTGACGATCCGGGAGAAAGCACCGATCCAGATCATTTGGGGGGGGAACTACTTTGATCTTCCGCCTTGCCGCGGGATTTTGGTTTGGGACAAGGAGCAGCCGTGGGAAAACTTCTCACAGGCCGAGATTGCATGGACCAACATAAACCGCCCGGCCGCAATTTTCCGCATGAGTGCGACGCGGGGCGAGCCAAACAAGCTGCACCCGACACAGAAGCCAATCCGGCTAATGGAATGGTGCATCAATCGCTGCGGCAGTGCAGCCTCATTTCTCGACCCCTTCATGGGCAGCGGCACAACCGGCGTGGCCTGCGTCCGGCTGGGCAAGTCATTCGTTGGCATTGAACGCGAGCGCAAGTATTTCGACATTGCGTGCGAGCGCATCGAGAACGAGCAGCGGCAACGCCGGCTAGCCGTATAACACCCAAGGTAACGCGCCGCACGAAAGAGATTGATTTTGGCGGCACAGGTCGGCGGTCGCGTTGACCGTAGTGTTAGACCTACAACGGAGCACCACCATGAAAAAGCAGTACCACATTGTTTGGAATGCGCAGAAGACGGAAGGCTATATCACCGACAACGAAGACGATGCAACGTATGCCAGCAGCGGGATGGTTTGTGGCGTGGGAGCAAGCACAATTGCCGAAGCGATGCGAGAGGCTTACGCGCAAGACGAAGATAGCTTCGATGACACGGAAGAAGAGCTGCCGACGCAGACAGTTACGATTGAGGTCTAACACCCGTTCGGCCGCAGATTAGCGGTGTAACGCCGGACGAAGCTGCAAAAGCCGCAAGAGGAATCAAGATGGATCACACACAACAGGCCCGCGAGCTGCTTCCGTGCCCATTCTGTGGCGGGGAGGCGACCCTGCGGATGATCGGAAACGTGCACAGCACGCGGAAATGCGTCGTTAAGTGCAGCGGCTGTCGGTACGAGCGAACTGATGCCGCTTTGCGCTATGGCGACGAATGGCTGCTGAAGACCGCCATTGCCGCGTGGAACCGCCGCTCCGCCATGCGCGCCGCGCCGGAGAGTGGCGTCCCCGAGCGCACAATGATGGCGCTGGCGACCGGTTGGCGCAGGCACGCAGCGGCCGGTGGGCGTGGCAGGGCCGTGCTGATCCAGTGCGCCGAATCGCTGGAGGCTGCTGTCATCGCCGCCCGCCCGCAGGGGGTGAAGTGATGGCCGGTGGAATGGAATGGGTGCGCAGGAACTATGGCGTGCCAGCAAAGCGCGGCGGTCGAGTCGAATACACGGGCGATGGAGTGTCAAAGCTGGGGACAATCGTGTCTGCAACGACCAGCGGGCACCTGAAGGTCGAGTTGGACTTTCAGCATCGCGCCATCCGGCTGCACCCGACGTGGAAGCTGCGCTACCTGGACGCGGACAGCCCGCAGGAGGCGAGCGATGCGTGACCTGGACCTGCACGCGCTGTTCCTGTTCAACGTGACCGACACGATGGCTCAGTCCTGGGCGGACGCCGGCATCACCTGCTGGTGCGTGGACCTGCAGCACCCAAAGGGCGAGCGCCGGGAGGGCAACATCATCAGGGTTGGCGCCGACGTGCTGCGGTACACCCCGCCGATGCGCCGCTACGTGTTCGGCTTCGCGTTCCCGCCGTGCACCGATCTTGCCGTGTCCGGGGCGCGCTGGTTCTCTGGGAAGGGCCTCTATGCGCTGGCCGACGCTATCACCCTGTTTGCCAGGGCAGCCGAGGTCATGGAAGCACTGGACGCCCCCTACGGCATCGAGAACCCGGTCAGCACGATCAGCAGCTACTGGCGCAAGCCCGACTACTCGTTCGACCCCTGCGACTATGCCGGTTACCCCGGCGGCGAGGGCGACACGTACACGAAGAAGACCTGCCTGTGGACCGGGGGGGGGGGCTTCATCATGCCAACGCCGCGACGCCTGGACCCGTCCGACGGCAGCCGCATGCACCTGCTGCCGCCGTCCTCCGAGCGCGCCAACCTGCGCAGCGCCACGCCGGCCGGCTTCGCCCGGGCCGCGTTCGAGGCGAACTATGCGCGCGCTCTGAGGGCCGCAGCATGACCCACAACCTGCAACGCAGCACTGGAGGTAGCCGACATGGCTGATGGAATCTCCCTCTCCCGATCCGAGATGGCTGACCTGTGCCGCACCCCGCAGCGGGCGCGACAGGTCGCCTTCCTCGTGAAGAACGGCATCCGGCACTACCTGGACGCCCACGGCTGGCCGGTGGTCCTGCGCTCCACGCTGGAAGGCCTGCCCGCCCAGGAGCAGGCGGCAACCGGCTGGAAGCCGAACAAGGCGGCCTGACGATGGGCAGGAAGCCGAGCAAGCCGGGCGCGATTCCTCGCTTTCGGCCCCGTAAGCAGAAGTCCGGAAGGATCTGCTACTACTACGACCACGGTATCGGCCAGGACGGCAAGCGCCGCGAGGAACCGCTCGGCAGCGATTATGGGCTGGCGATCCAGAAGTGGGCCGAGATTGAGCGCGAGTCGAACCCGCCGCAGCAAGCCGTGATCATGTTCGCGTGGGTGGCCGACCGGTACATGGCCGAGGTCGCGCCGAACAAGGCCCCGCGCACGTTCTCCGATAACCGGCGCGAAGTGGTGAAGCTGAAGGAGTTCTTCAACGATCCACCGGCACCACTGGAGGCCATTCAGCCGGTCAACGTGCGCCAGTACCTGACGTGGCGCAGCAAGGCCCCCGTGCGCGCCAACCGCGAGAAAGCGCTGCTATCTTCCATCTGGAATTTCGCACGCGCCAAGGGCTACACCGCTCTCCCCAACCCCTGCGCAGGCATCAAGGGCAACCGCGAGACCGGGCGCGACGTGTATGTCGAGGATGACCAATTCCGGGCGATATGGGAGTGCGCCGATACATGTCTGCGCGACGCCATGGACCTGGCCTATCTGACCGGCCAGCGTCCGGCTGACGTACTGGCGATGACGGAAATGGATGTGCGCGATGGCGCCCTGCACGTCCGCCAGGCAAAGACCAATGCCAAGCTTCGCATCGAAGTGGCTGGCGAGCTGGCCGACGTGCTGGAACGCATCCGAGAGCGGAAGCGCGGGTACAAGATCCACAACACCAGGCTGGTGGTCAACGAATCCGGGCGGGCTATCGGTACGAACGCAATGTCCAGGCGCTGGGCGAAGGCCTGCGAACTGGCCGGGATATCTGGGCTGCAGTTCCGTGATCTGCGCGCCAAGGCCGGCACCGACAAAGCCGATGCATCCGGGGACGCGCGGCAGGCACAGAAGCAGCTGGGCCACGCATCGGTCGTGATGACCGAGCACTACCTGCGGAACCGGCGGGGCCAAAAAGTAACCCCCACTCGCTGATTTGCGGAGCGGGGGTTTAAATTGCGGAGCGGCTTAGAATCTCTGAAGCCGCTCCGTTATTGGAGGCCTGGGTCGGAATCGAACCGGCGTACGCGGATTTGCAATCCGCACAGGCCATTGTGGCGCAATGGTTTCAAGGGAATGCCACCCAAATTGCCACCTTTGCGCATCGATGTGCCGCTCCTGCACCACCTGCAGGAAATCGGTGCACCTGCACTTTTTCGGCCCACCTGCAGGAATGTGGACCTCCTGCATATGTGGCCTGCGTCGCAGTTCCGGATTCCCGAGCCCGAAGCGTGCCGCCGTTCGGCCATCGCCGGCGCCCTGCAGGGGAAAGTAGACGTTTTAAGGGATTCGGCCTGAAATGGCCCGGGGATTGACCGATGCTCGGCCGACTCGGCACCGCCGCAGATCACATGCGCTTCACACCCCCATAGCTCTGGCGGCCTATGGTCGGACAGCAGGGGGCTGCGTGAAAGGAGGCGGTATGGGCTACAGCGCACAGTACCTGACGAACGACGAACGGATGGAACTGCATGCAGCTTACGTGGCGCACGGCAACGGCCCTGGCTTCTGGCAGGTGTATCAAGACCTCCTGCAGGTAGCATCGGCGCGCAATGGGGGCGCACAGCTGGGCGTGGTGAATGAGCTGGCCCGGATCGCAGAGCGCATGGGCGCCACGCCGAAAGCGATTCTGCTGGCGCCGCGGGACGCCCGGCCATGATGAGCGATGCGGAAATGGCCGCCCACCTGGCGGAGATCGAGAAAGAGCTTCCCCGACTGGCGAAGAACCGGAACACGTCCCCCCGCGAGTTCGAGGACCGCACCGACCGGCTGTGCAGCGAGCTTACAGACAAGCAGCAGCTGGTGGCATTGGACCGCCTCAAGGAGATGGTAGACCGGCACGGCATCAACCGGTGACGGTGCGCCGGCGGTGCTCGGGCGGTGTCCCTACTCGCCGGCTTCCTCAAACCGTACGGCCCGGACCAGGAAGGCGCCGGCCTGCAGTCGGAGCCGGCTTGCCGCGGCTCTGACCCGCGCTCGGCGCCGCCAATCCCCGGCGCTGGACTGCTCCAGCTGCCGGGCCTGCCCGTCCAGTTCGGCCGCCCTCGCCCGCGCCCAGGCGGCTTTCGTCGGATGCCACGTCTTGGTCGATGCGTTCATGGCCTGAATGCTGACCGATGCTCATCGCACCAGCCGAGAAGGCGGCAACGGAAGCTAACTGGCGCCAGCTGCCCGCGCATCCGTGCGTAGGCCCGGCGGGTTTGGCCTTGGCTGCAGTAGCCGGCGGCCGGTGCTGGCGTGTGGATGATGTGCTCCGGCCAGCCACCGCGACAGTCGGCCCCTGCCGTGGACGAGCGTCAGGTTTCACCTACGCCCCAGCCGGGGGCTCGTAGTATTCGAGGCCCAGGCCGCTACTGACCTTCGCTCCAGGTGCCACATGCTGACCGACAACGAGATCGATGATCGCCTGGCCCAGATCGAGGCGGAGATACCGCGCCTCCGCCGCAACATGAACACGTTCCCCCGGGAGTTCGAGGACCGCGCGGACCGGCTGTGCGGCGAGGTGAGCGATGACCAGCAGGACTACGTGTTGGACCGGCTCGGGGCGATGGTGGAGCGGGCCGGGATCAATGGCTAGCGCCGCGCCACCGCGACCTCTGCCGCGCGCCGGGTGAGCCATGAAAATGCGCCTCGCCAAGTTCCACCGCGTCGTTGAGTTCGAGGACCTGCTTGGGATTCGCCCCAAGCCGCCGAACATGACGGGCGATTCGTCGAGCACATGGCGGCTTCCGCCAGGCTACTGGCCTCCCAGCTATGGGTACGAGCCATGGGGGACGCCCGGCGTCATCAGCGTGCAGTGGAGCGAGGCCAGGCCGGTCATATGGGACGTTGATCTGCCTGGAGAGGCCACCGGTGGCGCGGCGGTGTTCGCCAGCGGGCTGTCGATTTGTGAGCCCGATGGCTGGTGGTACTACGAGCCACCGGGGCGCGACCCCTTCCTGCTCGCCGGCGTACTCTTCGGAAAGTCCATGTCGCTGGCAGTCCACTCCAGCACGCGCTTCCCTGCTGTGCTGCCCGAAGAGTTCGCGCCGACCTGGATAGCCAGCGTCGCCGGCATGCGCCCGCTCCTGGACTCGCTGCCGCCGGCCGACAGGATCTGGTGGCGCAGCACGCGCATTGCGAACCCGAATACCGCGGCCGAGGACAGCGAGGTTGTCGTAGCGCCACTGTTGTTAGGGTAGTCGGAAGGACGAGCAGTCCAGGCATCACTGTCACATTACAGAACTGCACCAGCATTGACGGGCCCGCTGATCGGCGCGGCGGCGAGCGACACGCGGATGCTCACGCTCGACAGCAGCACGTCAGCCCACGGCCGCGTCACCGGCTCGCCCAGCACCGCCAGCAGGCAGTCCCGCGCAATCGCGTCTGCCGTCTCGGCCTCAACGACGGTCACTGGGGCGACATGGGAGAGCTCGGTCACAACTGCACGCCCCATGGCATCTTGGACCTCGGCACCGTCCGGGCCGATGGCGCGGGCCTTGGCTCGGAATGCAACTCCCGTGGCCACCCTCTCCCGCGTGCAACTGGTTGCGACCAGCGCGCCGGTATCCAACTCTACGACATGCTCACCATCGGCCGCAGGTACGTCGGTACGTTTGATATAGCTCATATTGGATTTTGCTCCGCTGCCGGGCTCTTCGCCCCTCCACCACCGCCACCGCCACCGATGCCGCCGCCCCCCGTGACCGGCGGGGCGCCGACCGCAGGGAAATCGATCTCCAGCGTCGTGATAGCGATGCGACCATCGCCGGACAGCGACGTGATGTAATCCTCCGTGACCCCGAGATCGAGCGAGCCGCCACGGAGCTGCGGGTCGTCGTAGTAGAGGTAGACGATCTTCTTCGTCTCCGGATCGCCTGCCACTGACGCACTACTTGCGCCGTAGCTGATGTTGGCGCCCCCCATGACCAGCGTCCCGGCGCTAACGCTTACAGTGGCGACGCTGTCCGTTGCGCTGTAGGTCACCGACGTGTCTACATTCCACACGCTCGCCCGGTTGGCCACGGCGTTGACTGGGAGCGCCAGCGCCCCCTCCCGCGCCGTGCTGCCCACCGTGTGCTGGAGGACAGCAGGCGCGGACATGCGCCCCGTGTGGTCGATATTCCTGACCTCAATGTCGTAGGTGACACCGCGCCGCACGTCCCGCAACTCAATGGGCTGGCCGGCGCGGATGCGGTCTACCGTCCAGGCGCCGGGCTCGGCAGCGGCGATGCGGTAGCGCAGCTCTTGCGCGATGATGGTCATGCCGCCTCCAGGCGCAGGTCGTTGTGCAACTCGGAATGCCGGCCCAAGCCGATGCGGAGCACGGGCGCCACGATGCCGGCGTCGTCGGGGTTGTCGACGGTCGAGTCACTGACGACGCCCAGCACCACCGGCACGGGCACCTCTGCATACGTCGTCCCGGTGATCTCACTGACGATGCTGGCAGGTGGATCGGCCCAGTACGGGGCCACGCGCTCGTCATACCGCACGGCGGTGAACTCGGTCACCTGTCCGCCGTCTCGGTAGCGCACGCCGGTCACCAGCAGCTTTTCCGTGACGCTCTCCGCTTCGCCAATGACGCAGCCATCACCCGGCCACACGCGCGGCTGCGGCGATGGGCCGGCGGTCATCGGGATCGACTCGAGCAAGAACATGTCAGTCTCGCCGCCCGCGCCGACAATGCCGACGACTACCGACGTACCATCGGCGCAACGGAATTGCGCGCTGTAGCGCTTGCCGGCCTGCGTTGTCACCATTTGATCAAGCACCAGCGTTGGACTCCCGCTGACGCTGCCGATACTGACCACGCGGCCCCAGCCGGCACCCCACTCCACTAGGTCATGCGCCACGTCGATCACGTCGCCACGCGTCGTGCCAAGGCCGGCAACGTCGCTCGTGAAGCTGTAGGTCTCCGGGCGGAACTTGCCCTGTGCGAGGTGGAATCGGCCTACCCGCCACGCGTGGATTGCATCTTGGGCGAACCGCAGCTGCATGGTCTCGAACGCGGTTGGCTCCGGGAGCGATGAGGGGTTCCCTCGCGCGTCCACCCCGCGATAGCTATAGCCGTCAGCCAGCACGACGATCTCGTCGTCTTGGTAGTCTGCCGCCGGGTTCTTGAACTGGACCCGGAGTGCCTGTGGCAACCGCATGAATGGGCGGGACATAGTGAAACCGTCGATTTCCAGGGGGGTGAAGATCATGCTCGGCAGAGTCTCGCCGGAATCGAACACAATGCTGTAACGCCCATCCCGGCGCCCTAACGACCCCAAAGAGCAGGACAGCAGGTCCTCGATCAGCTCGGCGGCCGTCGTGGCCGCGTCAACGACGCCACGCGCCTCGAAGCTGTTGGCTTCGCAGAACTCCGCGTAGTCGCTGAACGTGTCCAAGTGGATGCGCGACGCAGGAACATGGGTGCTGAGACCAGGGCATTCCGTCAGGAGCCAGTACGTGACCCACGCCGGGTTGAGGTTCGCCACCGGCGCCGACCACGTTCCGGCATCACGATCGTAGGTGCGCACCTTCTGCCGCACGATCAGCGACAAGCTCTGCAGGGTTCCGTTGAGCTGGTCGGTCGCGCGGATGCGCATCGCCAGCTTGTTGGTGCCCGTGGTCGACGGCAGGCCCGGCTTGATCGAGCGCATCACCGACCAGGTGAACTGATCAACATAGGTGTTCTTCGAGCTTCCGCGCAGCGACGTAACACGGGTAACCCGGACCTCATACTGCCCAGCCGGCACGTCCCATCCAGCACCGCAGGCGAACGCGTTGGCCGTTTCGCGACGGACCTCGAATACCCCGCCACCGATGGACCGTAGGTAGGACAGCCGCGGGAACGCCGGTGTCGTCCAGGCGCCGGTGCTGCCCGCAGGGCGGTACTCAAGGCGCCACGTCACCCACATTTCGAACTTCTTGCCGCTGGTCCCAACGCCGTAGAGGCCGGTCGGGGCTACCAGGTCCAACGCGATCCTCGTCACGCCCGGAGCCGTTGTCCTCGTGATCGACTGGCCGTCCTCCATTCCCGCGCCCACTGCCACCTCCGCCACGTCGTTGGTGTACAGCGACGGCGTACGCGTGACCTCGTACTGCACCTCTTGGTACTGGCTGATCGGCGTATCGCCTATCTTGATGTCCGCGACTTCGATGTCGCCGTGGCCCAGGTCGAAAAGACAGTACTGATAGCTGCTCTCGCCGATGGCCTCGCTGTACGGGATCGCCGCGTGCGGCGGGAAGAACCGGGACTCCCCGATTACGAATGGGATCACGCCACCTGGGTTGATCCCGTTCGACGTACCCGTGAGGGCGTTCCACTTAGCCCCAGCGTCTCCGCTACCACCCGGCGTAGGCGGCTTGGTCAGCGCGGTCACTGCCAGCGTGGTCAGTAGCACCGCCGCCGACCCCCAGAAGGTCGCAGTGCCAACACCAAACCACGAAGCGGCGGCCGCTCCGATCTGGGGAGCGAACAAGCTAACGGCGATGATCGCCACCATGCCGATGATCTGGCGGCTATTTCCGCCAGCCAGGCCGCAGCGCGTGACATGGATGACGGCGCCCGCTTTGGGGGTCAGCCGCGACCACCACTCCGCAGGCACTACATGGCCGCCGACGCGCACCTCTAGCTCCGCGTCGGCCAACTCCGCGCCGGCAGAGGCCTGGACAAGCATCTGGCGCAAGGTTTGCCCTGGGTCGACATGGACGATTCCCACGTCCTGAGAGAACTCATGCGGGCGGAGCATTAGGCTGTGGCTCATCTCGACTCCATGCAACGGTAGTAGCCCTCAATCCGGGCTCCCCACAAGGGGGATGACAGATACTCGATTCGGCTTCGCGCGCCATCTTCGACATGCAGGAAGCGCCCGCGGCCTATGCATACGCCGACGTGATCCGGTACCCCTGCCGTCCGGAACACGACAACGTCCAGCGGCAATGGCCGCTCCACACGGCGCCACCCATCGGCCCGCTCGGGCTTCACGACGTGTGGCAGGCTGATGCCGTGGGCCTCCAAGACACGGCCCGCGAATACTCGGCAGAAGTGGCGCCCCTCGTACGGGACGCCAACGAAGGTCTCAAGGTTCATAGGTAGAGGCCCTGGGAGTTTGTCGGGCTATAGCTCTGCGCCGGCACGCGCTGGTTGAGGAAGTCCTCTTCATGGCCGAGGGAGAGCGTTACCTGCATCACGTCGGCGTCGGCGCTTAGCACGGAGAACTCGGACGGCCCTAGGATGGGGCTGTCTGGCTCGCTTGCCGTCACAAGTTCGAGCGTTGCCTGAGGCACACCCTCGAACTCGCGCAGCAGCCGCGTCACGTCCCTCTCGACGTTGTCGATGCGAACCGCTACGGTCGCGCCACGCTCGTCGCTGTCCTCCGGGAACTCCGGCTCAAACGGATAGGGCTGGTACACCCCATCCGCTTTCGCCAGCGGCTCAGTGTTGTTGACGATGCGGAACGTCTCACCGGCCACGATCTTTAGGCACGGCAGGAAAACCTCGGCTGTGTCCTGGGCGAGGATCGCCCTCGCCTGTGCTGTCGTGAGAACCCTGGCCATTACCGAAGTTCCGAGTTCGGCGCGGCGTAGCCTGGCGATGACAGTGGCAGGCCCGAGGAACCAACCACTGCGCCGGTGGACAGCAGTTCAAGTCCCACCGCAGCCGCAGGCAATACAGCTGCACCACCCGAATGCGCCCCATTCCCGCTGAATGACCAGCCAAGCATGTTGCGAGACCCCTTGCGGTACTGAAAGGCGATATCAAGGTCGCCAACCGCCAAGGAAATCGGGGACCAAGCATAGCCGCCGCGGTAGTTGTACGACTGGCCGGCCGCCATAGCCAGATTGACCGATGCGACGACGGCTTGGTAGAACTTCCAGCTACTGGCGTTCTTGCGCAGCAGCGGCGACGCATCAGCGACATGGCTATGGTCTCCAAGCCCCACTGCTGGGTCGAGCCACGAGATCTGGTCGCCGTACGACCCCCGGCAGGCTATCGCCCATGCTTCCGGGGCAACCGACTTGGCCCCCGAATCCACAACCAACTCAGCTGATTGCCTGCCCTGTGCTGCGCCACCGAGGAAATGCACGCTGCTTTCGTAAGCATCGCCGCGCATCTGCAGCCCATTGTCCGTGCGGATGGTAAGCGGCTCCAGGGCCGTGTGTTCGATCATGACCTCTATCATCCCGGCTCGGAACTTGGCCACCACGGTCTGCCGCAATGCGTACCGCTCCAGCGTCACAGTGTTCGACGCCATCAGCTCATTGACCCATTGGACAACTACCTCCGTGGCGCGACCGCCCCACGTTTGACCAGGCACAAGCTTCGCGCCGTCGACCCAGCAATCCCAAGAAACCATCCGCGCCGTTTTCGCTCCACTGGCATCACCAGCACTACCATGGTTGCCGCCGGTGTAGATCAGTCCCGCGCCATCTCCGACATCGGTGACAAGCGCGATCGGCGGAATCCAGTCCGTCGTACTGGTGCTGATGGTCGTCCAGGTTCCCGATTCGACTTCCACCGTAGCCGGCGAGCGGTCCAAGCCCAAGAAGTTGAACAGTGAATTGAACCCGTTGGGCTCCCAACGCGTGCGCAACAGGCTCGTCGCATCATGGCGCCAAGCCATCGACACTGCCCGCGTCGCCTCATTGATGGAGAACAGAGCAGGAGCTTTGGATGCCGACGACTCCAGTGCGTTCGCAGTTGAGTAGTCATAGCAAGAGGGATCGATGATCCAGCTATAGCCCGCGCGCGCGGACGTGCTGGCATTGATCGACGTTCCCCACGCGGGCAGCTTTGAAGTGTCCACCGTGATCTGCACCGAAACCCCCGGGACCCGCGTCGAGATAATCTCGATGGTCTCCGGCTTGCCCGACAAAGGTATCTCTGGGGCGGCATCCGTGCGCGCCTGAACAACAGTTGAGGCGGAACTCGTTGCATAAGTCGCCGCATCGTGCTCGTAGATCGCCCAGCCCCAAGGATGCGAACCTGCGAGCTCTGTGGAGCCATTGGTGAAGTACCTGATGGCATAGAACTTTCCCCGGCGGGCACCAACCACCCGGACTTTCAGAAGGCTATCTGCCAGCACCTGGCTACGCGCCGAGTTGACCGCGTTGTAGATCGCAGAGCGCTGCGGAAAGTCTGCGCCGCGGTTGAGCAGCAGTTCCCCCGTCACCTTTATCGCAGCAACATCGGCCGCGATCTGGGTGGTGCGATCAGTCGAGAGAACCCACGCCGATCCGCTCCAACGGTAGGTTCCGTTGTTTGCGGCCGTTGCGTCATTAGTCACCATCGCCAGTGCATTTGCAGTTCCGGTCGCTGGCAGATCGGCCTTCGTCGCATAGCCCGGGATACCCGATCCTTGGGATGCCTCAAGCTGGCCAATCTTGGTGGTGTTCTGCGAGCCGACATTTTCCGCGGCCTGGACCCGGATGCGCAGACCGTCCTGGCCGACTTCGACACCTGCCACGCGTGCGTCGATGGTGGCCTGCTCCTCTTGGACTTGTGCGATCTGCTCTGCCATGGCCGTAGGCACCGGCAGCTGCCCAACGGGCGCAAGGACAGATTTCCCGCCTCGGACAAGTCGGACCTGGTCAGAGACGCCGGGGGAGACGGTAGGAAGGTCGCTCTCTGCGATGCGTTCGAGAATGCTCACGTGGTCATGCCCTCGTCGGTGTCAGTTGCAAGCTGGTCGCCCAGCTCATTGGTGATAGGGAACATGCCGTTGAACGGCGTGCGAAGCTCAAGCTGCACGTCGGCGCGCCACAGTCGACCCGTCCCGAGCGGCGAGAAGATCGGCCGCGCCCTGAATGCGTATACCGCCGTCGCCTTGGCTGGGTCCCTGAACTCGACCCAGAGGAACGGAAGAACGTCCGCGCAGGTGATGCAGGCAAAGTCCTGCAGCACCTGCACCCCAGCGCGGCTAAGTACCAACTGGAAAACGACATCCTCATAGGCCCGAGTTGACCGGCGGCGCGCCTTGCCGCCGCCCGGAAACTGCGACCGGATGACATTGCTCTGCGGGCTGTAGCTGACCGCGTCCACCAGCGGACCCGGTAGGCTTGAAGGCCACACTGGATTGCTCATCATCTCCTCGCTACACCTTGACGTTTGACCCCGAAGCTCTGGCCCATGACGGCATCGAACTCGCCACGCGCCATTGCGGACTTGACCCCATTCGTGGCGAGCCGGATGAGCAGCGTTCCATCCGGCATGACCTGCGCATTCGCGCTATCAACCTCTTGGGCTTGGCCGTTGTTGGTCCATTCGATCCTGACCTGCGGCGCCCCGGCACCTGCTGCAGAGACACCCAGGCGCCCGTCCGGGCCGCGCCGGAGCGGCATGATCGCTTCCGGCCCCGCTTCTCCGAACACGCCGGCACCCTTGGCGAACGCGAACAGGTGCGGGCTGTCGTACACCCCGCCCGAGTAGGCCGACAGGCTCGGCGAGTTGTAGGCGCCGCCCTTGGCGTTGGGGATCAGCTGCCCCATCAGTCCAGCGGTGATGCTCTGCGTTCCGCCGCTCACGAGCGCGTTGCCCGTCGCAGTAGTGCCACCGAACAATCCCGCCAAGGCACTGGCGAGCGGGCCGGTGATGCCCTGCCGCACGGCGATGCGTGCAAGGTCGGCGATGATCGAATCGGCAAGGTCGGAGACAGATGCCTTGCCGGTCTTGACGAAGCGCACGATGGCATCCTCTGCGCCCCCGAACGTGGAGGCGAACATGTCGCGCGACTGGCTGGCTACGTCCGCGACCGAAGCAAGGTAGTCCTCCAGCGCGGCATTGGCGCCCACGCGCCAGTCGCCCATCAGCGCCAGCCGCCGCTGCTGAAACTCCCTCTCCGCCTCCAACATCCGTTCGCGGCTCGCACGCAGCTCCTGTTCCTGCCGCCGCCACTCCTCCGAATCGGCGGCCACACCCCGGTCGCGGATCTGCTTCAAGCCCTCCTCGTACTCGCGCTGGATGTCCAGCTGCCGGCGCAGCATCTCGACGGCATCACCGCCCCTCCCGTAGGACAGCAGGTCGATGGTGTTGGCACGAAGCCGGTTCTCCTCGGAGACCCGAATCTGCGCCTGTAGCCGCTGCAGCTGTTCCGTGGCGCGCGCCTCCTTCTCCTTGGCGTCCACCAGCTCGCCGGTCGCGTCCAGTTGCTTGAGCAGCCGGTTGATCTCGGCGCGGCGCTCCGGCGCGGCCTTGGCGCCCAGGTCGAGCAGTTCCTGTTCCACCTGGACGCGCAGGCGCTGGCTGGTCGTCAGCTTCGCCTCCGCCTGCAACTGCTCGGTGTTCAAGGCGATCTGCTGCTTGATCCGCTGCGCCAGTGCCACGGTCGGATCGGTCGACTTGCGCCCCTTCGACTCCGCCTCGGCGAACCTCTTGCGGGATGCCGCGATCTGCTCGTCAATTTTCGCCTGATCCAGCCCCAGCTTCTTGCCGGCCTCCTGGATTCGCTTCTCCTCGGCCTGCTGCTTCTCGCGCTTGCTGAGGTTCTGGCCGACCCACCGATCCCACTCCTCCTGGGCCTTTTTGCGTTCCTCTCGGGCCTTCGCCTCTGCTTTGGAGTCGACCACGTTGTCCCACGTCGACGTAACCCCAAAGGAGGGAGGGCCGCCAGCACTCGCTTTGCCGCGCAACCACTGCTTCCCTAGTGCATTCAGCAACGTGGCACCGCTCGACGCCCAGTTGTCCGGGATGAGGTATGCAAGTTGCCCCTGTGCAATCCCCAATTGACGGAGACCACCTGTGGCGCCGCCCTTTCCGCCAGACAAAAGAGACTCCGATGCCTTCTGCTTCTCGATCAACTGATCCAGCAGCTGCATGTAAACGCCAAGTTCGCCCCAAGCATGCGTCGTGTCGTCCTTTACGTCACGCCACCAGCGAGACAGAGAGGACAGAGTGGCGTCGGCCTTGGTGGCAACGTCATCCAAGTGCTCGCCGTAGATGCGCACACCCTCGGCCGCGGCATCCTGTGCCCGCCCCTCATCCTCCAGAGCGGCCACACGCCGGAGCTGGGTGTCGGTCAGGAAGTGCTCCGTCTCGTTCAGCTTGAGCAGGGCGGCGACTGGAGATTTTGCGATCTCCTCGAACTTGGCGACGGTTTTGTCCACCCCGTCGCCCATGGACGACTGCATACGAGCGGATGCGCGCGTGACGATGTCGAACTGCTCACCAGCGAACCGGCCCGAATTGGCGACCGCCATGATGGCGTCCGCGGCGCCTCCGCGGGAAACCCCCTCAAGCGCATCCAGGTTTGCGATCAACTCTTGGAAGTCGCCGGTCAGCGCGGCAGTGCTCGCGCCGGTGCGGATGAGAATACGGTCGAACTCGGCCTGCTGTTCCGCTACGGTGTATCCGGCGTAGGCCAGCGCCCCCAGGGCACCCGCCGCGATGGTTGCCGGGTTGATCATGGCCGCGAGCTGCGCCCCGAGCGCCTGCGCCGCCGGAGCGATGCCACCGAACATGTCCTTGAGCTGGCCACCCTGCTGCAGGAGGACCGTCATCGGACGCTGGCCGCCCTGCAGGGAGACAAAGATGTCGGTGATCTGAGCCGGCGTGCCGCGGAGCGCAGCGGCCTGCTGAGCGGCGCTGACGCCGTACTTGTTCAGTTCGGCGCTTGCCTTCTTTGCCGCGGCCTCGCCGGACGCCAGCTTCTTCACGATCTCGTCCAGGATCGGGCCGCTGGTGCGCAATGAGGCGTTGTAGGCCAGTTGCTGCGCCTTGGTCATGCCAAGGGTATCGGCCTGCCGCACCAGCGCATCGACACGGCGCTTCTCGGCGCCGGCCAACTGCTGGTACTGCTGCTGGGCGGACGTGGACATGTCCGACACAGCACGCTTTGCTGCGGAAACGGCGGAGTCGAACTGCGACGTATCGACGGTTACATCGATGCGCGCAGTACCGATGGCGGCGTCTGTCATTGCTTTTCCTCGGGCAATAAAAAACCCGCCAGAAGGCGGGTCTATGGGCGTCACTGAATTGAAGAGGGGCTATGTGCCCGCTCGGGCATCGAGCCAGAACCGGATACACCACACGGCGAGCACAACACCAGCGCTCGCCAATGCAATGACTGTAAGCCAGGATGCGCCAATGCTGCTTCCCGGCTTTTGTGGGACAAGAGACGGCTGAGGAATAGGCGCCCCGCACCCTGGACACGCGGCGGCCTTGTCGCTCACCTCGCGGCCGCATTCCGTGCATTTGATCAGCGCCATGGTTCCCCGCCCCTTCTGTTGACGGGCGGATCGTAGCAGGATCGCTACCTGCTGGCCTCCGCGAAGTGCGCCAGAGCTGCCGCTTCGATGACCCGGATTCCCGCCATCACCTCCTCTCGGCGGTCTCCCGAGAGCCCCTCACGGTCCAGCTCCCGGTGCACCTCTTGGTAGTCCAGTCCTATCAGGCCCCCGGCGCTGCTGCGCCACTGGGTGGAGACCCGCGAATAGATCGTGATCGGCAAGGCGCACTCCGGCCACAGCTCAACCTCGGGCGCGGTGAAGTGCTTGGCCTTGAGGCCGGTGCCGGCAAGCTCGGCCTCGGTGGGGGCGCGCCAGTACAACGCCCCCACCGCCTCTGTCAGTTTCCCTTGCGGGCCACCTGGATCGCCTGGGCATAGCCGTGGATGATCGCCGTGTCCAGGCCGATCTGATGCTGCAGAGCCATCTCCACGCCGTCGGTGTCCAGGTCCACGTCCGCATCCCACTCGGCCACCAGGTCCAGGACCACCTGCGCCGCGCTGACCTCGCCGGCCGCCAGCTTGTCCATCAGCTCCTTGTAGGCATCCTTGAGCAGGTGCCGGTACTTCACCTTCAGCTTCTGCTCGCGGCCCTGCCCCACGATGGTCAGGGTTGCGTCGAAGGTCTCCGGTGCCTTGACCTTGAACATCAGGCGGCCTCCACCAGGATCGAATCGGCCAAGGCCGTGAACGTCGCCGTGGTGCCCATCGGGGTGTTCGCGGCCATGGTCGGGTCACCGTCGTAGCTCAGGTAGCCATACCAATACAGAACGTCACCACCGGCAAGTTTGGCCCGCAGCACCACCGGTTCGCCCTTGGCGTCGACCGTCTTCAGCGCCGGGTACCACGGCTTGGAAGGATCGTAGTAGAGCGGGATGGTGATGGTCTTGGCGTTCTTGAAGGTCGGGATCTGGATCTGGCGGCCGGTCGGGTCCTCCAGCAGGGTGCCGCTCCAGTACTGCTGCTCGCCGCCAGCGGTGGTCGGGTCGCCCTGCTGGTCCAGGTCGATGAAGGCGGCGGCCTTGCGCAGGAAGCCCGCGCCGCTGGTGCCCGGGTAGAGGGCGGTATCGGTGGTGTCGGTGCCGAGCAGTTCGATCGCGCCAGCAGACTCAGCGCCGGCGCGAGTCGTTCGATTGTTCAGTGCCGGCCAGCCGGGGATTTCCAGCACCACCACGTCGTCGGTGTCGACTGCACCGGCGGCGACGCTCGCCAGCGCGGGCGACGCCTTGGAGATCCCCGTGGTTGCGATCTTGGTGGCCACCACCGGCGCGAAACCGAACTGGGTGCCCTTCGGGAGCTTGAGTGCCATTCTTCTTACCTCGCTTGGGTCAATAAAAAACCCGGCGCGAGGCCGGGTGGTTGGGGTTGGTGCTGGGTGGATCGGTCAGGGGTCGGGATACCACAGCCCGAAGTCCTGCCGGGCTGTGTACTTCTTGATGGCGTCCGCGTACCCGGACACGGCGGCGCCCAGCGGCTCGGACTTCGGCATGCCGGTGCAGATGCGGTCCTCGATCTGCCGCATCAACGTGTTGGCCTGCGCGCGCGTGTCCGCCCATAGGGTGATCTGCACCCTGGCGTGCTTGTGGTCAGGCATTGCGCCCTCGCTGAACCACAGGGAGCGGCCGCCCACCTGCTGGTAGACAGCGCACGGGTACTGCGGGTTGTCGGGCGGCACATCCGGGTCGAACCGACCGTCCAGGAGCGGTTCCAACAGGGCGGTCAACTGCGGCTCATAGCTCATCGTCGCCTCCCTTGCCGGCCAGCAGCTCCGGCAACCGCGTCCGACCGCGCTCGATCATCGCCGCCTTCGCGCGCTCACCGGCTGCATCCAGCGCCGGCCGCAGGAACGGATCGGCCGGCACCCACTTGGGCGACGCCAGCGGCGCGCCGGTGTACCACTCGCCGTCCTTGCCCTTGTAGCGCGCGTGCGTCTGCCAGTGCCCGAACTCGACCAGGTGCCCGTGCGGCGCCGTCTTGGCGTTCCAACTCACCGCGTAGACCTCCGCCTTGTCGGTCGATGCCTTGTCCCGGTACGCCAGATAGATCGCGCCGCGCAGCAGGCCGGGCCGTTTGCTCCCCTCGCCTACCGACGCGCGCGACTGGGCTTCGTCCCGCAGCACCTTGCCGCCGGCCACCGCCATGGAGCGCGCCAGCTGGTGGCGGACATCGGCCAGCAGGTCCAAGCCCTGCAAGGCATCGCTGAAATCGACGTTCGCCTTGATGGTCATCCGCTGTTCCCGCCTTGCTCGGTGATGATCCACGCCGCCGTGCGGTCCTTCATGTCGCGGGTGGCACCCTTGATGTCGAACACCAGCCCGTCGTAGACGATCCGCATGCCGGGGTTGATGCCCAGCCGGCCGACAACTTCGAAGCGCACCAGGAAGCTGTAGCGGGCGATGGAAGCGGGTGCGCCGGCCTGCAGGTTGGAGCGGATGGCACCAAGGCCAGTCTCGCCCGCGATGCCGGCCATGATCTCATCCACCAGTTCCCATCCTTGGTTGGGCTGGCCCCAGCTGTCCGACCCGGACGCCGGCCGCTCGACGCGGACCTTTCGGTTGAGCTTTCCTGCGCGCATCAGAATGCCTTCCTGTACCAGAGCAGCCTTTCGACGCCGAACTGGACTTCGGTGGATACCTCGCCGATGACCACCGCCTCTCGGTTTGCGGCCCAATGGCCCACCAGCAGCAACGCGGCCTGCATCACATCCGGCTCGAGCTTCATTTCATCCGGCCCGGAAGGATCACCCTCGACCAGCTTCCGGTCGCAGTGCTGCTCGACGTGTGCCAGCGCAGCCGCCACGTACTGCTGGAGCAGCGCATCGTCCACGTCGGCGACGACGTTGCACTGTTTCCGCACCAGCTCAAGGTCGAGGGTGACGGCCATCAGGAGGGCTCCTTGCTCTTCTGGGCCTCTTCCAGCGCCGCGGCCAGGCGGGCAATGCCCCAGCGCCGGTCGAACTCAGCGCCGGCGGCCTCGAGCTGCTGGATCAGGTGCTGTTTCTCATCACCGCCCGACTCGGCCACATCGGCTTCGCCGCGCTCGGCCTCTTCCCCCGCGTCCTCAGGCTGCCCCTCAGCGGTGTTCGCGCCATCGCCGGCCGAGGAGCCGCTCGTGTCCTGCTTGGTTTCGGTCGGCTTGGCCGGCTTCGCTTCCTTGGGCGCGGCACCGGCCGGGAGTTGCACCACCAGGCCCTTGCCGATCAGGACGTGGGCATATTCGGGGTCAACGCCTTCGAACACCTGCCCGGCCTTCACGTCCGCGGACGCGGCCTTGAGTTTGGGGGCGTCGCCGCGGAAGCCCCACAACGCTTTGATCTTCATCTTGCTCCTCCGTAGTGAGAAGAGGCCGGCGCAAGGCCGGCCCCTGTCTGGCATCAGGCCTGCGGCTTGAAGCGGCCCTTCACGAAGGCCTCAACGCGCCGCTTCGCCAAGCCGAGGCGCTCTTCCACCAGCAGCACGCGCTGGTTCTTGACGAAGTCGTCGTTGATCATGCCGACCTTGAACAGGAAGCTCATGCGGTCGTAGATCGTCGCGCCGCGCTGGAAGTTGGCGACCAGGAACTCACCGCCGGTCGTGGTGCCATCGCCCTCGTCCATGCTGTCGGAGGCGACCACCGGGCGACCCCACAGGATCGGGGTGACGAAGCCCTGCAGGTTGGCGAAGAGGTAGCGGTTCTGGCTGTCCTTCTCCAGCTCGATGTTCATCCAGTCCAGCTCGGTCATCACCGTGGCGTCGGCCGAGAGCTTGGACTGCTTGCGCACCTGGTAGATCGCGCGGCGGACGGTGTCGATGGACGTATCGCTGGCCTTCGACAGCGTGTCATCGAACAGCGTTGCATCGGTCATCAGGCCCGGCAGGTTGTTGCCGACTCCGTCGCCCTTCAGGATCTGGGTTTCTTCTTCCAGCTTCAGGTCGTAGCGCAGCAGCTGCTGCAGGTAGCCGTACAGCTGCGGCACGTCGTCCAGCGCCTCGTCGGTGACCGGAATCCAGACCGCCAGCTTCTTCACCAGGTCGGTCTTCTGCTCGAAGGTGACGTTGCTCTGCGGCTTGGCAGTGCCCTCGCCCACCGCCCCTGCGCCACGGGTGTGCAGCTTCTCGCGGTAGTAGGTGTAGCTCTGGCCGGTGACCGGGACCGAAGGGATCAGGTCGCGGATGCGCAGCTCCTGCCGGATGCCCGGCTGGATCGTCGGATCATAATTGGGCACGACGATGCCGGCGCTGGTGACCGCCTTGGTCTCATGCATGGCCGCCAGCTCGTCCTTCTTGATCTCGATCTCGGCCGCCGACTTCTCGCGCCCCATCAGCGACTTGTACTCGTCGTTGCCCTTGATGAAGTCAATGAAGCCCTTCTTCTGGCCCGGCTGGTTGCCCAGGCCGATGCCTTTCTCTTCCAGCTTGAGCACCTTGTCGACCACCTTCTGGATTTCGCCGGTGGCGTTGTCGATCTGCTTCTTGAGGTCGGCGCTGACCTGGTTGCCCTTCTCGATCTGCTCCGAGGCGGCGTCGTACTTCTTCTGGAGGCCAGCGAAGCCATCCTTCAGCTGCCTTTCCAGGCCTTCGCGGATCTCGTTGATGTTGTCGCTCATTGGGTGGTTCCCTTGAAAATGGATTCGATGGTTGTGCCGAGTTGCTTCAGCTGCTGCACGGTCTCCGTGTCCCCGATCCCACCGTCTCGGTGGATCGCAGGAAAGCCGAGCGAGGCGACGGCAGCCGCCTCCTTCTGGGACAGCCCCATGCGCTCGCGCAGGGCCGATTCGAAGGTGCGAACGTCAGACTTGACGCTCATCACCTGTGCTTCTGGGTTCATGCCGAAGGGGACGACCGAGGCCTCCCACAGTTCGGCCTTCTTGATGACGCGCACCCGGCGCCCATCCCGGGTTTCGATGACGTCCTCCAGCGTGTTGAATCCGACCGACATCTCATCGAGCGTGCCGGCCTTCATCAGCTCATAGGCGTCCTTGGCGTAGCTGACGTTGAGGTTGACCTTGCCTTTCAGCAGCAGGCCATTACCGTCTTGCTTGAACTCGGCATCGCCGATCAGGCGGGTCAGGTTGTGATACAGCGCCAGCCGCAGGCGGCCGGTGCGCGTCGTCTTCACCTTGACGAAGGCGCCGGGCAAGATGAGGTCCTCGCCCAGGTCGATGTTGTTGAACACCGAGGCGTAGCCTTCGAAGTTGCCGGCGTCGTCTGCCGACTTGACCTCGAACGGGCAGGCGTACTTGCTAAACATTGGCGGGGTCTCCCGTTTTGTCGTCTGTGCTGGAATCGGGCTTGTTGCTGGTCCACCGGGTGACCTGGTTGTACTGATCGCCGTCGAGCACGGGCAGGTTCTCCTTCACCCGGACCTCGTTGATCGTCATCCACCCGGAACCGCCCGACCCGCCGAGAGCGGTCTTGTAGTACGTGGATCGTGCGCTGCTGTCGGCGCGGAGCAGGCCTTCCACTACCGCCTCAACGAACATGTCCGTCTCGGAGAAGAGCTTGTCGTTGATCTCGCATTCGAGGGCGTCCAGATACGGCTTGAGGCCGAACGTCACGAAGCCGCTGGTCTGCTGCTCCAGGTTCGAGCCCAGCACCGACGTGGAGCGTGCGCGGTTGGTCAGGTAGAGCGGTACGCCCCAGATGCCCGCAAGGGCCTCCTCCTGGAACTGCTGCGACTCGATGAACTGGCTGTCCTTCTGCGTCAGGCCCGCCGGCGTGATGGTCGGGCCACCCTGCAGAATCGCCATCTTGCCCAGGTCGTCCACGTCGCCCTGCCGGATGTCCGGCAGCTTCGCTTTGATCTGTGCTTGCTGCTCCTTGGTGAGGAAGCCCTGGTAGATGATGTATCCACCGGTAAAGCCGCCTTTCCGCATGAAACGCGCCGACCAATCCTGTGCCGCGCGCGCCAAGCCAATCGTTTCGGCCTGGCACTCCACCGGCGACATGCCAATGACGCCATCCGGGCTGAACAGCTTGAAATGCAGCATGTTCTCCGGGGACACCGGCGTTTCACTGCCGTTGATGGTCACCCAATAGATCAGGCCCTCGTCGGTGTCGATGCGGACGTTGTCCACCGCGACCGGGATCAGGCCGATCCATTGCCCGTCGTCGTCGCGCTGGATGATGGCGAAGGCATTGCCCCGCAAAGCCATGTTCACCACCATGGCTTTGATGAAGTCCAGCCACTTGATGTACGGGTTCGGCTTGCTGAGTAGCCGCAGCAGCCGGCGGCGCTGTGGGCTGGTGCCCCTGACGCGCGAGCGGACGCCGCCGGAGTCCTCGTAGAGCGGCCAGGGCAGGCCGGCGGCCGACTCGGACAGGACTTTCACGCACGACCAGACGATGCTGACGGTCATCGCCTTATTCGGCGTCACGCGCACGCCAGATTTCGTGCTGCGCCCACCTGTCGATAGGTCGACCTCGACGTAGTTGCCCGTGGCCGGGTCGTCGTACCCGAAGAACCGCCAACTCAACGGGTTGTACCAGCGAAAGGTTGTCATCCGATCAGTCCAAAGAAGCCGTTTTCCAGGTAGTCGTCTATGCCGCCGGCATCCGGCGGCATGGCGTGTGCCGCGCCGATGGCCATGCAAAGGGCCACCGCGGCGTCGATCTTGTTTGCCGACCGGGCCTTCGACAGCCAGCTGTTGCCCCAGCGGTCCGATTCGATGACGGCGGACATGATTGCGGACACCAAAACAGGGTTGCGGCGCAGGCGCAGACGACCTTCCAGCAGCGCCTCTTCCAGCAGGCGCAGCGATCCGGGCATCCACATGCCTTCAGGTACTGGCTGTCCCGACTGCTCAGCGGCCTCCACCGCCGCTTCGAGCGGCTTGCCTTTCTTGCAACCGCCCTGCGGGTGCTCCGCGAAGGTCACAGATAGGCCAATGTCGTTGACCTCCTCTTCGAAGCGGCGGAACGCGTAGCGGTCGTACGCGACCAGCTGCACGTCATAGCGGCTGTCGTACTCAGCCATGACCTGGGCCACGTGCCGGAAGTTGATGGCCTGCCCTTGAGGCGCGTGCAGGTGTCCACCGTTGACCCACGTGCGATAGGGCAGCTTGTCCTGCAATTGCCGTTGATCCAACGTGTCGCCTGGCGTCCAAGCCTCGATCCAGGCGTCGAACGTCGGCTTCTCGATGATCAGCTTCTCGCCCTCGACCTCCACCTCTACCGGGACAGTGCCGGTCTCCACGACCGCCGCCATCGCGGTGATATCGCGAACCTGCGACAGGTCGAGGCCCAGGTAGACCTTGCGCCCCTCATGCATGCGCGGGTCGAAGTCGGCCAGCGCCGGTTCCAGCGTTGGGCGCGTCATCCAGGCGGTCTCCGCATCGGTCCACACGCAGAAGTGCAGACGAAGAATGCCGTTCAGTGCCCCGGGGATCGCTTTGGCTTGCGCCACCACGTCCGCCAGGTACTGCTCGGTGATAGTTACCCCCAGCAGGGGATTGGCCTTTGCCCAGCAGCTGGGGTCCTCAAGCGGGTCGTCGCCGTCGTCCAGGCTGCACACGTAGCTGAAGGTGCGGTCATCGATAACGCCGCCGACGAAGGTCGGATCGTTCACCGCCTCGGTATGGCCGGCGGCGACCTTGACGGCATGCTCGTGCTCCTCCCAACACACCGAGGTCCGGTCGCTGCCGGAGTTGGTGATCATGAAGAGCAGCGGCTCGCGGCGGAACTTGAAGCCGCGCTCCAGCATTTCGATGATTCGCCGGTCGGGAAGCTCGTGCACCTCATCGACCAGCACGAAGAACGGTCGAGGACCGGAGCCGGTGCGGCCCGTATCGCGCGACACCGGCCGGAAGAAGCTCGCGCTGGCGTGGTGCGCCATGCTGAACTCCCGACCCTCACCGCCGGCGAACTCGATGCGCTTGGCCAGGAGCGGCGACTTCTTGACCATCTTCACCGCGTCGGCGAACAGGATGCCAGCCTGGTCCTTCTTCGCCGCTGCCGAGTAGATCTGTGCGCCAGCCTCGCCTGCGGCCGTCATCCCCAGCAGCCCCAGCCCACCGGCCAGCGGGCTCTTGCCGTTGCCCTTCCCCTGCTCGATGTACGCGCGGCGGAACCTGCGAAGCCCGTCTGCGCCCTTCCAGCCAAAGAGCGAGCCGATGATGAACGCCTGCGAAGGGTGCAGCTCGAACTTCCGGCCCTCGAACTGACCCTCGGAGAGCATCAGGACGTTCTCGAAGTAGCGGAACGCGTACTCGGCAGCCCCGTGGTCAAAGTAAAGGCCCCGTTCGGGGCCTTCGATCAGATCCTGCAGGTGGCGCCGGCAGGCGTTTCGGACATGGGGGCCGGCAACGATCCGGCCAGCCACCACATCCAGCGCATACGCCTTAGTGCGGTCGGCCGGAGCCGGGGCCACCGAAGAATTCTTCGCCCTTGTCGTCTTCGTCACCGCCATGCGAGACCTTCGATTCATCCACAGGTGTGGCGCCCAGCTTCGAAAGGATCGAGCTGAGCGCCTGGGTTGCTGACACGCCGAACTCGGCTTTCGGGTCATCCATCCGGGCCGTCCAGAGGCAGGCCAAGCGGAGCAGTACTCGGTGGCTCGCGTTGAGCCAGGGCATTTCCGTTGCGAATTCCTTCCATGCCCGCTTCTCCGCCGCAGTCATGGCCTTGTACGGCTCGCCCAAGCTTCGTGTGCCCGCCGGCTTCTTCCGGCCAGCGTGCCGGCCGGGATTCTTGATGGCGGCGCCGCTTGTCGCAGCCTTTGCGACGGGCAATCGGGGCCTTGGCATGAATTCCTCGGGAAAATGCGGGATTTCTTAACTGGGAGCGCCCGTTCGAGGGTCGTCCCGTGAATTGTGGATACGCGAATTTAGGGGGACAGTCGGTCTAGAGGGCCGGGAATGGCATAAATTCACCCCCCCCTGTGGAACGCAGGCGTGGAACCAAGTCACACGGTGATCGGCCATCCCTCGTCGTCGCACCCTCTGATCTGCACCGCACCACGCTCTAGGCGCGCCTGGTCCGTGTTGTGGCAGTCGTCGCACTGGCTGTCGAAGGGGCCGTTCCAGAACATCTCCTCGGTCTCCCCGGGTGGATGTCCGTTGGTGTGGTTGCACACCGTCGCCACCTTCACATGGCCCCGCGCCTTGCACTTGCTGCACAGCGGCTCGCGCTCTAGCTGTGCCTTGCGGGTGCGCTGCCAGCGGGCGGTGCCGTACAGGTGCGCGAACTTCGTGCCGCCTCGCTGGCGCCCTGGTCTCCTGCCCATCACGCTCTCCCGCGACCGCGGCGCACAACTCGCACGACCAGGCCGCGCCGTATCCACCACTCCACCCGCTGCCAGTCCGGCTCCAGACCGGTCTCGCGGGCGAACCACACCACCACGCGCAGATACCAGCGCACCCACCAGCGCCAGCCGATGGATGATGTGACCGTTTCCGACATCAGAACTCCTCCACCGCCCAGCCGCCGCCGTCCTTCTTCGGGCGCACGCGCACCGCGATGAACCGGAACGGGTACTGATCGGCCGCGATCTTGATCTTCGCCCTGGCATCGTCCTGCCAGAACCCTTTCACCTCGTGCAGCTCCATCACGCCGTCCGCCGCAAGGACCGCAAAGTCCGGCGTATAGAACGTGTTGTCGGCCAGCCGCAGCTTGATGCCCTCGAAACGGAACCAGAGGATTTCCCCCGCGTGCTGCAGCGCGCGCAGGTGCTCGGCATACGCCGCCTCCGTCTGGTTCATCTTCCCGGGCTTGAGCCGGCCGAGCGCCAGGTGTCCGCCTCCGGCCTTGCGCTTCATCCGCAGGCTTTCCGCAGGGTCCGCACCTGGCCGGCCAATACGGCTACCAGCTTCCGCCGTGCCAACCGGCTGTCCGTGCTGGCGATGGACGCCGACGTACGAAGGATCGCCGCGGCCAGCCAGACGTGCAGGTCTGCTTGGGGAACGCCCTTGGTGGAGATGGACACCGTAGTCTCCCCTCTATCGGGGCAGTATTGGATGCTCATCTCCCACCTCCATGGCGCAGCCGGCCGCGATGACCGCATGCCGGGTGTCGATCAATTCCCGCTGGAGCCAGCCGATCCAGGCATCGGCGCGGGCGGCACCTGCAATAAGGTTTGCTGCGCCTGCTGCCCGAAGGTCGGCGGCAGCATCTTGTCCTGCGGCAATGGGCGCAGCTCCACCGGCACCGGCTCCGGGCGCAGCACAGGCCCACTCCGGGCGCAGCTGCACAGAACCGCGGCGCAGAGCAGCAGCAAGATCACGTTCGGCACGGTTCGCATCGTTGAGGGCCTTCTGGTAGCGGGTGTCGTTCTCGTGCCGGCTCTGGGCCAGCGCCTTGGATGCAACGCGCGCCTTTGCGGCCACCGCGGCGGTGGCTTCGGCCAGCTGCTGCAGCGTCGCGGCGTGCTGTGCGTTCTCGGTGGCCCGGGCCTGGACTTCGGCCTGGTACTCGCCACGCCAGTGGTCGCCTCCCCAGCGGTAGCCCAAGGCGAGCAGCAGCGCGGCTAGTAGCGCCCCGCCACAGAAGCGGGCGACGTTTGCGTAGGGGCGCAGTGGATCGATGGACAGGCTCATCGATCAATCCTCCGGCCGACGGTGATGGGGCTCTCGATGGTCTTGTCCGACGAAACGAACCACGACCCGAACTCCAGAACCGCATCCACGAACATGCACCACAGATGGAGCAGCGGAACCTTCGGGCTCCCGGTGACCTGCTCCTCACTGTCGATGCGCAGCCAGGACGGAACACCGAACATCCGGCCCTCGTGGGTCATCCCCGCCTCGATGGCGTCGGCCTCCGTGATGTACAGCCAGTACGGCACTCGCATCTCAATCTCCCTGCTCGGCCATGCACTTGGCATGGCGCTCCTGTTGTCGTGTCCACACGCCCTTGCAGCCCTTCGGCCCCCAGTTCTGGGGGAGCGAGCAATCCCGGCCGCCCTGCTTCTTCCAAGCCAGCAGCGCATCGCACGCCGCGCGGTAGTGGCCCGCCTGGTCGGCGGGCGTCTTGGCCTCCACCGTCGCCAGCAGATGCCGGCGCATGCTCGACTTCCGCCAGTTCCCGATTCCGTACTGGCCGATGAAATCGACGTACAGGTCGTATTCGCCTTGGGTCAGCGAAACACCGGGGATCGATGCCTTGAAGCGCGCCTCCTCCTCTCGGTGGAGGTTCCGGGCAAGCTCGGCAGCGCGCGCGCGGGTAATGGGCTCATCGGTCAGCCGCACCGGGCGACCGTCCTCATACCGGGTGGAGCCGTGCCCGATGGTCGGCACGTCGCCTTTCGTCGGGATGTAGGGCCTGTGCACCACCTGCCCGTCGTCGCGCACTGCGGTGGGACCATCGCCCTCCTTCGCAACCCAGCCCGCGAATGCCGCCACGCTCAGGGTCAGGGCGACCGCCAGCATGCGAACCGGGCCGCCCCGGGATTCAGTCGTGGCGGCCATTGCGGTAGCCCTCCATCCGCGCGGCATGCTCGGCGGCTTCCCGCTGGCCACGTTCGGCATCGCGCGCCGCCTCGCGCCTGTCCTTGCGCCGGGTGTAGTACCACTGGATCAGCAGGCCCACGATCATGCCGGCGATACCGGCGAAGGCGGCCAGATCACTCGCGGACAGGCCGCCGACGAATGCCGTGCTGCCACCGACGATGGTCGATACCTTGCCCACGGTGATGAGCGTTGCGTCTGCATGCTCTTGCACGGTCTTGTCCCTGTAGTTCGCCCGGTTCGGCATGTGGTCCTCCCGGAATTTGAAGCCCGCCGCGCCACCGGGACGGAGGAACCCGGTCGGTACGGCGCAGCGGGCGGAAAAGAAAAAGCCCCGCCGTCGCCGGCAGGGCTTTGTCGTGGTTCACCAGGGCTTCCCCTGGGTGTTGCTATGCGGCGCGGCTAACAGCCAGGTCGAGCCTGGCGCCCAGCGCGCGCAGCGCGTCGGCGATGGTGTCGATCTTCGTTGCGTGCCCGAGATCCACAATCCGGTTCACCACCTGCGGCGATGTACCCATGCGGCGCGCCAGCTCCGAAGGCGTCACGCCCTGGGCCAGCATCTCGTTCAGCAGCAACGCCTTCGCGGTGAAGCCAGCCGGCAGCGAGATACCCACCTCACCCCGGCGAAGCTCCGACGGCGGCGGCACCGGCCGGCGGTCCTCGAAGTAGAACTCCATGGCAGTGGCGAGGGCATCGGCCGCCATCGCAATGGCTTCCTCCCTCGTGTCGCCCTGCGTGATCGCCTCCGGGATGTCCCGGAACGTCACCACATAGCCGCCGTCCTCCGGCGCCAGTTTTGCGGGATACAGCATGTGCTATCAGATGATCCCTTGCGAGCCGAAGGCGCCGCCCCTTACCGGGGCGGTTCCTCCATTCCTAGCTGCTTGATGATGGCCCTCCGTGTGCCTTCCTTCATCTCCGCAGCGTGTCGGGGCAGTGTCGATTGCTTCCCTTTGTAGTACAGCTTGGTGTGATTGGCTCCTTCCTTCATCACCACGCCTTGGGACTGCAACCACCGCCTGAACTCGCTTGTTTTCATCAGCCTCCGTTGTTGTTTCGATGGAGGCTATTTTACACACTTTTGTGTAAATGTAAACACTTTCGCTTAAACAATTTCAGGCTGGCGGGAGCCGGATACGCAAACGGCCCGCCGATGTGGCGAGCCGTCCGGAGGGAGCTATCCCACCCTGCCTAGAACAGTACCACAATGTTGGCAACGGTCAATACCACCGTGCGCGCCTATTCTTCTTGGGTGCAGCGCGCAGCAGCGCCAACGCTTCCTTGCTCAGCTTCTCCCAACGCGGAGCCCCGCCTACTTCGTCCCTGAACGCCTGATCGAGCTCGTCGCGGAACAGCCGTCCCTCCAATGCATAGTCGAATCGGTAGCCCTCACCGATGACATAGCGCGACGCCCATGTCCGCCGCAGCTTTCGGAGCAGCAGCTTTGCCCGCGACTGGCTTCCGATCCATGCCCACTGAGCCGCCCCTACTCGCTCCCGGCGCCGCAAGCTGCCCTCCGGGTCGCGGGACACGCCAATCCTGACGATCCCGTCGTCCCCACAGGCCACGAACAAGTAGACGGCGTTGTTCGCCACATAGGCCAGGCCGTAGCTGTTCATGGGCGCGACGCCTCCAAGAACGCCAGCCCCTTTTCCAGCTCCTTGCGGTACTGCCACACCGTCAGCTCCGCGCCGTAGACCGCCGAGACCGCCGCGGCCTTCTTCTTCTGCGAGCCCCGCGCGCCGGCGTACTCCTCGCGGACGATGAGGGCGCGCATGCGGTTGGCCCGGTACAGGCGCGACATCGCGCGGTCGATCCACCGGTACTCATCGGGCGAGCCGTGGTGGACGGCCGCGCCGCGGACGGCCGGCGACTCCTTGCACGGGATCGGGTCAACGAATTCCATGGGCAGCGCGCGCGGCTTCCCTTCCGGCGTCGTGAGCCCGGCGGCCAGCCCCATCAGCATCCGTCGGGAACTGCCGTCACGGGGCACGATGTCGCGGCGGACGCTCGCGGCTCGGGCTGCCTCCGCCTCTGCCGCGGCGATCTCCTGCGCCCGGGCAAGCGGGTGCTCGTCCTGGACCAGCACCGGCGCCCAGCAGTGCCCATGCTCCTGGTAGTGCCCCCAGAACTTCATTGTCTCCTTGAGCGAGGTCATCGGCTCGCTCCTTTCGCCTTCGTGGCGGTGGCGATGAATCGCTCCAGGCGCGCCGCCTTCTGCCTGGCGAGGGACGCGGCGTGCCGGAACGTCTCGGCCACGGTGGAGCGTTCCCGCCCGTACTGCGGCCGGTCGTACTGCCGCGCCTCCGCCTCCATCTGGTCGGCGAAGTCGCGCAGCGCCTTGGGGCCATCGGGGATGAGATCAGTCGTCATAGCCCACCCCGACGATCTGGCGGCCCTGTCGTGCGCGCGGCGCCGCTGGCTTCGTCCTGCGCAGCGTTCCCGCCTGCTCGGCCGGTGGCGGTGGCGGCGCGTCCATCGGCGTGAACCGTTGCATGGCCATGTCGGCGTGCATGTAGAACTCGCCCAGCGCGCCGTTGCGGTGCTTGGCGACCTTCGCCTTGACCGTGCTGCGGTCGGCCTTGTTCGGCCGATGCAGGAAGATCACCACGTCCGCGTCCTGCTCAATCGCGCCCGAACCGCGCAGGTGTTTCAGCTCCGGCTCGTCGTCGCCATCGCGGTTCAGCTGGGAAAGCAGGATCACCGGAATCCGCAGTTCCTTCGCCAGCCCCTTGAGGGTGCGGGTCACATGCTGGATGCCCTGCTCCTGCGTGTCGTTCTTCGGCAGGTCGATGTAGGTCAGGTAGTCGATGGCGACCAAGGCCAGCGGCTCGGTGGCGCGCAGCTGGCGCGCGCGGGCGCAGATGGCCTCGACGGTCATCCCCGAAGCGTCGTCCACGAACAGGCCCAGCTTCTGGAGGGCGCTGAACGCCTCGGTGCTGCGCGGCCACTCCTCCGGCTCCATCTGCTTCGGTTGGCGGATATGCGCGGCGTTGATGCGCCCCAGGTGGGAAATGGCGCGATCCGACAGCTGCTCGCCGGACATCTCCAGCGAAGCGAACAGCCCTACCCTGCCAACGCCCGGGCTTGTGGCGTGAAGGACCGACTGCATCGCAAACGCCGACTTTCCCACGCTGGGCCGCGCCGCGACGATCACCAGGTCGGTGTCCTGCCACCCGCCCAGCAGGTCGTCCAGCGGCTCGTACCCGGTCGGGATGCCGGTCATCAGCCCGTCCTGCTCGTACCGGCGCATCAGCCCGTCCTTGGACATCCGGGCGAACTCCGAAATATGCCGCGGGCCGGCGCCAGCCACGCGCGGCTCACAGTCGGCCAGCAGGCGGCGCGCGGTGGCGAACGCATCGTCCGGATGGGTCAGGTTTGCGATTGCACGGCCGACGCTCTGCAGGCGACGGAGAGCGTTCCGGCTGGACAGCTGGTCGGCGTAGTTCCGGATGAAGCGTGCAGAGCCCAGGCTGTTTGCCGAGATGTCGAGCGCGTGGTCCGCAAGGTCCGGAAAGCTCTCGCCGATGCTCACGGCGTCCGCGGGCTTGCCGGCCTTGATCTCCTGCACCAGCACATTGAACAGCTCGCGGTTCTGGCCGTTCTGGAAATCGCTCTCCAGCAGCACATCGGCGGCGCTCCAGTACGCATTGCGGTCGCGGAGCATGCACGCCAGTACCGCGCCCTCGGCGTCCCATACGGGGCGGCTCATTCCTGCACCTCGCCTTCGGCCGCGGCGAGCAGCACGTTCACGATCTGCAAGAACCGCTCGTCATCCACCAGCGTTTTGAGCGACTGTTTCCAGCGCGCGTTCCGGGGATTCGGCCGGTCTCCGCGCATCCACGGATCTTTCAGGCACTCGGTGAAGTACAGCCGCCAGAACTCCTCCGGCTCGTACTCCATGCCGTTGTCGGCGCAGGCTTTCCGCGCGTCCTTGTCCACCTGCTGCAGGCGCCGGGTGAACTTCGGATTCATCGCCCGGCATGCGATGCAGCCAGTGCGGTGCCCGAGGAGATCGTTGTAGGCGTCGCGGATGACCTCGGGGGGCGTTCGATCATCAACATCATCGGAGGGGCGATCCAGCGATTCCGCGTCAGCGGAAGCACCACCCTGGATCTTCTGATGGTTATATGACGGATTGGGTGCAGCTCCTGCACCCCGTTCGGTCGTCATTTGCACCCCGTTCGCGTCGTCATTTGCACCCCGTCCCCCCGCGCGGCGTGCAGCTCCTGCACCCCGTTCGGCGCTGGCGCGAGCGAGTTTCGTCATCACGATGTCGTAGCAGACCGGCCGGCGGTCGGGCCGCTCGATGTAGGCGGCGACGATCTTCTGGTTGCCCCTGCGGATCTGTCCGTCTTTTTCCAGAAGGTCCAGCTTTGCCCGCACCGTGCGGGGGGAAAGCCCGGTGTCCTCGCACAGGCGGCCAACGGATGGGAACGCGGCCCGGCCGTCCTGGTCGGCGTAGTTGGCGAGGCACAGCAGAACGTGGCGTGCGGTGGCGTCGGTAACCGATGCCTGATCGATGGCCCAGGCCATGGCTTGGATGCTCATGCGCCGGCTCCCTCTTGCAGCTCACGCAGCGCCAAGGTGGCGAACACTTCGATGTGGCGCTTGGTGATCCACGACTTCGGCGCGACCTGACGCACCCATTCCAGCGCCTGGCGTGCGTCCCGCAAGTAGAAGTCGTAATCGGGATTATCGCCCTCGGGGTAACGCTCGCGGTCGAAGAACTCGACAGCGACGCGTCCATCCGGAAGCCGCTCGCGGAATCGAACAAGGGGGAACCGTCGCTCCCGCTCGATTCGCTGCATCACTTCATCGAGAACGTCTGCGCAGGGGCGCAGGCCGGGTTCGCGCTGGCCGCGATTTGACACAGGGGTGTTTTGGCGTTGCATAATGGCCTCGGTCTCACGAAGCCTCGGCATCTGTCTGCCCGACAGCCGAGGCTTCGTCGTATCTGACGAATGGACCGCCGTAGCGGCCCGCCTCGCGCCAGACGCCCATGCACCCCCTGGGGTAACCGTGCATTGCGTGGTCGCCGTCCCTGATGCCCTCGCGCCCGATCCTTCGGGCGAGTTCGCGCGCGCATCGCGCGCCTTGCTGATGCTGCTAGGCAGCCGAGACGCGCTCTCCCTTGGCCGGGGACGCGTTCGTTATGTAGAGCTGGTGCAGGATCACAGCCGCCATCCCCTTTGGCTCCACCGTCCGGTCCTTCTTGATGTCGCAGATGGCGGCCGGGGACTTTCCGATCCGGCGCGCCAGCTCAGATGCCGTCCAGCCGCGGGCTTCGAGGCGAGCGATCAGCTCTTTCCAAGTGATGTCCATGAGGCGCATTATGGGATGCCAGAACACAAAGTTCAATGGCATCCAATAATGGTTTTCAAGAAGAATGGACTCATGAGCACTATTGGCGAACGGATCAAGGAAGCGCGCCAGCGCGCGGGCCTCACGCGGGCGGAAGTTGCCGCCAAGGCGGGGATTGCTTACCCGACACTGGCCGGCATAGAGAACGGCGACCAGCGCGGCACTACACGCCTGCCAGCGATAGCGAGCGCCCTGGGCGTCAGCTCGGAATGGCTGCTCACCGGCCGGGGCGCATTGACCGGCCCCGAAGTAGATCCGACTGCAGGAGAGTACATGGATGTGATCGGCTACTCCCAAGCCGTAGGGCTCGGCGCTGGCGGAGCCGAAGCAGTCGAATACGCAGAGACGCACAGCCTCAAGTTCAAAAAGACCAGCCTCCGCAGACGCGGCATCCTCAATCGCCCCCTCGCCGTCTACTACGGCAAGGGCGACAGCATGGAGCCGACTATCAACGACGGCGACGCCATCCTGTTCGATAGCTCAGATACCCGTGTCCGCGACGGCGCGCTGTACGTGATCCAGGTCGACGGCGCGGCCAACCCGGAGTACTACGTGAAGCGCGCCATGGTGCTCGACGGGCTCGTCTATTTCGCCAGCGACAACCCGGCAGGCGATCACGACTGGCGCAAACCCCGCCGCATGGAATCGGATCGCCATCCCATAACGGTGATCGGAAAAGTCCACTGGGTCGGCGGCTGGCGCGAGTAGCTTAACGCGTTAAGAAAATTTCTTATGGCATCCCATTGACCGGGATTTATTGAATGCCATAGCATTGCCCCATCGCGCCGGAAGTGCCGGCGAAGGGGGCAAGACCATGCAGCAGCCAGCCAGTCAGGAAGCCAGGACACCCGACCTGCTCCTGTTCCGCTTCGAGGGATCGACCCTCACCGACGGCCGAGCAATGCCAGCCGACGGACAGTGGGTCGCGGCGCGCGCCAGCAACCTGTTCACCGGCTACAACACTCCTTGGGAAGCCCTGCTTCACGCAACTGGCCCGACCCTCTGCGTTATCACCCTCTCGGCGGACGCTTCCTACGCGGCGGAGTCCCGCACCTGGCTGGCGAAGGGCAAGAAGATCGTGAAGCGCCTCAACGCCTCCCAGATGCTTCGCGCTTTCTCCCTGCAGCTGGCCCTTGAGGTGGCTCCCTACTGGAAGCCATCGCCGATGGTGCGGGAGTTCCTCTGCTCGGGCGACGCGACGCTCCGTGAGGCGGTGTATCGCACAGCCCCCTGCGCCGACGAAGGTAGCATCGACGCCGCAGCGGACGCGGCCCATTCCGCGGCACACCCGCTCCCCTCGCGTGCAGTAGTCCTTGTTGCCGGCGCCGTTGCCAACGTCTACCGCGACATCACCACGGCGGAGGTGTTCTTCGACGCGAGCGCAGACGCCGCTCAGACCAACGATCCCGCGGAATGGCCAACTCCTGAGTTCGACACCTGGTCGGAGCCGGGCTATCGCGTTGGCGATCAGGTGAGGGAGCGCATCGAAGCGCATTTCGACCGGATGGTCGGGACGGCCCTCAACCTGCGGGGGTTCGCATGAAAACCGACGCTATCGCCCTACGCGCACGCTGGGCGGCCGAGTACCGCGAGGCGCGCAAGCTGGCGCGCTTCATCGAGACCTTCCACAACAAGCTGAGCCATTTGCCGCCCAGCAAGCGCACCCTCCCGAAGTGCCGCGGTTTCGACTTCGCGCGACTGCAGGGCGACAACCTCCGTTGGATCGGCGAAGGCTTGTTCCCGCCCAATGTGAAGTGCCATCGCTCGCGCTTGGCATGCCTGCAGCACCAGCACCCGAGGCTGCCGGCATGATCGCCCTGGCCCTCACGATGCTGGCGCCTGCTGCCGGCGGCGCGCTGCTCCTGCACCTGTGGCAGACGCGCCCTCGCCACCCGAAGCCCCGGCCGCCGATGGCGGTCTACCGCCAGCACAGCGCGCGGGGTGAGGCGTGAGCCGGTCAGCCCTTCCGCTTGGTCGTCGGCTCCGCGCCCTCAAGGGGCGGATCTTCCTGGATACGAAGGATTGCGGCTGCACTCCTGATCTTTTCGTCCTTGGACTCAACCACCGCGCGCTCGTAAGTCTTGGCCACCGTCAGACTCGCATTGCGCAAACGCTGCAGCTGCTCGGGCATCTCCCGCCCTTCCCACGCGCGATTCAAGAGGTCCGCCACCATGACGGACGACGTGAGCGCACCCGCCTTGGCGACCTCAGCATCTTGTCGGGCCGCGTCAAGCGACTCGCGCAGCGCGGTGACCACCTCGATCACGCGCTCGTCGTCCACCGACCGCCTGAAGCTAGCCTCGAGGCGAGCATTGATTTCAGCGTTCAAGGAACGCCCGGCCACGGTTGCAGCGTTCTCCAGCTGCTCACGCAACTCCGGCTGCATGCGCAGCCCAAAGGGGTTGATCGCCGCTGTCGCCGGCCGTGTCTCGGTCTTTTTCGCCATAGCTACATGATGAAGCCAAAAAACGCTTGACACCATGACTACATGGTGTAACTAATAACACTATGTAGTCACCAGCCATTGGAGACGACATGCAGGACCGCAAGCAACTGACCCGCGATACCAACCCGTTTGGTCTGCGGATGGACAAGGAAGTCCGCCAGGCAGTCGAGGTCAAGGCCACCGAGTTGGACCGCAGCCTCAACTGGACGATCAACCACCTCCTGAAACAGGCCCTGGGCCTCAAGGACCCCTCCCCGTGACAGACCTCACCATCCTCTCCAGCCGCAGTAGCCGGCCTGCCGTCACCATGACGAGCCTGGAGCTGGTCGATTTCATCAACGACTTCCGACGCGAGCAGGCGACGAAGGCAGGCGTAGCGTTCCCGTCGAAGGGCTACGCCAAGCTGGAACATTCGGATTTCCTGAAGAAGGTCCCCGAAGTCCTCGGCGCGGCAGTAGCCGGAAATTTTTCCGGCTACTACACCGCCAGCAACGGCAAGGCCAATCCGCTCTACACCTTCCCCAAGCGGGAAGCAGTCCTGCTGGCGATGAGCTACAGCTACGAGCTGCAGGCGCTGGTGTACGACCGCATGACGGCGCTGGAGGAGCAGGCTGCCCGACCTGCCTTACCCGACTTCACCGATCCGGCGACGGCGGCGATTGCCTGGGCCGAGCAGTACCGGGCCAAGACCGCGGCCGAGGCCCAAGCCGCCGCCTTGGTTCACGAAGTGGCCGCGCAGGCGCCCAAGGTCGAGTTCCACGATCAGGTCGTGCAGAGCGATCAGCTTCTGGACCTCGGCGAAACGGGCAAGCTCCTGGGGACTGGCCGCACGCGCCTGTGCCGCTGGATGCGGGAAAACCGCTGGCTCAACCGCTACAACGAGCCGTACCAGGACAAGATCGAGGCCGGGCTGCTCGACCTGAAATACAGCAAGCCGTGGACTCACCCCGAGAAAGGGGAGGTGCGATCGATCACCACGATGGTGACCGGTAAGGGACTCGCGCGGCTGCACAAGGCATTCGCCGCCCTCGCCGCCGCTCCTCCGCCTGGAGTCACTCGAGAGCCGCCGCCGGCCCCCGCCCCCTGATCTTTTCACTTTGCGCGGCGCGCGCGGGCATGGATTCGCACGCTCGCATTCTCGCCGGCAGCAGCACAACCCATCCATCAAGGAAACCCGCATCCGTGAGTAGGAAAACCCCTACACAGCCGCATCTTCCCGGCGCAACCGTCCTCCGCGTGACGGCCGGCGAAACCATCCACATCGGCCCCGACGTGCAGGTGCATACGGCGCAGGCAGACGACGGCCACGCAGTGCTCTCCATCTGGGCGCCGCGGAATCTCAGCATCGACCGGGCCAAGAACTTCCGCCCGTCCAGAAACAGTGACGGCCAGGGCGCGCCAACGCCCCAGCCGTCTGCCAAGCAATTCCCTTCATCGACCAAGACGCAGGAGTAATCACATGGCCCGCAAAAGTGTATCCAAAGTCGCTCGGCCGCGCGTGAAGTGCCGCTACAACACGCGGCGCACTTACCCGCTCCATCGTGTGCCCTTTGCTTGGAAAGGGAAGCCCTTGGACACCGACGGTCCCCGAAATCTCTACTGGAACATGCCCGAGATTGAGGGCTACCTGAATGGATGCGATTTCGGGAAGGCTGCCGCGTCAGCTTGGCTCAAGGCTTGTCTCGAAACCTCTTCCGACGGCGCCAACTACTCGGCGGGCATCGGCACCATCGTGCATAGCCTGCTCGCTTCCTACGGCATCCACGACTGCGAAAAGACAGCTGCCGGGCAGGGCCGTCGGGGGCTGGTAGTCGGCTTCTTCTACGAGATCGAGAAGCTCGTCAAGTTTGCCCTGACTCACAGCACTGAGGGAAAGCGCCTTCGCGCCACCACCGAGGCCGAGATCGTCAAAATGATGGAGTACTACGCGAACCGGGACGAGGCTGCTTACATTGCAGCGATGCAGGTTGTTGCGGAGGAGCGGGATGCCGCAACGGGAGGCAAGGCATGAGCGCGCCACGAAAGGCCGCGCCCAAGAAGCGTACCCGCCGTGCAGATGATAGGCCCATCGCTCGCGGCCCGTGGTACGTCAGTTCGTACGCCGCTGCTAAGGCGGATGAACTGACCTGCGTTCGCATGGGTCCCGTGCGGCCGGAGTTCAACAACACCAGGCTTGTCGAATCTTGGTGGGATGTGCAGCCCGCCAAGATCAACTACTGCCACGTGCATTGGACGCATGGTCGCGCGCTTGCTTTCGATATTATCGACGCCCTGCGTAATCCGGACGGCGATATGGTTCCGTCGCAGCTTGGCGCAACCCTCTCCTCGATGGTCGAGTGGGCGCACCGGTCGCAGTACGATCTAGAAGCGATGAAGGGAATCGCCTACGGCTTCGGCAGCGTCCTGGGCGAGTATATCCAGCGCCATAACGCGAGCAGGTGACGGGCATGGACAGGCATCCCCACCTCGTTCGTTCCCCGCGCTATGGCGAGCGCCTGATGACCATCTCGGAGTTTCGCCAGCGCGAGTTCGTTGGCGCACTCGCGCGCGCCCTGCCCCGGCTCGGCTACTTCGTGCGGGTCAGGTGCGTGGGCCAGTACCTGCGGCACCGCCTCCGCGATGACTTCGGAACCGATGACGCGAAGTCCATCCCGGCCGAAATGCTCGATGCAGCGGAAGTGCTGCTCCGGGAACTGACCGCCAAAGCGCGCGCCCACCGCGACACCACCCACGAATCGATGCGGATCTTCGCGCGCGATGTCATCGCCGCCGGCCGCGACCTACCCCTCTACGGCGCCGGCAAGAGCCGCGCAAGGAGCATCCATTGAGCCAGGACATCATCACCGAGCTGCGCTCGGCCGCAACGACCCTGCGCACGCCCACCGGCTGCGTGCTGCCGGCACAGGACCGCATCACCGCCGAACTGCTCGACCGCGCCGCCGATGCGTTGAATGCGGCACAGGTCGGGCACGTCGCGGACGGCATCGGCTTCGGCGAGCTTCTGTCCGCCAACTTCCAGGCCGACACCATCACCCTCCGCATGGAGCCGGGCTATCAGGTCCGCGCGGGACGCCACGGGCTGTTCCACACGCAGCACGACATTCGGGGCCAGGCTGCGCCGGCCGCTGCCTCGTCGACGCCCGCCCAGGTTCCGCCGGCACCCAGGTGGGCGGACGCACCGGCTTGGGCGCGATTCGTCGCCATGGACGCCGACGGCCAGTGGATGTGGTTCGAGAATCACCCATACCCGGATACCGAGCTTGGTAGCGACGAACCCACGCTCTGGGATGTCGATGATGGCCGCATGGAAGCGATCCCGAGCAGGCACCGTTTCGACGGCTGGGAGAACTCCCTGCAGGAGCGCCCGGAGGTGCAGCCGTGAGCAATTTCATGTCCCCGGTCCAGAAGATCGACGCGCTGTTCCTCGAACCCATCCCGACCAACCGCGCGATCACTGTGGTGAAGGCCACGCGCGACGGCCGCATCACGCTGCTGCTGGCAGGAGACGGCAAGATCTACAGCAGCATGAGCGCGAAGGTCAGCTACATGCTCGGCAGCAGCGACATCCAGACGTCTACCATGCGCGCGCTGCATCGACTCGGAGTCATCACGAAGGCGCAGATGGACGAGCACCTGGCCGCCGGCGAGAAGCACTCGGAGCAGCGCAGGCGGAAGTGGGCGGCCGATAGCATCGTCGGCGACGCGAAGGTGCTCGGCATCAAGCTGACGAAGGCGCAGCAGGCGAAGGTGGACGCGGCGAAACGTTCCAGCGGCGGTGCCGGGGTGCTCCCATGAGATACCGCGTCATGGTGACCGGCTTCGCCGGCATGCCCGACTTCGAGTGCAGTACGCACCGCTGGCTGTTCCTGGCCATGCTCGATGCCTGGTTCTTCAACCTCACCAACCCGCACACCATGCGGGCCTACGTGGAGGGTGTCGAATCGTGAGCCGCGACCTCTCCAGCTACTACACCGCCGACGAGCGAACGGCCCTCGCGCGCGCGACCGAATCTGCCGTGCTCCAGTCCCTGACCAACGCGCAGACCCAGCCCGAACGGGAGGACCACTGGCGCGCGCATGCCGACCGCCTGGAGCGGAACTTTACCGCCGATTTCGGCCGGCACTACAGCTACTTCACCGCGCGCAAGCACGGCCGTAACGGAGACACCTACCCATGAAACCGAACCTGACACAGGCAGAGACCAACCACCTGCGCCGGCTGCTTGGCTGGGTGCGCTGCGAGATCGGACAGACCCCAGACGAGATCGTGCAGACCGTCGCCGGCCTCGCCGACAAGGGCGCCATCACGGCCGAAGGACTGGACGGCGCGGCCAAGGCACGGCTGGTCGAACACCACCAGCGCGCCGCCGCGGTGCCGAGGTATGTCCGTGCTGCGGTGAAGGCGCTGGAACGGCTGCTGCAGCGGCAGGAAGGCGTAATCGTGGACGTGGACGCCGCCGGCAGCCTGGGGCCGGTCGCGCGCACCCTGTCGCCAGCCGTGGTGTTCGGGGTGGATCGCGGCGCCGGCGACGACAGGACGGTCGATCTCGTGGTGCAGCCCTTCGCGCTGTCCCCGCCCGCTCCCTGGCTGGACGAGGCGCCCAACGTGCCCGGCCGCTACCGCTTCACCTGCGACGAGAACGAGGGGGAGGAAGAGGTAATCGTTGTGGAGGCCCGCGACGGCATCTTGGTTGCGCGCGATGCTCACGTCGATACGGTTCGCGTTACCGACCTCCACGGCGGCCTCACGAATCCGCGCTGGCAGCGGATGGAGGGCGAGGCATGAAGTACTACGACCTCACCTCGCAGCGCGGTTGCATGGTGGCAGTGCTCGACATGCGCCATTCCTGCCTATACCTGGTCCGTGCAGAAGATTCGCTTTGGACCGGCATCCAACTTCTGGAGCGGAAGGTCAGGCTGCTCCGAGCCGGGGGGCATCCCATGCTACTGCGTCGCGCAGCCGTACTCGAGACGCGCGCCAATGAACTGCGTGCTGACCTTAAAATGCTGCACGGGCACATGCGCAGCGTCGGCCAGAAGCTGGTGCAATGCGCGCCGGAGATCGATGCCTACATCCCCCAAGCACTGCAAATGGACCTGCTGAACGTCAATCCCGTGGATCGGTCCAACGTGCCGGCTGACGCCGGGATTGTGAAGATCGTGTTCGTCTGGGGTCTCGAGAACTCCGCGGAGCATCGGGACGACGACTGGAAGAACAGCCCGATGTTCCGAGCAGTGCAACTGGCTTTCATGCACGAAATGATCCACAACGAGGAGCTGAAGGCGCGCACCGACGAAATGCTGTTTGGTCACGGCGGCATGTTCGAGTTCGTGCCGCGATACCAGCCACAAGTGGACGGGACGATGAAGCGCATGGCGCCGCCGCTGCGGATCGCCGATCCGAACGTAGATGGCCGGCTGCAACAGGAGGAAAGCCCCCATGGCCGAGCATGAGGACACCATCGGAATCGAAGATGCAGCCGTCATGCTGCGGCTTGGGCTCGATGCAACGCGGGAGCTTGTTGATACGGGCCAGCTCCCGGCGCTGCGACTGAACCAGAAGCACACTGTTCTGCTCCGGGAGGACGTTCGAGACTACATCCGCGAGGAGGGCCGGCGACAGGCCGAGCAGCGCCGCAAAGCGGCCACCGGCAAGGACAGGACGCCGAAGCCAGCGACGCCGGCGGTCAGGCCCAAGCTGCGCCGGCAGGCCGCGCCGGACCTGCGCGCCTACGAGACACCGGGCGGCTGATTACCACAGGCGCTCGGCGAGGTTCGAGCCGCGCAGGTTCGCGTATCGCGCCAGCATCCGGGCGTCCTTGTGGCCGGTGATCTTGGCTATCTCCAGGTCGCTCAACGTGGTGCGCTCGAACAGCCGGCTCGTGGCCTCGTGCCGGAGGTCGTGGAAATTCAGATCCACGCACCCAGCGGCCTGGAAGATGCGGTCGTACTGCCGCGACAGGCGGGAGGTCACCTTCTTGAGTACATCCTTCGACAGGTCGCCATCCCACCACGGGAACGGGCGGCCGTCGTAGTTGCCGTCGTACGCCTGCAGCTTGGCGAGCAGCACCGAGGAGATTGGCACCTGCCGCTTGCTGCCGTTCTTGGTCTTGTCAAGGAAGATGGTGCGGCGCTTGATGTCGATCTGCTCGAAGGTCAGCGTGTACATCTCGCGCATGCGCATCGCCGTCTCCAGCGCCATGTCGAACAGCAGCTGCAGAGATTCCTTGTTGTGCAGCTCCAGGGCGCGCTGGCGGCCGGCGGGCTTCGCCCCGTCGAGGATCGCCCGGATTCGCTCTTCTTCGCCCTCCTCCAGCCGGCGGTCGCGTTCCTGATCCTCCTTCCGCGCGCCTTCGATGGCGACCACGGCCGCCGCGTCGTCGTCGGTGTACGTCGAATATCCGCGCGGCAGAAGGCGCAGCGGATTCGTCGGTAGGTCGCCTTGTGCAGCGAGCCAGTCCAACGCGCGCGAGAGTGCGCCGACGTGGTGCCGGATGGTTGATGGCGACAGGTTCTGCACGCGCTTCATCGACGTGACCCACTCCGTCGCCCAATGGAACGTGAGTTCGGCCAGGGTGATGCCGATGGGCAAACGCGACAGCACGACGGGCAGCAGCTTGGCATCGTCCACGGAGACGGCCTGCCTGCTCTGATATTCGGCGACGCGACTACGCAACAGCTTCGCTTCGGACTTCGGCTGCGCGAACTCCTCGGGCACGATGCCGCGGTCCAGTAACGCCTCTAGACGAGCGACGTATTCGTCGCCCTCCTTCTCCACGTCGAAGCTCAGATACACCGGCTTGGGCAGCACGCCGGCCCGCTTCACGATGTAGTGCCAGGAGTTGCCCCGCTTCCTTTTCGTCGCCATCGATACCGCCCCCTAAACTCGCGTGGACGCACTGTACGCATGCTTCCGCGAGTTTGCCACCCGAAAACGAGTGGCAAACGGGCTATTTCACCCCGTAATCGGGCCATGTTGCCGGATTGGCTAGAACGCCGGGCAAGAAAAAAGCCCTGAATTATCAGGGCTTTAAATGGAGGCCTGGGTCGGAATCGAACCGGCGTACGCGGATTTGCAATCCGCTGCATAACCACTCTGCTACCAGGCCAGAATCTTTTCGATTGTACAGGAGGAAAAACATCCTCCCGATATGAAAAAACCCCGCTCGCGGGGCCTTTTCCTTATCTGGAGCGGGAAACGAGACTCGAACTCGCGACCTCAACCTTGGCAAGGTTGCGCTCTACCAACTGAGCTATTCCCGCTTGGGGAGCCGTGCATTCTACAGACTTCGTAGAGGTTGCGCCAGCCTTTTTAACAACTTTCTTCACGCTCTCCGGAGGCTTCCGGCCACCCGGTGGATACCGTCTGCAGCCACCGGGCCGTCCGACATCCTGAGGTGATTCCCTCGATGCCGCTCCGTTGCAAACCCGGTGGCTTCATCGATCTGGAGCGGGAAACGAGACTCGAACTCGCGACCTCAACCTTGGCAAGGTTGCGCTCTACCAACTGAGCTATTCCCGCTTGGGAGGCGAAATTCTACATGCAATCGCCTGCCTGTCAACAGCCTCGTTTCATCTTTTTTTCGACTGCGAACGCGCGGCGATTTCGTCCTCGCGCAGGCTCGGCCAGGCCGCGCGCAGGTACTGCACCGCGGACACCAGCGTCAGCATGGCGGCGATCGCCAGCATCCAGTCGCCTATATGGAATATCGGCCCGCCCATCCAGATGCTGGCGACCGGCGTATTGGGCGACACGGAGTACAGCAGGCACAGCAGCGCGATCATCTGCGCGGTGGTCTTGATCTTGCCGATCATCGCCACGCGCACCTTGGCGCGCTGGCCGATCTCGGCCATCCATTCGCGCAGCGCCGATACCGCGATCTCGCGGCCGACGATTACCGCGGCCCAGAATGCCATCCAGGCGGTGGGGTGCCCCTGCACGATCAGGAACAACGCCACCGCGACCATCAGCTTGTCCGCCACCGGGTCGAGGAAGGCGCCGAACGCAGAGTGCATCTCGTAGCGGCGCGCGACCCAGCCATCGAGCCAGTCGGTGATCGCCGCCAGGCCGAACACCGCGGCGGCGGCGAAGTTCGTCCACGTGTACGGCAGGTAGAACACCAGCACCAGCACCGGGATCATCACGATCCGCAGCAGCGTCAGCCAGGTGGGTACGGTCAAGGTCATTACAGCTCTACTCCGCTGCCGGATCCGGGATCGACAGTCCATGAAGGTTAGCGTAGATGCGCGTTGCAAGGGCGGCATTGATGCCTTCCACGCGCGCGATCTCGGCTTCGCCGGCGGCCTTCAACCCCGCCAGTCCGCCGAAATGCTTGAGCAGGCTGGCGCGGCGGCGCGGGCCGATGCCGGGAATATCCTCCAGCTTGCTGGTCATGCGCGCTTTCTGCCGGCGCCCGCGGTGGCCGGTGATCGCGAAACGGTGCGCCTCGTCGCGCACCTGCTGGATGAACTGCAGCGCCGGCGATGCCGCGCCGGGACGGATCTCGCGGCCGTCCGGCAGCACCAGCGCCTCATGGCCGGCGCGACGCTCCACGCCCTTGGCGACGCCGACCAGCAGCACGCCTTCGACGCCCAGGTCGGCCAGCGCGGCCTGCGCCTGCGCGAGCTGGCCGGCGCCGCCATCGATCAGCAGCACGTCCGGCAGCACGCCCCCCTCTTCCACCGCGCGGCGGAACCTGCGGTCGATGGCCTGGCGCATGGCCGCGTAATCGTCGCCGGGTTCGATGCCGCTGATGTTGTAGCGGCGGTACTGCGAGCGCACCGGGCCGGCGGCGTCGAACACCACGCACGAGGCCACGGTCGCCTCGCCCATGGTGTGGCTGATGTCGAAACATTCCACGCGCCGGACCGGTTCGGCCAGGCCCAGCAGTTCGCGTACCGCTTCGCTGCGCGCATGCTGCGCGCCACGGCTGTCCAGTTCGCTGACCAGGGTGATCTGCGCGTTGCGGCTGGCGAGCTCCACGTAACCGGCACGCTCGCCGCGCACGTTCCATTTCAGCGCGACCTTCCGCTCGGCCGCCGTGGTCAGGGCCGCCTCGATCATTTCCGCGTCGGGAATCTCGCGGTCCAGCAGCACTTCCGGCGGCGGCGCGTGCTCGACGTAGTACTGCGACACGAACGCGGCCAGCACTTCCTCGGCGCTGTCCTCGCCGTTGGTGCGCGGGAAGAAGGCACGCGTGCCGAGGTTGCGGCCATCGCGGAAGGCCAGCAGCAGCACGCAGGCGCTGGCCCCCTGCATGGCGCAGGCCAGCACGTCGAGGTCGGCGGCGCGGCCGTCCACGTACTGCCGGTTCTGCATGCTGCGCAGCGACGCCACCAGGTCGCGCAGGCGCGCGGCGCGCTCGAACTCCAGCGCGTCGCTGGCCTGCTGCATGGCCTGCATCAGTTCGTCGGCGAGCTGGTCGCTCCTGCCCTCGAGGAACAACCCCGCGCGCCGCACCGATTCGTCGTACTCGGCCTGCGCCACCAGCTCCACGCAGGGCGCGCTGCAACGGCCGATCTGGTACTGCAGGCACGGGCGCGAGCGGTTGCGGAACACGCTGTCCTCGCAGCTGCGCAGCTTGAACAGCTTGTGCATCAGGTTCAGCGTCTCGCGCACCGCGCCCACGCCCGGGTACGGGCCGTAGTAGCGCCCCGGCACCGAGCGCGGGCCGCGATGCAGCGCGATGCGCGGCCATTGCTCGCGGGTGAGCAGCACCTGCGGATAGGTCTTGTCGTCGCGCAGGGACACGTTGTAGCGCGGCGCCAGCGACTTGATCAGCTGGTTCTCCAGCAGCAGCGCCTCGGCTTCGGTGCGGGTGACGGTCACGTCCATCCGCGCCACCTGCGCGAGCATCATCATGATGCGCCGGCTCTTCGGCGAGCCGTTGAAATAACTGCCCACGCGCTTGCGCAGCGCACCGGCCTTGCCGACGTACAGCAGCGTGTCGTCGGCCGCGTACATGCGGTAGACACCCGGCGCCGTACTCAGCGCCGCCGCATACGCCTTGCCGTCGAACCCGCTTGTCGCCTTGCCGCTCATCCCTCGATCGGCACGTGGCCCAGTTCGCCGCTGACCGGATCGAAACGCAGGATCGCGTGCGCGTCGGTCTCGGCGATCCACACCGCGCCGGCGGCCACCGCCAGGGCGGCCGGGCCATGCAGGCGCCGCGGCAGGTTGACCGTGGTCAGGTCGCCACCACCCAGGCGCAGCATGCGCAGGCAGCCGTTGCCGGCATCGGCGATCCACAGCAGCGGCGATTCGCTGCCCATCGCGATCGCCTGCGGATACTGCAGGTGCGCACGCACGCGCGGCCCGTCGGTATTGCCGAACTCCCAGGGCCCCTGCCCGACCAGCGTCTGCACCACGTCGCCGCGCAGCTGCACCGAACGGATCGCCGAACCCAGCGCATCGCAGACGTACAGCACCTGCTGCACCGCCACCACGCCGCAGGGCTGGGCGAACGCGGCCAGGTGGCCGCCGCCGTCGCGCACTTCCACCGCGCCGGCGCCGGCGCGCCAGCGCAGCGCGCGCATGCCCAGGTCGTAGCTCCAGATGTGGTTGTCGCCGGCCATGGCGATGTGCAGCTGGTTGTCGGCGACGGCGAGGTCCAGCGGGTGGTTCAGCGGGCTGTCCCAGGGCTGGGACAGCACGCCGGCCACCGGATCGCCGGCACGCCCGGTGCCGCACAGGGTGTCCACCTGCCCGCTCGGCAGGTGGATGCGGCGCAGGGCGTGATTGCCGGTATCGGCGACGTAGAGCATCTCGCGCTCCAGCGCCAGGCCATGCGGCCGGTTGAAGGCCGCATCGGCCGCCGGGCCGTTGACCAGGTCCGCGCTGCCCACGCCGAACTGGCGCAGCACGCGGCCGCCATGGGTGCACTCCAGGATGCGGTGGTGACCGGTATCGGCGACATAGAGCCGGTCGGCGCTGGCCGCCAGCCCCGCAGGGAAACGCAGCGGCAGGCGCGGTTCCACATTGATTTCCGCGACCGCGCGCAGGTCCTCGTCCAGCGGCCGCGCCAGGCCTTCGCACAAGGCGTTGAGGCTGCGCTCCAGGTCGCCTGCGGCGCCCACCAGGCGCTCGCGCTCCTGGCCCTGGGCGTCGATCAGCAGCAGCGTCGGCCAGGCCTCGACGCCGAACCGGCGCCAGGTTTCCCATTGCGCGTCCAGCAGGATCGGGGCGGTGACGCCATGGCGGCGCAGCAGCTTCAGGGCCGGCTGCGGCTCGCGTTCGAAATCGAAGCGCGGCACCTGCACGACCAGCAGCTGCAGGCGCCCGGGATTGCGCGCCTGCCACTGCAGCACCTCGGACAGCCGCTGCACGCACCAGACCGAGGCGGCATTGACGAAGGCCAGCACCAGCGGGCGGCCGGCATGGTCCTGCAACGTGGACGGCGCCGCGTTGAGCCAGATGCCGGACTTGGGAAGATCCATCGCGGGCTGAGCGTTCATGGGCCGATTATGCCGGAGTCGGACCGCGCCGACAGGCGCCTCACCGCCGCTTCGGCGGCCGCCTCCAGCAGCGTCCAGCTGTGTTCGAAATCCGCGTCGTCGCCGTAATACGGGTCCGGCACCACGCTGGCGCTGGCGATGCCCGCCCAGGGCAGCAACAGGGTGGCCTTCGCGCGCGCCTCCGGGGGCGCCAGCGCCAGGGCGTCGTCCAGATTGCCCGGGTCCGCGCACAGGATGTGGTCGAAGCGCAGGAAGTCGGCAGGCTGCAGCTGGCGCGCGCGCAGGCCGGAAATATCCACGCCGTGGCGGCGCGCGCAGGCCACGGCGCGCGGGTCCGGCGCCTTGCCGTGGTGCCAGCCGGCGGTGCCGGCCGAATCCACTTCCACGCGGCCGGCCAGCGGCGAGCGTTCGATGCGGGCACGCAGGGCGCCCTCGCCCATCGGCGAGCGGCAGATGTTGCCCAGGCACACCACCAGCAGCCTCAACGGACGTTCTCCAGCAATGCGGCCGCACGCGCGAGGTCTTCGGGGGTGTCGATGCCTGGCGGGAACGGCTCGGGCGACAGCGCGGCGGCGATGCGGAAGCCCGCCTCCAGCACGCGCAGCTGTTCCAGCGATTCGATCTGCTCCAGCGTGCCCGGCGGCATCGCCGCGAACTGCTGCAGGAAGCCGGCGCGGTAGCCATAGATGCCGATATGGCGCAGCCATTGCGCCTGCGGCAGCTGCGCCGTCGAACGGGCGAAGGCGTCGCGGTGCCAGGGAATCGGCGCGCGGCTGAAGTACAGCGCGTCGCCCTGCGCGTTGCGCACCAGCTTCACCACGTTGGGGTCGAACAGCGTGGCGGCATCCTCCACCGGCGTGGCCAGGGTCGCCATCGGCGCGCCGCTGGCGGCCAGGGTCGCCGCGACCGCGCGGATGCCCGCCGCCGGCGCGAACGGCTCGTCGCCCTGCAGGTTGACCACGATTTCCTGTTCATCCCAGCCGGCATGGCGCGCGCATTCGGCCAGCCGGTCCGTGCCCGAGGCGTGGTCCGCGCGCGTCATCGCCACGCGGATGCCATCCAGGCCGTCGAGCGCATCGGCGATGCGCCTGTCGTCGGTGGCCACCCATACCTGGCGGGCACCGGCAGCCAGCGCGCGCCGCGCCACGTGCACGACCATCGGCTGCCCGGCGAGCAGGGCCAGCGGCTTGCCCGGCAGGCGGGTGGACGCATACCGCGCCGGGATCGCCACCACGAATTCAGGAACCACGATCATCTGCACTCCTTGCCCGCTCCGGGCAGAACTTGATGGCTCCTCCCCGCGCGGGGCACGCGCACGGCCGCGGGAGGGGAAGTCGCGGATGAGGATAAGGGTTGCAGCCGGCGCGGCGTACGGGCGCGTGACAAGGCTTCGACCGGGTTCGCATTTGCCTGCCGGAGCAGGCCGTCGGGCAGGGTTCCGGCAGCCCGTGCCGCAGCCCGCCCGCCGCGCCGCCAACGCGGGCTCACGCCCGCGCCAGCTTGCCCAGCCGGTCCAGCAGCGCCACCCAGAACGCCGCCGGCAACTCGGCCTGCAACGGCACCGCGTAGTGCCAGTCGGTGGCGAATGCCTTGCACTTCACCGCGTCCTTTTCAGTCATCAGCACCGGCAGCTCGCTGCCGAAGGACAGGTCCGCCGGCTGGTAGCGGTGGTGATCGGCGAACGCATGCGGCACCACGCCGATGCCGCGCGCGCGCAGCATCTGGAAGAAGCGCTGCGGATGCGCGATGCCGGCCACGGCATGCACGCGCTGCCCGGAGAAGCCCTGCAGCGAACGCTCGCGGCCACCGCGCAACGGGCGGGCGCGGTCGATGCGCAACTGCATCGTCCATTCGCCGAATCCCGACGCCGGCGGCGTCTGCCCGCCATCGCTGGCCTGCCCCAGGTTGACCACGCGGAAATCGCAGTCGCGCGCCCGCGCCACCGGTTCGCGCAGCGGGCCGGCCGGCATCAGCAGGCCGTTGCCGTAGCGCCGCTGCGCGTCGACCACTTCGATCTCGATATCGCGCGCCAGCCGGTAATGCTGCAGCCCGTCGTCGCAGACCACCACATCGCAGCCGGCCGCGAGCAGGGCCCGGGCGGCGGCAACGCGGTCCTGGTCCACGCGTACCGGCACGCCGGTCTTCCAGGCGATCAGCACCGGCTCGTCGCCGCCCAGCCCCGGCGCCAGGTCCGGCGTGATCCAGCGGGCGGTGCCGGCATCGTCGCGGCCATAGCCGCGGCTGGCCACGCCCGGCTTCCAGCCGGCCTCGCGCAGGCGCTCCACCAGTTCGATGGTCAATGGCGTCTTGCCGGTGCCGCCGGCGGTGATGTTGCCGACCACGATCACCGGCACCGGCACCTGCCGACGCCGCAGCCAGCCGCGGCGGTACAGCCCGCGGCGCAGGCCGGCGACGGCGCCATACAGCGGCGCCAGCAGGCGGGCCGTCCACGGCACCGGGGCGCCGTCATACCACCATGCCGGCGTCTGCGTTCCCTTGCCGGCCATCAGCCCTGCCTTTCCCGGAACTGCATGCGGTAGAGGTGTTCGTACAGGCCGCCCAGCGCCAGCAGTTCCTGGTGCGTGCCGCGCTCGACGATCCGGCCCTGGTCCATCACCAGCACCTGGTCGGCGTGTTCGATGGTGGACAGGCGGTGCGCGATCACCAGCGTGGTGCGGTCGGGCATCAGCCGCTGCAGGGCGTCCTGCACCAGGCGTTCGGATTCGTTGTCCAGCGCCGCGGTGGCCTCGTCCAGGATCAGGATCGGCGCGTCCTTGAGCATGGCGCGCGCGATCGCCAGGCGCTGGCGCTGGCCGCCGGACAGGCGTCCGCCCTTGGCGCCGACCTGCGCATCCACGCCCTGCGGCAGCTGATCGACGAATTCGCGCGCATTGGCGCCGACGATGGCCTGTTCCAGCTGTTCGGCGCTGCTGCCCTGCAGTTCGCCATAGGCGATATTCTGCGCGATGCTGCCGTCGAACAGCACCACCTGCTGCCCGACCAGCGCGATCTGCCGGCGCAGGTCGGCCAGGCGGTATTCCTGCACGGGGTGGCCGTCGAGCAGGATCTGCCCGGATTCGGGCTCGTAGAAACGCGGGATCAGTTTGATCAGGGTGGACTTGCCGCTGCCGGACCGGCCGACGATGGCCGTCACCGTGCCCGGGCGCGCGACGAAGCTGACGCCTTCCATCGCCGGCCGGGTCTGTCCGGGGTAGCGCGCGGTGACATCGCGGAACTCCAGCAGCCCTTCGGCGCGCTGCAGCCCGCGGGTGCCGGTGTCCGGCTCGTCCTCGGCATCGAGCACCACGAACAGGCGCTGCGCCGAAGCGATGCCGCGCTGGGTCATGTTCTGCACGTTGGTCAGCTGCTTGAGTGCGGGGATGATCGCCATCATCGCCAGCATCATCGCCACGAAATCGCCCACGGTCAGGCGCCCGGCGGCCGCTTCATGGCCGGCGATCAGCAGCAGGGCCGCCAGGCCCACCGCGCCGATCAGCTGCACCATGGCCGAGGAGATGCTGCGCGTGGCCTCGACCTTCATCGACAGCTTCAGGTTGGTATCGGCCAGCGCGCCATAGCGCTCCAGTTCGCTGCGCTGCGCGCCGTAGATCTTGACCTCCTGGTGGCTGGACAGGGTCTGGTCCGCGGCCTGCAGCAGCTCCGCGCCGCTTTCCTGGATGCGGTGGCTGATGCTGCGGTAACGCTTGGCGACCTTGTCCATCACCCACGCCAGCGGCGGCGCCAGCACGAAGATCGCCAGGGTCACCTGCCAGCTGTACCACAGCATCATCACCAGCGAAGCCAGCGCCTGCAGCGACTGCTGCAGCACCACCTTCATCGCATCGACCGCGGCCTGCGCCACCTGGTCGCTGTCCGAACCCAGCCGCACCAGCATCGACGGCACCGGTTCGTTGTCGAACTGCAGCCCCGGCAGGCGCAGGTATTTGCCCAGCACATGCACGCGCAGGTCGCGGGCGATGCTGCGCGCGGCCCTGCCCATGCCGATGTCGGTCAGGTAGCCGGCGATGCCGCGCAGCAGGAACAGCGCGACGATGGCCATCGGCATCCAGGGGTTGATGTCTTCCGGATTCACCAGGTTGTTGGTGATCGGCTTCATCAGCCACAGGAAACCGCCGCCGGCCACTGCTTCTATCAGCATGCCCAGCGCGGCCATCAGCAGCAGCCCGCGATAGGGATGGGCGAAACCCAGCAGGCGCCGGTAGGTCTGCCAGGGCGTCTCCTTCAGGCTCATCGCTGCACCTCCGGCGCGGTGGCGATCGCGATGCGGCGGAAACCCAGCTGCCCCAGCGCATCCTGCACCGTCACTACGGCCTGGTAAGGCGTGCGCGCGTCGGCGCGCAGCAGCACGGTCTGTTCGCGGTCGTCGCCCGCGACCTGGACGATGGTGCGCTTCACCGATTCCACGTCGGTGCGCAGCACTTCCTGGTCGTTGATGAAATAACGGCCATCGGCGTTGACCAGCACGCTGAGCGGGCGCGGCGGTTCGGCATTGCGCTGGTCGCTGGCGGTCGGCAGCTGCACCTGCAGGGTTGAACGCGCGTCGAAGGTGGTGGTGACCACGAAGAAGATGATCAGCACCAGGATCACATCGATCAGCGGTACCAGATCGATATGCGGTTCTTCCTGGGCCCGGTCATTGCGGATGCGCATGCGGGGTCAGGCCTTGGCCACTGCCGCTGCCGGCGCGGCCGGCCTGGCGGCGGCCATCACCGCCGGGCGGCCATCGAGCGTGTCCAGCAGCGCGCCGGCCTCGTGTTCCATCTCGATCACGTAGCCATCCACGCGCGCACGGAAATAGCGGTGGAACATCAGCGCGGGGATGGCCACGATCATGCCGGTGGCGGTGCACACCAGCGCCTTGCCGATGCCGCCAGCCAGCTGGTTCACGTCGCCCACGCCATGGTCGAGGATGCCCAGGAACATCTGGATCATGCCGATCACGGTACCCAGCAGGCCGAGCAGCGGACCCGCCGAAGCGATGGTGCCCAGCGCATTGAGGTAACGCCCCATGCGATGCACCAGATGGCGGCCGGTGTCCTCGATGCGCTCGCGGATCTGGTCGCGCGGGCGGTTGCGGGCTTCCAGCGCAGCGGCCAGCAGCGCGCCCAACGGCGAGTTGGCGCGCAGCGACTCGATGTGGGAGGCGTCCAGCTTGCCGCGCGCGGCCCAGTTGCGGACTTCCTGCCCCAGGCCGGGCGGCAGCACTTCATTGCGCCGCAGGCTCCAGAAGCGCTCCAGGACGATCGCCAAAGCCAGCACGCCCAACAGCAGCAGCGGCACCATCGGCCAACCGCCGGCCTTGACCAGTTCCCACACGTTTCAACCCTCCGGCGCGATGGCCGTGTTTTCGTCCTCCGATAGGATAACAGCCGCCCGCGCCCGCCCTGCAGCATCCCAGAGGCGGCGACGCCATTGCCGGCGTTCGCGCAGCTGCAGGCCCTGCTCCCCCAGCCACACCCTGACTGCGCCGCTGGCGGGTGTCGCCAGCACCTCGGCGCCCGCCCTGCGCCAGCGCGCCACCACCTCCGGCCGGGGATGGCCGAACCGGTTGCCATGCCCGGCCGACACCAGCACCAGCCGCGCCTGCGTGGCCGACACGAACCCGGGCAACGACGAACCGGCGCTGCCATGGTGCGGGGCCAGCACCACGTCGGCCCGCAGCGCCGGCCGCTGCCGTCGCGCCAGCCCGCTCTCGATGACCTCGCCGATATCGCCGGTCAGCAGCACCGCGCCATGGCCGGACCGGATCCGCAGCACGCAGCTGGACTCGTTGCGCAGGTAGGGAAAGCCGGCATGTGGATGCAGGTACTCGAACTGCACGCCGTCCCACTGCCAGCGCAGGCCCGACCCGCATCCGCGGGCCGCCAGCGCCGGCTGCATGCCCGGCGGCGCGTGCCAGGCCGCGACCGGCATGGCCCTGCGGATGGCACCGGCACCGCCGGCATGGTCGTGGTCGCCATGGCTGAGGACCACGGCATCGAGCCGGTGCACGCCCAGGGCACGCAGGGCCGGCACCACGACGCGCTCGCCGGCATCGAAGCCATCGCGCACCGCCGGCCCCGCGTCGTAGAGCAGGCGGTGGTCACGGGTGCGCACCAGGACCGACAGCCCCTGCCCCACGTCGAGCAGCACCACTTCCACCTCGCCGTACCGTGGAAGCTCGCGTGCCGGCCACAGCAGCGGCAACCACAGCAGCATGGCCAGCCCCTTGCCGGGGACCACGCGCGGCAGCAGCAGCCATACCGCGCCGGCCAGGGCCAGCGGCAGAGCCATGCTTCGCGCTTCGGGCAGCCACCACAGCGCGAAACGGCTGCTGCCCAGCCACGACAGGGCGGACCAGCTCAGTTCGAAGCACCATGCCGACGCGCGCCACGGCCCGTTGCCGGCACCGGGCAGCAGCGCCTCCAGCCCTGTTCCGAGCAGCGCCAGCGGCACCACCACCAGGCTCCACCAGGGAATGGCCAGCAGATTCGCCAGCGGCCCGGCAAGCGAAGCCTGGTCGAACAGGACGGCGGTGAACGGCAGCAGCCCCACGGTCGCCACCGACTGGGCGGAAAGAAAACCACGCAGCCAGTGCGTGCGCTCGGGCAGGCACCAGACCAGCCAGGCCACCCCGGCGAAACTCAACCAGAACCCGGCGGTCAGCATGGCCAGCGGATCCCATCCCAGCACCACCAGGGCCGCCAGCGCCAGCGAGCCGGCCACGCTGCCGGGGCGGCGCCCCAGCCTGGCCAGCGCCACCACGGCCACCATCAGCACGGTGCGCACCGTCGGCAGGGCGAAGCCCGCCACCGCCGCGTAGCCCGTGGCCCCGGCCACGGCGGCGATGGCCGCGGCATGCGAGCGCGGGCAGCACCGCCCCAGCCAGGGCAGCAGCCACCACGCGCCGGACGCGGCCAGGGCGACGAATCCGGCAACCATGCCGACGTGGAAACCGGAAATCGCGATCAGGTGGGTCAGGCCGGTGGCGCGCAGCATGTACCAGTCGCCATCGTCCAGCGCCCGGGTGTCGCCTACGGCGAGGGCCCGCACGTAACGCGAGGCGGATGCGCCGATGGCGGTATCGATCCGCCCGGCGATGCGCTCGCGCCATGCGTCGATTCCCGCCGGCGCCGCCAGTTGCCTTGCGCCCCCATTCACGACCAGCCCGCTGGCGACGATCCGCTGCGCCAGTGCATTGCGCTCGGCGTCGAAGCCTCCGGGATTGGCGAGGCCGCGGGGCGCGCGCAGGCGCGCCTGGAAGCGCCAGCGCGAACCGGCGTGCACCGCCGTCCTCGGTCCCGGCTCGGTGCTGCCGAAATCGTCATACCACGCCAGCTGCAGCAGGCGCCCACGTACGGCCGGGAGCTGTGCTTCATCGCCATCGACCCGGAAGCGGAAGCGCGTCCGCTTGGACTCCACTTCGGGCAGGGACACCACGGTTCCGGCGATGACGGCCTGGCTGCGCTCCAGCGTGGGCGGCAACTGCGCCTGCAGCGCCCAGCCGGCCTGCAGCGCCGCCCAGCCGGCCCCTGCCAGCAGCGCGCCCCAGCCGGGCACGCGTCCGGCCCCCCAGAGCGCCAGCCCGGACAGCAGCAGCGCCCAGCGCAGCCAGGAAGGCGGCAGGGCCGGCGCCCACAGGACGATGCCGATGCCAGCCAGAAAGCAGGCCGCGGCGGCCTTGCCCAGCAGCGGACGGGCCACCACCGCGCTCCTTCCCCGCCGTGCCAGGGCAAAGCATCGGCTGGCCCATCCCCGCATCACCCGCCCCTCTCCGCTGGCTCGTGTCCATGCTGCCGGAGCGGGGGCGCGGCGGCTGCAGGCAGGTCACGCCTCCACCACGCAGGGAAAGCCGTGCGGCTGCGTGGGCGCTCTCTCCGGCGTGCCGGCGGCGCCATCGCGCCCGGGGACGGCACCCCACCGAACGGGCTGCACGGGATGCCCCAAAAGAAAAGCGGGCCAGAGGCCCGCTTTTCCGGATGAAACCCAGGTGCCCAGGCTTACTCGGCCGGGGTGCCCTCGCCTTCCTCGACGGCCTTCATCGACAGGCGGATGCGGCCCTGCTTGTCCACTTCCAGCACCTTGACCTTGACCACGTCGCCTTCCTTCAGCTTGTCGCCGACCTTCTCCACGCGCTCGCTGGAAATCTGCGAGACGTGCACCAGGCCGTCCTTGCCCGGCAGGATGGTGACGAACGCACCGAAGTCCATGATCTTGGC